>Ga0116193_1000408_pt1 | contig 41376 bp, 36 predicted proteins | sample AD_UKC115_MetaG_FD_89892 | JGI IMG/M metagenome (GOLD analysis project Ga0116193, IMG submission 89892) | Active sludge microbial communities of municipal wastewater-treating anaerobic digesters from Hong Kong - AD_UKC115_MetaG | ecosystem: Engineered > Bioreactor > Anaerobic > Digestate... | reverse complement strand
CTGCCCAACGCAGGTACATACGCTGCAACATGGATGCCCAATCATGGGCTTCGGTTCCGCCAGCTCCGGCATGAATTGCCAGAATCGCATTACCGCGATCATATTTCCCTGATAAAAGTGTTGATAGCTCTTTCTGATTTACTTCAAGATTCATACTGCTGATTTCTTTTTCTAATTCAGGACGCAGCGATTCATCGTTCAGCTTAGCCAATTCTAAAGCATCGTTAATACGGGCGCTTAAATGTTCCCAACCAGATAGTTCATCCTGAAGATCATTGACCTGTTTTAAGATTTTCTGAGCGCGTTCCTGATCATTCCATAGATTCGGATCTTCTGATTCACGATGCAGCTGAGCAAGGGATTCGCGAATTTTATCCAATCCGACGTTTTGAATGAGTTCATCAATTTTTTGTTTGTTTAACGATATTTGGTCAATTAAATCCTGCATTGACTGATTCCTTAATCTCCTATAATTCCTTCAACGAAACTTTCACGATTAAATCTTTCCAGGTCTTCCGGCTTTTCCCCTAAACCGGCATAGATGATTGGCAGATCTAATTCTCTTGCGATAGCAAAAGCCATACCACCTTTTGCGGAAGTATCCAATTTCGCTAATATTGCACCGTTGACTTTGACGGATTCCTTAAAGGACTTGGCTTGCGATAAAGCATTTTGGCCGGTGGTCGCATCCAATACAATCCAGGTTGCATGCGGTGCGCCATCCAGTGCTTTTCCAATTACACGATGAACTTTTTTTAATTCTTCCATTAAATTGAATCGAGACTGAAGTCTGCCTGCTGTGTCAATAATCAGAATATCACTGCCGCGAGCAATTGCTGCCTGAACAGCATCATAAGCAACGGCTGCTGAATCCCCGCCTTCTTTTCCAGCAATAACCGGAATATTCAGACGATCCCCCCAAACTTGAAGCTGATCAATTGCAGCGGCTCGGAATGTATCTCCTGCTGCTATCATTACCTTCTTGCCGGATTGCTGATATATTTTGGCCAGTTTTGCGGTTGTGGTTGTCTTTCCAGATCCATTAACTCCAACCATCAGGATAACAAAAGGTTTTGCATCTTTTGCATCCTGAAAAGGATCTGGGACATCTTTTAATCGATTCATCAACTCAATTTTTAAAAACTTCACTAAATCATTTGCTTTAAATAATCCTTGGTCTGCGGCAGTCCTTTTCAGACTTTTCAATATATCGGCAGAGGTATCGATTCCTAAGTCAGCCTGAATCAGGATCTCTTCCAGATCATCCCATAAATAATCGTCAATTTCGTTTGTTCCAAAAACCGAAGCAAGACGAGAAAAAGTTACTTTTCTTGTCTTATCCAAGCCTTTAATCCACTTTGAGAAAATATCTGCCATGACACCTCAAATCATATTACAAGGGTTAATCGGGGAAATTATATCATGCTTGCATAACCAGTCATCAACCAGCAACTCGAAATATAGGGGACATTTTTTATTTGTGACAGCCTTAAGCTTCGTATAAAAATCATCACAGCAATATGTCTTTCCCATTTGATTCGAATAGCAAATCAAAATTTCGAATTACTGGGTATTTACTCGAAATTTGTATAAGTAATTATGTTAGAAGGATATCTCTTTGATTATTTGTTTTTTGTTTATAAAAATAACAAATGATCAAATAATTTACTCATTTTTCGAACTGCTGGTAAGTAATTGTCCGCAACCGGCACCGATGTCGACGCCACGTTTCAAACGAATCGAACAAGCAATTCCGTATTTATCCAGCATCATTTTAAAATCATTTGTTCGCTCTCTTGAAGATCCCTTCTGGTTAAATTTAATGGTGCTATTTAAAGGAATTAAATTAACATGACACAACATCCCCTTCAATAACTTTGCCAGAAGCGCTGCTTCTTCAGGTGAGTCATTAAAACCATGTATCAGTGCATATTCAAATGTAATTCTGCGGCCAGTTTTTTCTGTATAGGTTTTACATGTTTCAATAAGTTGTTCCAATGGATATTTTTTATTGGCTGGAATGATTTGATCGCGAATTTTTGATGTTGGTGCATGCAAAGAAACAGCTAAATTTATTTGACGTTTTGCTTTTGTGAATTTTTCAATCATGGGGATTATTCCGACTGTGGAAATTGTGATTCGTCGTTCTCCAAATTGAAAACCATCTGAATCGTTGATAATATCGATCGCTTTCATCACATGATCATAATTATGGAACGGCTCGCCCATGCCCATAATGACAATATTCGTAAGTTTTTTTTCTTCTAATTTCAACTTTTCTGCAAAGAATAATACTTGTCCAACGATTTCTCCAACCGATAAATTACGAATGAATCCCATTTGACCGGTCGCACAAAATGCACAATTCATGGCACAACCTGCTTGTGAGGAGATGCAGATTGTATTTCGTTCATAATATCTCATTAATACTGCTTCAATTTTTTTACCATCTGAAAGTTGAAGCAAGATCTTTTCTGTCTGTTTATCTTCAGACTGAATATTCTTAATTTCTGTTACTGGATGAAAATCATATTCATTTAAAAAGCGATTACGGAGCTCTTTGGGGACTGTATTCCATAATTGTGGATCCAAATATAACTTTTTATAAACAAACTGCCAGATCTGTTTAGCTCGAAAAACAGGTTCGCCCCATTCTTTCATTACGTTTTCAAGGTCACTCAGATTTAAATCATAAAAACTGACATTCATATTTTGCTCAATTCAAGTAAAACTATTTCTTCAACTGGAATAGACGTATTATTATTGAGATCTCTCAGTTAGAAGTTGGTCTGCTATCGTGTTCAGATCCTGACAGATCAAATCCGGCTGTTCAGCATAACAGGCAATCGAGGATTTTGAATCAACTCCGGACAGAACCAGCGCTGTGCGGCAGCCTGCGCGAATTCCTCCCAAAATATCCGTATCGTATCGATCACCTACTGCTAAAATCTCTGATGGGTGCAAACCAGTTTTCTCACAGGCAATATTCGCCATGATCGTATTTGGTTTTCCGATGACGATTGGAGATACACCAGTGCACGTTTGCACAGCATTGACCATAACACCGCCTCCAGGTATCCAGCCATTTTCTGACGCAAGGACATTATCCAGATTTGTCGCATAGAAAACTGCACCTTCATTAATTAATTTCATGGCAACAGCGACTTTTTGATAAGTCATTTCTTTATCGAGACTGACTAATACAATATCCGCGTTTTCATCAACCAATGAGAATCCTGCTTTTTGTAGATATTCTTTTAATGCGTTCGAACCGAAGACATGAATTCGCGCGTTGATTGAAAAATCTCTTTGAAATAGATATGCTGCTCCTACGGCGGGTGTAATCACCTGGTCTGAATTAATCTCGACTCCCATTTTTGCGAGATAATCCCGATAAGCTTCAGGTGTGCGCGTGGAATTATTCGTTCCGAAAAGCGGGATGATTCCAATTTTTTGAAATTTATGAAAAATGGAAGGCAGATCCCCGATGGGATTCTTACCATGCCATAAAACACCATCCATGTCTAAAAAAAGCGCTTTAATTGAATGAAGGTCCATTCCTGACAATTTTCCTGACTGTTGTAATACGATCTTGAGTAAAACTTCAATTTATAAAATTTTCTCAATAATTGATGAGAGACGATCATGGATATGTATTTTCGGCTTCATATCGATGATACTGCTAATAAACAAGAAAAACTATTATATCTCGATATCGCTTCCCCTCACGATTTCAATGATAATAATCATCAATTTGAAATATGAAAAGAATTCTTGTAGTTCTCATGGTTTTACGCTTAGCGTAAAACCATGAGAACTACATATTTACTCTTTTTATTCAAAAGGTTAATCCATATTTCGATTTGCTAAAAAATATTCTTGAAATTCGAAATTATTACTTAAAATTCGAATCAATCGATAATCTGATAACTTAAAATAAAAAGCTGTTCTAAAAAGAACAGCTTTTTAATTCAAATCCGATACTTAAATTTTATTCGATTCAAGAACTTTATCAATCAAACCGTACTCCATCGCCTCTGGTGCGGTGAAATAACGATCTCTGTCCGTATCATGCAAGATGGTTTCATAGGACTGTCCAGTATGTTTTGCCATGATATTGGACAAATCGGCTTTAAGCCTTAGAATTTCTTTGGCTTGAATTTCAATATCTGAAGCCTGTCCTTCAACACCACCCAATGGTTGATGCATATGGATTGTTGCGTTCGGTAGTGCAAAACGGTGTCCTTTGGTGCCCGCAGTTAAAAGAACTGTGCCGAAGGAAGCGGTTACTCCACATGCAACCGTATTGATCACATTCGGGATCATTTGCATTGTGTCATAAATAGCCAATCCTTCATAAACTGATCCACCTGGAGAATTGATATAAAATTGAATATCCCGTTCCGGATCTTCTCGGCTAAGATATAACAATTGAGCAATAATCAGATTGGAAATCTGAGAATCAATTTGAGTACCTAAAAAAATGATTCGTTCTTTTAGAAGTAGTGAAAAAATATCATAAGAGCGTTCCCCATATCCGCATCCCTCCACAACCATCGGAACGACAGTATTTAAAGGCGTTTTCATTTTTCCTGAGCCCTTTCTAAAGAATAATCTCTAAGAAATCGATTAAACTGGTTTCAAATCACAGCTTTTTTCTTCGAACAATCTTATCATGATTGCATGATGAAACATAATAGAAATTTGTTAGAAACAAAAACGGCATGGTGTTTCCAGCCGTTTTTGTTGTCTTCTTTTTGAATTCGAATGATTGAAAAAAGATCAATCGTTCAATTATTCCTCGCTTGAAGAGTTATCAGTCGCTTCCGGAGTTATAAGTTCTTCTGATTTGACAAGTGCCGATTCATCCAGGTTCTTATCCGTGAGGTCTGACTCAATGGCGGGATTCTCACCTTTTGCAATTGAAATCAATCTTTCAAAAATGGCGTCCGAGTAAGTCTGATTCATTGCAGTTGTTGTAATTCGGTTGGTAATTTCAGCCTTATCTTTTTTGGTCTTTGCTAACTGCAATTCTTTTGCTGCTGATTTTTCAAGAGAAGCAATTGCTTCCTTAAACTTGTCAAAGTTAATCTGTATCTTTTCCTCGGAAGCAAATTTTTCAATAACCAGGCGGCGTTTTAATTGATTTTCAGCGTTTGGTTTTATTTCTTCATTGAGGAATTTCTCCATGTCTGTTTTCTTCAGCTTGAGATAGGTGTCAAGATCCAGATTCTGATGACTGAGCCTGTGTTTCAAATCTTCAACCATATCGTTTACTTCTTGTTCAAGTGTATCAAGGCTGAATTGGATATCGGACTGGTCAATAATTTTTGATAATACTTTATCAATGAATTCATCTTCATAAAGATGATTTTTCTGGATTAGAAGCCGCTTCTTTACATCTTCAACGAAGGCTTCATAAGAATCAAATTCCCCATAATTTTTCGTAAATTCAAGATCATCTGCAGGTAATACAAGTTTTTTGATACTTTGAATAGTGGTCGTGAAAACAGCTTTTTTCCCTTTCAATGACTCGATGAGAGTATCTTCAGGATATACATACTCTGTTGTGATGATCTGACCTGCTTCTTTCCCTAAAAGATTTTTTGTAAAACCTGCAAAAGGCCATGAATTTTCTTCATCTGTATCCTGACCGATGACGAATTCATAGGGCATCTCTTTAATCAGATCTCTTGAACCCGATTCTGCTTCAGGATCTTCTATTTCAGCTTTTATTAAAACGTATGCGGTATGACCTTCAGCAGCAGGGGCATCAATCGGTTCAGCAACTGCAAATGGCTTTTTTAACTCTTCAATTGCATTGGCAACTTCAGTCTCAGTTAATTCAGGCTCAACGAAATCTTCGCGAACATCCCGATAGGAATTCAAATTGACAGAAGGCGCCAGCGGAACAATGATGCTAAATTTTGGAGGAGCAATCTGCTCAATCTTATCCAATTTTCCCATTCCGCCTGGTTCAATCGATGCTTCTTTCAGAATCTGTTCATATTGTTTTTCCAGTAGAATATCGAGAGCTTCTTGTTCAATTGCTTGATCACCATAATTTCTGCGAATAATTTCATAAGGCGCTTTGCCTGGACGGAAACCTGCAATTTTTGCTTGACCCGCAATTTTCCTGGCAGCTTGAATTTTCAATGGTTCAAATTCTTCAGCGCTGACCTCAACAATGATTTTAGTCTCATGATTTTCAAGTTTTTGTGATTCAATTTTCACGATGGTTTTCCTTATTTCATTACAAATATTTTTTAATAATCCCACCTTCGATTCGGAGTAGGGAAGGAGGGGCTCGAACCCTCATGCCTTTTGGCACATGATCCTAAGTCATGCCTGTCTGCCAATTCCAGCACTCCCCCAAAATTTTCAACGTTTTTCTACCCCAATTTCTTCAGGCAATATATTTTACCCCATATTTATTTGCAACATATAAATTCATGAGCTAAAAATCAATTTGTTTAAGAGGGAATATGTAGCTTGAAAATCAGGAATTTATCACCAAATGCTATCTGTGCGCCTACTGAGACTCGAACTCAGGCTTCTACCTCCGGAGGGTAACGTGATGTCCATTTCACTATAGGCGCATAACGAAATCTATTTTACCACTGTTTCATCAGTGATTCGAAATTTGAAAAAAAATATAGCAAAAATATATTTTCTCTCGCTATTTGTCTTATCCATATTTCGGATGACTAACAATAGTATTTATCATTCGTAAAGTGCAGAATACTATGGGGCAGTTTCCTATGAAAACCGTTCTTTAGGAAGATGCTAATATGAAACATAATCTTGAATAACGAATTTGATCGAAATTTAATCCCAAGGCATCGACAACTTCATCCGGGCGTCCCATCGCAGAATCTCTTGCAGCCATCTGAATTTTCATAATCGTATTTATATCTTGCTCTTGGTTAAAAGAATATTCTTCAATCAAGGGCTTCAGGTCATAAGGTTTATTTCTACGACTTCGAATGATCGATGGAACTGCAAACAAGGCTTCCATCTTTATCCGAAGCTCATCTGGAGAAATTTGAGTAAAAAAGTTAATTTCATAAACAGCGCTTTGCGTTATGGTAGTTAATGCTGGTGAATATATAGGAATTAATTGCAGATTCACAATATTCAGTCCTTGCGGAGCATTTTGATTAATTCTGTCCGACAAATTCTTTTCGGTTATTTCATAGTTCGGATTGAGATTATCAAAATCGAACCAGAGGTCAATCATTTCTCCAAATCCGTTCCATCCCAGAGCAAGCGGCCAACCTGGAGATATCTTCGGTACCGGATGAAAGCCTTGCGTATAAGCCAATGGAATTTTTGCTCTTAAAAGTGTGCGGATCCAAATTTTTTGCAGATCTAAATGGCTGATATACCGGAGGGGGCCAGTCTTTTGATAAGTAATTCGATAGCGATTCATTATATTAATCCTCCGAATGGCGGGTAGCGATGGATGGGCAGAACCATTTTGCGTCTGGACTCTCAGCCCGAATTGCTGCAAAAGATTGATTGATGCCGCAGCCATAGCAGCCATTTCTGCAATCTTCCCGCAGTTCGCCTTTCAGACTGAGCTCATATTCCTTTCGCAAGATTTTCTTTGAAACGCCTGTATCAATGTGGTCCCAGGGAAACACTTCATTTTCACTTCGTTCCCGGTGAATATAGAAATTGGGGTCGAGATGGTTTTCCTCAAACGCTTGAATCCAGGCTTCTTTATGAAAATGATCCTGCCATGCATCAAATTTGGCTCCCAACTGCCAGGCTCGATAAATGACCGACGATTGACGTCGATCTCCACGAGATGACCAGGATTCAAACATAGTAATATCTGACTGTGACCAGGTAATTTTAATCCCAGGTGTGGAGAGCGCATCTTTTAATAACTTTTGTTTTTCAAGAATTTTTTCTGGATCATCCGCTTTTGCCCATTGAAATGGTGTATGCGGTTTTGGAACAAATGTGGAAATTCCCAGATTCAATTGGGATCGTTTGCCTATATGCTTCCTGCCAATTTTAATAACCTTGATACACAAATCTGCAATCGCTTGTACATCATCCAATGTTTCTTCAGGAAGACCGATCATAAAATACAGCTTGATCGTCTGCCAGCCATGGCTGAATATCATATCGACGGTTTCCAACAGCTGATCTTCAGAAATATGTTTATTGATCGTGTGTTTAATTTTTTCTGAAGCTGCTTCCGGCGCCAAGGTAAATCCACTGAATCTGCTTCCACGCAGTTGTTCCAGAATATCCACGGATACCGTGTCAATGCGCAGCGAGGGTAGTGATATGTTCAGTTTGCGTTTGTTATAGATATCATGTAATTTCGAAACAAGCGATTGGATTTGCGTGTAGTCAGATGATGAAAGCGATAATAATGCAATTTCTTCATGCCCGGTTTCATTGACGGATGTTTCAATTGATTCAATAATTTGCTCGAGCGGGCGCTCGCGAACCGGTCTGGTAACAAAACCTGCCTGACAAAAACGACATCCTCTGGTACAACCGCGCATAATTTCGATCGCTACACGATTCTGAACGACATCAATCAGAGGAACCACAAAATGTTTTGGCGGTGGAGGAAGAATGGGTACGATTCTTTTTCTGATTTTTTGTTTTACATCGGGATAAAGAGGGTTCAGCCTGGCTAACGTACCATCCGCATGATATTCCGGTTCATAAAAGGCTGGAATGTAAACTCCTTCAAGTTGCGAAATTTCGTGTAGCAATTCAAACTTAGGTTTACTTAACGATTTCCATGACTGATAGATCCGTATAATATCTGTAATTACCTCCTCCCCTTCCCCAATCACAAAAACGTCAATAAATGCCGACATCGGTTCCGGATTGAAGGTGGAGTGCCCTCCAGCAATAATCAAAGGATACCCTTCCGAACGATCTTTGGAAAAAATCGGGATCTGTGCCAGATCCAGTAAATTTAATACATTGGTATATAGCGATTCGTATGGGATCGTAATTCCGATAATATCCATTTTATCGAGTGGAGTCTTGCTTTCCAGCGTATAAAGCGGGATATTTCTGTTTCGCATCTCCATTTCCATATCTTCCCATGGCAGGTAGGTACGCTCTGCCCAAACGTCATCCATCTGGTTGAGTTGATCATAAAAAATGGACAAGCCCAAATTGGGGACACCCAGATCATATATATCGGGAAATGCCAGAGCAATTCTGGTCTTGATGGTATCTGGATTTTTATGTACTGAATTAAATTCACCGCCGACATATCGGCCGGGTTTCTGTACTTTTAATAAAAACTGGTCTAATTGTTCTTCAATTTCTTTTGAATTCAAGGAATGGCAGCCTTTCTTAAAGGATTCAAATGATGAAAGCGTAAAAAAATATATGAAATCGGTTTTACAAATGTCATCAACGCGTATGATATTTGTAACTTTACAGGTTTTTAGCGTAATTTCAAATTGACCATTTATCAATTATAAGATAATCTTAACTGTAATAAGTTACAATGAAAGCAGTTACATAACGCGACTTCAGAGAAAAATTTTTTCAGAAATATACCAGGTGATAATCTTCAAATGGCAAAAGCTCCAACGATCTATGACGTTTCAAGAAAAGCCGGCGTCAGTACAGCGACTGTTTCTCGTGTACTGAACAATCCCGGAAAAGTGAATTCTTCAACACGAGAGTTGGTAGAGAAAGCAATTCGAGAACTTGATTATCATCCTCTGCTGGAAGCCCGTTTGCGAACGACGAAAGATGTCAAACGGATTTGTGTTTGTGCCCCGCACTTTACAGCAAATTCTTTCGTGCAGCGATTAAGGGGTATTGCTGCTGCATTAGCCGGTCGCAATTATGAATTGCAGGTCTATACAGTATCATCGAAAAATCAGATGGACCATTTTATTGAGACTTTAGAACTAAACAAATTGGACGGAATTATTACATTATCGCTCCCATTCACTGAAAAACAGATTCAAAGAATTTTTGATTGTCAAATCGAAATGGTAATGATTGAATACCTTTCACCATATGCCAACTGTGTCACTATCGATGATTGGCAAGGCGGTGTGATTGCAGCTGATCATTTGTTAAAAAAAGGCCATAAAAAATTTGGAATTGTTTGTGAGTTATCAAAGCCGGATTACAGCGTTTTCCCAATATTGCCAAGAATGGAAGGCTTTCGTTACGAGTTAAGTCGTAACAATCAAAAACTTGAAGATAAATATATTTTTGATGTTCCTTGTGAAATTAAAGGTACCTATCAGAGATTTATAGAAATTTTTAAATCAGGCGATTATCCGGATGCAATTTTTGCTACAGCCGATTTGGAAGCATTAGGTATTCTAAGAGCGGCAAAAGAATCCGGAATTCGGATTCCCGAAGATGTTGCGGTGATTGGTTTTGATGATATTGATTTTGCTGATTATGTCGGATTGACAACTATTCGGCAGAATCTTGATCAGAGCGGCAGAATTGCGGTGGATCTTTTAACAAGTCGAATGAAAGACCCCAAAAGGCCGCTTCAACATGTGAGGCTTCCATTAGAAATTGTTCAAAGGGAGACCACATAAAATCAGGGAAAGAATTCCGATATTATCGGAATATATAAATCTTTTTGGAGGAAAAATGAAAAAGTTTTTGTCACTGTTGTTGGTAGCAGCAATGTTACTTGGCGTTACTGCTGCTGTCTCTGCTCAGGATAAAACCTATCTTGAGCGTGCCTATGAAGGAGAATTCAAAGGCAAAACGGTAATTTTTGACGGCCCATTTATCGATAATGATCAGGTCTTATTTGAAGAATCCATTAAGGATTTTGAAGAAAAGACCGGTATTGATATCCAATACATTGGTAATAAAGATTTTGAATCCACCATTCAGATGCGTGCAGAAGGCGGAAATGCTCCTGATATCGCTGATTTCCCGCAGCCTGGTTTGATGGCAAATCTTGCAGCCGGTGGTTACCTGGTGGATGTTCGTGATTCGATTTCCGAAGATTGGCTGAAAGAAAATTACTCCCAATCATGGCTTGACCTGGCAATGGCCAAAGATAAAGATGGCAATGATATTATGGCCGGTGTCTGGGCACGCAATAATGCAAAATCACAGGTATACTATCGCCCGGCAGTTTGGGCTGAAGCCGGATATGAAGTTCCGACAACCTGGGATGAAATGATGGCTCTTTCAAAACAAATGGTGGAAGATGGTGAAACACCATGGTGCATCGGTATCGAATCAGGCGGCGCAACCGGTTGGCCTGCGACTGACTGGATCGAAGATATTATGCTGCGCACTGTTACCCCCGAAACCTATGACAAATGGACCAAAGGCGAATTAAAATTCGATTCACCAGAAGTACGAAATGCTATTCAGATTCTGAGCGACTTATGGTTTGCTGATGGATTTGTCTATGGTGGAAGAAAAGCAATTGCTTCAACCAATTTTGGCGAATCTGTAAAACCATTATTCTACGATACCGATGGTTGTATGATGCATCGTATGGGCAACTTCATTACAGCTTATTTCCCCGAAGGACTTACCCCGGGTGTTGATTACGATGTGTTTTATCTGCCTCCGATTAATCCAGAAATGGGCAATCCCTATTTAGGCGCTGGCGATATCTATGGTATGTTCGTAGGACATGATCGTGATGAAGTCAAGGCTGTCCTTGAATTCTTCTCCCATGGCGAATCCCTGAAATTCTGGCTTGGACAGGGCGGCGCAATGTTCCCTGGAAAAGATGCTGATCCTTCCTGGTATGCCAATCCGACCGATGCAAAGATTGCTGGATGGGTTGCTAATGCATCAACATTCCGATTTGATGGTTCCGATCTGATGCCGGCTGCAGTTGGCGCAGGAACCTTCTGGAAAGGAATGACTGATCTGGTAACTGGTTCCGACATCGAAACTGTAATTAAGGAAATTGATGCCGGCTGGCCTGCAAAATAATATGTAAAAATGGGCTGAAAGAAGGGGAATTTCCCCTTCTTTCAGCCATTCAATAGCTTTTTTGAAGATAATTCAAAAAATACGGAAAATTCCCTATAATTAATAAACAATAACCTCAATCATTCAGCCGTACATAAATACTTACATGATACAAGAATTGTATTGAACTTAACGACTTCAATTTAAAAAATACAATAAGTATCTTTTTTTCTTGATATACCTGAGAAAAAGCGATACTTATAGTCTTTTTTTTGGTGAATCGAAATTTGGATATTCTTTCCCATATTTCGAAATGCTGCTTTTTTGTTAGAGGCAGGTTTCTTATTCGTTTCACATGAATAGATAATAAATTCATAGAAAGAATGGAAAAAAAATATGAATACTAAATCTGATGTAAGAATACAGAAAATAAATCGATTGACATTGTTTCTAAAAATGGCAGCCATCATTATTGGAATCGTTTTGTTTTTTGCAGCAGGAATAAAAATCCTGGAATATCTTGATATAAAAGAACAAAAATTGCTTTCTGCTTTGTTCGCTATACTTTGGGGTGTCTCTGCAGTTTCATTATTTTTTATTGGTGCAAATTGGATTGTTGAACATTTCTCTCCCAGATGGACTTCCAGAATTCAGCCTTACGTTTTTGTAGGTCCCGCTGTACTGATATTACTTTGGGCACTCGCCGTTCCAACTGTGCGAACATTAATCTTTTCATTAAAGGATGCAAACGCCAGACACTGGATCGGACTGGCGAACTACAAGTTCGCATTTACTGATCCGCAAATGCTGATCGTTTTTCGAAACAACCTGCTTTGGTTGATTCTGGGAACATCCGCTTGTGTCATTCTGGGGCTTGTAATCGCAGTATTAGCTGATCGATCAAGATATGAAAAAATTTATAAATCCATCATTTTTACACCGATGGCAATTTCTTTTGTCGGCGCTGGTGTCATTTTCAAATTTGTATATAACTATAAAGGGCAGGGAAATGAAACTGGTTTACTGAATGCCATCATTATGGCTTTTGGTGGAGAACCACAAGCATGGCTGCAAATGCCATTTTGGAATAATATCTTTCTTATTGTCATTATGATATGGATACAAACTGGATATTGTATGGTGATTCTCTCCTCTGCGATTAAAGGAATTTCTTCGGAATTGCTGGAAGCGGCCCGTATTGACGGGGCAAATGAATTTCAGATTTTCTTTAAGGTAATCATCCCGGTAATTCGAGGGTCCATTATTGCGGTAACAACGACAGTGCTGATCTTCAGCTTAAAAACATTTGACGTTGTAAGAGCGATGACAGGCGGTCAATATGGCACAAACGTAATTGCAAATGAGTTTTTCAACCAAAGATTCTTATATTATGATAAAGGGCGTGCTTCAGCGATCGCAATTGTATTATTGATTCTTGTGATCCCGATCATGTATTTTAATTTACGGCAATTCAATGAAAGGAAGGCATTCTGATGGCTGAAAAACATGCAAGTTTAAAACGACAACAAAGAATCTCCGCCTTTTTTGTCAATCTGACTTTGATTTTTATTTGTCTCCTTTTCATGGTTCCGATTTTTGGTATTTTCATTACTTCTTTCCGACAATCAGAGAAAATTTTCAATAGTGGCTGGTGGACTTTTTTCCCGCACAAAGTATGGCAGGAGACCGGAGAAATAAAACTGGACAAAGATGTTGACCTTAATGGAGTCATTTCATTTACATTGGAAGATGGCACAAAAGTAGAAGGGACATATGCGATATTAAAGAACGGTGTTTTTCTCAAGGATGGTACGAAAGTTCAATATATTGGCGCTAAAAGGACAAGAACGATCAAATTATCTGAAAAACGATGGGTTGGATTTGAAACAGATTTGACCCTGGAAAACTATAAAAACGTTTTAACCGGAAAAGCTATTTCATATAAAGGGGAAGATGGCAGTATTCTGACACGAAATGGGACCGATTTAAGCAAATCGTTTATTAACTCCTTTGCGGTTACGATCCCATCTACCATTATTCCGATACTGATCGCAGCGTTTGCTGCATATGGATTTGCATGGCTGAACTTTCGCGGTCGAAAAGTGATGTTTACAATGGTTGTAGCATTACTGGTTGTGCCTTTGCAAATTGCGATAGTCCCTGTACTGCAAGACTTTTCAAAAGTAAACCTTAATGGAACGTTTCTTGGAATCTGGTTAGCTCATACAGGTTTTGGCCTTCCGCTTGCGATTTATCTGTTGTTCAACTATATCAGTGAATTGCCAAGGGATATTTTGGAGTCTGCTTTTATTGACGGAGCAACGAACTTCACGATTTTCACACAACTGATCTTACCTTTGTCCGTTCCTGCAATTGCTTCTTTCGCAATCTTTCAATTCCTTTGGGTTTGGAATGATTACCTGGTTGCATTGGTTGTTTTAGGCGGAGGAAATAATGAAGTTGTGACGCAGACGCTGGCAAACATGGTCGGGACGAAAGGACAAGACTGGCACTTGCTCACAGCCGGAGCTTTTGTTTCCATGGTTGTTCCAATGGTTGTGTTTTTCTCACTGCAGCGTTATTTTGTCCGCGGAATGATGGCTGGATCTGTAAAAGGTTAAAGTCGATCAAAGATTTCTTACTACAGATCAAGTACCTCCATAGCAGAATTTTTGATAAAATTTTCGAAACAATTCTGTGAGTGTTAGTATTTTCCCTGAAATCGGATAAAACTAACACTCAAACGTTTTCTGAAGAGATTTCTTAATAGAATTGTTTGAAATAGATGAGAGCGAATTACTCAATATAGTAAAAGGAAATATTATGCAGAATCATGAAAATTTGTGGTATAAAAATGCGATTTTTTATCAAATTTATCCCCGATCTTTTTTTGATTCAAACGGTGACGGCTATGGTGATTTTCAAGGAATTATACAAAAATTGGATTATGTCTCCGATTTGGGTGTGGATTGCATCTGGATTATGCCAACCTATTCTTCTCCGCTAAAAGATGATGGATATGACATTTCAGATTTTTACAGCGTTTATGAACCATTTGGAACATTAGAAGATCTGCAGAAAATGTTTGATGAAATTCATAAACGAGGCATGAAAGTAATTACGGATCTTGTCCTTAACCATTGTTCAGACCAGCACCCCTGGTTTCAGGAAGCTCGAAAAAATAGGCAATCCAAATATCGCGACTATTTTGTATGGAGTGATTCTGACCAGAAGTATTCAGAAACTCGCATTATTTTTGTCGATTCGCAAAAATCCAATTGGACATGGGATGATGAAGCCGGACAATACTATTGGCATCGTTTTTACCCTTCTCAACCTGACCTGAATTATGACAATCCGGAAGTGCGGGAAGAGATGAAAAATGTTATGCGCTATTGGCTGAAGATGGGTATTGATGGATTTCGAGCTGACGCAGTTCCATATTTGTTTGAACGGGAAGGAACTATAAACGAAAATCTTCCGGAAACGCATGCTTATCTGAAAGAGCTGCGAAAAATGATGGATGACGAATTTCCAGGCACGATTCTTCTTTGTGAAGCAAATCAATGGCCGAAAGATGTTAGAGAATATTTTGGCGAAGGGGATGAATTCCATTTAGGTTTTCATTTTCCATTAATGCCACGGATTTTTAAATCGATCGGACAGCAGGATGCGAGCTCGCTGGTAAATATATTGAAAGAAACTCCTGATATTCCAGAAAATTGCCAATGGTGTAATTTCCTTCGAAACCATGATGAATTAACTCTGGAAATGGTGAGCGAAGAAGACAGACAATGGATGTGGAATTTTTATGCACCGGATCGGGAAATGAGAATGAATCTGGGAATTCGCAGAAGATTATATCCGCTGCTGGAGAATGACCGCAGAAAAATTGGACTGGCTTATTCGTTAATGCTGACGTTACCAGGATCTCCGGTTCTATATTATGGCGATGAAATCGGAATGGGCGATGATATTCGCCAGTTCGATCGAAATGGCGTCCGAACGCCAATGCAATGGGATGATTCACCTAATGGAGGTTTTTCTACTTCTAAAAAAACCTATCTACCGGTGATTGATAGTGAAGAGTACGGCTATCGAACAATTAATGTTAAAAAACAACAGGAAAATCCTGATTCCAATTTAAATTGGCTTAAGCATCTGATCCGAATTCGGAAAAGCTCAAAAGCATTGGGCACAGGAAATATTACATGGCTGAATCAAGAAGATTCTGCTATACCGGTATTGGCATATAGCAGACAAACAAATGATGAGACTATCATTATGATACATAATATGACAGAAAATGCTGCATCAATCGATATTACTGCAGATACCGGTATATATCAGGATTTGCTGCAACCATCAATTCGTTATCGTTGCAGTGATGCAATGATTAAAAATATTCAATTAAAACCCAGAGAATTCTTTTGGCTTAAAAAAGAGAAATAATGGCATATTTTTTTCATCATCAGGATGATTCAATTGATAAAAAAGAGGCTTTGGAGGTCATTTTCTCCAAAGCAGTTCTTTCGTTAAAAAGGAACGAACGCGACTTTCTTAAAAATAATGATCGTGAATATCAATTATTTTTACACAGAGTTGAGAAATATTTACCAGATCTGATTTCAGTATATTTCGAAATTTATCAATCCTGCATCTTTGCTTATCCCTTTCTTATTGAACTCCTGACGCTGATGATAAGAAGCTGGATAGAACGGGATCGTTCACTGAAACAAATAGATCTGCAGAGAGAGATTTCATCGGATTGGTTGACATCGAATCAAATCATTGGCGGAGTCTGTTATGTTGATCTTTTCGCGAAAGATCTTAAAGGATTGGAAGAACAAATTCCCTATTTTAAAGAACTTGGATTGACCTATATTCATTTGATGCCGTTGTTTTTAACGAATGAAGGGGATAACGATGGAGGATATGCGATCAGCAGTTATCGTGACATCAATCCAAAACTCGGTACAATTGAAAATTTCCGAGAATTGGCAAAAAAATTCAGAGAAAATGATATTTTACTGGTAATTGATTTTGTATTTAATCACACTTCGGACGAACACATTTGGGCAAAAAAAGCCAGGAAAAACAATGCTCGGTATAAGCGATACTACTGGATCTATGAAGATCGAAAAATTCCTGATCAGTATGAGCGGACATTGCGAGAAATTTTCCCTGATGAACATCCCGGCGCATTTACCTGGAAAAAAGAAATGGAAAGCTGGGTTTGGACAACATTTCATTCATACCAATGGGATTTAAATTATCAAAACCCGGAAGTTTTTGTACGAATGGCTGATGAAATGCTTTTTTTGGCGAATTTGGGAGTAGATATTCTGCGTCTGGATGCAGTTGCGTTCATCTGGAAACAGAAGGGAACGAACTGTGAGAATCTTCCGCAGGCTTATAAATTGGTTGAAGCATTTAATTTGATAGCTCGAATTGCAGCGCCAGCATTGCAGTTTAAATCCGAAGCAATCGTCCATCCTGATGAAGTGATTCGATATATTTCCAAAAAACGATGTCAGCTATCTTATAATCCTTTGTTAATGGCGTTGTTATGGGAAACGCTTGCTACACGCGAGGTGAAATTACTGGCGTATTCGATGGAAAAGCGTTTCACAATTCCGGATGGTACAGTTTGGGTAAATTATATCCGTTGCCATGATGACATCGGATGGACATTCTCCGATGAGGATGCATCAGCTTTGGGAATCAATGGATATGACCATCGAAAATTCCTCAACCAGTTTTATACTGGAAAATTCCCAGGCAGTTTTGCTCGAGGATATCCTTTTCAGGAAAATCCTGCTACAGGTGATTGCAGGATTTCCGGGACGTTAGCTTCTTTGGCGGGTCTCGAAAAAGCCATTTTGGAAAATGATTCGATTGAAGAAGAACATGCAACCGACCGAATTCTTTTATTATTCAGCATCATCATGACAATTGGTGGAATCCCACTGATTTATCTTGGCGATGAAGTCGGTTCACTTAATAACTATAATTTTCTTAAAGACGAACAGAAAAAAAATGACAGCCGATGGATTCACAGGTTTCCATATAACGCAGATTTATATGCAAAAAGACATGATTTAAACAGTCCTGCCGGGAAAATATGGTCAGGGATTCAACAATTAATTCAACTACGCAAGAAATATGATGTTTTTCAAACTCCAAATATAAATATTATTAATTCCGGCAATCAACATGTTCTTGCTTTCACCAAAGAAAATTCAAAACATCGGGTATTAGTTCTGGCAAATTTTAGCGAGCATGAACAATTGGTTGAATCACTGATTTTTATAAAATCTGGAAACATTAAAAATTGGACGAACATCATGAATCATGAGCCACAGGAAGCAGGAATGATTTTTATGAAGTCGTACCAGTTTTTCTGTTTTTTGGCGGATTTGCAAGAACACTAAATTACGAATAAATCCCTATTTTATTAATTTGCAAATCAAAAATACGGTAAGGATAAAAGTTGTTGTACGATTTTTTATAAGCTTTGCTAAAAACGACAGTACAACAACTTTTTATTCCATGGAAAAAGCAGCAATTCAGAATCGGAAGATTTGTTGATTTTTTTAACCATTTCCTTCATCATAAGATAAAATAAGCGGATGAAAATAAGAGCAGAAAATATACAGCAAACATTCGATGCTATCTATTCTTTTGTCGATTATAGCTTGACCCATGCAAATCAGGTCTCACCAGATGTTTTCAGCTTGACAAAAATTGAGCAATTACTGTCACAATTGGGCAATCCTCATCTTGCTTATAAAGTCGTGCATGTAGCCGGAACAAAAGGCAAGGGATCAACGTGTGCAATGATATCTTCAGGGTTGCAAGCAGCGGGATTTAATGTCGGACTATATACTTCACCGCATTTAATTCGTTTTAATGAAAGAATTCAAATCAATGGGAAAATGATATCTGATCAGGAATTGATTGATTGTTTTAATCGGATAATCCCTTTTGTTGACGACTTGAATCCTGTAAGTACATTTGAAATAACAACTGCCATCGCTTTTGATTTTTTTCGGGAAAAACATGTAGATTATGCTGTAATTGAAACCGGATTGGGCGGAAGGCTGGATGCTACCAATGTCGTAAAACCAGTATTATCAGTGATAACCTCAATTTCGATTGATCACACTACGTTTCTCGGTAATACGCTGCCATTAATTGCGGCCGAAAAAGGCGGAATCATTAAACCTGAAGTGCCTGTCGTTGTAGCAAAACAAAAAGATGAAGCAAAATCGGTCCTAAGGGCAATCGCTGCTGAAAGAAAATCTGAATGGATCGACATCGAAGATAAGTATGGCTCAATTCCTGTCGAAGAGCATGCGTTTTCTCAGAAAATTGCGATTTGGGAAAAGAAAGATCAACTTCGTCTGGCTGAATGGCTTGAATCTCAAAAGGAACCCAATTGGAAGCCTGAATTTATTACGATTCCATTCTCAGGTCTGCATCAGACAGATAACGCAGTAGCTGCCTATGCGGCTTTGGCTGCGATAAAAAAGTATGAATCGAATGTTGATTTAGAAAAAATGGCAGACGGATTGGCAAAGACCTTCTGGCCTTGCCGCTTTGAAAAAATTCAAGATTCACCATTAATTATTGCAGATGGTGCGCACAATCTGGATTCGATTCAAAAATTGATTTTTCTTTTTAACCGGTTTTATGGAAATCGTGAGATAATCTGTGTATTTGGCGCATCAGCTGACAAGAAATGTAATGAAATGATTAATGAACTGGCGCCGAATGTCTCCCGCTTTATCGTAACCCGTTCAACACATCCACGTGCTGCAATACCGAAAGATCTGCGTGACATGGTAATTCGATGCGGAAAACATGTACAGCTCACAGATCAAATTGAAGAAGCTTATGATATCATTTGTAATTCAAGAAATGATGGTATATATATTGTAACTGGAAGTTTGTTTGTTGCAGCAGGATTCCGTGAAATCGTCATGCAACAAAAAGGCAACCTTCCCTATTTTACTTAGACACTTTGCGGGGTTTATTTATGGGCTCAAATAATAACTGGTTTGATGACAAAGACTTGATTGCTGATTTTACTTCTAACATTAACCAGAGAACAGAAGAATTATTTCGTATTCCAGACATGGAATTAGATGAAGACGGTTGTTTCATTGCTCCTGTCGTTGTATTGCGCGAAAATGTTGTTTTTCCAAGAATGATATCGCCGGTTTTTGTGGGACAAAAACAAAACCTTGAGTCGATTCGATTTGGTTTGGAAAATGATCAGACTGTTATTACACTAATTCCTAAGGATGAAGAAAAGGAAAATCCGGTTCGGAAAACAGATTTTTATCCAATTGGATTGGAAATCGCTGTCGGACGATTAGTAAATTTGCCAGAAGATCACTTTTCGACACTTATTCAAGGTCGGAGACGTGTTATTTTGATGGGTATCGTACAGAAAAAACCGGTACTAATGGCAAAGGTTTACGTGCCGGAAGAAACCGTTGAAGAAACAAGAATCCTTACTGCTTTAATGAGAACAACCAGAAATTTGTTCGAAAAATGTGTGCAATTAGATCGAAAACTTCCGGATGAAGCGCATGCTTATTCCACGACAATTACTGATCCCTCCTGGTTGGCTGACATGATCGCAACAACGATTTCTCTTCCAACAGAACAAAGAAGAGAAATCTTGTTTGAATTAAATCCAACAAAAAGGCTGAAGCTTCTGAATCAATTTCTGGCGCAGGAATTAGATGTTTTGGAATTAGGAAATGAAATCAGCACAAAAGTACAAAACGAAGTCGATAAAAATCAGAGGGAATTTTATTTACGCGAGCAATTAAAGGCAATTCAGGCTGAATTGGACGAAGAAGATGTATTTACACGGGAATTATCTGATCTAAAAAAGAAAATTGATGAAGCCTCTTTCAGCGATGAAGCAAGAAATGCAGCAATTAAAGAATTCGAACGTCTCAATCAGATGCCTCCAATGTCCCCCGAAGTAAGTGTCATACGTGGGTACATTGATTGGCTGCTGGATCTTCCATGGACTGTAGCGACTGAAGATAATCTGAATGTTTTACATGCCTCTGATGTACTGGATCAAAATCATTATGGATTGACGAAAGCCAAAGACCGGATTTTGGAATATATTGCAGTACGATCCCTCAAACCAAAAAAAGAAAAACAGCCAATTCTCTGTTTTATTGGACCTCCTGGAACAGGAAAGACATCGATCGGCAGATCCATAGCCGAGGCTTTGGGGAAAAAATTCGTCAGGGTATCATTGGGAGGTGTGCGGGATGAAGCAGAAATTCGCGGTCATCGCAGAACCTATGTGGGATCCATGCCTGGAAGAATTCTTCAGACTATGAAAAAAGCTGGGACGATTAATCCGCTATTTATGCTGGATGAAATTGATAAATTAGGAAATGATTATCGAGGAGATCCTTCCTCCGCTTTATTGGAAGTGCTGGACCCAGAACAGAACGACAAATTTTCGGATCATTATTTGGAAGTTGATTATGATCTTTCACATGTTATGTTCATCACAACGGCGAATTCCGCTGATTCTATACCGGATGCGTTGTTGGATCGAATGGAAATCATTGAATTCCCTGGCTACGTGGAAGAAGAAAAACTTACTATTGCTAATAAGTATTTAATAAGCCGACAGATTGACGAAAATGGATTGGAACCTGCTGATATTTCTTTTGATGAAAGTACGATAAAGAAACTGATTCGTGAATATACATATGAAGCAGGTGTGAGAAATTTGGAAAGAGAAATCGGGAAAGTATGTCGGAAAATTGCTCGATTGAAAGCCGAAGGCAAAAATATTCCTGCAATTATTCATGAAAACGATTTAGAAGAATTTATGGGTCCTCCAAACTTTTTTCAATCCGAGACTGAGAAAAAGGATGAAATTGGTGTTGCAACAGGTCTCGCATGGACGGCAAATGGTGGAGACATCACAACGATAGAAGTACTTACCTTTGAAGGAAAAGGAAACCTTCAAATTACCGGTCAGATTGGTGACGTTATGCAAGAATCTGCGCAGGCTGCATTGTCATTTATTAAATCAAAAGCGAAACAATTGAACTTGAAAAATGATTTTTTTGAAAAAATTGATATTCATGTACATGTACCTGAAGGGGCTGTTCCGAAAGATGGCCCAAGCGCAGGAATCACGTTGGCTGTTGCATTGATTTCAGCAGTAACTGAAATACCGGTTAAAAAAGATATTGCGATGACCGGGGAAATAACGTTGCGAGGCCATGTGCTGCCTGTTGGTGGAATCAGAGAAAAAGTGCTCGCAGCAAATCGCATTGGAATCAAGACCATTTTGATTCCTGAGAAAAACATAAAAGATTTAGTCGAACTGCCAGAACAAGTACGAAATGTTTTGGAGATAATTCCAGTCAACCACATGGATCAGGTTATCTTTCATACTTTTGGAACTGAAACACCAAAAAGAAAAGAATCTCCTACAAGGGAAACAAAAAAGAAGCCCGAAAAAGGAAATGAGCCAGTGCTCAATTAATAAGAAAGATTCATAAGTTGTAATTTGGGATTAGAGTTTTGCACAATAACAAATACAACAAAAAGTTTTCTTATAAAATTAAAAGCTCTTCCAAATTAGGGGCACAAAAAAATATCTGACAATTCGACGTCCATAACCAAAATCAATATAGATCATAAAAGAAAAAACAGAGGGTTTCTAATGAAACCCTCTGTGAATATATTTCTTGGGATATGATGAATTTTATAGAAAGCTATAAAATCGGGCTGAATTCCGGATCGGTTGGGACGTAATCCATCCAATCATTTCCAATCTTTACATTCAGTTTTTCTTTTGCCGCGGAAAGCCATTTGTTGTAAGCATTCGAAATCGCATCCTTCTGATTTTTACTGGTGAGGGGTCTAACCTCATGTCCAATGATTTGAATGATGTGAAAGCCATAAGAAGTTTCAACTGGAGTCTGGCTGAAAGTACCGATCTCCTGATCAAAAGCCGCTTTTTCAAATTCTTCAGTCATTTCACCGTGCATAAACCAACCCAGATCACCGCCATTATCTTTGTTGGAAGTATCCTGAGACAATTCTGCAGCTAATGCTGACCAGTCTTCTCCGGCTTTTAGACGATCGATCACGTTTTGTGCTTCTTCAACTGTTTTAACGAGAATATGCCGTGCCCAGACCATATCATCTTCAGCCGGAATATCTTTCGCTAATGCAGCAGTGACTTTATCCTGCAATAATTCATAGTAAATCTGTTTTGTAAAGAATTCTTTTGTGAAGTAAGGATTATTCGCAAACTGATTATTGAGATTGTTTTGATACATTTCATCAGTATAGACAGTTGGCGTCAGACTTGGTGTTGGACTCATCACTTCTGTTGGCGTCTGAGATACTTCGGTCGGAGCTGTCTCAGAAGATTCAGTATTCTCTTCTGTAGCTGAAACCGTTGATGTCGGTTCAACTATTTTTGTTGGTTCACTCGGACCAACTTCTTCCAATGATGTAATATCTGAAACCGGTTCTGTCGGTAAAGGCGTTGCAGTATATTTTAATAATTCCAATTGTGCTGCAGAAATTGTTGGCGTATTTTTTAAAGGAATTGCAGTCGGTTCTGCAGTGGGTGTCCCATTCGGATAGTACCCAAAAAGAGACTCTAATCGTTGGTTTATTTCTTCTTCAGATACTGAAAAACCGGCTTTTTTAGCGCCGAAGTCCAAGATTTTCTGATTTACCATCGAATTGATAATTTGATTTCCCATGAATCCGGAATACTCAGGGGAAAGCTGTGTTTCATAGGAACTCTTTGTAGATTCATCCATTGGCATGCCAAAGGATTGATAAATTTGAGCCATATAATTGTAATTATTGATCAGATTTGTTCTTTGGTAGCGGACAGCTTCCTGAAAATCTGAAACAGAAATCTTTTCGTTTTCAACTCTTGCTAAAGTCTTGTTTGGTTTATATACATATTCGTAAACAACACCGAGTATGATAATCAAGACAATTAAGATTCCGAGGATGATTGAACCCAATTTAAGCCATTTCATGAGGTTTAATTCTTTTTCACGTCTGGCTTTATTCGCTTTGTTCATTGCGCGTGGATGTGAGTTTTCATTGTTTTCTGTAGTTGGCATTATCTTTCTCCTTAGAAAATAGGGCACAGAGAGATTCTCTATGCCCTATTTTATTCAATAATTTTGAAAATTACCGAATTACATCCTGATATGGCTCAGATGTGAATGGTAATAATGCGATATATCGGGCGCGTTTCACTGCAACTGCAACTGCACGCTGATGTTTTGCGCAAGTTCCAGTTTGGCGGCGAGGCCGAATTCTGCCTTCCTCCGTGACAAAACGACGAAGCAAGTCAGTATTTTTATAATCAATTTTTATGTTTTTATCAGAGCAAAATTGACATACTTTGGGTCGAGCTATAAATTTGCGCGGACCTTTGTGTTCTTGCTCATTATTCATTTCTTCACTCATTTCAAACTCCTGATTCCGAATAATAAACGGAACAAATATTTATTCCTCAACCAAAGTAATCATTGAACGAATAATACTTTCAACGAATCGAAGGTTATTTGATAATTCTTTTGTTGCTGACGGTTCCATATTTGCGGTAATCAATACATATTGTCCGTCACGTTGCTTCTGGATTCGATAGGTTAAACGTTTTTTACCCCAGTTTTCGACTTTCTCTACAACGCCGCCGCTGGCTTGAATCCAACCACTGATTTTTTCGATAACACCGTTTAGGGAATCTTCATCGATATCAGGATTAGCAATAAAGAGAACTTCATACTTACGCATTGCTTTTTCCTCCTTTCCTTGGGATTATTCTCAGGACAAATGCCGAGAATGGAAAGATTGCCTGTTGGCAATACAAACGATAAGATTTTATCATATTATTTTTTTTTATGCTGAATTTGGAGTCGAAATCCTGAAATATTGTCAATTACTTCGCGATACCAGTCAAAATTTCGAGTCATTGAAATTTTGACTGGTATCTCATAAAAGATTGCCTGAAAAATCTCAGAGTAATAAGAGCAGCTTTGGTACATAAATTAATAATCCGATTAAACTGCTGATGAATGCTGAAATCAATACTGCACCTGCAGCCATATCTTTTCCGGATTTTGCCAGCGGGTGATAGTGTAGCGTCTTCAGATCAATCGTTCGTTCAATTGCAGAATTAAAAAGTTCAGCAGCGAGAACAAATCCGATACAAAGAAGAATGATACACCATTCGAGAATACTGATTTTTAGAAAGAAATTGAAAAAAAAGACAATTATGGAAACTGTTATGTGAATTTTAAAATTTCTTTCCTGAAGAAAACAGTTAATAATTCCTTGAATGGCATGTTGAAAAGAAAGGAACATCGTTTTTAGAGAATTAATAACCAAGATCCTCTCCCGGCTTTCTGCCAAGGTTTATATTGAATAAGTCTAAATACTCGTTTTGAAGCGCCCACATTTCTTCTTTTTGTGACTCATCACTATGATCATACCCTAAGAGATGAAGCAGCCCATGAATGAGTAGTAGCTCAATTTCATTTTGAAGCGGATGATTCGATGAAGCCGCTTGTTCAGAAGCACGAGATACACAAATTAATATATCTCCAAGGTATTCTTTCCCTGTTTCGGGATCGACCTCCCCATCGGAAGGGAAGGTTAGAACGTCTGTCACCTCATCATAGCCTCGATAAGTTTTATTTAATTCTTGGATTTCACGTGGTGTAATAAACGAAAGTGATAATTCAGGAATCGTATCAAAATAATGCGTAAGAATATTTTCGGAAATTGAATGCAATCGATTTTCATCAATGATGAAATCGATTAAATCTGTACGATTATCGATATCCATGTGTTGATACTCCATCATAATACTATTGAACTACAGAATCAGAAAAATCATCTTCTGGTGCAGGATTTGTTTTTTGCTTAATAGATAATTTTTGTGATCCATTTTTGGATTTCGTGTGCTGATCCGGATAACGAACACGAGGATGATATGTGTTCCTCAATACTTTGATAAAAGATTCTCTGATTTTCGTCAGATCCTGCAGCGTTAAAGGCGCATAATCCAATTGTCCACTGGTACTGTAATAATCAAAAACGCTTTTCACCAAATCTTTTATTTCCTCATCATTTTTCGGTTTATCAGCTCTTGCACGTGCTTCACAAGTATCCGCCAACATGACCAAAGCAGTTTCTTTAGATTGAGGACTCGGACCGGGGTAAGTAAAATCTGATATATTTGTTTGATCAGAATCCGTGCTATTCATAGCCTGGTTTAACTGATAACGTGTAACATTGGTACCATGATGCTGTTCGACAAAATCGATGATTCTTTCAGGTAAACGATATTTTTTTATCAGATTGACACCATCCGGAACATGTTGAATAATAGAAGCGGCACTTTCTTTCGGCGAAATATCGTCATGTAAATTCAAATTTCCAGATACCTGATTTTCTACGAAAAAGGATGGATTTAATGCTTTTCCTGCATCATGGTACATGGCGCCTGCTCTTACAAGCAATGGATCGGCTCCAATTTCTTTAGCAGCTTGCTCAGATAAATTCGCTACCATCAACGAATGCTGATAAGTACCGGGCGCTGTGCTCAATATATACTGCAGAAGTGGTGAATCCGGTCGTATGATTTCCATTAATTGGAGTGATGTAGCTAATCCAATAAACCTGGAAAATAGGTACTGTGAAAAAAGCGTTATACCAACTGAAAACAATCCGCTTAATATCGAAGCAGCCGATAGAGTTAATAATCCGATGGCGTCTGTAGCTTTATTCGTAAACTGGTACGCTAAAATAATGGGAATACCGATGAATCCAGAGCTCAATCCTGCCAGAAAGAAAGAAGATATCTGGTGTCCCTTTCGCAGAACGAGAATACCGGTAATTGACGAGACGATATAGAATGTCGTATAGCAAATTGCATCAGTAAAATCATATGGCGCCAGAATGCTGATAATAATTGAAAAGATGATCCCTAAACGATTTCCGCTTAGACACGCAATCGTTAATCCGAGCGCCTGAATTGGAAAGATGTATGGCAGTATGACACGATTTGGAATAATCAAACGAGCAGAGAATAGAAAAAGCAAATACAACAATGCCAGCAATAGTGTCTCTCGTAATCGTAACACTTTAGAACTGTCATTGAGAAAGAAGATCAGAGCAAATAATGCTAATCCAAAAACCAGGCAAGCGGCTGCAGTAATCCGTTGACGGTTATTATCAGAGTAAACCAATCCCATTTCGTCAAGTGCTTCGAAGATAAGGGGTGTAATAATCTGTCCTCGGGAGACAATCGTCTGATTCGTAACGTACGTACGCTCTCTGGCTTGAACAGAATCTCTGGCTTCCTGTTTATTTTTTTCAGTTAATTCCTCACTATAGAGACTGTTGGGCACTACAAATTTTCGTGTGATACCGTTAATCAAATCTGCAATCTGCGGATTGATATAGTAATTGATCATAGTGGGGATGTTTTCAATTCTGGAAATGACTTGTGTATCACGAATTGAGTTTTGCATGACTTGTTCAAGAACGCGCTGGCTTTCCGTTTGGACAGTATTCCAGTCAGTTTCGCTCAAATCCAAAATTTGCCTGATGGTTGATTCATCAAGTCGAACATAAACGAGCTTATTAATATCCTCAATCTTTTGCAGCTCAGATGCATACTCATCTTCGCGAACTGTTGAAATGAATTGAAACGTACTGCGCAGATTTTGACTTTGATTTCGTGAAATTGTTGGATCGGCAGGCAAGTATACTTTCCCGACAATATCTTCTGCGTCCTTCCGAGCCTGTTCGGTCAAGATTTCGCTGATATAGGTGACAGTCCTGGGAGCTAATATATCCTGTGTGGTGACATCACCAATCTTTAAGCTGTAACTTGATTTTCTAACTGAAATTTGAATGGTTAATAATGCAAAAGTCAACAATACGCTGACAATATAAATTAAATTGCGCCATCGCCTTTTCTCTTTCAAGTTATTACTTATCGAAGTGGAACTATCAGATTCAGTCATTACTTGCCAATAGATCCTTTACAAGCTTACTGACAACGTCATTTGCCGCTCTTCCTTTTACTTTTGGAAGGACAATTTTCATAACTTTTCCCATGTCTGCTGCGTTTTTTGCCTGTGCTTCCAATATTGCGGATTTGACAATTTCCTGAAGATCATCCACTGAAAGCTGCTTAGGTAGAAATCCTTCAAGTATAACTATCTCATTTTTCAACAGAGAAACCATTTCTTCGCGATCGCTTTTCAGAGCTTCCTGCATTGTTTCATTTCGAATTTTAATTTCTTTCTGAAGAATGGCTGTCAATTCTTGATCATCCAGCTCTTTGTTTTCATTCTTTTCGATAAATTTTATGGATGAAAGTGCCATACGAAATACCCTTTTTCGATCCTCATCATGAGATTTCATCGCATCTTTCAATCCTTGTTCCAAATCAGCTTTTATTGACATATTACCTCTTTCTCTATTCAACCGTTATTCTATCCAGAAACTGCTCTATGGTTTTTTCTCCGATGCCTGGAATATTCAGTAAATCTGCTATTTCATCAAAACTGCCATTCACTTCACGAAAACGAATGATTTCTTTTGCTTTCGTTTCACCGATACCAGGAAGAGTCATCAGATCTTGAATTGTTGCAGAATTTAAATGAATCATGTTTATCGTATTCTTAGGCAATTGGGGAGTGATTGTTGCTTCATAAATTGTTTTTGTCGGTATTATAATCCGATCACCATCAAATACTTTGGCAGAAAGATTGCTCATAATGAGATCTGCATTTTCCTTTAATCCCCCTGCCAAAGCTACAGCATCTTGAACACGTATACTCAAAGCTGCTGAATAGACTCCTGGCTTTTTAACTGCACCATAAACCTCAAAATGAATGCTGATGGGAGTCGTATTATTATTAATGATGATCGGTTTTCCTTTTGGCTTAGTAGAAATCAACAGGATGATTCCGCTGAAAAGAAAACCCAGGATTATTCCAATAAAAATTGGATACCACTTATTCATTTCAGGGCAAAATCCTCTTCCTTTCTGTTTTCATAATCAATCATTATGTTGAAAGAGTTTATTGCACATTCCAGCATTGAATCATCCGGATCTGCTGTTGTAATTTTTTGAACCATCAAATTGGGATAATAAAGAAATTTTACAAATGGATTTTTTAAATGACGGGCACTCCATTGAATATATTCATAGGAAACACCTGCAATGACAGGGATTAACAAAATTCGACTGATTAATCTTGCTGCCAATGTATTCGTAAATGGTCCGATTATAATAAAAAGGACAATTGAAATTATGACAACCGTAACCATAAAAGCGGTTCCGCAGCGTGGATGTAGACGTGATTGTTCGCGGACATTTTCGATTGTAATTTCTAATCCCTGATCAAATGCGTTAATGGTTTTATGTTCAGCGCCATGATATCGAAAGACTCGCTTTATTTCTTCCATTCGTGAAACAAGAACCATATAAGCAACAACAACTGCCAACCGTAGCAATCCTTCAAATGTGTTACTGACCCATTGCGCCAAATTCAGCTTGTTTTCGATAATTTGTGCAATCCAGGCTGGAGCTATGAAAAAAAATAGAATTGCAATACCAAAGGAAGCCAGCAACGTTAAAACCATTTGCGGTCCTTCGATTTTTTCATCTTCACCGGTTTGAATGTTTGCGGACATTGTTAAGAATCGCATTCCCAGACCTAATGAATCCCATAAGACCAGAAGTCCTCGTAAGACAGGAACTTTCTTTATCCAGCTTTTATAAATTCCGCCTAATTCCTCATGAATCACTTCGATATGACCGTCTGGAGCTCTCATGGATGCTACGACATGATTGCTGCCTCTCATCAAGACACCTTCAATTAACGCTTGTCCCCCATATGAGGGTAATTTTTTTTCTGACATTTTTCTCTCTCCATATTTATGGATTATATACGAAAAACAGTTGAATTACCATTGCTGGTCGAAAAAAACTGCGATCCTAAATTCATAAAGGTTATTTGTTGATATTTGCGTATGCTTTCTGCAAAATGAAACAAATTAACAAGTCATACTTCTATCCGTAAAATGTTATTCATAAGATTGACTTTAGAAAAACGTTAATATTTAGAGAAAGTGAACAATATATATTTCAAAAATAATTTATTAATGATATAAAATAATAATACATAAATATTGCTAATATATTATTAGTATATTCGAATTGATCAGATTGAATAGGAATGAGGAAATAATGATTTCAGAAGGGAATAATTTTATCCATCGCATCGCAGATATGGAATCGGATGAAAGACCCAGAGAGCGAATGCAAAAAAATGGAGCGGAAGCTTTATCAAATTACGAATTAATCGCAATTCTCCTCAGAACTGGTATGAAAAATGAAAATGTAATTGATCAGGCAAAACGCATGCTGTTAACCATCGGAGGTTTATATGGATTGAAAAAAGTATCTCTGGACGAATTAAGTCATTTGCGAGGAATCGGGCTGGCAAAAGCAGCTCAAATTTGTGCGGCGGTGGAGTTAGGCCGGAGATTTTCGGTAATTCATGATGAAAACGACAAGCTGATGATACAGTCCGCAGAAGATGTATATAATATCGTTTACTATGAGATGAGCACATTTAATCATGAAGAACTTTGGATATTAAATCTGGATACACGGCATCGATTAATTGCGACTGACCGGCTCTACAAAGGTTCACTAAACAATTCGCCAGTTCGAATCTCTGAAGTATTTCAAAAACCGATTATCCGAAATGCCGCAGCAATCATTATGGTCCATAATCATCCGAGTGGTGATCCGAAACCAAGTTCCGCAGATATCGTTGTAACGAAAAGTGTTCAGCAAGCAGGATCCTTATTAGAAATAAAGATGCTCGATCACATTATTATTGGCTCGAAAAAATATTATTCAATTTTAAAAGATATTGGAGACGTATAATTTTCAAATCTATGATCTTTTCCACACATAGATTCGTTTAAATATTTTTTTGGATTGTGTTGAATTTGTCTATCTATAGAAAATACTTTTTTTAGAATTTTATTGACAAAATATTCTCTCCATAGTATTATTTCATACGCTTAACGGCGAGGTAGCTCAGTGGCAGAGCAGGGGACTCATAAGCCCTTTGTCGTGAGTTCAACTCTCACCCTCGCCACTTTTCTTATTAAAAAATCCCCGAGTTATCTAATGGAGTGGCGGCAGGAAGTTGTTTTCAGTATAAGTTCAATACTGAAAAAGTAATGGTTTTTTCTTAATTTCGCGTTTCAAATATCTTAATAAAATGTTATTTTATTCATTTCTTCTATCAATACTTGACGTCAGTATTTCTGTTGTCTTCATTATTCTGATATCAAGATTACGAATTCGCTTATTTCGAAAAACAACATCCAAAATCCAATTTATTAAAACAAGCCATAAACACTTTTGGATCATTCCGTTCAATTTTCTTATACTGATTGCAACGTATCATATTTGGTCTGGCGGCATCAAAGATTTTGCATTTTTCACGATGATGTTATTGATTATTCTTTCCAATATTGACATACTGACTTACTTCCTTCCTCTTGAACCGTTTTTTACATTAATAATCACAATCCTGTTGCAGATTCACACAGCTCAGCAATGGTCAGAAAAAAGTATTGGATTTTTATCCACAGCGGCTATTTTGTATCTGGTTTATATTATTAGTAACCGATCTGAACAAAAAAAAGAAATTGGTTTTGGATTTGGAGACGTTATTTATGGAAGCTGCCTCGGCATGAATCTTGGTTGGTATGGTGGATTGTACTCAATTTCCTTCGGATTGATTATCTCAGGACTATATGCGGCAATATTAATGCTTTTAGGAAAAGAAAAGGACTCAAGAATTCCATTATCCCCATTTTTCCTGGTAGGATTGGCGATATATGAAAGGATAATAAAATGAGGCATGCCGATAGAGAAGTAAAAGAAATATTACAAATCGTTGAGATATTAAATCGTTCCAATGTATTGCGTATAGCCATTAATGATCAATATTTCCCTTATATCATACCGATTCATTTTTCATATTTCATAAATGAAAACTTCTCGATTATCTTTTATATGCATTCATCATCCATCGGGAAAAAAATTGAATTAATCAGCAAAAACAATCATATCGGGTTCGAGACTGATATATTTTATAGGTTTGCGAACCAGGAATCAACAATCCCTTGTCAGTGGAGTACGATTTATGAAAGTGTTATCGGTGATGGATATGTAGAAATAATCACAGATGAAAAAGAAAAAAAATTTGGACTGGACTCAATTATGAGACGGTTTGGCAAAGGTAAAGCATTTGAACCTTTTTTGAACACTGCGCTGCAAAAAGTAGTTATATTGAAACTGATCGTTGAAAATATTAGCGGGAAAAGACACATACAATGAATCCTATGAATATTGAAATTCGCCTGGCTGAAGAAAAAGATCTGCCGCATATACTTGAAATTTATGCTCCGTACATTACACAATCCAAAATATCTATGGAATATACTGTTCCAGAGCTTGATGAATTTGTTGAACGTTATCGGAATATTACTCAGTTTTTTCCATGGATCGTTTGTTTGATTAATAATGAAATTATTGGATATGCTTATGCAAGCCATGCTTTTTCACGAATGGGATATCAATGGGATGCAAGTCTGACAGTCTATATTACTAAAGAATTTCATAAACAGAGGATCGGTATATCCTTGTACCAGAGTTTATTTGAAATATTAGATTTACAGGGAATGGTAAATCTATATGGCATCATTAGCAATGATAATAAAGGAAGTATTCATTTCCATGAAAAACTGGGCTTCCAAACCGAAGCCGTTTTCCATAATACAGGTTTCAAATTTGGTGAATGGGTAGATGTTACCTGGATGGTAAAACATATTCGACCAATTTCAGAGAATCCTGCTTTACCCAGATCAATTCATCAAATCGATCATAATGAAATTTCAAGAATATTGAAAAAAAATACAGAATTTCTGATTGCCAACAGGACTATATAATACCTGTTTCCCTAATAATCTTATTTGAATTGAAAAAAAAAGAGTGCACCTTTTTACTTGAGATACACTCTTTTAAAATTAAGCATTAATCTGAATTAGGCTTTTGGACCTGCATCGATAATAGCTTTTGAAGTTCGAGCTTCATATTTCGCAAAGTTCTTTACAAACGCTGCAGCAAGCTTCTTGGCAGCTTCATCATAAGCTGCTTTATCAGCCCATGTATCACGTGGATTTAGAACTTCTGAAGGAACACCCGGGCAGGAAGTCGGGATTTCAAGGCCAAAGAAGGGTTCTTTTTCGAATTCGACAGCATCAAATGCACCCGTTAATGCAGCTCTTACAAATGCGCGTGTATAAGGCAGTTTGAATCTGGAACCTACTCCATAAGGACCACCGGACCAGCCAGTATTAAGAAGCCATACTTTAGAATCATGTTCAGCGATTTTCTTGCCAAGCATCTCCGCATAAACAGATGGATGGAGCGGTAAGAAAGGTTGTCCAAAGCAGGTTGAGAAACTGGGTTGTGGTTCTGTAATTCCGGTTTCTGTTCCAGCCAATTTCGAAGTGTATCCGGACATGAAGTAATACATCGCTTGTTCTTGTGTCAGTCTTGAAATGGGAGGTAAAACACCGGAAGCATCAGCAGTCAGCATAAATACATTCTTCGGATGTCCTGCATGTCCTTCGGGGACAATTCCGTCAATGAAATAAATCGGATATGCGCCGCGTGTATTCTCTGTAATGGAATCATCATCAAAATCAATTTCATGATTAATTTCATCATAAACACAATTTTCAAGAACAGCAGAGAATCGATGTACTGCATTCCAAATAAGCGGTTCATGTTCCTGGCTTAATTTGATCATCTTCGCATAGCAGCCACCTTCAAAATTAAAGATGCCTGTGTCACTCCAACCGTGTTCATCGTCGCCGATTAACAAACGCTCCGGATCTGAGGATAATGTAGTTTTTCCAGTACCAGAAAGTCCGAAGAACAATGCAGTATCGCCATCTTTTCCGACATTAGCTGAGCAGTGCATAGTCATGACACCTTTCATCGGAAGAATGAAATTCATGACGGAGAAGATCGACTTTTTAATTTCACCCGCGTAGGCGGTTCCACCAATAAGGACAATCTTTTTCAGGAAGTTGACGATAATAAATGTTCCGCTGTTCGTTCCATCTTCACCCTTAATTGCTTCCAGTCCGGGGACACAAATAACAGTAAAGCCTGGGATCTGATCAGGGCGTTTGGATAAATCAGGTCTTAAGAATAGATTATTGGCGAAGAGATTTGACCAGGCGTATTCTGTGATAACACGGATCGGGAGTCGATAGGTCTCATCAGCACCGGCTTCAAGATCTGCAACAAATAAATCCTTACCCTGAACATACCCCAACATTTTTTGGTAAATTTTCTCGTAATTCTCAGGAGAAATTTTTACATTTACACTGGTCCAGTCAATTCCTTTTTCTTCCTCAGTTCCATTATCAACGATGAATTTGTCTTTCGGAGAACGACCTGTGTGAGCGCCAGTGGAAGCCATAATGGCTCCTTCAGGAGAAAGAACACCTTCACCTCGTTTTAAAGCTTCAGCAATTAAAATGGCCGGTTGAGCGTTCCAATAGATTTTACCGGCATTTTTGATACCGTAATTCTCTAAACCGTATTTGCCGGGTATTCCGATATTTTCCATACAGCACACCTCCAAGTGTAATTTAATTTAAGAGTTCCTGAATCATGAATTGTACTTTTTGCTGTTTCTTTTGACGGTAAATGGCCAAAAGGACAATTTCCAACAGTAGAATATTATACTAAAAATTGTAAAAAAAGAAATTAAATAATCTGAACAATTACAATAATAGGTACTATGAAGATGTTTCTTTCTTAAAAAGAAGAAGCATAATCACTTTATCAGTATAAATAATTTGATTTTGAATCAGATTTCTTCCAAAGCTGTTTTAATATCAATTTGGTGATCAGCCAGACTACCTAAAACGCCGTTAACAAATCTTTGTGAACTTTCTGAACCGAACACTTTTGCCAATTCAACGGATTCATTGATTACCACTTTCAGTGGAGTATGTTCAGAAATTGCAAATTCCCAAACAGCTATTCGAATGATATTTCTGTCAATGACTGCAATTTGTTCTATCGGCCATTCTGTAGCATACTTGGCAATAAAACGATCAATTTCATGGCTGATAGGAGCAACCCCTAATACGATCGATTCTACAAATTTCGGTAAACCACCTTCCAACTTAACGGCATCAAGCCTTTCTTTTAAAATAACATTGATGGGATGATCGGTCATATCCATTTCGAATAAGACTTGTAAGGCTATCCCTCGAGCTCTTGTCCGTTCATCTAACTCAATTTCCTCTATTTCTTCTTTATATAGAACAGTTTCATCATCTGGTTGGAGGTTATTTTGTGATTCAGGAATAATTGAATCTTGACTCTCAATGCCTTCGAAATTTTCAAATATGCTCATATTTCGTTATTTTACCGTTTCCGTTGTGGGAAAATCAAAATCTTCCACATGAATATTGATGCAGCCAGGTTCCATTCCAACCGTTTCAGAAATCGCTCTTGAAATATCATTTTGTAACTTCTTACCAACTTTCAATGTATTCTGTCGGTGATCGAGAATGACATAAACGTCTGCGTGAACGATATTTTCTTCAATTTTGATTTTCACACCTGAATTTGAAGGACTTACAAATACGCGGTTAACACCTTTTGTTTCACAGGCAGTCATTTTAATAATCGTTTCAATAACTTCCGGTGCAATTGTCGTACAACCAGCAACACGAGGTTTTTCACTCATAGTATTTTCCTTTCTATTTCCAGCTTTGATTCCTATTATAAAGGATAAATTATTCTTAAAAAATATTTGTAAATTTTTTGCTATAAAAAGCAGCATTTCATAATATGAAGAGGATTCTTTGTCTTTTTTAGTTTCACGAAAACTTATAGCCGAAATAATCAACATTTTTTCCACCTTTTTGAATATTAAATCGAAATTCGAATGAATAATGAAGTGGTGGCATATCATGATATAATTTTATGGGTTCGATAAGTACTCTTATCGCACACAAAGAATTATTGAATATCAGGAAGGAAAAATGAAAACATGAACTTTCAAAGCCAAGGAACGATAAAATCTGATATACCATCTATCCAGGAATGTATTCAAAAATTTTTAGAAAATATTTCTCTTACGCGCAGTGAAAATACTTTTAAGACCTATCGAAATGGAATGAATGTTTTCTGCGAAATGCTGGCAGAAAACGAAATCTCTCCAGAATCGTCAGTGTTAGAAATTACTGAGGAATTTACGGCAAAATTTGCAAAATACTTGAAATATTATTCTTCTGCAACAGAAAATCTGTATATTAATGTCTATAAAAATTTCCTTGAATTTTTAACTGCTGAAAACTTAATCGATATTAATCTATTTCAAGTGAAGCAGCTGATCGGACAGCGAATTCGGAAACCTGGTATCCGTTTACCCCAATTTCCGCAAGAGGATATTGAAAAAGTAATCTCTTACGCTCTTGAGCTGCCTTCTAAACTCTGTGAAAATGAAATGGATTCATTAATCAATTTACGAGACTGTGCTTTTCTGATCACATTAGCAGATACTGGATTGAGGATTCATGAGGCATGTAATCTTAGACGAGGCGATATCGATTGGTTTAACAAAAAAGCTATTATTATAGGAAAAGGAAACAAACAAGCAGTTATCCGATTTTCAGAAAGATCAATATTGGCTATGCGCAGATATTTGCACACTCGAGGGAATTTAGACGGAAATTCGTCCAGGCAATTAGCTGTATTACCAATTTTTGCCAGACATGATAAAGGCGCAGGGAAAAATATTCTTCCCATCACAACGAAAACAGGAAGAATGATCGTTTCGCAGCGCGTTGAAGAGTGTCTTGGTAAAGAAGCTGTCGGTACGATCACACCGCACTCTTTTCGTCATTATTTTGTAACTTGCGTGCTCAAGAAAACCGGTAATTTGAAAATTGCCCAGGAGTTTGCGAGACATACCAACATCGCTGTCACCCAACGATATACTCACTTGGCAAATGACGAGTTGGATTCGGTTTATAAAAAAATATTTGACGTTGATAATCAGGAAAGTCAGGAAACTTAATAATCAATTCGCTTTTAAAATGGACTCTTTGGTTATAAATATCCATAGCGGACGTGTTCCGGGCTTGCCTGATTTCGAAATATTTCAGAGAATTACTGTGATTGGTTTTTAACTCGAATAGCTGAAGTAATAAAGACAGCAGGCACTTCTCCATTCAAATCACAGGGACATAATGATCTTCATTTTTATGTTACAATTCATAAAGTTGTTTATGCAAAATAAAAAACATTTCTTTTTATCGATTTTATTCGTTTTTCTTGCGAGCTTTTGTACAGCCGGATTTCGCGATATATCAAATGATATCTACCCTGAATATATCATTGAGGAAGGCGATTTTCTATCTACGATTGCAGATCGTTTTTCCACATCGATTGATGCAATCCTCCAAATCAATGATATTGTAGATGCGAATTCGATTTCAATCGGCGATAAGATTAAAATTCCATCATTAAAAGGCATTTCGGGAATTCTATCGACAGAAACACTTACAATTGGAGAAACAGTAAGCAATATTTGTATTTTAAATGGCATGAAAGAAAGTGATTTGATTGCCATAAACCAAATCACCAGTCCTACTGAGTTGTACATCGGAAGCACTTTGATGGTGGTCCGTGATAAAGACAATCAGACATACTCCAGTATTGATTTTTTTGATCATAACCAAACACTTATTGAAAAATCCATGATCCATTCTAAAAATCCTTCTACCTTTCAAAAAGTAAATCGCATGAATGGTCCATGGGATATTGCGGAGAAACAATTACTTTTTGCCAATATCCAAGAGGATTCCAATACAATAGTCCGGTTTATATCTCCCTTGATTGATTTATTAGAAATTAAACAACTCCCTGTAACACAGGGCGAGACACATGTTGTCTATATTAAATCTCCTTATTCTTTGTCTCTTTCAGGAAGTATTGGAGATCAGGGATTAAATTTTTTTCAGAACAATGGAAATCAATCTGAATGGTATGCATTCTTTGGGATTGATGCAATGGCAAAAACCGGTTTGACGAACTTTTCGATTTCCGGATCTGATTCAAGTCAAAATTCGTTTGCAATTGATCAGAAAATTATTATCCGTGAAAACACATTTACCGATGAAGTTGTTGAGGGTGTTGATGCAGCAACACTTGAAGATAACACCAATCAGACAGAAAGCCAGACATTAGAATCCATCAAACAGACTTCCTTGCAAAAACTATGGGGAGATAATGTGCTCTCTTTTCCGGTTGATGAACCTTGTCTGGCATCCGGATTCGGAACTCGAAGGACTTACAATAATGGCACTTATAACAACTATCATACAGGCGTGGATTTCATTGTTTGTTCAGCAGAAAATTTAAATATTTATGCTGCTGCAGACGGCCAGGTAGTATTCGCTGGGGAATTACCAATTCATGGAAATCACACGATTATCGATCACGGTTGGGGCGTATATTCAACTTACTCTCACCAATCTCAAATACTTGTTTCTCCGGGGCAAAATGTTAAACGTGGTGATTTAATTGGAATCATCGGAACTACAGGAAGATCCGTTGGACCTCATTTGCATTTTGAAATAAAGATCAACGGAATCTATGTAAATCCAATGACTTGGCTAAGCAAAGTATTTCCATAAAAAATTTTCTCTCGTGTCAACGTGAGAGTACAAGCAGGGGATTATATCAGTGACAGAAAATTCAAATCAAATTCAAATTAATTGGGATGATATGTCCTTTGATGAATCATGTCTGGATTTTGTATTTGATTTTCTCTTCGAAAAAGAAATGCCAATGACTCCATTCGATTTGGCAAAAGCGATCATTCAGGAGAAAATCAGAGTTTACAAAAAGGAAATTGCCAAACAAGAAAAATCACAAGGACTACTTTATCGTCCGAAAGAAAAATACAGGATCGGAGAAGAAGTTACTTTTCCTCTCCTAAACAATCTTAAGGGGAAAGTAATTGAGATCCGTCAAGGAAATAATCCGGATATTCCAATCTTTTCGGTCGCATCTTTTCAAATGGAAGATGGATCTGTACGGCAATTTGTCAGTGAATATGAAGATCATTCATTAAACACGTTTGATTATTCCTCATTATATTCCTCAACACTTACAGATCCGATAGCTGTCTATAAAAAATACGGAAAAAAAATCGCTGCAAAAATCCAAAAACTTCTTTCTCAAAATGGCAGCCTAATTTCCATCGCAAATTATTGGTTTCCCAAAGCGCTCCTGATTGACATAAACCCGGGATATCTAAATCTTGCGGAAGCAGTCCTTGAAATGGAAGAAGGAAAGCCCGTTCATACAAAGAAAATTCTGGAGCTAATTGAATATCCGGTTGATTCTAACGATCAATTAACCGAATTCTCATTTAACTATGCGCTGCATTCAGATGATCGTTTTGACGAAGTCGGTCCAATCGGAACCGTGTTATGGACATTGAAATTATTAGAACCGGAAGACGTTCGAAAGGTCCCATTAACCTTAAAATGTTATGATGATTTTCATATTGAGAATCATGGATCGCCATCTTATTCCTTTGATCAATTGCGCATCCATGACGAATTAGACACAACGTCCAACGACGCACCAGAAGATGATATTGATTATTTTGATGTGTGCATTAATTATCCGCATTGGAAAGCCGGAACAATTCCTCTTATAAAAAAAATCCATTCAATATTTCCGACAGCGTTAGAAACAGATCGCGTAATTTTCAATTTTATTGACGCAAAAACAAAGGAATCCTTTCCAGGCTGGGTAATAATCCCCGAAAAATATGTCTGCGGTTTAAAAACCTGGTACCGTGAAAACAGCGTAATACCAGGAAGTATTATTCGAATCTCAAAAACCGAGAAGATCGATGAAGTTATCGTTTCACTAATTCCTCCACGAGCATCAAGAGATTGGATTCGGACAGCATTGTTTGATCAAAAAGGAAGGATTTATTTTGAAACGAAACATCAATCCATTAGCACCAAATTTGATGAGCGGATGTGCATTTTCATAGAAAATTCACCGCAGTTAGATATTGTCTGGGAACAAAACAATAAGAATGGAATTAACCTGCAGCGATTAATTGGCAATATCTTCAAAGATTTGTCGCGTTCGAATCCACAGGGAATTGTTCATTTTCAGGAAATCTATGCAGGCTTAAATATGATGCATCGGTGCCCCCCCCAACCACTCCTCGACATCTTAATGAATGATGATCAATTTGTTGCGTTAGATGATCTTAATTTCAAACTGAATGTTAAGGCAGCAGAAGATGAGGCTTAAGAATGACTGAACAAAAAATCTCTGAGAAAATGTCGTCTTTTTCAAGACCAATGATTTCTACCATGTTCCACATCGATTTTGAATGGTTAATGGAAAATGATCAGAATTGGCACATCTCGCTTTCTGGATATCTATGCGAAAAACATCGCATGTTTTTTGATACGACAAAAGGTCATCAAATGATTGATTCGATCAATCCGAAAACAGGTGAAGTCATTCAGACCGACCAATTGATGGATATTCTTATGAACCATTGTGCAAAACAAGATAATTTCATACCGCCTAATGGAACCCTTACTGATTCTGTCTTTCGTCTTTTCTTATCGAATGGGAATCAACCGCTTAATGCAGAAGAAATCGGTAAAATCATAAACCGATCACCAGAAACTATCCTCAAAACATTGAGTGGTCCGAGAATTTATAAAGGAATAAAACCCCTTTAGTTTACAGTATTTCAGTAACCCGCGAATAAGGAGCCTTCGATGGAAAAATCAAAAGTCTATTTTTCGGATTTTCGTACTCAATCAATGGTCAATAATCTCCAACTGAAATTAATAAAATTGATGAAAACCGCTGGAATCGGAAATATTGATTTTTCACATAAATACGCAGCGATAAAAATGCATTTTGGAGAACCAGGAAATTTGGCTTTCCTGAGGCCGAATTTTGCCAAAACAGTAGCCGATGTCGTAAAAGAGTTGGGAGGCAGACCGTATTTGACCGACTGCAACACATTGTATGTCGGCGGACGAAAAGATGAACTGGTACATCTGGACACTGCATATGAAAATGGCTTTTCAGTATTAAGTACCGGATGTCATATCATTATCGGAGATGGTCTTAAAGGAAACGATGAAACGATTGTTCCAATCGATGGCCAATACGTAAAAGAAGCGAAAATCGGCACAGCCATCATG
>Ga0116193_1000407_pt1 | contig 41434 bp, 35 predicted proteins | sample AD_UKC115_MetaG_FD_89892 | JGI IMG/M metagenome (GOLD analysis project Ga0116193, IMG submission 89892) | Active sludge microbial communities of municipal wastewater-treating anaerobic digesters from Hong Kong - AD_UKC115_MetaG | ecosystem: Engineered > Bioreactor > Anaerobic > Digestate... | reverse complement strand
TCCTGGGTACGAGTGGTCGGCAGCGGGTCAAGTTAGCGATCGCGGTCGAGTGCCATCAAAGAATTGACCGACCTCTACCCGTGCTGGCCCGCACGCCCCCAGTGTCTTCCATCATCCAGGGTGTACCACCAGGGTCATGACAGTTAGCAGAAAACGCGGCGCCGTTTCGCAAGCTCCACGTTCGCTCGGGATGTCCATTATGCGGGCTGACTCACGGCAGCGTGCGCCACTGCGCGACAGCGGCGCCTTTGGCCCTGAAGCCCCCACCACTTGGTTCCGCGCGCAGCACGTTTCCTGGCGCTACACTGGCTTGGACAGGCGGTTCCAGTCACAGCATTCGCACAGGCACCGCCCCGCTCGCTGTCCGCAGGCATGAGGGCACGCCCCTCTTTCCCACGCAAAGGCCGCTATGGAACCATCGCAGCAAGACACCGTGGCCCAGGTGCTGCACAGACACGCAGGCCAGGCCCACAGGCTGGTACAGATCCTGCGCGAAGTGCAGGAACACACGCACTGGCTTCCCGCCCCCGTGCTGGAGCAGGTGGCCCAGGGCGTGGGCCTGGGCGTTGCCACCGTGCGCGGCGTGGCCAGCTTTTACCGCTTCTTCCATTTGCAGCCCGTGGGCCGCTACCACCTGCTGTGGAGCGACAACACCACCGACCGCATGCTGGGCAGCCGCTCCCTGGCCGAGCAACTGTGCAAGGCCCTGGGTGTGCAGGCCGGCGCTCCCGCCGCGCCCGGTGCCTTGGCCAGCGTGGGCTATACCTCATGCACCGGCCTGGGCGACCAGGGCCCCGCACTGCTGCTGAACCAGCAGCAGGTACTCACCCGCATGGACGGAACCCGCGTGCAGGAACTCGCCCAGCGCATCCTGGCGCAGGAGCCCCCCAGCGCCTGGCCCGAAGAGTGGATGCAGGTGGAAGACCATGTCCGCCGAGCCGACGTGCTGCTGGGCAGCCCGGCGCTGGAGGGCAGCGCCCTGCGTGCCGTGCGTGGACGCGGAGCGCAGGCCACACTGGACGAGCTGGCCGCATCCAACCTGCGCGGCCGAGGCGGTGCGGGCTTTCCCACGGCGCGCAAATGGCAGGCCTGCCGCGATGCACCGCTCGCCCCCGGCCACACCCGCGTGGTGGTGTGCAACGCCGACGAGGGCGAGCCCGGCACCTTCAAGGACCGCGTGCTGCTCAGCCGCCAGGCCGATACCGTGTTTGAAGGCATGACCGTGGCCGCCCGCGTGCTGGGAGCGCGTACGGGGTTTCTGTACCTGCGCGGCGAATACCGCTACCTGCTGCCTTCGCTGCGGGCCGTGCTGGCGCGCCGCCGCACACATGGCCTGCTGGGTCCGCGCATCCTGGGCATCGAGGGCTTTGACTTCGACATCGACATCCATGTCGGGGCCGGTGCCTACGTGTGCGGCGAGGAAAGCGCGCTGATCGAGTCGCTCGAAGGCAAGCGCGGCACCCCGCGCATCCGTCCGCCATTTCCGGTGGAACAGGGCTACCTTGGCCAGCCCACCTGCGTGAACAACGTGGAGACCTTTTGCGCCGCTGCACACATCGCCCTGCAGGGCAGCGCCTGGTGGAAGGGCCGTGGCACCGCCCAGAGCACGGGCACCAAGCTCCACTCGGTGAGCGGCGACTGCGCCCGGCCCGGCGTGTACGAATACCCGCTGGGCGTGAGCGTGGCACAGGTGCTGCACGACTGCGGGGCACACGAGCCGCAGGCGGTGCAGGTGGGCGGCCCCTCGGGCACCTGCCTGGCCGCACCAGAATTCAAGCGCCGATTGGGCTTTGAGGACATACCGACGGCGGGCGCCTTCATGGTGTTTGGCGTACAGCGCGACATGTTCGAGGTGGCGCACCACTTTGCCCAGTTTTTTGCCCACGAGAGCTGCGGCTTTTGCACCCCCTGCCGCGTGGGCACGCAGTTGGTGCTGCGCCGCATGGACAAGCTCGCCCTGGGCCACGGTTCCCCCTGGGACCTGCACGAGCTGCATGCGTTGGAGCAGTTGATGCACGGCACCACCCACTGCGGCCTGGGCGCCACGGCCACCCATGCGCTGCGCGACACACTGCAGCGCTTTGGCCCCGCCTTTGCCGCGCGCAGCCCGCAGGCACACCTGGTGCCCGGTTTCGACCTGGACGCCGAACTCGCCCCCGCACGCCGCGCCACTGGCCGCAACGACGCACAAGCCCATTTGGATACGCTGGAATGAAGCAGTTTTTCCTGGACGGAGCCCCCGTGCCCTTCGAGGACGGTGACACGCTCATGGCCGCCGCCACCCGCGCAGGCCACCAAGTGCCACACCTGTGCTGGCACCCGCAACTGGCGCCCAGCGGCGCCTGCCGCCTGTGCACGGTTCAGGTCGATGGGCGCATGACCGCCGCCTGCACCACGCGCGCCAGCGAGGGGCTGGAGGTGCACAACCACACGCCCGAACTCACCGCCCTGCGCCGCCAGCTCACGCAAATGCTGTTTGTCGAGGGCAACCACTACTGCCCCGGCTGCGAGAAAAGCGGCAACTGCGAGCTGCAATCCACCGCCTACGCCCTGGGCATGGCCGACATGCGCCACGACCTGCTGATGCCCCAGCGTCCGGTGGACGCCAGCCACCCCGACCTGTGGCTGGACCACAACCGCTGCATCCTGTGCAAACTGTGCCTACGGGCCAGCCGCGAGCTTGATGGCAAGGACGTGTTCGCCATCGGCGGCTACGGCGCGCACACGCAACTGCTGGTCAACGCCCCCGATGGCCGCCTGGGTGCCAGTGCGCTGCAGGCAGACGACCACGCTGCCCACATCTGCCCGGTGGGCGCGCTGCTGCCCAAGCGGCGCGGCTTTGGCATCCCCATTGGCCAGCGCAACTGCGACACCACACCGCCACCTCCCTTGCCCCAGGACGCCGACCATGGTCCCACCTGAGCCCTCCCCATCCCCTGCGGGCCGCCCGCTGCGTGTGGCCACCGTGTCGCTGGCCGGGTGCTTTGGTTGCCACATGTCGCTGCTGGACATCGACGAGCGCCTGTTCACCCTGGCGGGCCATGTGCAGTTGGACCGATCGCCGCTCACCGACATCAAGCGCTGCGGTCCCTGCGACGTGGGCCTGATCGAAGGCGGCCTGTGCAACGCCGAGAACGTGGAGGTGCTGCGCGCCTTCCGCGCCCAGTGCACGCTGCTGGTGGCCGTGGGGGCCTGCGCCATCAACGGCGGCCTGCCTGCGCTGCGCAACGGGTTGGACGTGGGCACGCTGATGACCGAGGTGTACGCAAACAACCGCCCCGGCCTGGCGCCCGGCAGCGCCATTCCCAACGACCCCGAGCTGCCCCTGCCGCTGGCACGCGTGCACCCGCTGCACGAAGTGGTGCACATCGATCTCTTTCTGCCCGGCTGCCCACCCAGCGCCGAGGTGATCTGGGATTTCCTGCACGCCGTGGTGCAAGGCCACATACCGCAGGCCGACCCCGCATTGATCCGCTACGACTGATGTCCACCACCACCCCAACTACCCCCAGCACTGCACCGCGCCGCGTGGTGATCGATCCCGTTTCGCGCGTGGAAGGGCACGGCAAGATCACGCTGCTGCTGGACGCCCAAGGCCGTGTGGAGCAGGCACGACTGCACATCGTGGAGTTCCGCGGCTTCGAGGCGTTCATCGTGGGGCGCCCGTACTGGGAAGTGCCGGTGATGGTGCAGCGCCTGTGCGGCATCTGCCCCGTGTCGCACCATCTGGCCGCCAGCAAGGCGCTGGACCAGGCCCTGGGCATCCACAGCGTTCCGCGCACGGCCGAGGTGGTGCGTCGGCTCATGCACTACGGGCAAGTCATGCAGTCCCATGCGCTGCATTTCTTCCACCTGTCCTCGCCCGACCTGCTGCTGGGATTTGACAGCGAGGCCACGCAGCGCAACATCCTGGGCGTGGCCGCAGCGCACCCCGACATTGCGCGCCAGGGCGTGTTGTTGCGCAAATTTGGCCAGGAGGTGATCCGTGTGACCAGCGGCAAGCGCGTGCACGGAACCGGTTCGGTGCCTGGTGGCGTGAACCGCCAACCCACGCGCGAGGAGCGCGATGCACTGACCGCACAGGTGCCTCAGATGCTGGATTGGTGCGAGCGTGCCGTGGAGCTGGCGGCCACGTTGCACGCCCAAGCGCCCGGGCTGTACGGGCACTTTGGCGCCATCCGTTCGGGCTGGATGTCGTTGGTGGGGCCAGGAGGCGCAATGGAGCTGTATGACGGCCCCCTGCGCGTGCGCGACGCCCAGGGCACGCTGCTGCACGATGGCGTGCCAGTGCACAACTACCTGGATCTGATCGAAGAAGCCGTCGAGCCCTGGACCTACATGAAGTTCCCCTACCTGCGCGCCCAAGGGCGCGAGGCCGGTTGGTACCGCGTGGGTCCGCTGGCGCGGGTGAACAACTGCAGCCACATCCCCAGCCCGCGCGCCGAGGCACAGCGCCAGCGCTTTGTCGCACACGGGCCGGTGCAGGGCACGCTGGCCTACCACTGGGCACGCATGATCGAGATGCTGCACGCCATGGAGGTGATCGCCGAGCTGCTGCAGGACGAGGCTTTGCTGGGCGGCCCGCTCACCGCTCCACTGCCCGCCGAAAGGCCCACACACCGCCCCGGTGTGGGCGTGATCGAAGCGCCGCGCGGAACGCTGATTCACCATTACGAGATCGGTGACGACGACCTGATCCGCTGGTGCAACCTGATCGTCAGCACCACGCACAACAACCATGCCATGAACGCCTCGGTGCGCGCGGTGGCTCAGGAATATTTCGATGGCCGCAGCATCACCGAGGGCCTGCTCAATCGCATGGAAGTGGCCGTGCGTGCCTACGACCCCTGCCTGAGCTGCGCAACGCATGCCCTGGGCAGCATGCCGCTGCAGGTGCAGCTGGTGGACGCTGCAGGCCAGGTGCGCGACAGCGTTCTGCGCCATGGCGATGGACGCATCGAACGCAAAGACAGCCGCACATGAGCGCACCGCTGCTCGTCCTGGCGGTAGGCAACCCCAGCCGGGGGGACGACGCCCTCGGCCCCCTGCTGCTGGAGCGCCTGCAAGCCGACGGATGGGACGCGGGCGGCCAGGTGGAATTGCTGTGCGATTTTCAGCTCCAGGTGGAGCACACACTGGACCTGCAGGGCCGCAGCGCCGTGCTGCTGGTCGATGCCGCACGGCCCGGCGTAGCGCAGGGCGCGCAGCTGTCCAGCCTGCAGCCCTGTCCAGAGCGCCCGGCGCCTGCCAGCCACGCGCTGGACGCACGCACCCTGCTGGGCCTGGCGCTGGCGCTGCAGGGCACCGCTCCACCGGCATGGATGCTGGCCATCGAAGGCGCAGCCTTTGGCCTGGGCGAAGGCCTGAGTCTCCAGGCCCAGCAACACCTGGATCAAGCACACCGTCTGGCGCAGGCGTGGGTGAGCGAGCAGCTGGCGTGCGCAGGATGCGCAGCGCTCACAAGCCCTGCCGGGGCTGCATGAGCTTGTCGTAAAGCTCCTGCGCGGGCAAGGGCCTGCTGAACAGGTAGCCCTGCATCAGATCACAATCGGCAGCCTGCAAAAACGCGCGCTGCTCCTCCGTTTCCACCCCTTCGGCCACCGTCTGCATGCGAAGGTTGCGCGCCAGCCCGATGATGCTGTGCACGATGGCTGCACTGTCAGGGTGCACCGTCGCGTCCTGTACGAACGAGCGGTCGATCTTGAGCTGGTCGATCGGAAAGCGCCGCAGGTAGGCCAGTGAGGAATACCCGGTGCCGAAGTCATCCACCGCCACACCCACGCCCAGCGCCTTGAGCTCTGCCAGGGTTTGGCTTGCCCGCTCGGCGTTGTGCATGACCACGCTCTCTGTAATTTCCAGTTTGAGCTGACGGCCCCCCAGGCCTGCCTGGCGCAGCGCCTGGCGCACGCTATCGACCAATCCCTCGTCCTGGAACTGGCGCGCCGACAGGTTGACCGCCACGCGCAGTTCCAGCCCTTGGGCCTGCCACTGGCGCACCTGCTGGCAGGCGGTCTCCAGCACCCATTGCCCGATGGGAACAATAAGCCCCGTTTCTTCGGCCAATGGGATGAAATCTGCCGGTGACACCAGCTTGCCGTCCTGCGTCTGCCAGCGCACCAACGCCTCCACATCGTTGACTGTTTGGGTGGTCAGATGCATCAGCGGCTGGTAGTGCAGGCGCAGTTCGCCACGCTCCAGCGCACGGCGCAGGCGGGCTTCGAGTTCCAACTTCTGCAGTGCCTGGGTATTGAGGTCAGCGGTGTAAAAGCACAAGGTGTTGCGCCCCGACTCCTTGGCGCGGTACATGGCCGCGTCGGCGTTGCGCAGCAAGGTGTCGTAGTTGGCACCGTCCTGCGGAAACAGGCTGAGACCGATGCTGGCCGAGAGCGTCAGCTCGTGCTCCTGCAGTTGCAGCGGCCGGGCAATGTCTTGCAAGATGCGGTGGGCCACCATGGCGGCCTGCTGGGCGTCGGCCAAGTCGGGCAGCACGATGACGAAATCATCGCCCCCCATGCGCGCTGCCGTGTCGCAATCGCGCAGTTGCGCGGCAATGCGCCCGGCCACAGCACGCAGCAATGCGTCGCCGCTGGCGTGGCCCAGGCTGTCATTGATGCGCTTGAAATTGTCCAGATCCAGGTACAACAAGGCCACATTGCCACGCTGCTTGTGCGCCAGCGCGACGGCCAGGTCTGTGCGCTCCTTGAGCCGGTTGCGATTGGCCAGGCCAGTGAGTTCGTCCAGATTGTTCTGGCGCTCGAGCTGCTCCTCGTAGCGCTTGCGATCGGTGATGTCGTTGATGATGCCCACGAAATGCGTGACCTGTCCTGCGTCATCGGGCACCGGGGCCAGAGACAGATCGCACCAGAACAGGGTGCCATCCTTGCGCTGGTTGCTCAACTCAACCTGCGCTTCGCCGCGCTCCCGGATCGCGGCAGCCACCTCACGCATACCGGGCTGGCCCTCGTCGCCCTTCAGCAGAAACTCTGGGTCGCGCCCCAGCACATCCGCAGCACTGTAGCCTGTGATGCGCTCAAAGGCGGGGTTCACATACTCCAGCACCAGCGCATCGGACTTCCGTGCCAGCAGCATGATGCCGTTGGCCGAGGCCTGCACAGCACTGCTGCTGAGCCGGTTCGCTTCCTCGGCGGATCTGCGACGCGCCTCCTTCTCGAAGTTGGTCAGGGCAAAGCACACATCCGTGACCATCTCCTGCAGCAACTGGCGCAGGTCTTCATCAAAGAACCCTCTCTCGGCAGCGTAGAGCGCCAGGCCGCCCACAATGCGCCCGTCTATGCACAAGGGATAGCATGCGCCCGACGCAAATCCGTGGCGCCGAAAGTCCTCGTGCTGCTGCGCCAGCAAAGGGTCGGCCAGCAAATCATTGCTGAGGTAGGGCTCGCCCCGCACCAGCGACCACTCCACCAACGTGCGTGACGGCCCGCGCATGCGCAGCGGCTCCATGCGCGCAAACCACGCGGGCTCCTCACCGCTGCGAGCCACCGGCGTCACCTCCCCAGTTTCGTCGTGCACGACCCCCACCCATGCCATGCGCAAGCCACCGCGCTCCACGGCAATGCGGCACAGCTGGTTGAACAGCGTGTTGCGGTCGCTGGTATGTACGATGGCTTGGTTGGTTTCACTCAGCGCGGCATACAGGCGATTGAGCCGCACGATGCGCTGGTGCGCAAGGTTCAGCTCAGACAGGCGTTGCTCCAGCTCCAGGCTGCGCTGCTCCAGCTTGCGCACCAGCACGGCGTTGTACATGCTGAGCATGTCCGACTCGGGCAACGTGGAGGCACGCGGCGCCAACTGGCGCTTCCACGCCGCATCCATCACCGCCTGCACACGCTGCATGAAAACATCCGGCTCGGCGGGTTTGACGATAAAGGCATCGGCACCCATGTCGAGGGCCAGTTGTTCGTCCTTGGGTTCGGTGTAGGTGGCGGTATAGACGATGAAAGGAATACGGCACAAGGTGTCGTCCGCCTTCCAGTTTCGCAGCAAGGTGTAGCCGTCCATGACGGGCATCAGCAGGTCGCTGACCACGAGGTCGGGGGGCTGCGCGCGCGCCAACTCCAGGGCCTGGACGCCCTGGTCGGCCTCTTGCACCGCATAGCCATGGCCGCGCAGCAATTGGCACAGCAAGTAGCGGTTCTCTTCGCGGTCGTCCACCACCAGGGCGCGCATCACCGGGCCTCCGGCACGAAGCGCTCGACCAACGCCACAAACGTCTGCGGGTCAATGGGCTTCTCGATGTAGCCATCGCAACCGGACGCCAGACAGCGCTCACGGTCACCTGCCATGGCGTAAGAGGTGACCGCAACGATGGGTACTGCGGCGCTGCGCGGATCCGCGCGCAATGCCTGGGCCACCGCATAGCCGTCCATGCCGGGGAGCTGGATGTCCAGCAGGATCAGCACCGGATCGACCGTACGCGCCAACGCCAGCCCACTGGGTCCATCTTCGGCATGAACCATTTCCCAACCACTGGCTTCCAGCAGAAAACCCGCGAGGTAGCGGTTTTGCGCGTTGTCCTCGATCATCAAAATGCGGCGGTTCATGCGGTTTCCCCCTGCTCAGGCGCTTGCATGGGCAGCACGATGGTGAAGGTACTGCCCTGTCCCCAGGTGCTGGCCACCTCGACACGCCCACCCATCAGGTCGGCCAGACGACGGCAGATGGCCAGGCCCAACCCGGTTCCATCGTGCTTGCGTGACAGCGCGGAGTCAATCTGGTGGAAGGGTACAAACAAGCGCGCCATGTCTTCCTCCCTAATGCCCATGCCAGTGTCGCTGATATCCAGGCGCACCATGGTGCGTACGTCGCCATCCTTTGTCGATAGTTCGTCAAAGCACGACACGCGCAATGCCACATGACCGGTCTCAGTGAACTTGATGGCATTGCTCAGCAAGTTCAGCATTACCTGCTCCACCCGCCGCGCGTCGCTGAGCATGCGATCCAATCCCTGGGGCACCTCCACCCGCAACTGCAGGTGTTTTTTGTCGGCCAGCGGACGCACGATGTCCAGCACCTTGCGAACCGAATGCACCAGATCGAAGGGCTCACGCGAAACCTTGAGCTCACCCGCCTCGATCTTGGAAATGTCGAGCACGTCGTTGATGAGCGCCAGCAGGTGACGTGAGCTGTCGCGCACCATGCCCAATTGTTTGCTTTGCTCTGCCGTCAACGGGCCCGCCAGACCCTGGAGAATGATGCCGGTGAACCCGATGATGGAGTTGAGCGGCGTGCGCAGTTCATGGCTCATGGTGGCCAAGAACGCCGACTTGATACGGTCTGCCGCCTCGGCCGCCTCCTTGGCCTGGCGCATCGCCTCCTTGGCGGCACGCTCGGCCGTCACGTCCTCCATCACACCCACCAAGCCACGCGAGAGATCGGAGGGATCGAGCGCGCGGACATAGATGCGACTCCAGAACAGACTTCCATCCTTGCGACGCATCTGTTCCTCGCGCTGGTGCGTCGCACCCTGCCCCGCCAGCGAGTAGATGATGTCCCCCGCCTGCTGGTAGGCCTCTTCGGAGGTGTACCAAGCCTGCGGTGTCGTGCCCAGCAACTCGCCAGCGCTGTAACCCAGCATCTGCTCCAGTTTGCCATTGCAGCGGCGCACCACCCGATCCTGCAACAGCACGATGCCCGAATGGACGGCTTCGAAGATGGCCGCCTGCTCATCGTGCGCAGCCTTGAGCGCTGCCTGCGCCTCCCGGATCGGGGTGATGTCCACGATCACTCCCACCAGGCCCAGGGGCTGACCCTCCGCGTCCTGAAATCCACTGACGGCGTACAAGGTCTGGTGCACCTGCCCGTCCACAAAAGGCATGGCGGCCTCGCGCGCAATGCGGCTGCTTTCGGCCAGAACGCGCGCGTCTTCAGCCTGGTAGGCATGCCGATCGGACAAGGGCAGGTAGTCCAGCTCCAGCACGGTCTTGCCCACAAACGACGCACGCAGGACGCCAAACGCCTCTTCGTAGGCCTTGTTGCATCCGCGAAAACGCAGGTCTGGCCCCTTGTAGAAAATGGGATTTGGAATGTGATCGATGATGGCCTGCAGGAACGCCCCCAATGCGGCCAATTCGGCCGTGCGCTCCTGCACGCGCACCTCCAGCCCCTTGGCGTGGGCATGCGCCTCTTCGTACAGACGGGCGTTCTCCGTGGCCAGCGCCTGAATCTCCCCGTTGTTCTTGCGCAGCTGCGCCGTGCGGACAGCCACCTGCCTGCGCAACACCCACAGACCCACCACGCTGGCCAAGAGCAGGGCACCAGCAGCCGAGCCCACAGGCAGCAGCCAGGACGGGGTGGCAGTGCGCACCTCATCCACGGCCCAACGCCGCAAGGAGCGGAAATAGAGCGAGTCAGAATCCTGTTTGAGCGCCCGCAGATGGCGATCCAGGGTCTGCAGCAATGCGGGGTCACCGTTGCGCGGCGCCGCAAAGAACAACTGTGAGGGACTGAAGATGATGGCCGTGTCCTGCAGGCCATAGCGCGGGGCGTTGCGCACCCCATAGAAACGGTTGGTCACCACCGCATCGGCCTGCCCCTTGGCCACCGCATCGAAAGCAGCGTCGTAATCGGGCCGAACCACCCACTGCACCTGCAGGCTGAAGCTGCGCGCCATGTCGTCCAACTGGCGCTCCTGTACGGAACCGCCCAGCACGGCCACCCGCTGACCCTGCATATCCAGAATGGAGCGGATCGGACTGTCCTTGCGTGTATAGACCTGGTTCCAGCTCGACAGCACCGGCTCATCATGGAAGGCGTAGCGCCCTTCACGCTCCGGATTGCGAGCCACATCGGGCATGAGGTCAATCTCGCCCCGCTCCAGGCGCTGCAGGCCTTCGGCCCAGGTTCCGGGCACAAACTCCAACTCCCAGCCCTCTTGCCGCGCTATGCCTTGCAAGAGATCCACAAAAATGCCTTCGGCCTTCCCGTCAGTGAAGGCGACCTTGGGACTGTTCTGGTACACCCCGATGCGCAGCTTGTCTGCACCCCAGGCAGGCGCCAGCACCCAACACAGGCAAAGGCTGACCAACACCCCCCTCACGACGCCCAGGCAGACGCCATCCAACCCACGAGCCCGGCGTTGATGCGACATGGAACGATCCTCCCTGCGGGCATTCGACGCCCACGCTTGCATCGAAAACATGATACGCGCGCACCGTGTCGGACAACAATGGCAAAAATGTATCCACGGTGCCTGGCGGGAACGCGTTGGTGATTCGCCCCAGCATGCCGGGTCCATGCACCGATTCACTGATCCGCATCAAAGTCCCCGGCCTTGCACGCGCCCAACCCAGGGATTTACCCGAGAGCCACCGCCCTGCCCACACGCCTAGACTTTGGCATCCTGCACCATTGTGGCTGCAGGCCCGAGGACAGGAGCTCGCCTTGCAGCCTACCCACACGGACCCTCCAGACTACTTCCACAAAGTTGTCGATTGCCAGTGGGCCTGTCCTGCCCACACCCCCGTACCCGAATACATCCGCCTGATCGGCCAGGGCCGCTACGACGATGCCTACATGGTCAACTGGGTGTCCAACGTGTTCCCCGGCGTGCTGGGCCGCACCTGCGATCGGCCCTGCGAACCCGCCTGCCGGCGCGGCCGGGTGGAAGAAAGCAATGGCGCGCACCCCGAGCCCGTGGCCATCTGCCGCCTCAAGCGCGTGGCGGCAGACCACAAGTCCGGCGTGAAACTGCGCATGCCCCGCATCGCACCGCCCAACGGCAAGCGCGTGGCCTGCGTGGGAGCGGGGCCGTCTTCGCTGACCGTGGCACGCGACCTGGCGCCGCTGGGCTACGAGATCACGGTGTTCGATGGCGAGACCCAGGCGGGCGGCTTCATCCGCAGTCAGATCCCGCGCTTTCGCCTGCCTGAGTCGGTGATCGACGAGGAAACCGGCTACATCCTCGACATGGGGGTGCATTTTCGCAGCGGCCAGCGCGTGGATTCCCTGCGCTCGCTGCTGGCACAAGGCTACGACGCAGTGTTTGTGGGCAGCGGCGCGCCGCGCGGGCGCGACCTGGACATTCCCGGGCGGCGCGAGATCGGCGACAACATCCACATCGGCATCGACTGGCTGGCATCGGTGTCCTTCGGGCATGTCTCGCAGATTGCGCCGCGCGTCATCGTGCTTGGCGGTGGCAACACCGCCATGGACTGCTGCCGCTCGGCACGGCGCCTGGGCGGCACCGACGTCAAGGTCATCGTGCGCAGCGGCTTTGACGAGATGAAGGCCTCGCCCTGGGAAAAAGAGGATGCCCTGCATGAGGGCATCCCGATCCTGAACTTCCACGTGCCCAAGACCTTCGAGCACAACAACGGCAAGCTCACGGGCATGACCTTCGAGGTCGTACGCGCCGAATACGACGCACAAGGGCGTCGCCACTTGTTGCCCACCGGCGAACCCGATGTGCTGGTGCCCTGCGACGTGGTGCTGATCGCCGTGGGCCAGGAAAACGCCTTTCCCTGGATCGAGCCCGACCTGGGCATCGCCTTCGACCGCTGGGGCCTGCCGCAACTGACCGAAGGCACGTTCCAGTCCACGCTGCCCCAGGTGTTCTTCGGCGGAGACGCGGCCTACGGCCCCAAGAACATCATCACCGCCGTGGCCCAGGGGCATGAGGCGGCGGTCTCGATCGACCGCTTCCTGCACGGCGAGGATGTGCGCCAGCGCCCTGCGCCGCGCACCCACCTGCTGTCCACCAAGATGGGCATCCATGAGTGGAGCTACGACAACGATGTCTCCAACGATGCGCGCTTCAAGGTGCCTTGGGCACAGGCCGAGGTGGCACTGGCCAGCATCCGGGTCGAAGTCGAGCTCGGCTTCGATGCGGCCACCGCCTTCAAGGAGGCCAGCCGCTGCCTGAACTGCGACGTGCAGACCGTGTTCAACCGCGCCACCTGCATCGAATGCGATGCCTGCGCCGACATCTGCCCGATGGACTGCATCACCTTCACCAGTAACGGCGAGGAGACCGACCTGCGCGGCCGCCTCAAGGCCCCGGCGCGCAATCTGGCGCAAGACCTGCTGGTGTCGGCACCCCTCAAGACCGGGCGCGTGATGGTCAAGGACGAGGACGTCTGCCTGCACTGCGGCCTGTGCGCCGAGCGCTGCCCCACCGGCGCCTGGGACATGCAGAAGTTCCGGCTCGACACCACGCAGGCCGGGCCGTTGTGCCGGGACACCCGCGCCACCCCACGCATGCCGGAGGCCGCATGAAGCGCATCGAAGCCATCAACGACTTTGTCATCAAGTTCGCCAACGTCAACGGCTCGGGCTCGGCCTCGGCCAACGAACTGTTCGCCAAGGCCATCCTGCGCATGGGGGTGCCGGTGAGCCCGCGCAACATCTTTCCCAGCAACATCCAGGGCATGCCCACCTGGTACGAAGCCCGCGTGTGCGAAAAAGGCTATCTGGGGCGGCGCGGCGGCGTGGACATGATGGTGGCCATGAACCCGCAGACCTGGGACGCCGATGTGGCCGAGATCACGCCCGGTGGCTACCTGTTCTACGACAGCACGCGGCCTATCCCCGCCGCCAAGTTCCGCCCCGACATCGCAGTCATCGGCATGCCACTGACCGAGATCAGCAACAACACCTACTCCGACCCCCGCCAGCGCCAGCTGTTCAAGAACATCATCTACGTGGGCGCTCTATCGGTCTTGCTCGACGTGGAAGCCGAAGTCTTCGAAAAGCTCTTTGCCGAACAGTACCGGGGCAAGGAAATGCTGCTCGACTCCAACGTGCGCGCACTGCACCTGGGGCGCGACTACGCCCGCGAGCACCTGCAGGCGCCGCTGGGCATCCGCGTGCAGCGCGCCGACCAAGTGGGCGACCGCATCTTCACCGACGGCAACAGCGCCGCCGCGCTGGGCTGCGTGTACGGCGGCGCCACCGTGGCGGCCTGGTACCCGATCACGCCGTCCTCCTCGGTGCCCGAGGCCTTCCAGAAATACTGCGACAAGTTCCGCGTGGACCCCGATACCGGCCGCAGCAAATATGCCATCGTGCAGGCGGAGGACGAGCTGGCTTCCATTGGCATGGTGGTGGGTGCGGGGTGGAACGGCGCACGTGCCTTCACGGCCACTTCGGGGCCGGGCATTTCGCTGATGACGGAGTTCATCGGCCTGGCCTACTTCGCCGAGATTCCGGTCACCATCATCAACGTGCAGCGCGGGGGGCCGTCCACCGGCATGCCCACGCGCACGCAGCAGTCCGACCTGCTCGCCTGCGCCTACGCCTCGCACGGCGACACCAAGCATGTGCTGCTGTTGCCGGAGGACCCGCACGAGTGCTTCGAGCACGCCGCCGCCGCGCTGGACCTGGCGGACCGGCTGCAGACACCCATCTTCGTGATGACCGACCTCGACATCGGCATGAACCAGCGCCTGTGCAAGCCCTTTGCCTGGGACGACGCGCGCCAATACGACCGGGGCAAGGTCATGACCGCCGAAGAGCTGGAAGCCGGCAAGGATTTCGGCCGCTACAAGGACGTGGACGGCGACGGCATTCCCTGGCGCACCTACCCTGGCACCCACCCCACCAAGGGCAGCTTCTTCACACGCGGCACCACGCGCGACCCCTATGCCCGCTACTCCGAGCGCGGGCCGGACTACATCTACAACATGGAGCGCCTGCTGCGCAAATTCCGCACGGCAGCGGACTTGGTGCCCCAGCCGGTGCTGCGCCCTGCGGCGCGGCCAACGGCCCTGGGCGTGATTTATTTCGGCTCCACCAGTCCGGCCATGCAGGAGGCACTGGACGTTCTGGAGGCTGAAGGGGTCCATCTGGACGCCATGCGCCTGCGCGCCTTCCCCTTCCCCGAGGTGGTGGACCAGTTCATCGCCGCCCATGAACAGGTGTACGTGGTGGAACAGAACCGCGATGCCCAGATGCACGCCCTGCTGGTCAACGAGCTGCAGGTGGACCCGGCACGCCTTATCAAGGTGCTGCACTACGACGGCACACCCATCACCGCGCGTTTCATTGCCCAGGCCATCCAGAAGCATCTGCAGGGCGCCCAGGCATCGCTCAAGGAGGCCGCATGACCTACCTGGCCAAACCCCGGCTGCACCACCCCACGCTGACCAAGAACAAGGTCGGCTATACACGGCGCGACTACGAGGGCCGCATCTCCACGCTGTGCGCGGGCTGCGGGCACGACTCCATCTCAGCCGCCATCATCCAGGCCTGCTGGGAGCTCGACATCGAGCCGCACCGCGTGGCCAAGCTCTCGGGCATCGGCTGCAGCTCCAAGACGCCGGACTACTTCCTTGGCGCCTCGCACGGCTTCAACACCGTGCACGGACGCATGCCCTCGGTGCTGACGGGCGCCAACCTGGCCAACCGCGACCTGCTCTACCTGGGCGTGTCGGGCGACGGCGATTCGGCCTCCATCGGCCTGGGGCAGTTTGCCAATGCCATGCGGCGCGGCGTGAACATGGCCTACATCGTCGAGAACAATGGCGTGTATGGCCTCACCAAAGGCCAGTTTTCCGCCACGGCCGACCGCGGATCGCGCAGCAAGAAGGGCGTCATCAACAACGACAGCCCGGTGGATCTGGTGGGTCTGGCGCTGCAACTGGGCGCCACCTACGTGGCGCGCAGCTTCTCCGGCGACAAGGAACAACTGGTGCCGCTCATCAAGGGCGCCATAGGTCACGGCGGCGCGGCGTTCATCGATGTGATCAGCCCCTGTGTCACCTTCAACAACCACGCAGGCAGCACCAAGAGCTACGACTATGTGCGCCAACACAACGAGGCTGTGAGCCGCATCGACTTCATGCCGCAACACAGTGAGATCACCGCCCAGTACGCGCCCGGCGAAACCATCGATGTGCAGCAGCACGACGGCAGTGTGCTGCGCCTGCGCAAGCTCCATGAGGGCTACGACCCCACCGACCGCTATGCCGCGCTCAGCTACATGAATGCCCACCATGCGCGCGGCGAAGTCGTCACAGGCCTGTTGTACCTGGACCCGGTGGCCACCGACCTGCACCTGTCGCTCAACACCAGCGACACGCCGCTCAACGCCTTGGGTGCCGCGCAGTTGTGCCCCGGCTCACGGGCCCTGGAAAAGATCAACGCGTCCCTGCGCTGAGCCGCTGCACAAGGAGCATCCTATGGCCGAACGCACCGTCTTTCAGTCCCTCTCCCAGCGCCATGTCGTCAGCCTGGGGCCCCAGGCCAGCGTCTGGGAGGCCGCCTGTGTGATGACCCGCGCCAATTGCGGCAGCGTGCTGATCCTGGACAGCGCTGGCGTGTTGCTGGGCATCCTGACCGAGCGCGACCTGATGACCCGCGTCCTGGCCAAGGCACTCAACCCCCAGACCACCCTGACATCCGAGGTGATGACGCCCAACCCGCACTGTGTGGAGCCCCATACCAAAGTCTCCGAGGCCGTTCTCATCATGATCGAGCGGGGTTTTCGACACCTACCCATCATCACCCCGGCGAACAAAATCCTCGGCGTTTTTTCGGTACGCGATGCCCTGCCCCGCGAGATTGGGGATGCCGTGAGCCTGGCGGAGTTCAACGACCAAGTGAATGACGCATTGGGGTAGAACCCTGGAATGTCAAAGAATTAGCACTGCGGCGACATTTATGAACGGTCTGATCTGGGATACTGCCCCCCTGTAATCGGACGAACCTGCATCCAGACAAGGCAGCACCATGAGTATCTTTGACAGGCTGTGGGGCGGTGGGCGCAAGACAGCCCCCCAACCCAAGGCGACCACCCCTGCCGCACTCAGCGCGGAAGACTCCGATACGCCGGGTTCCGTGGATCGCCGTATCCGCCCCCGCAAGAATGCCTGCAAGGGCACCAAGGCACTGATCATCGACGACTCGCCCACCGTGGTGGCAGCACTGCGCAAGGTGCTGCGCTCTGCGGGCTACCAGACGCGCGAGGCGCTGGACGCAGAGCATGGCCTGACGCTGATGGAGCAAGAGGTGCCGGATCTGGTGTTTCTGGACATCATCCTGCCCGGCATGAACGGCTTCGGCGCGTTGCGCGCCATCCGCAAGAACCCATCCACGCAGCATGTGCCGGTGATCATGATCAGCGGCAACGAACACGCCACCGAGCAGTTCTACGCCAACCGCATCGGGGCGGACGACTTCATGAAAAAGCCGTTCTCGCGCTACGAGATCTTTGCCCGCATCGAGAATTTGCTGGACCCCGAGTTGGTGCCGCGCCGCAAGATGGATGGTGCCGAGGCCGCTTCGCACTCCACAGGGCACATTTCACCCGTGCCTTGAGAACTTGTCGGTAAATTGCATGTGCCGCGCAGGCATGGCGCAATGCCCAAGACACCGACACTGCGCATGTGTTGAGCAGCATCGGTATCTGCCGGCCCGCGTGCGCGCGCACCCTGCGGTGCGGCACCCGAACGCAGGGCTGTTTCTTGAACAACGCACTCAGGCGGCGGCGGCCTTCTTGAGCACGGAGTAAAGCTGGTCTTTGAGCGAAAGCTTCTCCTTCTTGAGCCGCTCGATCTCTTCGTGCGAGGCCGAGCTGATGGCTGCTTCCATGTTCTTGATCTTTTGGTCCAGTTCGTTGTGCTGGTCGAACAAGCGCAGGAAGTGGCGGTCAGTGGTCTTGAGCTGGGTGATCAGGTCGCGGTATTCAGGGAACATTCAAAGCCTCCAAAGGTGACAACAATCCCAGGCCCCACACCAGTGAGCAGAGCCTGTCCTTGTTTCACTTTACTCCAGCCCCAGGCCGGTGTCTCCAAAACCCCCTGGTTCAAGACAGCCACTTGCCGAGCAACTCGGCATCGGGCACGCCAATGCTGCGACGCACCGAGCCGTCCTTGCCCAGCAGCACCACATAGGGCGTGACGTTGGGCCACTGCGGGTCCACGCTCTGGCGAATGGCGGACTCGAAACCATTGAAGGTGTACATGCGCGTGGCACCCACGTAGTGCCCAGCATGCTCCAACGCCTTGGCGCCCTGCACATCCATCAGCACCACGACCAGTTCAGCCATCTTGCGGGTGGCCTGGATGTGGGCAAAAAGCCTGTCGAACGCCTCGGGGCAGCTGGGGCAATACGTGGTCGTGAAGATGTAGGCCGCCGGGCGTGGGCCCTTGTCCACCAGACGCTGCCAGGTGCTGGTGTCGAACGGCAACACCGAGTTGAGCGTGACCCGCTTGCGCTCCGGGGCGGCCAGCGCCTGCTGCGCCCAGCCGCCTGTGGCCATGACCGCCGCAGCGGCCAGCACGGCGCGCCGATTGGGCGGACGACTTGAAACCTCAGAAACCAATGTCATGAATCTTCACCTCTTTTGAATTGCGCCACACCACCACCATGCGCTCACCGTGCCGAACGAGCCGGGGAAAGTCATTGTCCCCCTCGGCCTGGCCCAGCACCTGCGCACGGAAGGTCTTTCCGGCATCCGTGGACGTCCAGGCCTTGAGCGTACTGGTCGCGCCGTCGGTGCTGCGCCAGACCACAGCCACCTTGGCGCCTTGTGCCTGGAGATCGGCATGCTCTGCTCGGGCATCGGGGATGCGCTGCACGCTGCCAGGCTCCGGGCGCCCATCGGTCGCCAGTCGTGCGTAGCGCACACCCGCCACTGTAGCGTCTCCTTCCTGGCGAATGCCAAACCACACCGCATGAAAACCCTCCTGCGCTGCCACCAGCGCCGGGCCATGGTGCGGGCAACCGTCGATGCGCCAGCCATCTTCGGTGGCGCGAACGATGTCGGCACTCTGGCCCTGCACATCCAGCACGGCCAGGGCATGGTCACGCACATTAGGCTCGAACACATGGCGCCACAAGGCGCGGACGCGTCCGTCCGGCCCCTGCGCCAGGGCAATGCGGCAGCATTCGCAACTGTGGTCGGCCACCTTGATGTCGGGACCGAACGTGACGCCGCCGTCGAGCGACACGTTGCGGTAGATGGCCGCACCCCGGTAGGTTGATTTGCTGCCCACGCGCGGCGCCGTTTCCAGGTCGCGCTTGTCGATCCACACGGTGTGCAGCGCGCCCTGGGCGTCAAAGGCGATGGACTCGAATCGGTGGGTGATGATCTGGCGATCCGCATGCACCGTGGCTGGCGGCCCAAAGGTCTTGCCCCCATCGGTGGAACGCAGCATGCGAATGAAACCGGTGAAAGGCTTGTCCAGCACCTGGGTGTAGGACACCAGCACCAGGCCCTTGGGTCCAAACAACAGCTTGGGGCGGTTTTCGCCGTCGGCAGAAATCCTGTCGGTGCCGGTGTCCAGCGTGCGCGGCGCGCCCCATTGCCAGCCCTTGTCCTGGGCATGGGCGGTCTGGACGAACAAACGCCCCTGGTCATCAAGCGCTGCCATCCACAGGCTGCCATCGGGCGCAAAGGCGGCACCAGTGCCCAGTTGCGGGCGTGGGGCACGCTCCTTGGTCGGCTTGGGTGCAGCCGCCTGCGCGGGTGCACCATGGCCTGCATGCTGCGCCAGCGCGGCATGCAGACCCAGCGCCAGGGCCGCCACGCCCAGGGCGCGGGCGCTGCGCAGGCCAGCGCGTGCGAAAGAGATTGCGGTGTTCTTCATGAGAGTCCCATCCATATGGCAAAACCAGGGAAGCGCGCCACCACATGCCACTACCGGCGCATGATGGCGGACTGCCCTTACTGCATGGCGTAGCGCAGTTCGGTCTGCACCGAGCGCTGCGGCATGGTGTGTGCCTGCCAGGACTTCTGGTTGGTCACGTTATTGATACCCAGCGACCACTCCCAGTGCTTGGCAAATTTCCAGGCGGCCTTGAGGTCGAGCTGGTTCACGCGCGAGGTTCCGCCGTAGGTGTCGGGGTGGGTGTCGATGTTCAACTCGGTGTTGTACATGCGGCCACTCCAGCGCCAGGCCGCACCCAGCAACCACTGGGCGTTGGGGCGATAGCTGGCCTGCAAGCTGTAGCGCTGCTTGGGAATGCGCAACCATTGCTTGCCCACCTGGGCCGGGTTGGCGGCGTTGGCCTTGACCACGGCATCGACCCAGGTGGCGCTGCCGCCAATGTCCAGGTTTTTGATGCCCGCGTCGCGCAGTTGCCAGGCGAGTTCCAGACCGTTGGTCAGCACGCGGTCCACGTTGCTCACGCGGGTGACCGATGGGGTGACGGTGCTGTCCGTCTGGCGCAGGATGGTGTCCTTCACGTCGTCGCGGAACAGGCTGGCGCGCAGCCAGTGCTCACCCCAGAACTTCTCGGCTGCCAGCTCGAAGGAGCGCGACACCTCGGGGCGCAGGTTGGGGTCGCTGGTGGTGATGTTGCTGCCCGTCTTGGTGCCGTTGAACAGCTCGTCCACATTGGGGAAGCGCACGCCGCGCCCAAAACTGGCGCGCAGCAGCAGGTCGTCAGCGGCCGTCCAGGCCAGCGACAGCTTGGGGCTGGCCGCATGCAGGCTGCGCTTGGCAAAGGCCTGCTGCGCCACGGGGGGGCCGGCAAAATACTGCGAGCCGTCAGAGGCCTCGAAGGACTCCAGACGAAGACCCGAGGTGAGCATCCAGTCGGGCGCGAAACGCCAGGCGTCTTGCCCATACAACGCCGTGATGGTGGTCTTGCCGTAGTAGCTCTGGTCCATCGTGGATTCGGAACGGCGCCAGTCCGTGGACTTGTTCACCACGTTGTCGAGCTGGTAGCTGTTGCGGTGCAAACCAAACACCAGCGCATGGCGGCCACCGCCAAAATCGTTGGCCGTGGGGGTGTAGGTGGTCTGCAGCTCCAGCGTGTTCCAGCCCGTGCCGTCGCGCCGCGTCACCGTGCCCGCACCGCCCAGGTCGCCCTGGGGCGGCGCCAGATTGGCCTGGCGGCTGGCATCGCGCAGCATTTGGTAGTGGGTGAACATGGCCGAAGCGTTCCAGCCCGTGGCGTGGCGCGTCTTCCAGGTGGCGCCCAGTTGGCGGTGCAGTTCGTCGCGCTCGCTGGGCGCAAAGGTGCTGGCCGGGATGTTGAAGCTGTAGCGCCCGTCGTTCACCACCCCGCTCCAGATGGGTTTGCCCGTGGCGTCGCGCAGGTAGGTGGTGTTGGTCACGGTGCTGTCGCTGCGCCACATCGAGATGCGGCCCTCGATCTCCTGGGTGGCCGACAGGTCGTAGCCCAGACGCAGGTTGACCGTGTCCTGCACGCTGTGGTCGGCACCCGTGGCACCAAAGATGGCGCGCTCGCGGCCCTGGGGATCCAGGTCGTACTGGATGCCGCTCACCCGTGTACCCGAGGAGGCGTTGCCAAAGGCGCCGCTGGTGGCATCGCGCACTGCATTGCCATAGCCCATGGGGTGGCCCTGGCTGTCCTGGTGCTGCACGCCCAGCACGTACCACAGGCCGCTGTCCAGGCGCGAGGCCAGGCGGGCCGACAGTTGCTTGCTGCCATAGCTCTCGTGCGTGCCGTACTCGTCAAAGCCCTGGTGGTTGTACTTGACGCTGGCCGAGGCCTCGAACCCCTTGGGCTTGCGCTCGGTGAGCACCACGGTGGTGCCGATGGAGTTGCCGGGATAGATGGCCGAAAACGGGCCGTACAGCGCGTCGATGCGCTCGATGGCCTCCACATTGACCATGTTCCAGCGCGGCGCATCGAAGCGGCCCAGAAAGTTGGAGATCAGGTAGCCATCCAGATAGACCAGCGCGCGGCCCGGCTGCAGCACGCCATGGCTGCGGCCACCGACGTTGGCATTGCGGTCGCCAAAGTAGCGCTTGCGGATGCTGGTGCTGGGCAGCAGGGCGGCAGCGTCCTCGGGGTTGAAGATGTTCTGCTCACGCAGTTGCTCGGCGGTTTTGCTGGCCGTGCTGCTGGGCAGGTTGGGATCGAGCTGCGCGCGCGACTCGGTCACGCTGATGGGTTGCAACTGGGCCTCGGTGGCTACGCCCTGGGCCAGGGCTGCCGCAGGGATCAGTGCCAGGGCGGCAGACAGGGGGCACAGGCGCAGCAACGCTGCGCCAGAAGACGAACGGGGGTTTCGCACAAGCGACTCCAAAAAACAAATGAAAATGGCATTCAGCGCTTATCCATCAAGCGCAGGATGCTATGTTTTTTATAGCGTTTGTGTTGCGGGAGGCCCCCTGGGCGGCTGCAGCACCACCCAGGCGCTGCGCGCTCCGGTGGCGCAGCGGTCAGCGGTGGGTGGGGCCTGCACCGGGTCGGCCAACAAGGTCGCCATGCCCTGTGCGGGCAATGCCAGGGCCAGGCTCAGGGCCATCAGGCACCAGGGACATTGCATCGCCAGATCCGCCTGGGACGCCGGGTCTTCGCCCGGCACCGCAGCGTCGGCGTGCATGCCCCCCACCATGGCGCTGCAGACCTCCATGCCCACCATGCCCGCACCCGCTGCCTGGGCGCGCACCAGCACAGGAGCAAAAGCGCCCCACAGCGTGAGCGCCGCGAGCAGCCACACACCCAGCCGGTGGCGGAGCAGTGCTGACGGGCGGAACGCGGTCATGGAGAAAACAGCTTCAGGCGCAGGTGGGGGGGGTGCCACCGAATGGCAGGCACAGACCCGCGCGGTAGCAGGCCCGGATTGTATCGATCACCCAGGCGCAGGCCTGCTTGCGGTGATGCAACGCGCCTCAGCCCCCTGGCGCAGGCAGCCGCAATGCAAACTCGGCCCCGCCCTGGGGATGGTTGCGGGCCAGGAGCTAGCCGCCGTGGCGCTCCACTATGCCGTAGCTGATGGACAGGCCCAGCCCTGTGCCCTTGCCCACGGGCTTGGTGGTGAAAAAGGGCTCGAACACGTGCGACAGCACATCGGGCGCAATGCCCGGCCCGTTGTCGTGCAGCGTGATGGCCACCCAGCCCGGCTCCTGGCGCGCGGTGATGCGCAGCACCGGCAGCACACCGCCCTGGCTGCTGGCGGCGTCGTAGGCGTTCTGGATCAGGTTCATCAACACCTGCAGCAACTGGCCCGCATTGCCCAGCACGGTACAGCCGGGGCAGCGCTGGAACTGCACGTCGAAGTCCAGCTTCATGCCCTTCTTGACCCAATGGATGGCGCGCTCGACGACCGCATCCATGGCCACGGTCTCGCGCTCCTCACCGTCGAGCGCCGAAAAGCCCTTGAGCCCATCGACGATGCTGGCCGTGCGCTGCGCGCCTTCGATGGTGCCGTCCATCAGCGAAGGCAGGCCGTTCAGGATGTGCTCGATGCGCAACTGCCGCGCCAGCTTGCGCAACTCCGGCAGCTCCTGGTCACCCAGCGCGGCGTGCACGGCCTCAAGGTACTGGCGCAGGCGCTGGGTATAGCGGTTGAGCGCATGCACGTTGCCCAGCACAAAGCTGATGGGGTTGTTGAGTTCGTGCGCCACACCCGCCACCAGGCGGCCCAGCGAGGACATTTTTTCGGCATGCAGCAGCTGCTGCTGGGTGCGCTTGAGTGCCTCGTGCGCCTCGTGCAACTGGCGGTAGGCACGCTGGATCTCGGCGGTGGGGCGGCCCACGAACACATAGCCAATGCAGCGCCTGCGGCTGTCGTAACGCGGTGTGGCGGTGAAGTCCACCGGCACGGGCTGCCCAGCGGCATCGCTCAGCATCAGCTCCACACTGTGGCCCTGGCGCAGCGTGAGGGCGCGGTGCATCATGTTCTGCAGGGCCGCGCCGTCCTGGCTGGGGTGCAGCAGCGACTGCATGGGCGCGCCCAGCAAGGCGTCTTCGCTGCGGCCCGCCAGTTCGCACAAGGCCTGGTTGGTCTGCTCGATCAGCCCCTGCGCATCGGCCGCCACCAACACATCGGACATGGACGACAGCAGGCCGTAGATGAACTGCTGCGAGGCTTCGAGCTGCGCGTTCTTCTGCTCCAGCGCCACCTCGTCGCGCAGCAACTGCGAGTACACCTCGTCCATCTTGTGGATAACGTCGAGCCAAGTGTCGTCGCCCACGCCCTCGGGGTGGCTGGGTGGCTGGGGCTGCGTGCGGTCGGTCATGGCATCAATGGACGGTGCACACCATGCAGGGATCAAAAGAGCGCACGATGTGCTGCACCGCCACCGGCGAGCGCTCGCCCGCCAGCACGGGTGCCCCCACCAGCGCGGCCTCCAGTGCGCCGGGCGTGCCAGCATGGTCGCGCGGCGAGAAATTCCAGCCGGTGGGCGCAACGATCTGGTAGCTGGCAATGCGCCCGCCGCGGATCGAGAGCCAATGCCCCAGGCTGCCACGCGCTGCCTCGCACAGGCCCACGGCATCGGCCGCTTCGGGCAGGTGCGCCTCCTCGCAGCAGGGAGCGCCGGGGACGATGGCACGCAGGCAGTCCTGCGCCAGCAGCACCAGCTGCGCCAGCTCCATGGCGCGCGCCAGCACGCGCGTGAACACATTGCCCCGGCTGCGCTGCCACAACGCGCGCAGCAGCGGCTGGCCCTGCGCCAGCTGGCGTGCCAGCGCGCCGGTCTCCAGCACCTGGCCGGCCAGGCGCGGGGCCTTGTTCCAGGTGTAGGCGCCGGGCTTGTCGGCGTCGGGTTCCGTCAGGCCCCGCGCGGGGTGCAGCGGCCCCGCGCCCTCGGCCGGCCAGGCGTGGCGGGCGTCTTCGGTGATCTGGGCAAAATCCACGGCGTGCAGTTGCTGCCCATCCCACACACCGGGCGCCATGGCGTGGCGCCCTTTGGGGTCGGCAAAAGCGCCATAGCTGAGCGTGCGGTCCGGGCCGCGGCCCAGGGCCTGCAGATCCAGGTCGGCGGCGATGTGCAGGAACAGGCGCAGATCGCCTTGCTGCGGGTCGCGCTCCAGCCACTCGGTCAGGGCGGTTTCGCTGCCCCAGGTGGCGACCTCTTCAAGCGGCGCGCCATACAGCACGCGTTCCAGAAAGCTGCGCAGCTCTGCCACACGCGCGCCCAGGCGCAGGCGCTCGGGCGCCGACAGGTTGCGTGTGCTGCCGCCGGGGGCAATGGAATGGGTGTGCGGCCACTTGCCGCCCAGCGTGCCCATGAGCTGCAGCCAACGCTGGCGCACGGCCAGGGCTTCGCGCGCGTGCTCCCCCGCCAGCGGCGCAAAGCGCTGCACGGCCTGGGCATGCCAGGCGCGGCCCGCATACACCTCGCGCGTGAAGTCGGGCATGAAGAACAGGTAGAAATGCGTGAGGTGGTCGGCCGCGTTCTCGCAGGCCAGCATCAGGTTGGTGAGCCACACGCCGTTGGGCGGCGCCTGCACGCCGCAGGCCGCCGCGAGCGCACGCGCTGCCGCCACCGACTGCGTGACCGAGCAGATGCCGCAGATGCGCGGCACCACCACCAGCGCGTCAAACGGATGCTTGCCCTGCAGGATCTGCTCAAAGCCCCGGTACATGGGCGCATTCACCCAGGCCTCGCGCACGCGGCCTGCGTCCACCTCCAGGCGCACCTCCAGGTCACCTTCCACGCGGTTGAACGGGCCTACCAATAGCCGCGTCATTTCAATCGGGTCTTTCGCACCATGGGCGCAACCACCACATGGTCCGCCGTGGCATTGCGCTTGACACGCCCCGGCGTGGCCGACTTGGACAGCGAGGCCAGCGCCACGAACCAGGCCTTGTGCATGTCGGTGGGCAGACCGATGGGAATGCCCGCGACCTTGGGTGTCTGGTGGAACGGATGGCCCGGTTCCTCGAAACCGGGCTCGGTGCAACTGATGCAGGCATAGCCGCCGCGTGCGCAGGAGCCTTCGCCGTTCCACAAGCGGATGTTGCAGTCCGCGTGCGCCTGCGTGCCCTTGCAGCCCATGTGCTCCATGAGGCAGCCCAGGTCCGAGGGCTTCTCGGCGCTGGCCTTGTACTCGTAGAACTCGTTGCGCGCGCAGCCATGGCGGGCCAGCTGGTCGCAGTAGGCGCGCGGCCGGCCCAGGCTGTCGAGCTGCTCGGCCCCAAAGGGCTGGGCACCATCGGCCAAGGCGGCCAGGGTTTCGAGCACCCAGCCGGGGTGGGTGGGGCAACCCGCCACGTTCACCACCGGCAAGCCCTGTGGATCGCGCCAGGTGGCGCCCAGCAGGCCGCCGCACTGGTCGCCCTCGTACTGCAGGCCGCAGGCATCGGTGGGGCTGCTGCCGCCCGCGCTGATGCCGCCATAGGCCGCGCAACTGCCCACGGCCACCACATGGTGCGCCACAGCGCTGAGCCTGCGCACCCAGTCCATCATGGGCTGCTGCGTTCCCGCCAGCAGGTGAAAGCGCCCGGTGCCGCCCGGCCCGCGCAGCACTGCGCCCTCGATGCACAGCACGTGCAAGGGGGTGCGGCCCTCCAGGCAGTCCTGGAACACCTGCAAGGCCCCCTCCCCGGTGGCCAGCGACAGCGAGGGGTGCCACAGCAAATGGATGCCCAGTTGGCGCAGTTGTGCGGCAAAGTCGCCCGTGTCGGCACACAGCAGCGACATGCTGCACCCGCCGCAGCCGCCCGATTGCAGCCACAGCACATTGAAAGTAGGTTCAGCCATCGGCCTGGCCCTCCAGCCCGAAGCGGGCAAGCTTTTGGCGCAGACCCAGGCGCGAAAGGCCCAGCTCCTTGGCAGCGTGCGTCTTGTTCCAGCGGTGGCGCAGCAGGGTTTCGCGCAGGATGGCGGCCTCGATCGCGTCCAGCCGCTCCTGCAGGCTGCCGCTGCCCGGAATCTGCAGACCCGGTTGCGCAGCAGCGCTGGCACCCTGCTGGCCGTGCAGCACGCGGCAGGACAGCGCCGCCGCCGAGACCTGCGGCCCCTCGGACAGCGCCACCGCACGGAATACCTCGTTCCTGAGCTCGCGGATGTTGCCCGGCCAGGGGTAAGCCAGCAGGCTGGCGCGCACCTCGGGCGGGAACGCCAGCGGCGGCCGCGCCAGTTCCTGGCACGCCTGCCCCAGCAGCATGTCGGCAATGGGCAGCACGTCGGCGCTGCGCTCGCGCAGCGGCGGCACGGTGAGCGTCATGCTGGCAATGCGGTAGTACAGGTCTTCGCGGAAGCGCCCGCTGCGCACGTCCTGTTCCAGGTCGCGGTGCGTGGCGGCGATCACGCGCACGTCCACCGCCACGGGGCGGCTGGCCCCCACGGGGCGCACCTCGCCTTCCTGCAGCACGCGCAGCAGCTTGACCTGGAACGCGGGGGAGGTGTCGCCGATCTCGTCCAGAAAGATGGTGCCGCCATCGGCCCGTTGGAACAGGCCCACATGGTCCTCGAAGGCCCCGGTGAACGCGCCGCGCTTGTGGCCGAAGAGCTCGGATTCGAGCAGCGTCTCGGACATGGCAGCGCAGTTCTCCAGCACGAAGGCGCGCTCGGCGCGCGGGCTGGCGTAGTGGATGGCACGCGCCAGCAGCTCCTTGCCGGTGCCGGATTCGCCGGTGATGAGCACCGCCAGGTCGTAGCGCGCCACGCGCGCCGCCATTTCGCACACCGTGTCGAGCGGGCTGCCCGGCGCACGCACCAGGCGGTCAAAACCAAAGGCCGCCCGCGCCGAGGCCAGCGTGGCGCTGGTGCGTTGGCGCAGCACGGGGGTGCTGGTGCGCAGCTCCAGGTTCAGGCGCTGGGTCTGCATCTGCAGGCGGCGCGCCTCGGCGGCGCGGGCCACGGTGGAAAGCAGGTGCTCGGGCATCCAGGGTTTGAGCACGTACTGGTAGATGCCCGCGTCGTTGATGCCCGCAATGATGTCCTGCGAGTCGGTGTAGCCCGAGATGATGATGCGCACGGTGTCAGGCCAGAGTTCGCGCACCTCCTTGAGGAAGCGCACGCCGGTGGTGCCGGGCATGCGCTGGTCGCACAGGATCACGCTGACCTCGTGCTGCTCCAGCAGGCCGCGCGCCTCGTCTGCGCTGGCCGCCGTAAGCACGCGGAACTCTTCCTCCAGATTGCGGCGGATGGCGTCGAGTGAACGCGCCTCGTCGTCCACCACCAGCACCAGCGGCAGGGTGTCGTGCAGCACGGAGGGGTCGGGCGCGTTCATGCGACGTGGGGCACGGATGGGGACGCGGACAAGGGCGCGATGTCACGGTGCGGGGCCAGGTGGCGCGGTGTCCAGGCGTGCGGCTTGCGGTACACAAAATGGTGCCGTGCCACGTGGTAGCTGGGGTCAAAGCCGTAGAAATTGCGCTGCATGCGTTGCAACTCCTCTTCGCGGTAGCGTGCCAGGGGCTTGCGTGCCTCGTCCTCGGCACGGCGCCGGGCCTTGTCCTGCAGGCGCAGCGGCAAATCATACGCGGCGGCCAAGGCCAGCGCGCGCTCGCGCGCCTGCTCCACAAAGGCATGGCCACCAACGGCAAAGCAGGCGTCGAGCAGGCCGCGCTGCACCGCGAGTGGCGCCACCAGTGGCAGGCGCTGCTGCATGACGGCGCGGCTGGCGGCCTCGCCGATGCGCCGGGGCAGCGAATAAGTCCAGTACTCGCTGCCGTAGAGGTTGCCCATGTTCTTGTAGTGCGGGTTGAGCACGACGCCCTCGTGCGCCCAGACCTCGTCGGCCGCCAGCGCCAGAAAGCAGCCGCCCGCGCCCGCATTGCCCTGCAGCGCGGCGACGGTGACACGGTCGGTGAGCGTGAGGATCTCCAGCGCCACATCGTCGATGGCGTTGATGGCGCGCCACGAGGCATCGGCCGCGCTGTCGCCGTCGATGCGCTGCGCCGCCTCGATGTCGTGCAGGTGGATGCCGTTGGAAAAGAACTCCTGCCCACCGGCCAGCACCAGCACCTGGGTGGCCCGCGCGCGCACCCAGCGCAGCGCATCGCGCAGGCGCAGGCACTGGCGCTCGGACATGGCGCCGTTGTGGAAGTCGAAGTCCAGCCAGCCCACGCGCGCGCCCTCGGGCCCGAACTCGTGGTAGCGCAGCTCGTCCCATTCATCGGCATCCCGCATCAGCAGCACCTCCCAGGCGGGCAGCGCGGCGGCCTGCGCGGCAAACACGCGCGTGGCGGAAAGCTTGAGCGCGCTGGCCCCATCGGCGCGCGCAGCCTGGCCGTCGTCCGGCCGCACATGGCCGATCCACACCGCGCCATCGACCGTGCGGCGCAGCAGCGCCGGGCCGCGCCGCGCCAGCAGCGCACCCGGCGCCGCCGCCGCGCAGCGCGCCACCACGGCGCCACTGGCGGCGTGGGCGTCGAACAGGCGGCAGGGCTGGCCCCAGAAGGCATCGAGCACGCCCGGAAAACCATCGGCCGCCGCGATCTTGCGCAACACCGTGGCAGTGTCGTCGCACTGCCAGTCGATGCGGCGCTCGGCTTGGGGCATCAGCGGCAGCCACCGCCCCGGCCCGTGCGGCGCTACGGCGCCCTCGGGCGCGGGCTCCAAGCAGCCGGGCACGAAGCGCTGCAACGCCCGCTGCACCGCCACCACGGCGGCCTGGGTGACTTCACGCCGGTACACGCTGGACTTGGTGGCCCCAGGGCGCACGTCGAATGGCTCCCAGGCCCAGACCTCGCCCGCATCAAAGTCCTGCACGGCCTGCAGCACCGTCACACCCCAATGCGCTTCGCCACGCATGAGCATCCAGTCCAGCGCGCTGGGGCCCTGGTCACCCGGCACGCCGGGGTGCACCACCAGACACACGGTGCGCGACCAGACGGATGCGGGGATGCGCCGCTTGAGGAAGGGAGCGAGCACCAGGTCAGGCCGGAACAGCGCCACGGCCTCCTCGGTCACCGAATCGGCGATGTCCAGCTCCACCGACACCTCGTGCCCCTGCGCGCGCAGCAGGCCGAAGAGCCGCTGGCTCAGGCTGTTGAAACTGTGGGTGAGCAGCAGGATGCGCATGGCGGATTCAACAGATGCGCGGCAACTGTTCGCCGCTGAGCCAGTCCACCACGCGGCGGCCGCCAAAGCGCGTGTCCATCTGCACAAAGCCGTTGGCATCCTCGATGACAGTGCCGATGCGCTGCGCCCCCTGGCCCAGTGGGTGCGCGCGCATGGCAGCCAGCAGGGGCTCGACGGCCTCGGGCGCGCAAATGGCCACCAGCTTGCCCTCGTTGGCCACGTACAGCGGGTCCAGCCCCAGCAGCTCGCAGGCGGCGGCCACCTGGGGCTGCACGGGAATGTCGGCCTCGCGCAGCAGCATGCCCACCTGCGACTGGCGCGTGATTTCGTTGAGCGTGCTGGCCAGGCCGCCACGCGTGGGGTCGCGCAGCACATGCAGCAGCGCGGGGTCGGGCAGCGCCTGCAGCATGGCCTGCACCAGGGTGTGCAGGGCAGCGCTGTCGGAGACGATGGCGGTATCGAACTCCAGCGACTCGCGCAGCGACATCACCGCCACGCCATGCTCGCCCAGCGTGCCCGAGACCAGCACCGCATCGCCCACGCGCGCCTGCCGCCCGTCGATGGTCAGGCCCGCCGGTGCCACGCCAATGCCCGTGGTGCTGATGAACACGCCGTCGCCCTTGCCCTGCTCCACCACCTTGGTGTCGCCGGTGACGATGGGAACACCCGCCGCGCGCGCGGCCGCCGCCATGGATTCGACGATGCGCCGCAGATCGGCCAGCGCGAACCCCTCCTCGATGATGAAGCTGGCCGTCAGGTACAGCGGCATGGCGCCCGACATGGCCACGTCGTTGACCGTGCCGTGCACCGCCAGCGCGCCGATGTCGCCACCGGGAAAGAACAGCGGCGAGATCACATGCCCGTCGGTCGCCACCACCAGGCGCCCGCTGCCGGGCAGTGGCAGCAGGGCGCCGTCGTGGCCCTGGCGCAGGTAGTCGTTGTCGAAGGCACGGGCGAACAGCTCGTCGATGAGCTGCGCGCTGGCGCGCCCCCCGGCGCCGTGCGTCATGTCCACGCGGCCCTGCTTGAAGTCGATGGGACGGACGTAGTCTTTGCGGATGCTCATGCGAACACCACCGGAATGTCTTTGAACCGCCCGTAGGCGTAGTGTGCGGCGCAGGCACCCTCGTTGGACACCATGCACGAACCCATGGGGCTTTCGGGCGTGCACACGGTTCCGAACAGCTTGCAGTCGGTGGGGCGCTTGACGCCGCGCAGGATGGCGCCGCACTCGCACTGCTTGTGGTCAGGCACGCTGGCGTAATGCAGGGCAAACTTGCGCTCGGCATCCCAGGCGGCAAAAGCTGGGCGGATTTGGAGCGCGCTGTAGGGCACCTCGCCCAGGCCGCGCCACTCAAAGCTCTCGCGCAGCTCGAACACCTGAGACACCAGGTTCTGCGCGGCCAGGTTGCCCTCGGGCGTGACGGCGCGGGAAAACTCGTTCTCGACCTCGGCACGACCGGCGTTGACCTGGCGCACCAGCATGAGGATGCCCTGCATCACATCCAGCGGCTCAAAGCCCGAGATCACCACGGGCTTGCGGTATTCCTCGGCAAAGTGCTCGTAGGGCTGCGAACCGATCACGATGCTCACATGCGCCGGGCCAATGAAGCCGTCGATGGGAACGGTGCCCAGCTGGCGCACCTCCGCCGATTCGAGGATGTGCGTGATGGCGGCTGGCGTGAGCACATGGCAGCACAGCACACTGAAGTTGGACACCGCCCGCTCCCGCGCCTCGCGCAGCACCAGGGCGGTGGGCGGCGTGGTGGTTTCAAAGCCAATGGCCAGGAATACGACTTCGCGCTCGGGGTGCTTGTCGGCCAGGGCCAGGGCGTCGGCCGCCGAATAGACCATACGCACATCGGCCCCCCGCGCCTTGGCCTTGATGAGTGAAAGCCCTTCCGACGCGGGCACGCGCATGGTGTCGCCGTAGGTGCACAGCATCACACCGCGCTCCAGCGCCAGGCGGATCGCCAGGTCGATGCGGCCGATGGGCAGCACGCACACCGGGCAGCCAGGTCCGTGGATCATGCGCACGCTCTCGGGCAGCAGGCCCGCAATGCCATAGCGCGCGATGGCGTGCGTGTGGCCGCCGCAAAACTCCATGAAGCGGTAGCTGTGCCCCGGCCGCACCTCGGCGGCAATATTCGCCGCGATGTGGCGCGCCTGTTCGCCGTCGCGGTACTCGTCGATGTACTTCATGCACCCCCCTGCGCACTGGCGAGTTCGGCGAACAACGCCAGCGTGCGCTCGGCTTCCTCGGGGTCGATCTTGCCGATGGCATAGCCCACGTGCACGATCACGTAGTCACCCAGTTGCGCATCGTCCACCAGGGCGATGGAGACCTGCTTGCGCACACCGGACAGGTCCACCACGGCCTGCTGACCGGGCAACAGTTCCACCACGCGGGCGGGTATGGCTAGGCACATGCGGCCGTCTCCTCTGAATCCATGGATTGCTGGGCCTGCGCCAGTTGCTGCGCGGCCACCCAGGCCTGGCCCAGCGCGAGCCCGGCATCGCCGCAGGACAAGGCCTGCGCCGTATGCACCCGCAGGCCCTGCGCCTGCAGGCCCGCCACGCAACGCTCGGCCAGGATGCGGTTGAAGAAACAGCCCCCGCCCAGCACCACGCTGCGCACCCCGCGCTCGCTGGCCACCTGCGTGGCCCGCGCCACCAGGGCATCGGCCAGCGTGAGGTGGAACTGCGCGGCGGCGGCCTCGACCTGCGCCGGGCTGGGTGAAGACCACTGCACCCACGGCAGGCACAGCGGACGCAGATCGATGCATCCAGCGGCATCCACCGGCGCCAGCGCCGGTTCGGTGCGCTGCGCCAGCATGCCGCCATGGGCCTGCAGGTGGCGCGCGGCCGCCTGCTCCAGTGCAATGGCGGCCTGGGCCTCCATGTCCTGGCGCACCGACAGGCCCAGCAGGCCCGCCACGGCATCGAACCAGCGCCCGGCCGCCGTGGTCTGCGGGCAGTTCAGCCCACGCGCCAGCATGGCCTGCACGGTGCGCGCCGCCGTCTCGCCCACCACGGGCGCAAAGCGCGGCACGATTTGCTCGGCCTGGCCGCTGGCGTGCAGCAGCGCCGCCGCCATGCGCCAGGGCTCGCGCGCGGCCACGTCGCCGCCGGGCAGCGCGAGCGGCGCCAGATGCCCCACGCGCTCACAGCGCGCGCCATGCACCCACAGCAGTTCGCCGCCCCAGGCCGTGCCGTCCCACCCCAGGCCCACGCCGTCGAGCGTGAGAGCGATCACGGGCTCCTGCACACCGTGCTCGGCCAGCACCGCCGCCGCGTGGGCATGGTGGTGCTGCACCGCCACGGCGGGCATGCCACGCTCCCCGGCCAGGCGCAGCGCCAGGCGGGTGCTGAAGAAGTCCGGGTGCAGGTCGTGCGCCACGGCGTCCAGCGGCGCGCCGGGGCGCGCCAGCAGGTCCTGCACCGACTGCTCCAGCGCCGCGCACGCGGCGGGGTCGGACAGGTCGCCATGCACGGCAGACCACAGCGGCGCCTGGGGCGACTGCGTGTCGAACAGGCAAGCGCTGTTTTTCAGGAAAGCTCCGCAGGCCAGGATGCGCGCCATGCTTCAGCCCTGTCCGGCCTTGAGCCGCGCCAGTTCGGCTTCGAGCTGCGCGATGCGCGTTTGCACGCTGGTGGGTTCGATGGCATCAGGGTGCAGCAGCCAATCAATCCAGGCGTTCATGCCCTCGCCCGTGGTGGCCGACAGTTGCAGGATGCGGATGCCGGGGTTGACGCGGCGCGCGTAGTCCACGCAGCTCTGCACGTCGAAGCTCAGGTGCGGCAGCAGGTCGGTCTTGGTCAGCAGCATGAGCTGCGCGGCAGCGAACATGTCGGGGTACTTGAGCGGCTTGTCCTCGCCCTCGGTGACCGAGAGGATGACCACCTTGGCGTCTTCGCCCAGGTCCCACAGCGCGGGGCACACCAGGTTGCCCACGTTTTCAATGAACAGCAGCGAATGCGGATGGTGGTGGTGCCCGTGCCCGTGGTCGTGATGATGGTGCCCGTGTTCATGCGCATGGTCGTGCAGCGCCAGGCGGGCGAAGGCCTGGGCCACCATGGGGGCGTCCAGGTGGCAACCCTTGCCGGTGTTGACCTGGATGGCCGGCGCGCCGGTGGCGCGGATGCGGTCGGCGTCGTGCGAGGTTTGCTGGTCGCCCTCGATCACGGCCAGCGGCAGCTCGGGGTGCTGCTGCTGCATGGCACGTATGGTGGCGCACAGCAGTGTGGTCTTGCCCGAGCCGGGGCTGGACACGAGGTTGAGCGCACGCACGCCATGGGCATGGAAATGCGCCCGGTTCTGCTGCGCCACCTGGTTGTTGGCGCCCAGCACGTCCTGTTCGATGCGGATGGCGCGCGATTCGCTCAGCCCCGGCACCGACACCCGCGCCGCGCCCGCGCCAAAGTGCAGGTCCCCGGTGTGCGCATCGACCACCGCGCCGCCCGCTGCAGGCGTTGGATGGGCGGGCGCTGCCTCCCCCTTGCTGTTGCATCCACACACGACACACATAGGTTTTTTCCTTTCTAGGCCACCTGCATATCCACCACACGCAACGCGTCACCGCCCTGGGGCGTGAGCCAGTGCCCGCCGCAGGCCGGGCAGGCATCGCCGCGCTGCCCGATCTCCACCGCCGTGCTGCAGCCCATGCACCAGGCACGGCCGGGCGGCTCATCGATGAGAACTTCCGCCCCTTCGAGCAGGGTGCCGGGGGCGATGGCTTCCAGCGCAAAACGCAGCGCCTGCAGTTCTACCCCGGCGAGCTTGCCCACTTCCAGGCGCAATTGCAGCACGCGTGCAAAGGCCTCGCGCGCTGCCGCATCTTCCACCACCTGCAGGATGCCACCGGCCAGGCTCAATTCATGCACAAGAGACCTCCTCAGCACGGCCGGCCGGGGCCAGCACGTAGTCCACGCAGGGATCGAATGCCGCCACCAGCACGGCCACCGCGGGGGCAAGCTGCGGCGCGGGCTGCTGTGCGTCCAGACCGCGGAGCACCTGGGCCGCAGCGCCCTGGGGGTGGAAGTTCCATTCCGTGGGTGCCAGCGCGCCAGTGCACCAGCAGGCCGGGTGCCATTTCACACCAGGCGATGGCCTCGGGGTCACACTGCGGACAGTGCCAGTGACCGGGCAAATCAGCAAATGCGGTTGCCCTGCGGTATCTGCCACAAGGCGTCGCACACGGCGGGGTCGTACGCCCACCCACAGAGCCGGTCATGTCGTCCAAGTTCTGGGGGGGCGAGGGGTTCATACGCGCCTTCTGGGGGGACCGTGCGCCGCCAGGGGGCTCAAATGCGTGCCAGCAGCAATGCCAGGCCCGCGCCGCCTATCAGGGCTCCCGCCGCGCGCGGCAACACCGCCCGCACGCGCTGAAGCAGCACGCCCAGGCCCATGCCGCCAAAGTGCAGCGCCGCCGTGGACAGCACAAACCCCGCGCCATAGGCCAGGAAGGGAGCGCCCGCAGCCATTTCCAGCCCGTGTGCCGTGCCATGCAGCAGCGCCGAAGCCGCCACCAGCCCCAGACCCAGCCCAGCGGGCAGTGCGGCGCCGCTGACCAGCAGCGCGCCCAGCAGCACCACGCTGGCGGCAATCATCACTTCCAGCGCCCCGCCCAGGGGCAACGCAGCACCCAGGTGCGCCAGCAAAGCCCCCAGGGCCATGACGACCACGAACACGGCGGGCGCCTGCCAACGGCGCCGCGGCAGGGCCACGGCAGACCACAGCCCCACGGCCACCATGGCCAGCAAGTGGTCGAGCCCCGACACCGGGTGCGCCAGCCCGCTCACAAAGGTGGCGGCATGGCCGCCCTCATGGCCCACATGGGCCTGGGCGGCTCCGCCCAGGGCGCACAAGGCGATGGTTAGCAGGCCCTTGGCTGCAGCAGTGTTCATTCGCATGCTTGTCTCCAAAATGGTGGTGCCGTCAGCGCACCTTGACGAAGGTGAGTTCCTCCCCATTCGGCCCCATGACGTGCGTCGGGCACGCCAGGCAGGGTGTGCAGGATTTCCTGCGAATACTAGTACCTGTTCCCCCGCGAGGCGTGCACATAGGCCAAGAGGTAGCACACCAGCGGCCCCACCTCCCTGGCAGCGGCCGCAGATGGCTAGAGTGCCTTGCGCAGCGTGGCGGTGGGGATGCGCAACGCCTCGCGGTACTTGGCCACAGTGCGGCGCGCGCACTCGATGCCCTGCTCCTTGAGCATGTCGGCCAGTTGGCTGTCGGACAGGGGCTTGGCGGGGCTCTCGGCGGCGATGAACTGCTTGATGAGTGCGCGCACCGCCGTGCTGGAGGCGTTGCCGCCCGTGTCGGTGCCCAGGCCCGAGCCGAAGAAATATTTCAGTTCGAACGTGCCCTGCGGCGTGGCCATGTACTTGGCCGTGGTCACGCGTGAGATGGTCGATTCGTGCAGACCCAGCTCGTCGGCAATGTCGCGCAGCACCAGCGGGCGCATGGCCAGCTCGCCATGCACGAAGAAGTTCTTCTGCCGCTCGACGATGGCGCGCGAAACGCGCAGGATGGTGTCAAAGCGCTGCTGGATGTTCTTGATGAACCAGCGCGCCTCCTGCAAGCGCTGTTGCAGCGCCTGGTGGCCTTCGCCCCCGCGGTGGCCGCGCAAGGCGCCCGCGTACACGTCGTGCACGCGCAGCTTGGGCATGACCTCGGGGTTGAGCTGCACCACAAAGTTCTGCCCACTGCGACCGCTGCGCGTGACAAGCACGTCGGGCACCACGGCGTTGCGCTCCACATCGGCAAAGCGCCGGCCTGGGCGCGGCTCCAGCCGGGTGATCAGCGCCATCGCGGCACGGGTGCGTTCCTCGCTGCAGCCGCACAGCTGCACCAGGCGGCGCACGTCGCGCCGCGCCAGCAGGTCCAGCGACTGGCCGCAGATGCACAGGGCCGCCTGCACGGTCTCGGCGTCGGCCGCGCCCTCCTGCAACAGCGCGCGCAATTGCAGGCCCAGGCATTCGGCCAGGTTGCGCGCGCCCACGCCGGTGGGCTCCAGGCTTTGCAACAGACGCAGCGCCACCGTGAAGTGGTGCACCAGTTCATCCAATTGCTCCGGGTCGTCCGTGCCCGCCAGCCCCTGGGCCAGGGTCTCGATCGGGTCTTCAAGGTAGCCGTCTTCGGTCAGCGATTCGATGAGAAAGCGCAGCGCCGCCCTGTCCACGTCGGACAGGCGCAGCGCCAGGGCCTGGCGGTGCAGGTGCGCGGTGAGGGATTCCTGGGTGTGCACCCATTCCGTGGCGTCGGTGTCGTCATCGGCAGCAGCGCCTTGCTGGCGCGCTGGGGCGTCACCGCCCCATTCGCTGTCGTCGGGAGCGATCTCGGTGGTGCCGTCGCCCTCCCAGCCGGGTTCTTCACCCAGGACGGAAGTTTCGGCATCATTTTGGCCCTCTGCGCTTGCTGTATCTGCGCTGGCAGCTCCTGAAATGATAGCGGCATCGGCGGTGGCATCGTCCCGTTGCGCAGGCATGTCGGCCTGACTCAGGCCAAAGGCCTCGCGCTCGGCCTCGTCGCTGGAACGTTCCAGGAATGGGTTCTCGTCGAGCATCTGCTCGATCTCTTGCGACAGCTCCTGGGTGGACAGTTGCAGCAGCCGGATGGACTGCTGCAATTGCGGCGTCAGCGCCAGGTGCTGCGATACGCGGAGCGAGAGCCCTGGCTTCATCACATCCTGAAGTGTTCGCCAAGGTACACGCGGCGCACCTCGGCGTTGTCCACGATCTCGGACGGTGTGCCCTGGGCCAGCACATGCCCGTCGCTGATGATGAAGGCGTGGTCACAAATGCCCAGCGTCTCGCGCACGTTGTGGTCGGTGATGAGCACGCCGATGCCGCGCTCCTTGAGAAAGCCGATGATGCGCTGGATCTCGATCACCGCGATCGGGTCGATGCCGGCAAAGGGCTCGTCCAACAGAATGAAACGCGGCTGCGTGGCCAGGGCGCGTGCGATCTCCACGCGGCGCCGCTCTCCGCCCGACAGGGCCATGGCGGGCGATTCGCGCAGGTGGTCCACGCGCAGCTCCTGCAGCAGCGCCGTGAGGCGTTCCTCGATCACCGCATTGCTGAGTGGTTGGCCCTGGGCGTCGCGCTGGAGCTCCAGCACGGCGCGCACGTTCTCTTGCACGCTGAGCTTGCGAAAGATCGACGCCTCCTGCGGCAGGTACGACAGCCCCAGGCGCGAGCGCCGGTGGATGGGCATGTGTGCAACCGACTGGCCGTCGATGCGGATGTCGCCGGCATCGCTGCGCACCAGGCCGACGATCATGTAGAACGAGGTGGTCTTGCCCGCACCGTTGGGGCCGAGCAGACCGACGACCTCGCCCTTCTGCACGGTGAGCGAGACATCCTTGACCACCTTGCGGCTGCCGTAGGCCTTGGCCAGGTGCAGCACTTCCAACCGGCTGTTCGCCGCTGCGGGTTCGTTGTGCTCCATGCCGCCCCCGTTCACCGCGTGCCGCCCAGCGTGCTGCTGGGCCGCAGGGCCGGGCTGGCGCCGGCAGGTTCCTGCACCGGGGCCGACGCGGCCCCGGCTGGTGGCTCCTTGGGCGAGAGCACGGCACGTACACGCCCGCCCGGTACCGGGCCGTCGCCTGCCGCGTTGGGCGCGGCCTTCTGGCCATCGACGGTGAACACGTCGGTCAGGTTGTTATAGACGATGACGGCGCCCGTGATCTCATCGCTGACCGCCGTGCCGCGCAGGCGACGCAGTTCGGCGCGGCGCACGAAACGCACTGCGTCGTTGCGGCCGTCGTATTCGATGACTTCGCCCTCACCCTCGATGTACTCCTCGGGAGCGCCCGGCGCCACGTCACGCCGCTGGCGGAAAAAGGCGCGCTGCCCGGGCTCGGCGCTGACGGTACCGAACTGGAAGCCCTGGGCGTCCTGGCGCACTTCCAGGCGCGCACCACGCAGCACGATGCTGCCCTTGGTCATGACCACCCGGCCGGTGAACACGCTGGTTTGCTTGAGGTCGTCGTGGCGCAGCGCATCGGCCTCGATGTTCATGGGCTTGTTGCGATCGGCCTTTTCGGCCAGGGCAGGCACGGAGCCGCCCAGGGCGGCAGCCATCAGCAGGGCTGCGGTCCATGCACGCCGGGCCCGTACCGTGGTCGTACGGCCGGGGCGGGTCAAAAAACGAATGTCCATGCGGCTTTCCTGTCAGACATGCCGCGCAGGGGCATGCAAATATTGTGCAGGGCACGAATCTTGCAAGCATTGTAGCCCCGGCCCGTGGGGCCGGGACGCAGAACCCGCGGAATCCGGCGCTGGAAACCGGGGGGGGTAGCGCGTCAGCCCTTGCGGGACACGGCCACCAGGTGATCCACCACCTGCAGCACCGCATTCAGACTGCCTGCCATGGTGCCATCGGTATAGAACCGACCCGCCACGCCCATGGACGGCGTGCCTTCGACCCCGTAGGCCTCCTGCAATTGCGCGGCCCGCTGTGCCTGGCTGGCGACGTTGAAGGAAGCGTACATTTCCTTGAACTTGGCCATGTCGATGCCGGGCTGCTTGGCCATCCAGGCCATGATGGCATCTTCCTTGGAGAGATTGATTTTCTCGACGTGAATGGCACGGAACACGCGCGGATGGATCTCCGCCACCTTGCCCATGCCCTGCAGCGCATAGAAGAGCTTTTGCTGCGGTACAAAGCTGGCATTGAATGCCACGGGCACACGGCGCGCGACCACGCCCTTGGCCTCGGCACCCTTGGCCCAGGACTCGAACACCGGCTCAAAGGTGTTGCAGTGGCCGCAGTTGTACCAGAAGAATTCGATCACCTCGACCTTGCCTGCGGGCGCGTCGGTGGCCACGGGCTTGCCCAGGCGGGTGTAGTCCTTGCCTTCCTTCGGCTGGGCCTGGGCCCACACGGGCAAGGCCAGGCTGGAAGCGGCCAGTGCCGATGCGGCAGAAAGGGTGAAGCTGCGTCGTTTCATATCCATGGTTCTCCAATGACAGGTGGGGGTGGGAGCAAGGGGGCAGGCAAAAGTTCAGCGCTGCACCCGCACCAGGGCCGACTCGACCCCCGCGCCCGCCAGTTTTTCCTTGAGCTGATCGGCATCGTCGCGCTTGGCAAACGGCCCGATGCGCACGCGGTACACATTGCGGCCATTCTGCTCGCGTTCACTCACACGCGCCTCCCAGCCCAGCATGGCCAGTTTGGCACGCTGTGCATCGGCGTCCTGCTGGTTGCGGAAAGCACCTGCCTGCACGTAGTAATCAAAGGGATCCACCTGCCCGGCGGCAGCCGCGCGGGCGCTGGCCAGATCCCCCAGCGGATCGGCACCGGGCTTGCCCTCGGCCTTGCTGGCGGCGGGCTTGGCGGCTGAAGCGGCAGCCTGCCGCGCATCGGGCGCCGCCCCCACGGCACCGGAGGCCGCAGCCGAAGCGGGCGGCGCGGTCACCTTGGCAGGCGTCTTGCCGGCCAGGGGGGCGTTGACGTTCCAGTCGCGGTTCTTGCGCGCCTCGGCCTCGTCGTTGTCGCCGTTGCGCACCGCGCCCTTGTTCATGAAGGGCACGGGCACCTTGGTCACATAGACCGCCACCGCCAGCGCGGCCCCCAGGCCCACGATCACGCCCACGATGAACCCGATGATGGTCCCGCCCGTCTGTTGCTTCTTCATAGTTTGTGACTGCTTACATTCTGGCCGGAGCCGACACGCCCAGCACGGCCAGGCCATTGTGCAATACCTGCGCGGTGGCAGCGACAAGCGCCAGGCGCGCCTTTTTCACGGCCTCGTCATCCACCAGGATGCGCTCGGCGTCGTAATAGCTGTGGTAGCTGGCCGCCAGGTCACGCAGGTAAAAGGTCACGTCGTGCGGCGCCTCACCCTCGGCGGCGGCCGTGAGCATCTCGGGGTACTTGGCCAGTTGCAGCATCAGCGCCTGCGCCTGCGGCCCTTCCAGCGCAGACAGGTCCACATCCTTGAGCGCAGCCACGTCGCCGCCACCAGCCTCTTGCCACGCCCGCAGCACCGAGCAGATGCGCGCATGCGCGTACTGCACGTAGTACACCGGGTTGTCGTTGTTCTGCTGCACCGCCAGATCGACGTCGAAGGTGTATTCGGTGTCGGGCTTGCGCGAGAGCAGAAAGAAGCGCACCGCATCCTTGCTGGTCCATTCGATCAAATCACGCAGCGTGACGTAGCTGCCCGCGCGCTTGCTGATCTTGACCTCTTCGCCTCCCTTGACCACGCGCACCATGGTGTGCAGCACGTAGTCGGGGTAGCCCTGCGGAATGCCCACGTCGGCCGCCTGCAGCCCGGCGCGCACGCGCGCGATGGTGCCGTGATGGTCCGTGCCCTGGATGTTGACGACCTTGGAGTAGCCGCGCTCCCACTTGGCGATGTGGTAGGCCACGTCGGGCACGAAGTAGGTGTAGGTGCCGTCGCCCTTGCGCATGACGCGGTCCTTGTCGTCGCCGTAGTCGGTGGATTTGAGCCACAGCGCGCCGTCCTGCTCGTAGGTCTTGCCGTTGGCCACCAGCTTGTTCACCGTGGCCTCGACGCGGCCGCTGGTGTAGAGGCTGGATTCGAGGTAGTACTCGTCGAAGTGCAGATTGAAGGCCTGCAGGTCCTTGTCCTGCTCGTTGCGCAGGTAGGCCACGGCAAACTGGCGGATGTTGTCGTAGTCCTCCACATCGCCGTTGGCCGTGAACTCGCGGTCGTCGGCCTTGACGGTGGCTTTGGCCTTGAAGGCCTCTGCGATATCGGCAATGTAGTCGCCGTTGTAGAAGTTCTTGGCCAGCGGGTTGTCGCTGTCGGTGGGCCAGCAGT
>Ga0116193_1000405_pt1 | contig 41535 bp, 39 predicted proteins | sample AD_UKC115_MetaG_FD_89892 | JGI IMG/M metagenome (GOLD analysis project Ga0116193, IMG submission 89892) | Active sludge microbial communities of municipal wastewater-treating anaerobic digesters from Hong Kong - AD_UKC115_MetaG | ecosystem: Engineered > Bioreactor > Anaerobic > Digestate... | reverse complement strand
GGAGCTGCATTAAATAAAGAAGTGCCCCCAAAGGAATTCGAATTACTGTATTGGGCACCTGCACCTCGATGGTGTTGGGAGGAGCTGCATTAAATAAAGAAGTGCCCCCAAAGGAATTCGAATCCTTGTTTTGGCCTTGAGAGGGCCACGTCCTGGGCCGCTAGACGATGGGGGCGTGTAGCGAAAAGATTTTAACATGCAATAAGAGGGACGTCAAACAATTCGACCCTCTATGTTATTTGCGTACGAAATAATTACCTTTTCCCACCCACTTATAGCTGGTGAGAGCTTCCAAACCCATCGGGCCCCGCGCATGGATACGCTGTGTGGAGACCGCCAATTCACCACCCAATCCAAATTGCCCACCATCGGTAAATCGTGTGCTGGCGTTGACATAGACTGCCGCTGAATCAACGCTGGCGATAAAACGAGATGCATTAGCGCTGTCGTTGGTCAAGATTCCATCAGAATGCTGGGTACTATGAAGCTGAATATGTTGAATGGCTTCATCCAGATTATTAACGATCTTGACTCCTAGGACGAGTGATAACCATTCGGTGTCAAAATCCACCGATCCAGCGGAAATAACCAGGGGAGGAGCAAATTCGCGAAGAAATGGTAATGTGTTTTCCGCAGCTCGAAAGGTGACTCCATTTGGCTGAAGAACCCTTACCAATTTTGGCAGGAATTCTTTCGCAATGTTCTTGTGAACAAGAACGGTATCGAGGGCATTACAAACCGTAGGACGCTGTACTTTTGCATTTTGGATCACTTTTAACGATGCTTCAATGTCTGCAGTTTCATCAACAAAGAGGTGGCAAATACCAACCCCACCTGTGATCACAGGAATTGTGCTGTTCTTCCGGCAGAACTGTTGTAGTGCATTTCCTCCCCGTGGGATCAGCAGGTCAATATACTCGTACATTTCAAGCAACTGATTAATGCAGTTGCGGTCTGGATTTTCTATATATTGGACGGATGTTGAAGGTAAACCAACAGTTTGCAGAGCATTCTGGATGATTGCTACCAACGTCATATTGGTAGCAATGGTTTCACTTCCTCCCCGCAGGATGAGGGCATTGCCTGTTTTTATCGTAAGGCTGGCTATTTCAATGGTTACATTAGGGCGCGATTCGTAAATAACCGCAATCACCCCTAGTGGAACACGCATTTTGGATAGCTGAAGCCCGCTCGGAAGGATTTTTGTATCTGTGATAACTCCGATGGGGTCATCAAACCGAACAACATCGAGAAGGGCATTGACCATCTCAGTGATACGCTTTGGCGTCAGTGTCATCCGGTCAAGCAGGGCAGGGGAAAGACCCGATTGTCTGGCTGTCAGCAGATCCTTTTCATTCATGTCGAGTATTTCATTCGTTTGATCCTGAAGTGCCGAAGCGATCGCTTGCAAGCAGTCTGCTTTCTGGCTGGAGTCTGCCAGAGCCAAAACATGAGCAGCTTCTCTGGCGTTCTTGCAAAGGGTGAGAATAGCCGTTTCTTTTAAATTATTCATAGTTAAGCACCATCATATTGTTGTGATGGATCACTTCGTCTCCGTAGGTGTACCCGAGGATGTTTTCTATCTGTGACGAACGCTGACCGGCGATCATCTGAACCTCGTCAGCACTATAGTTAACCATCCCGATCACAACAGGCTTCCCTTTCATTGTTTCCACCCGAACAATATCTCCACTGTCAAAAATCCCGGTAACCTCTTTGATCCCTACTGGCAATAGACTTCCTCCTTTTCGCAGGGCAGTTGCGGCACCTGTATCTACTTTGATGCTTGCAGAGGAATTGGCAGCCTGTGCCAAAAGAAAACGTTTCCGGTTTTCAAGCGGGGTGATGACCGGCAGAAAGCGTGTGCCGATTGCTTTACCATTGACCACCTGTCGCAGGATCGCTGGATCCTGTCCGTTGACAATATACACCATCGCACCAGAGCGGCGCGCCAGATCAGCTGCCTTTATTTTTGTTTGCATGCCACCTGTACCCAGCCCAGTGTTGGAATTTCCGGCAGCCTGAAAAAGTTCTTCCGGGATTTCTGGTGTATCGATCAGTTCGATCAGAAATGCTTTTGGGTTCGTCCGAGGATCGCTGGTGTACAACCCGTCCTGATCGGTCATAAGCACCAACAGGTCAGCTTCTACGAGATTGGCAACCTGTGCAGAAAGGCTGTCATTATCTCCAAAGCGAATCTCTTCTGTGGCGACGGTGTCATTTTCATTGATAATAGGAATAACACGATATTCGATCAATGATTCGAGGGTGTTTCGTGCATTCAGGTATCTGTGCCGGCAGAGAAGGTCATCCCGAGTGAGCAGCACCTGCGCAACCGTGATGCTGTACATTTGAAACAACTGGTTGTAGATTTCCATCAGGCGAGATTGCCCGATGGCAGCCAGCATTTGCTTAGCTGGAATATGTTTATCGAGGTAAGGCTGCTTTAGTGCGTCTTTTCCAACAGCAATAGCCCCCGAAGAGATCAGCACTACTTCGTACCCTGCCTGGTGAAGCCAGGCAACTTCTTTGATGAAATCCAACAGGTGTGGCAGGGATATACTGTGCCCGCCTGCCGTCAATGTGGATGTTCCCAGTTTAATAATGATGCGTTTCATCGTTATAAGAATTGTCCTCTTGCTTCGCAGTGTTAGTTAAAACCAATTGCAAATTAACGTGTAAGGATCTGCGATAGGAAAGCCTGGGTTCGTTCATTTCGGGGTGATGTGAAGAAATCCTGCGCTGGTGCTTTTTCGATGATCTGACCGCCATCCATGAAAACGATCTCATCAGCAGCTGCCCTTGCAAAACCCATTTCGTGTGTTACGACCACCATCGTAATTCCATCTTTCGCTAAATTCATCATAACATCCAAAACTTCTTTGATCATTTCAGGGTCAAGAGCGCTGGTGGGTTCATCAAAAAGCATAATGGTGGGATTCATAGCAAGGGCGCGGGCGATGGCGACCCGCTGCTGCTGCCCGCCAGAAAGTTGAGCCGGGTAGTTATCTGCTTTTTGCTCGATGCCCACTCTTTTTAGCTGGATGCGCGCATTTTCGATCGCCTGTTCTGGTGAAATTTTTCGCACGACTCTCTGCGCCAGGGTGATATTTTCAAGCACGGTGAGGTGTGGATATAAATTGAATTGCTGAAACACCATACCAATTTTTGTTCGGAGTTGGTTCAGGCGTTTCTGGTTTCCATTAACTCGCTCACCCTCCACTAGTATTTCACCGGAGGTTTCAACTTCAAGGTGGTTGATACATCGCAGGAGGGTGGATTTGCCGGAACCGCTGGGACCAATAATAACCACAACCTGTCCTTTCTGTATATCCAGGCTTACATTATTCAGTGCTTCAACTGCACCAAAAGTTTTCGAGACATTTCGAATTCGTATAATCGGATCAGGCGCGTTCATTTTGTCCAAACCTTTTTTCCAGGTATTTCACCAGGAAGGATAAGATTACTGTCATGATGAGATACATCACTGCCAGGGTGATATATGATTCTTTGAATTGAAAAGACCGTCCGGCATACAGCCGGGCGATTTGAGTAATATCGCGTACCGCCAGTACAGAAACCAGAGATGAGTCTTTTAACATACAAACAAAATCATTGCCAATTGCGGGAAGTACATTTCGTATCGCCTGGGGCAGGATGACATATCGCATTGCCTGACCATAGCTCATGCCTTGGGATCGGGCTGCTTCCATTTGTCCTTTCGAGATGGATTGAATGCCAGCCCGAAAGATCTCTGCCGAGAAAGCACCATACGTGATCGATAACGCCGTAATTGCCCGCAGATTCATAGAAATTGCATCACTTTTTATTGAAGTGAGAGCAGTTCCTATTGCAGCAAAACCGCTTTCTGCCAACCAGGCTCCCAGGCTTTTTAGACCATCCAGGATCATCGGTACACCCACCAGGGCAATGAAGAAGATAAGCACCAACATGGGTATGCCACGTACAAGTTCTACATATAAAGTTGTTGCATTTCGAAAAAAGATATTATTAGAAATCCGCCCCAGGCTGGTAATCAAACCAATAACTATGGCGATGGCATACGATATCAACGTGGTGGTGATGGTGATCGCCAAACCAGCTTTGATAAATTCAAAAGCATCCCGGTAAGTTGGTTTTGTAGCGATCAACCAGAAAGTGCCAATGGCGATTGCACTCATGGCAACGAGCCACCAGGGAAAAGTTCGCAAGTTTTTCCGTAATTTATCCCGAGCTGCAGGAAAGGAAGTGGCAGCATAAGGAAGGGGGATGGTTTCTTTTTGTATCATGATTGCTCCTTTGGGTGCTCTGGATAAAGAAGACCAGAGCACCCGGATAAAAATAAAAATTAACCTTGAATATCGTCGTAGGTGAGATCAAAACTTGGACCAAAGAATTTCAGATTGATCGCTTCCAGTGTTCCATCAGACATCATCGATTTCAGCGCCTGGTTCACAGGTTCCACAAGGTCACTTCCTTTGGGAAAAATGAAGCCCAGTTCATCGGAGGAAATCGATGGACCGATCAATTCCACTTTATCGGCTTCCTGTCCCTGGTAGCCTAACCCAACAACCTCATCGATGATCACTGCATCGACATCGCCCGCGATCAACGCCTGAACTGCAAAGGGGAACTGTTCATAAGCTTTGATTCGCTCTTCGGGTAAATATTCGATGGCAGTCTCGTAATTGGTGGTGGCAGCCTGTGTGCCGAGGATCAGACTCTCATCTGCCACGAAGGTATCCATGCTATCGAAACGATCTTCACCCACACGCACCAGGAGACGCTGCTGTAATTTGATGTATCCAATGGAAAAATCAACAATTTCAGCTCTTTTATCCGTGATTGTGATGCCGTCACCAGCAGTGTTGTACTGACCATCAGAAACGGATTGGATCATACCCTCCCAGGCAGATTCAACGAAAACAGGAGTGCAGTGTAGACGATTACAAACCTCATTCCAGGTATCGTAATCCCACCCCCCGGGTTCGCCGGTTTCCAATTCAATGTAATTGAATGGCAGGTAGGCATTTTCAACCGCAATCGTGACTTCCTGGCAATTCAGGTCTACCAGAGCGGTATCTGCACTTCCCAGGCAGCCTTCCGGTTCCTGGGTTGCAACTCCAGTTGGATCTACTGCTTCAGTTCCAGCAAGTTCAGCGGAATTATTTCCTGCTGCATCGGTGGTGGCAGCTTGAGAGGTACCCTGGCAGGAAGCTGCCAGCATAACGATGATCATGGTGATAACAATTAATAATTTACTTTTCATTTCATTTTTCCTTCTTTTTTCATATGTTAAATACTTTCTTTCTTCTGCGTTGTTGTACCAGCAATGCTTGCCCGGGTTTTTCATTGTCTTCCCAACATCCACCACCTCCTTTCATGTAAAAATTGAAAAAGCAACAAAAAAGCCCTCCTGGTGAGGAGGGCTTTTGGGTTCAGCTATTTATTCGTAAATATTCCTGTAGCTAACAGGTAAGCGAAGCCGCTCCTTCCAGATGAAGGCTTGTATGTGCATGCAGTCGCTTAGCGTTGAATACAGATAACATAATGTTGCTTTTATAGCACTGGAAAAGCAGATTGTCAATGGTTTTCCTGTCCCATTATTTGAGAAGGATCCATGAGGAGGGAATTGTTTACTCACCAAATATTCTGTATCTGCGTGTTTTGCGAAGCACCCTGCGAGCAGTGCAAGGGCATCCAAAGGCAGTGTACTTGATGGTCGAGTTCCAACTCCCATCCTCATTCGCTGTGGTGCTGGTGCTGCCAAGATGGTCAGCCAAAAGCCAGTTCAGTGTGTTGGTGCTGCCCCCAATGGTACGCATGGCAATTTATTTGCTGCCAACCATATAGGTCTTTTTATAGGTAATTTCCGTCCCTGCGACCTGTTTCTGGTAGTACTTCCCCACAAAATATGTCACGGTTTCATTGACGATGCCTTTCACTAGGTTCCCGTCACCATCGTATATATAATGAGCATGTTCAAGCGGCACGGGCGGCGGTTCGGTGGGCACACCTGCCGTTGTGGCAGTGGGTGTGGGGGTCTCGATGTAGGTAGGTGTCGGTGTCGGGGTTTCAGTCTCCGTTGCGGCGGGTACGGTGATTTCGGTGGGCGTGGGTGTGGGGGTTGGCGTCTCCGTCTCAGTGACGGTCCCCTCGAGGGTGGTGGTGGGGGTGGGTATGTCTGTCGGGGTGAATTCGAACGTAGCAGTTTCCGTCGGGGTGTATTCCACGATCTCGGTTGGCGTGGGAGTCTCAGTAGCGGACCCTTCCAGCGTGGCGGTGGGCGTCTCGGTTTCGGTGGCAGTCCCTTCTGGTGTGGAGGTCTCGGTAGCTGTCTCTGTGGCGGTTTCGTTGGGAGTCTGGGTGGGGGCGGGCACCTGCGGGGGGGGTACACCTCGATCAGCCGGTTCTCGCCATCATACACCAGGGTATACCCGCTGCCATCCAGCACCCGCTCCACCTGGCTGTCGTTGGCGTCATAAGTGTAGATGTTGCTTTCATACGCTGCCACTGCGTGTTTGTGCGCGCTGTCATACGTCAGGGTTTCTGCGGGCGCTCCGTTCAGCATACCGCAGCCCCATTCGTTTCGCTCAGGGGTGCTTCGCAATGCCATTGTAAACAGGTGTGCAGCGAATGACATAGTTAACCCTCCATCTATGATACGCGAACCCTGCTGTTACTAAATTATTTTAGTGAGACGACCTGAATTTCTATCCTGCCTGCATTTCCTCCCTGATTGAATCATTATAGGAAGATGCGGGGAGAAAGTAAAGAGGGAGTAGCCCCTCAAATAATGGGACAGTACCAAACATCTCTCCAATCGAGCTTGACCTGCTGCTTTTTTGAAAGTATAATTCAAGCCTTGAATATTGAGAGTGCGAATGGATCTATCCAATATTACCGAGCGTGATCTGGTACTTCTCGAACAAATTGAACAGAATCCCGACATCAACCAGGCTTCGCTTGCCACCCAACTGGGTGTGGCAGTAGGCACGGTGAACTGGCATTTAAAGCGCCTGATCTCAAAGGGATATGTGAAAGTTCGCCGGTTAGAACGCAAGAAATTACGCTATATCATTACTCCCGAGGGCATTTCTCTGCGAGCCCGCCTGACAATGGATTATGTGCAAAATTCTTTCCGCATGTACCGCCTGGTACGTGAACGGATGAGCGAAGTGCTTCACCAGGTGCGGCAGGCTGGGTACCAGCAGGTGATCCTGAACGGGGATGGCGAAGTGGCAGATGTATGCCGGCTTACCTGCCTCGAACAGGAGATCGAGGTACTTCCCTCTGGAAATATCCCCGAGCTGATATTGGAAGGGTATAAGATCTTTATCCGCTATCCGCAATCTGAATTAAAGAATAACTCCATAGAACAGGATGTCTGAATATGAGTGAAATCACGCCTAATGAATTTTGGAAAGATAAGAGAGTTTGCGTAACTGGAGGTGCCGGTTTTCTGGGCAGGAATGTTCAAAAAATACTGCGTGCTCATGGTGCAACGAATATCTATGTTCCCACCATCGAGGAATATGACCTGGTCAAAGGGGAAGATATCGATCGCATGTACGATACCGCGAAACCGGATGTGGTGATCCATCTTGCTGCGCATGTGGGTGGAATTGGAGCCAACCGGTTGCGCCCAGCAGAATTCTTTTATGATAACCTGATGATGGGTGTACAGTTGATCCATAAAGCCTGGCAACGGGGTGTGGGTAAGTTTGTAGCGATCGGTACTGTCTGTGCTTATCCAAAATTCACACCTGTGCCATTTAAAGAGGATGACATCTGGAATGGATATCCCGAAGAAACAAATGCCCCTTATGGGCTGGCAAAGAAGATGCTTTTGGTTCAATCACAGTCTTACCGCCAGCAGTATGGTTACAACAGTATTTTCCTGCTGCCGGTCAATCTGTATGGACCTGGTGATAATTTTGATCCCAGCAGCTCTCATGTGATCCCAGCGCTCATTCGCAAGTGCATCGAAGCTGAAGAACGAGGAGACAACGAGATCGAAGTATGGGGTGATGGCAGCCCAACACGCGAATTCCTTTATGTGGAAGATGCAGCTCGGGGTATTGTGATGGCTGCAGAAAGTTACAACGGTTCTGAACCAGTCAACCTGGGTTCAGGGTATGAAATCTCGATCAAGGATCTGTCTGAAATGATCGCCCGGCTCACGGGTTTCCATGGAAAACTGGTCTGGGATCCGAGCAAACCCAATGGTCAACCACGGCGTGGATTGGATACAACCCGGGCAGAGAAATATTTCGGATTTAAAGCAGAGGTCAAATTTGAAGAGGGATTGCGGAATACCATCGAATGGTACCGTCAAAACCGAAAGGCGTGATCACATCGTGAGCATCGAGACCGTTAAGTCCAAATCTGAACAGCAGATCACCATCATCCAGCCCGAAAAAGGGTGGAGCGCACTTAAAATGGGAGATCTCTGGCGTTATCGCGAGCTGATCTACTTCATGACCTGGCGTGACGTCAAAGTACGCTATAAGCAAACGCTTCTAGGCGCCAGTTGGGCGATCTTGCGCCCATTTTTAACGATGGTAGTCTTCAGCATCTTTTTTGGAAATCTAGCGAAAGTTCCATCCGATGGGATTCCTTACCCCATTTATACGTTTACGGCCCTGCTTCCCTGGGAATTGTTTGCTACTGCACTCAGCCAGGCAAGCCGTTCGTTGGTTCAGAATACCAATATGGTGACGAAAATTTATTTTCCCCGCATGATCCTGCCGATCTCTTCCATTCTAGCAGGCGTGGTGGATTTCTTAGTAGCTTTTCTGGTATTGATCGGGATGATGATCTTTTACAAGATCACGCCTACCGTCTATATCTGGACGTTACCTTTGTATCTGCTGTTGACGCTGGTCACCGCCCTGGGAGTGGGATTGTGGCTTTCTGCATTGAATGTTCTTTACCGTGATATCAACTACATCACACCATTCCTGACGCAGTTCTGGCTTTACATTACTCCCATTGCATATCCTGTCAGCATGATCCCTGAAAAATGGCGCCTGATCTATGCGCTCAATCCCATGTCGGGAGTTGTGGATGGGTTCAGGTGGGCATTGTTGGGGAACCAGCAATCTGCACCGGGACCTATGCTGATCGTATCCTCGGTCATTGCTGTGGTCGTTCTCATCAGCGGGTTGTTCTACTTCCGGCGTATGGAACGCCAGTTTGCGGATATGGTGTAGCCATGAGCGATACCGTTATCCGTGTTGAAAACCTGGGAAAACGTTACCATATCGGTACTGCCGTTGCTGCTTATCAGACGTTGCGAGAAACGTTGGGAGGATCTTTCCAGAAGGTAAAAGAAAAGAAAACCCTCTCGGATACTGGGGATAATTATATCTGGGCTTTGCGGGATCTGAATTTTGAAGTGAAACAAGGGCAGGTGTTGGGTATCATAGGTCGTAACGGTGCCGGAAAAAGCACCTTGTTGAAAATCCTTTCACGGGTTACGTATCCGACCGAAGGCATAGCTGAAATTCAAGGCAGAGTGGGTTCACTATTGGAAGTTGGCACTGGTTTTCATCCTGAATTGACTGGCAGAGAGAATATTTTTCTCAATGGTGCAATTTTAGGAATGAAACGTACCGAGATCGAAAAGAAATTTGATGAGATTGTGGAATTCTCTGAAGTCGAGAAATTTATCGATACACCTGTAAAACGGTATTCTAGCGGGATGTATCTGAGGCTTGCTTTTGCAGTTGCCGCACACCTGGAACCAGAGATACTGGTGGTGGATGAAGTATTGGCGGTGGGTGATGCGGAATTCCAGCGAAAATGCCTGGGAAAGATGAGCAATGTAGCTCAACAGGGGCGCACCGTGCTTTTTGTCAGTCATAACATGTCCGCAGTACTGCGATTGACCCAAGAAAGCCTGGTGATCGAAAAAGGCAGACTGGCTTTACGTGCGCCGACTGCTGAAGCAGTAGATTATTATCTTTCACGTGGGTATTCACTGGAAGGTCAGCGCATCTGGCAACCGGATGAAATCCCTGAAGATGCAGCACCATTCCAACCAGTTTCGCTCAAAGTGCTCAATACAGCAGGTATTATTGTAGACACAGTACGTTCTATTGAGCCGGCCATTGTTGAAATGGAATACATGTTACATGCGCCAGTTACCGGGTTAAGAGTTGGGATGTACCTGATCAGTTCGAGAGGTGAGTTCGTCTTTACCAGCTTCGATACAGATGACCCCGGTTTGTTCGAGAAGTTTTCTACGCGCCAGCCTGGCAGATACATCAGCCGGTGTGTCATCCCTGCTGATACACTGAATGAAGGGCGCTATATCATTGGTATAAATGCCAGCTCATATAAAATAAAAAGGTATTTTCAGGATGAGCAGGCATTAACATTCAACGTGGATGCAGCTGGTGCGCCAGGCATGCAATGGCCTGAACCCCGTCTGGGTTCCTACCGACCACGGTTAGATTGGGAAATCAAAAGGGTATAAATTATGCCTTCGAAGAGCAAAGACATCATCAAAGAAGTACTGGGACAGATCCCCTTTTCTGCGGAATTATATTGGCTGATCCGTCAGCGTAATAAACCGTTCAATAGTCATTTTTCTTTAAAATCGCTGGAAACAAGAATTCCAGAATTGATCCAAGAGACTTCGAAGTATCAGGCGAAAGCACCTGAGGGAAAACGAGTTTTTATCTTTACTTCGTTACATTACTGGATAGAGCATGCAGCTCTGATGGGTATGGCTTTGGCTGCCCAGGGGCACAAAGTCACCTTTGCCTACCTTCCATATGCTGAGTGGCAAACCCCGATTAATAAATTCGATCTACGCCGCCAGGATATCTACGCTTCAAGAATATTGAAGCAATTGGAACCTGTGATGAAGGTAGTATCGTTGATGAAAGTCAATGGGATCGAGGTTTCTTTACCACAGGCAGTGCAAAACGCAATCACTCAGGTCACAGAGTATGATACGCAATACACCTTACAGGTAGAAGAAGTTGACCCGAAAAACGAGACTTACCAGCTTCGTTTCCGTCGTAATCAGGCAGCTGCAAAAGCGGTATACCGTTATCTGACAGATAATAAATTCGATGCTGTAATCGTACCGAATGGCACTATCCAGGAAATGGGAGTTGTATATCGAGTTGCCAGATTTTTAAAGATTCCGGTAACCACGTATGAATTTGGTGATCAACGTCAGACCATCTGGCTGGCACAAAACAGTGAGATCATGCGACAGGATACCGACGCCATGTGGAAAGCCTGCAGTCATATCCCTCTACAAGATAAAGAAAAAACTGAGATTCACAATCTCTTCAAAGCTCGCCAAAAGGCAGACTTGTATGGGAATTTTGCCCGTCGCTGGCAAAAAACACCCACAGTTGGAAGCCAAAAAATCCAGAAAACCCTGGGGTTGGATGATCGACCTGTGGTACTTCTCCCCACCAATGTTCTGGGAGATAGTTTGACATTGGGGAGGAATATTTTCTCAAAATCTATGACTGAATGGATCAGCCGGACAGTGCAATATTTTGCGGGCAGAGATGATGCCCAATTAATCATTCGTGTTCACCCTGGAGAAGTCTTGACCCATGGTCTGGCGATGGCAGATGTAGTGAAAGATGTGCTGCCTGTGTTACCTGAGCATATTCGTCTGATTAAACCACAAGACACAACCAACACTTATGACCTGATCGAGATTGCGGATCTAGGCCTCGTTTATACGACCACGGTGGGGTTGGAAATGGCAATGACCGGCGTGCCAGTGATTGTCAGCGGATATACCCATTATCGGAACCGTGGTTTTACTCAGGATCCGGAAAGTTGGGTGGATTACTATAAGACCCTGGGGAAAATGCTTGAAAACCCTGAAACCTTTAAAATGACTCCTGAAATGGTGGATACTGCCTGGCAATATGCATATCGTTTCTTCTTTGATTTTGCCCGTCCCTATCCCTGGCACCTTGTGCGCGTATGGGAAGATTTCCAACAGCGTCCATTCAATCAGGTTTTTAGCCAAAGGGGACGGACACAATATCAGGACACTTTTGATTTCCTGATTGGAAAACCAATAGACTGGGAGAAAATATTTTCACCAGAAGTACCTGTCAAATCTGTTCAAACTACCAAGGAAGCACTGGCATAAGGATGATCTGAAGATGAGCGACCAGGAAATTCCTAACCAGGTGCGTCAGTTCTACAATCAAATTGGTTGGACCATGCAGAGCGATGGTTTCTATCAGAATGCCCGATATGAAGACCTGCGTCCTGTTTCGGCAGAGTATATTCATCGTTGTCATTTACGGGTAAACAGGCATTTGCCTGCTAAGGGGAAATATTTGCTGGATGCGGGTTGCGGTCCTATCCAATACCCCGAATATTTGACCTATTCTCAGAATTACCAATATCGGGTATGTGCAGATATTTCGATTGTGGCTTTAAAGGAAGCTCGCAAACGGATTGGAGAGCATGGTTTGTTTGTGGTGGCTGATGTGTCGCAATTGCCATTCCGTGACGATTGTGTGGATGGGGCAGTTACGTTGCATACTTTTCACCATCTACCTTTAGAAGCACAAGTGAAAGCCTATCATGAGATTCATCGAATGATCAAACCGGGGGCAACAGCTGTGGTTGTTAATGGATGGACTGATCCATTCTTGATGCGCATTTCTATGTGGATGGTAAAACTAGTGGAAAAATGGGGGAAGCGAGTTGCTCAAGAAAGAGGAAACGCAACAGAAGAAGTGAATACCTCAGGCTCTGAAAAGAAAACCGCAAAGGGTACATTTATTGCGAAATTGACTCCACGCTGGTTAAAAGAAAAGATTGGAGAGAAAATTCCTTATCACATCTATTGCTGGCGTAGTGTAAATGTGCGTTTTCTCAGAGCATTCATTCATGAAAAAACAGCAGGAAAATTATTTCTCAAAGTTCTATACTGGAAAGAAGAGATTTTACCCGGTTTCTTTGGAAAAGTTGGTCAGTATCCTTTGATCGTGATCTCCAAGGAGCATAAATCATGAAAAAGGTAGCTGAAATTCAACCACTTGAATTGGAAAAATTGATCACCAAGCCACTCACGAAGGAAACCTGGCAGGCATTTGAAACTCTATTCGGTAAAAATGGTGCCTGTGGTGGATGCTGGTGCATGTATTGGCATCTCAAACATTCCGATTTTTACAATCAGCATGGAGATGCAACGCACGAATTAATGCGGCAGAGAGTCGAGCGGGGTGAGATCCCTGGTTTGCTGGCGTTTAACGGAGAAAAAGCGATTGGTTGGGTTGCGATAGAACCCCGCTCGGCATACCAGGTACTGGCTCGTTCTCGCACACTGGCTCCGGTGGATGATCTTCCTGTCTGGTCAATCACCTGCTTCTTCATTGACAGGCATTATCGCAAACAGGGATTGAATAGCTGGCTGATCAAGCAGGCGGCTGATTATGCTTTTTCACAAGGAGCTCCCGCTGTGGAAAGTTATCCATCGTTATTCAAGGATGGAAAGACTTCTGATACTTTTTATTTCACAGGGAAAGTAACTACTTTTAAGAAATTGGGATTCAAAGAAGTTGCTCACCCTTCAACATCAAGAGCAATTATGCGATTATTCAAATTGGAGGATTGACATGTACTGGAAAGACAAAGTAATTCTGGTTACCGGTGGTACGGGTTCGTTTGGTAAGAAATTTATTGATCTCATTCTCAGAGAATATGAGCCAGCCAAAGTGATTGTATTCAGTCGAGATGAGCTGAAACAACATGAGATGCGTGTGGCTGGCTTTACCCATCCAAATCTGCGATATTTTATTGGCGATATCCGCGATCGTGACCGCCTTCGACGTGCACTCAACGGTGTGAATATAGTTGTGCATGCAGCAGCCCTGAAGCAGGTACCTGCTTGTGAATACAACCCGATGGAAGCGATCAAGACAAATATATTGGGAAGTAGCAATGTGATTGAAGCATCGCTAGATGCTGGTGTGGAGAAAGTGATCGCACTGAGCACCGATAAAGCAGTCAATCCAGTCAACCTGTATGGTGCAACCAAACTGGCAGCTGAAAAACTGTTCGTACAAAGTAATTATTATGCTGGCGGTACCCAGACGCGTTTTTCCTGTGTAAGGTATGGAAATGTGGTTGGCTCACGAGGAAGTGTGGTACCCGTTTTTCTCAAACAGCGACAGACTGGTAAAGTGACCATCACAGATGACCGCATGACCCGTTTTTGGATCTCACTGGAGCAGGGTGTACGATTTGTTATCCGATGTGTTGAGCAGATGCAGGGTGGTGAGGTCTTCGTGCCGAAAATCCCCAGTATGCGCGTATCTGATCTGGCGAGAACCATTGCCCCCGACGCTAAAGTTGAAGTTATTGGAATTCGGCCAGGTGAAAAATTGCACGAAGTCCTCATTTCAGATGATGAAGCACGCACCACGATCGAATTGTCTGATATGTTTGTTGTGCAACCTCCCGAAGCGCCCTGGTTTGGTCATGCCTGGGAAAAACAGGGGAAAATTTTGCCGGATGGTTTCCGTTATGCCAGTGATACCAACCCGAACTGGATGACGCTGGAGCAGATCCAGGCGATGATCGCACCATTTGAAGAGGCAATCAACCAGGGAAAGGAAGTATGACCCGAATTTTGGTTACAGGTGCCAGTGGGTTATTAGGTTTCCACTTTGCCTGGCAAGCATCTCAAAAGGCAGAGGTGATTGGAATTACCCATTCCCAAGAGTTGGTTAATACCCCGTTCCAGAGTGTAAAGATGGATCTCAGCCAACCTGGAATGGGAGAAAAGATCATAACCCAATATAAACCTGATGTACTGGTACATTGTGCTGCACTGGCAAACGTTGACGCCTGTGACCTACAGCCGGAACTGGCTGATAGAATGAATGCTGCGCTGCCAGGTGAACTGGCTGAGTCTGCTGAAAAAAATAGTGTTCGTATGGTACATATTTCCACGGATGCCATTTTTGATGGAAACAAGGGAAATTATCGTGAAGATGATGAACCCAATCCGTTAAGCACTTATGCTCGCACAAAACTAAAAGGTGAGCAAGCTGTTTTACAGACCTGCCCCGATGCCATTGTTGCCAGGGTGAATTTCTTTGGTTGGAGTATGAGTGGCAAGCGCAGCCTGGCGGAATGGTTTATTTCCAACCTTGCTGCCGGTAGGGTTGTGAATGGGTTTACCGATATATTCTTTTGTCCGCTTGAAGTGTCGCAATTATGTGAATTCCTGCAGATGATGCTGGAAAAGGATTTAAAAGGTCTATTCCATGTGGTCAGCAGTGAATCCATCAGTAAATATGCTTTTGGTGTAAAACTGGCAGAGGCATTTGGTTTTGAAAGCAAATTGATCAAGCCTGTTTCCTGGAAGGAAGGTGGGCTTCTGGCAGCCCGTTCACCATTGCTTACTCTGGATACAGACAAGCTGACGAAAGCATTGGGGATTATTATGCCAGGCATTCAAGAAGGAATAAACCGGTTTCATCAGCAATATGAAACCCTGTGGCCATTGAAAATGAGGAAAACCCTGACTGCTTGAGTATTTTATTTACCACCTTGTATTAAAATGGAGGAATAAAATGGAAATTCAGATAGGCAAACATACATTAGGCGAGAATCATCCAACGTACTTTATTGCCGATATCGCTGCGAATCACGATGGAAGCCTGGAACGGGCAAAAATGCTTATCAGATTGGCTGCTGACGCAGGTGCAAATGCAGCAAAATTTCAGAATTTCTCCGCTGCAAAGATTGTCTCTGACTATGGTTTTCGCACCATGGGCGGGCAGCAAAGCCACCAGGCAAAATGGAAGAAATCCGTTTTTGAAGTATATTCCGATGCGTCTATTTCGTTCGATTGGACACCCGAATTGAAGAAAACCTGTGATGAGGTTGGCATTGATTATTTCTCCTCTCCCTACGATTTTGAAGCCATTGACAGACTCAACACATACATGGCTGCGTATAAAGTGGGTTCAGGTGAAATTGACTGGTTGGAAGCATTGGATAGAATGGCATCTAAGGGAAAACCTGTGATATTAGCAACAGGGGCTGCAACAATTGGTGAAGTGCAAAAAGCGGTGCATACCATCTTAATGAAGAACTCGCAATTGGTATTGATGCAATGCAATACCAACTACACTGCCAGCCTTGAAAATCTTAAATATGTAAATCTACGTGTACTTGAAACGTATAAAACCATGTTTCCCAATGTTGTCCTGGGGCTTTCAGACCATACCCCTGGTCATGCTACCGTTCTAGGCGCTGTTGCCCTGGGTGCACGAGCTATTGAGAAACATTTTACCGATGATAATCATCGTGAAGGCCCTGATCATGCTTTTGCCATGAATCCTGAAACCTGGAAGGAGATGGTGGAAAATACTCGCCGGCTTGAAAGCGCACTGGGTTCAGGTGATAAGAAAATAGAAGACAATGAGAAAGATACCAGTGTGATCCAGCGTAGATGCATTCGTGCAGCAAAAGACATCCCAGCAGGAGCTCAGATTTCCAGGGAAATGTTGGATGTGTTGCGTCCCGCAACACCAGGGGCGATCAAGCCTGACCAGATCGATGCTGTGGTTGGTACGCATGCCGTGAATTCCATACCCGCTGGAAAAGAAATCCGCTGGACTGACCTGGTTGCATAATGAAAGTACTTTACTTCACACGCGATTTCAATGCGCATGACCAGCGCTTTCTAACAGCACTGGCTCAAACTAGCCACCAGATTTATCTTCTCCGGTTGGAGAGTAACCCATACACTCCTCAACCAAGGATGATTCCTCCGGGTGTAGAAGAGATTCCGTGGATGGGAGGAGATAAACCTTTCCATTGGAGGAATCTGCTGGTTTATGTGAAAGATCTCAAACGGGTGTTGAATAAGATCAAACCGGATGTGGTGCATGCGGGGCCTGTCCATACCTGCGCGTATCTGGTTGCACTGGCAGGGTTTAAAACGCTGGTAACCATGTCGTGGGCTTCGGATATATTACATGAGGTTAAATTTGATCCCTGGCTGGCACGTACTGCTACATATGCTATGAAACGCACCAGCGTGCTGGTGGGTGATTGCGATGCTGTAGCACAAAAAGCCAAAGATGAATATCACTTCCCATCAAACAGGATTGTCCTTTTTCCCTGGGGAGTAGACCTTGAATTATTCAAGCCAAATGGTGTGCCTTTCCTGCGCAAAGAACTGGAATGGACGGATAAATTTGTTTTGCTCTGTCTGCGTTCCTGGGAACCGGTTTATGGTGTCAAGGATGCCATTAGAGCGTTCAACCGGGCAGCAGGTGAGATTCCTGACTTGCGTTTGCTATTGTATGGGAATGGTTCACAGGAGAAAGAAATCCGAGAAATGATCGCGGAATCAGGTCTCCAGGAGCGAATATACCTGGGTGGAAAGATCCGAAATGGTGACCTTCCAGCGGTATACCGCAGTGCAGACCTGTACTTGACAGCTGCGTACAGTGATGGATCATCGGTTTCTCTCATGGAAGCAATGGCCTGCGGATTACCTTCGATCGTTTCGGATATTCCCGGCAATCTGGAATGGGTGGAAAATGGTGTACACGGATGGGTTTTCCCTAGAGGTGACAGTGACATGATGGCTGAAGCCATTTTGAATGCATTTGCCAACCGTAAACAATTAAAAGAAATGTCTCTAAAATCCCGGCAGAAAGCTGAAGTAAAAGCGGATTGGAGCAAGAATTTTCAGAAGTTGATAGATGCTTATGATCTAGCTACTGGAGGAAAAGCATGAAGGGGCAAAGAATTGTTGCAATCATTCAGGCTCGTATGAGTTCCAGTCGGCTGCCAGGAAAAGTATTATTGGATATCGAAGGTAAACCCATGCTGCAACGGGTTGTGGAAAGGGTCAAGAAAGTAAAAGAAATAGATGAAGTATTGGTTGCCACTACAGTCAATCCAGCGGATGATCCGATCGAAAACTTTTGTAAAACGCACGGTGTGAGAATCTATCGTGGCGATCAATTTGACGTTCTAGATCGTTATTACCAGGCAGCCAAAGAAGCAGAAGCTGATGTGATTATAAGAATTACTGCGGATTGCCCATTAATCGACCCAGGTGAAATTGACATTCTGCTGAAAGAGTTCATCAACCGAAAAGTGGATTTCGCAGCCAACAGGTTACCTCCTCCCTGGCACCGTACTTTTCCCATTGGGTTGGATGTTGAGATTGCCAGTTTTGCAGCGCTGGAAAGAGCCTGGAAGGAAGCTACGGAAACTCACGATCGTGAACATGTGATGCCTTATCTTTATGAGGCAGAAGGACGTTTTGATATTTATTATCACAACACTGAACCGGATTATGGCGAAATGCGCTGGACTGTGGATACACAGCAGGATATTGATGCTGTAAGAATGATCTATCATTCATTGCCTGATAAAGAGCATTTTACCTGGCATGATGTATTGGATCTTGTTCAAGAGCATCCTGATCTATCTGCAATGAATGCAGGTGTAAGGCATAAAGCATTTAATGAAGTGGATGATCGGATGTTAAAAAGTAGGGATAAAAAGAATGCTTGAACCTACATCTCCCTGGATGACCATCTTTACAGCACCAAAATCATTCGAAGATGAGCATATTCGAATGATCCAACGGAATGCGATCTTTTCCTGGTTAAATCTGGGTAACGAAGTGGAAATCATCCTCATTGGGGATGATGCGGGCGTTGCAGAAGCAGCTACAGAATTTGGATTGAAGCATTTGCCAGATGTGGAGAAAAACACAAAGGGTACGCCTCTGGTTAGTTCCATTTTTAAATTGGCAAGGATGAACAGTACAAGCCCAATCCTTGTTTATTTCAATGCTGATATTGTTGCTCTACCTGATTTGCTTACCACTACCAGAAAAGTGATGCAGAAGTTCGAGAAATTCCTCATAGTTGGTCAGCGCTGGGATATTGATATTCGGGAAATCATACCATCAGGCGACCATCTTGAGAGCTGGTTGCAACAGCAGATCAAAGAGCGTGGTGTGCTCCATCCCCAGGGTGGCAGCGATTATTTTATCTATCCAAGGGTATGCTTCAGTGAGATGCCGAAGTTTGCAATTGGTAGAGCTGGTTGGGACAACTGGATGATCTTTCAGGCTCGAAACGAAAAACTGGCATTAGTGGATGGCACCGGCGCGATCAATATCATCCACCAACAGCATGATTACCGTCATTTACCGAATGGGCAGCCTCATTATCGTACTCCTGAGACGTATGAAAATGTACGCCTGGCAGGTGGAAAGCGCACCATCTTTGACCTGAAAGATACAAACTGGCAGATGAAAGGTGAAATTCTGCAACGTAAATCTTTATCGTGGAAGCGATTCTGGCGTGAAGTGGAAATCTTTCCATTGATCACGTTAAAAAGTATGTGGTTAGCACAGGCTGCATATGGCGTATTTCATCCGATAAAAGCCTACCGAGAGTTCAGAGCCTGGCTGCGGCAAAAGAATGCGGTCAAAGTCGAGTAGTAGTTCATTTTTGGAGTAATGTATGCGAGTTGGTCAAAACCCTGCAAAGAATTTAAAAGAGGTTGCGCACCCTGAACGGATCACTATTGCGGTTCTGAATTACATTCCGTTTCAAAATGGGTTTTATGCTGAATCGCTGGATGTACTCAAAGCTTGCCTGCAATCAGCCAGGGATGGAGCTGACCTTCCCTTTGATATGATGGTATTTGATAATGGCAGCTGTCGGGATGTGGTGCAGTATCTTGTTGAGGAAAAGGAAGCTGGACGTATCCAATTCCTGGTGCTTTCTCAAAAGAACCTGGGAAAAGGTGGAGCATGGAATTATATCTTCAATGCTGCTCCTGGTGAGATTATCGCTTACTGTGACAGTGATGCGCTGTTCTATCCTGGCTGGTTGTCAAAGAGTGTTCAAATACTGGAAACGTATCCCCGAGTTGGAATGATAACAGCCAGACCTTTGCGGACTTCTCCCGAGCTATATTCTGCTACCATGGATTGGGTACGTGATACTCCTGAAGCTACGGTTGAAGAAGGTCAGCTGCAATCATGGGAAATGTTCGAAGAATTTAACAAGACACTCAATTACGGCATTGAAAAAGATCGAGAGATATTTGACTCTACACAGGACGTGAAAATTACCTATAAAGGTGTTACCGCGTTTGCAGGTGCCAACCATTTTCAATTTGTCGGATGGAAAGAGACACTTCGCTCTTTCACACCTTTTCAAATGGACAAGCCCATGGGGCAGGTACGTATGCTTGATAAACGACTTAACGAGTGTGGATATCTGCGATTAATGACAGCAGACCCTCTAGTGCAAAACATGAGCAATACTTTACCTGATGAGTTGAGAGACCAACCCAGGCAGGAACCCCAAAAAAGAACCGGAATGAGAAAACGTATTGCCAATCTTGCCCCTTTTCGGAAAGTTCTTCTCTGGCTCCATGATGCAATTTTCCGACTATATAACGAGTAGAATGGATTTTGAAAAACAGGTATCGTAAATGGCGAAAAAAACAGTATTTATCAGCGCAGATCATGGGTTAGCAATTGTTTACTTTTTACAGAGCGATGTAGTTCCTACATTGCTCGAAAATGATGTGCAGGTTGTTGTTTTAACTGATGATGGGATTAAAGAACAGATACAGAAACGGTTTGGCAAAGATGGATTGATCATCGAAGGATTAAGGTTGAAAGAAGCCCGCAGGTACGCAGAAACCCATTCAGCAACTACGCAATGGTGGTTGAATTTCATGCGGCGGGTTGGTGGTTCAAAAAGAATTAATACCGAGGCGATGGATAGCCATGTGGAACAGGTAGCATTTGAAGCTACTGGCAGACGCAGGCTCATGATGCCATTCATGCGTATGATGATCAATTATCTGCGTAGTTCCTCTGCTGCACGAAAACATCTGGTAAAAGATCAAATGATGTTCAGTCCCGAACTCTACACCGACCTGTTTGACAAGTATCAACCTGAGCTGGTAGTTGCTTCGACCCCTGGCTGGCGTTTAGACAGATATTTACTGAGGCAGGCAGTAAAAAGAAAAATACCTACTGCATCCGTGATCGTTGGCTGGGATAATCCAAGTAGTTATAGTATTCCTGGCTCATCGATGGATTGGGTGAACTGCTGGTCGGAAGTACAAAAAGAAGAGCTTGTACTTGGTTCGGATTGGAAACCTGAACAGGTACATGTTGGCGGTATTCCAACCTATGATGGCTATTTTCGCAAGCAATGGCTGATGAGTAAAGAGGAATATTTCAAATTACACGATTTGGATTTAAATCGCAAATTGCTCGGGTATGCCTGTAGTTTCATCACTTTTTCACCGAATTATCAAAACATTGAGCCTCTAGCACGCATGGTGGCGGAGGATCGATTTGAGCAACCGGCACAATTACTCATCCGGTTGCATCCCAATCACTTCATGACTGAACCATTATATGCTGGAGAGCGTGAACGCATTCAGGAATTAACTCGTCGGTATCCCCATGTACATGTAGTGGAACCAGTTCCGCTGGGTGGTGAGTTGGGGTACTATTCTGGCGAGGATATGCCAGAAAAAACTTCCATGATGGCATATTCCGATGTATTTTTGACAGTGTATTCCACCATGGTGGTGGAAGCAGCCATTCATGATCGTCCTATTGTGAGTGTATGTTTCGATGCACCGGGTGGCTGGAATGTACCTGGCAGATTTGATCTTCCACTTTCAAAAATTGGTGAATGGCCTACCCACCAGCGATTCCGCAAGGCTGGAGCAGGGCGGGTAGCGTTAACCGAAGCAGAGTTGCAAGAAGCAGTGCAATATTCGTTGAATAATCCTAATGCGGAGAAAGAAGCACGACGCAAGTTCATTGAACAAGAAGTGACCTTCCGGGATGGATTTTCAGGGAAACGAACGGGTGAATATCTGTACACTTGTATTGGAAAGCGGGCAAATAAATGAAGTTCGTGATCGCTGGTTTAGGTTCAATAGGGCGCAGGCACTTTCGAAATCTAATCAATCTCGGAGAACGCGACATTGTATTATTCCGAAGCCATAAAAGCACATTACCAGATGACGAATTGACTGGTTTTCCAGTTGAAACAGATCTAAAGGCCGCATTGGAACATAAACCTGATGCAGTGATCATCACCAATCCAACCTCATTGCATTTGGAAGTAGCACTAGCAGCTGCAGAAGCCGGGTGTCATATATTGATAGAAAAGCCAGTTGCGCAAAGTCAGCAAGGAACAGAAAGACTGCTCAAGAAGATGCAAGAAAATAGACTGATTGGCGCTGTCGGATTCCAATTCCGTTTCCATCCTGGACTAAGAATTACGCATGATCTGGTGAAACAAGGGAAGCTAGGAAGTATCATTTCTGCTCAAGCTTTCTGGGGAGAGTATTTGCCTGGCTGGCATCCTTGGGAAGATTACCGTAAGACATATGCTGCAAGAGCAGATCTGGGTGGGGGTGTAGTGCGTACATTGTGCCATCCGCTTGATTATTTGACCTGGATGTTTGGACCTGTGAAAACTGTTTATGCTAGTGTCCTTTCAACTGGTCAATTGGGAATTGATGTGGATGACCTGACAGAGATTGATCTAGGATTTACAAATGGCACACTGGGACATATTCATCTTGATTATCATCGAAGACCAGGAAGCCATACATTGAGCTTGATTGGAACCGAAGGTACATTGGAATGGGATAATGCTACCGGTATTACGCGTTACCTTACCACAGATATGGAGCAATGGAGGGAATTTATCCCTGCTGAGGGGTTCGAGCGCAACACTATGTTCGTTGCTGAAATGAAGAATTTTCTTCAAGCAATCAAAGGGTTGGAAGAACCTGCCTGCAGCATCGAAGAGGGAATCTATAATATGCGCCTGGTTGATGCTGTTTATCAATCGGGTGAAGAGCATAAGATGATCGGCCTTGTCGAGGTGGATAGGTGAAATTACCAGGATGGGTAAAGGGTATATTGGTGATTCTGTATTTTACGGCAGTGTCCGTGATAGTAACTTACCCGTTAATCACGCATTTATCCACCCGGATGATTGGCTCTATTGGAGATAATATTTACTTTATCTGGTTGATTGGTTGGTTTAAAAAAGCTCTTTTTGAATTGCATGTCAATCCTTTTAATATCTGGTTTTTGAACTACCCGGCCGGATGGAACCTGGCGTATACTGAAATCAGCCCGGCACAGCTTCTCCTTGGCATGCCATTTGCCCTGATCTTCAACCCAATGACAGGCTATAACGTTTCAATGCTTATGACGTTCATTCTGTCGGGCATCAATATGTATTTATGGATGAAACATCTGACTGGTAAAACCAGCGTGGCAATCATCATTGGGACAGCTTTTGCCATTCTGCCTTATCACCTGGCTCATTTTCTTATCGGACACCTGAACATTTCGGGGATCCAATGGTTCCCATTATTCTTCTGGGGATTGTTTGAATTGATGAAAGGTGATCCCTCTCCAGAAAAAAAGAAATATATCCTTTTGACGGGAATTGGTTTCGGATTGATAGGCATGACATCCATGTACTGCCTGTATATGGCTGTTTTGGTTGCAGGAGCGCTTGTTGTTGCCAACCTTTTCTTTATCCGAAAGAAAGTATTGACATGGAATTTTTGGAAGCCATTATTGATTGCAGGATTGATCTCCATTCCTTTTGTGGCTTTTAGCGTCTGGCCATATCTCACTTTGAATGCCCAGGGTGGCATACCTGATAGAAATCTGGAAACCGTTCGTCTTCTTGCTGCATCAGCAAGCCCGCTTGATTATCTGTTACCCTCGACCGATCACTTTTTAGTGGGGAAGTGGGTAAACGATCACTTTAACCGGCAACTATGGATTGAAACTTCTCTATATGTTGGAATAATGAATATCATCTTTGCAGGCGTTACTCTGTTCGCCAGGAAAGAAACACGAGAAAAGGAATTCATTATTCTGCTCTTGGTTGGAATAGCATTGGCATGGGTTTTATCACTGGGTACAGACTTGTTCTGGAATGACGAACGGTTACAGGTTCAATTAACCGGATTTTTTGCCAAACTTCTCAATCGGACAGAAACTTACATCATCCTGCCCGATTATTTCCTCTTCAAATACCTGCCATTTTTCTCAAAAATGCGGGTTTTCGCCCGGTTTGGCATTTTTGTCTTGATTTTCATTCTAGTTTTATCAGCGATGGGGTTGACAAAAATTCTGGATCGTTTCCGAAACAAGAAAGCCGCATTGGTATTTAGCGTGTTTATACTAGGTGCTGTCTGGTTGGAGTTCTACCCTGGTGTGTATGAAACGACTTCTTCTATAGAAACCCGTTCTGTGGATATCTGGCTTGCTGAACAACCTGGAGAAGGGGCGGTAATCCAATTCCCTATCGAAGAAAGTGAAGACCAGATTCTGGTTTATGCAACTCTCATCCATGGGAAACCATTCGTAGGAGGATTCTTCAATGCATTTCCTCCTTTGCAATACCAGGAGATCAAACCCATTATGGCAAATTTTCCCGATGAAACCAGTATTGGCTTGCTGGATGAACTAAAGGTAAGATATGTTCTGGTAGACAAAACAGCTTACGATGAAACGCCTCAATCTATTATCAATCGATGCAAATTACTGGGTCTACAGTATGTAAGTACGATGGGTGATGAAATCGTTTTTCTACATGATTTAGAGGAATGATACGAGCGAAATGAAGAAATACTGGCATATCAACTACCTATTAGTGGCAATTGCCATTGCAGGAATGGCAATGGTTGCATATAGCACAGCCATTGCACCTGGTATCGGAGGTGATGCCACCATTTACATTACTTCAGCTCGAAATTTCCTAGCAGGGAAAGGATTAGGTCTTATTCAGGCTGATGGTACTTTCCGTCTTTTACCCTATTTTCCCCCCGGATATCCTTTGATGTTGAGCCTATTTGGATTGACAGGGATAGACCTGGTTCTTGTTTCGCGATGGTTGAATATCCTTTTGTTTGGGGCAATCATCTTTCTTTTAGGAAGGATTTTGTATACAGCAAGCAAAGGAAAAATCTGGCTTACCTGTGCAGGCAGCCTGATCTTTGCGCTTTCGCCGGTATTAATTCCCATTTATTCCTGGTCAATGTCTGAACCTCTTGCTCTTTTTCTTGGGTTTATCAGTTTATTCTACCTGGAAAAAGTATTATGGAAGGTTTCTGATATAAGTCAAGAGGCTGTATCAGCAGAACAAAACGCGAATAGTTCTTTAACAATATCACTCTATCTACTACTGGCTGGAATTTTTGCAGGAGTAGCTATTCTTACAAGGTACAATGCAGTCGCTTTCGCCATTGCGGGTGGGTTATTCCTATTATTCAGCAGAAAAGAAAAAACGGTGAGGAAGATTATCCGGACCGTTGTTTATTCTTTGCTGGCACTGCTTCCCATTGTCATTTGGTTGTGGATCGATCTTCACCTGACGGGAACTGTCTCATCCCGGAGTATAGAGCTTCCACCTAACTTAGGCGAATTTTTGCTCAATTTCTGGAATGATGTTCAACATTCGGTATTGTTCTGGTTCTTGCCTGATTCGTGGGTATATACACCGCGTTTTCCAGCAATCGTAATGAATAGCCTGGTACCTGTCATATTTTTAGGATTGCTGGTTTGGTTAACCATCTGGTTTATCAAGGAGAAAACGCAAACATCAATAATCTCATCTCCCACACGATTTTGGATTCCAATCCTTGGGGTTTTCAGTCTGACCTTCATCCTTGTGACACTGGCAGTGAAGATCACAACGTATCCACCCATCACAATCAATGTGCGTATGTTGTCACCGCTGTATATATCAACAGGATTGCTGGCATTACTGTTCTTCGCTGATACAATTTCGTGGTTAGAGGAAAAACGCTGGATTACAGGTTTGGCTGGGCTGATCTTGGTATTGGCTATCCTTGTTTATGGTCTCCATTCTCTTCACGTTGTTGAGCAACTACATACCAAAGGAATGGGTTACACTTCATTAGAATGGCAGCAATCAGATACCCTGCAGGCGCTAAATGCTCTGCCTGAAGATACAACCCTGGTGACCAATCAGGACATGCTTGTTCTTTTCTGGACGGGAAGGACATCTTACCCGGTCAAAGAAATATTCATTAATGAGCCTTACCAAACTTTCAGTCGGTATGGAGATGGTGACCTTTCCAATGATCCTGGTCAGAGCCTGTTCCGTCAGAATAAAGCAACACTGGTATTATTTGATACGATAACAGAACAATTTAGTGATATTTACGGTAATCAGACAGCAGAACGGGTGAAGGTGTTCACCGAAGGATTGCATATTGAGTATAACGGAAAAGATGGAGGAATCTATACTTATCAAGAACCGTAAAAATATAGAAAATTAATTAGTTCTGTTCACCGAAGCATTTTATTAAAATTGTCAGATCTAGTAGATTCTCTTCAAAGGAGCATATGACGAATATTTTAGATAAATTTCGACTTGATGGGAAAGTAGCGATCGTTACAGGGGGAGCAGGATTATTGGGAAAACAATTTTGCCTGACATTAGCCCAGGCAGGTGCCAATGTATTGGTTGCTGATCTGAATGAACAGGTGGCAACAGAAACTGCTGAAAGCATCACTCAGCAGGGTTATTCTGCTGTGCCTGTAAAAGTGAATGTCACTGATCCAGATTCAACCCGGAAAATGGCTGCTATTGCGAAAAACCATTTTGGCAGATTGGATATATTAGTATGCAGCGCAGCAATGGATCCAAAATTTGATCCTGAACACCAGGGTTCTCACGGGAACCGTTTTGAGGATTACCCACTCGATGCCTGGCGGCAGGCAGTAGATGTCAATCTAACAGGTATGTTCCTTTGCTCGCAGGCAGTTGTACCTGCGATGCTGGAGCAGGGAAAGGGTGTGATCATTACGATTTGCTCGACTTACGGATTAGCGGGTCCTGACCAAAGGATCTATCAAAAACCAGGCCAACCAGCCCAATTCAAGCCAGTGTATTATTCTGTTACCAAAGCAGGCGTTTTAGGGTTTACCCGCTATCTGGCTGCGTATTATGCCGGGAAGAACATTCGTGTAAATTCGTTGACTCCTGGCGGAGTATTCAACAACCACGATGAACATTTCGAGAAAGCATATTCATACCGGACAATGATGGGACGTATGGCAAATCTGGATGAAATGAACGGCGCCATGTTATTTCTGGCTTCCGATGCATCCACCTATATGACGGGTTCCAACTTGGTAGTTGATGGAGGATGGACCGCATGGTAAAACCCGAAGTGTTGGCTATCATCCCTGCAAGAGGGGGTTCCAAAGGCATTCCACGCAAGAATATTAGAAATTTTGCTGGTTATCCACTGATTGCATATAGTATTGCGGCGGGCTTACAGGCAGAAATGGTAACCCGGGTGATTGTCTCTACTGATGACGAAGAAATTGCAGCCGTTGCCAGGCAGTACGGTGCCGAAACACCATTTTATCGTCCAGCAGAACTGGCACAGGATAATTCCACAGACCTTCCATTATTCGAACATGCATTGAAGTGGATGAAAGATAATGAGAATTATCAACCGGATATCGTGGTACAGCTGCGACCAACTTCTCCTATTCGTCCCCCGGATTTAGTGAATGATGCAATCGACCAGTTGATTTACAATCCCGATGCAGATTGTGTTCGGGGGGTAGTTATTGCGGGGCAAAATCCTCACAAGATGTGGCGAATTGATAACGCTACGAAAAGGATGACACCTCTTTTAACAGTTGAAGGGATAAAAGAACCCTATAACGCTCCTCGCCAGATTCTTCCGACCGTGTATTGGCAGACTGGACATATAGATGCGATTAGAACTTCGACCATCTTGAATAAACATTCTTTGACAGGTGATATCATTCTCCCTTTAATCATCGATAGCAACTACACGGTAGATATCGATAATTTATACGATTGGCACAGATATGAAGACCTGGTTTATAGTGGAAAACTGGAGATGGTTAACCCAGGGCAAAAACACAGACCTTTACCTGAAAATATCAAACTGGTGGTGCTGGATTTTGATGGCGTACTCACCGATAACCGTGTCTGGGTGGATGGTGATGGGAGAGAAGCTGTAATGGCATATCGCAGTGATCCTATCGGTTTAAAAGCACTGAAAAAAGCTGGTATATCGGTGATCGTCATCTCCACTGAAACCGATCCAGTAGTAACAGCGCGCTGTAGGAAGATTGGTGTTCAGGCAATACAAGGCGTAGAAGATAAAACCGTTATACTGCAGCAATACCTGCAGCAGCATAACATCCCGAATGAACAGGTTGTGTATCTTGGAAATGATATTAATGACACCCCTTGCTTTCCTCTGGTAGGATGTGCAATGGTAGTGGCAGATGCACAACCCGTAGCAAAACGTCAGGCAGATAGAGTCCTTACTCGCAATGGTGGGTATGGTGCAGTACGTGAATTGTGTGATATCATCTTGCAGTCGTTAACCGAAAGGAGTTAGCATGTCACGAGAAGTAAAAATCGGAAATACTTATGTTGGAGAAGGTCATCCAACATATGTTGTTTCAGAAATTGGGATTAATCATAATGGAGATTTGAATATTGCAAAACAGTTGATCCGTGCAGCAAAGGAAGCAGGAGTCGATGCGGTTAAGTTCCAGAAAAGAACACCTGAATTATGTGTTCCTCCAGAACAACGAAGCCAGATGCGAGATACTCCATGGGGTTACATTACGTATCTTGATTACCGGTACAAGGTAGAGTTTGGAGAAGAAGAATATCGTGAGATCGATAATTACTGCAATGAACTTGGGATAACCTGGTTTGCCTCTGTATGGGATGAACCTTCAGTAGATTTTCTTGAGCAATTTAATCCAGTATGCTACAAAATTCCATCAGCTTCGCTGACTGACCATGAATTATTACGACATCTCCGAAAAACGGGACGACCGATAATTCTCTCTACTGGTATGTCAACGATCGAACAGATTCGCAAGGCAGTGGAAGTATTGGGTATTAAGGACCTGGTCATCACACATGCTACCAGTACATACCCCTGTGAACCTGATGAGTTGAACTTGAAAATGATCGAAACCCTTAAAAAAGAATTTTCCTGCCCGATTGGATATTCTGGGCATGAGGTTGGTTTGATCCCATCGGTTATTGCTGTAGCATTTGGCGCCTGTTTGGTTGAACGCCATATCACCCTTGACCGGGCGATGTGGGGTAGCGATCAGGCTGCATCTGTCGAACCCAGTGGTTTTGAACGATTGGTAAAATATATTCGGGTTACTGAACAGGCAGTTGGTGATGGTGTGAAAAAAGTATATGACAGTGAGCTATCCTCGCTGAAAAAATTGCGCAGAGTACAAGGCTAGGTGATTTATGCATATTAAGTTGATAACTCTTATGTACCTTGATCCCGGATCTGGTTCATTCATATTGCAAATCGTTATTGCTGCCGTTTTGGGTGGCGCTTATGCAGTAAAAGTATATTGGAAAAAGATCAAGAAATTATTTACGGGAAAAACAGGTATAGATGAGTCAGTAGAAATTTCTGACAGTACAGGGGTTGAACAAAGCGAGAATGATGACCAATAATAACATTCACTCAGCCTCTTTTCGTGACCCCAGTGGCTTTCTTTTCTGGTTTGATGGTGTTCTCTACCGTCAGGTTAATACCAGCTATCAAACCCATTATGATGCTCTGATGCAATCAGGATTATATACAGAGCTGGTCAAGAAAGGTTATCTGGTCAAACATCAAGAAGTTGAACAAAAACCTGCATTCCCTGAAATTGCATATAAAGTTATTGCTCCAGAAAAAATACCTTTCGTCTCATACCCGTATGAGTGGTCATTTAGCGAGCTAAAAGACGCTGCTCTATTGACACTGGATGTGTGCATTCTGGCATTAGGAAAAGACCTGGTTTTAAAAGATGCATCTGCTTACAACATACAATTTGTTAATGGCAGACCAGTGTTGATCGATACGCTCTCCTTTGAGAAATATCAAGAAGGAGCACCCTGGGTGGCTTACAGGCAGTTCTGCCAGCATTTCCTGGCGCCACTGGCACTGATGGCATATACCGACATCCGATTAAGCCAGCTCATGAGGGTTTATATTGATGGTATTCCCCTGGATCTTGCCAGCAAACTACTTCCTGGAAATACTCAATGGAAATTGGGTATTGCAACACACATTCATATCCACGCAAAAACCCAACAAAAATTTGCTGGAAAGGCGATCAGCCAGGAAGAAAAACAACATGCTGTTAGAAAGACCGCCATGTTGGGATTACTGGATAGCCTGAAGGGTACCGTCAACTCTCTAAAATGGGAGCCATCTGGAACAGAGTGGGCAGATTACTATGATATTACCAATTACTCCGGTGAAGCATTTGAAGAGAAAAAATCGGTAATTCAAAAATTAATCGATATGACTTCACCTGCTTCTGTATGGGATCTCGGTGCAAATAATGGTATTTTCAGCCGTCTGGCTTCAGAGAAAGGAATACCTACCGTTGCAGCTGATATTGATCCTTCAGCAGTCGAGTTGGGTTATTTACAGGTAAAGAAAGAAAAGACGAAGAATCTGCTACCATTAGTACTTGATCTGACCAATCCCAGTCCAGGAGCTGGATGGAACAATGAAGAGCGGCAGAGCTTCACACAACGAGGTCCGGTGGATCTTGTGATGGCTTTGGCATTGATCCATCATCTGGCAATTTCTAACAACGTTCCCCTGGAACGCGTTGCGAAATGCTTTGCTCAAATGGGAAAATGGCTCATCATCGAGTTTGTGCCAAAGAGTGATTCTCAGGTGCAACGTCTGTTATCTAGCCGGTTGGATATTTTTGATGGATATTCTGAAGTTGGTTTTGAAGAAAGCTTCAGCAAATACTACACCATAGAACAAAAAGTACCAGTGAAAGATTCACAACGAATACTTTACCTGATGAGGGTGATAGAATAGCGCATGAAGCAGGTCAATCGAATTCTACCTGCCATTCAACGCAGGTGGGCTCATTATCAAAATGATCACCGTATTCAGGTGATGGCAAAAAAAGTACAATGCACTCCATTACAAGATGATGGCGCGCCTGTCCTTTTTTTCAATGCCACAACCCGTTTAAGTGGGTTAAGTCTGAATGCAGGATTTTCTCTATTAACTTCCTGGGCTTTACGAAATGCAGGTGTACCAGTAATGCATTTTGTGTGTGATGCTGGGATGAGTCGCTGCGTTTTAGGAACAAGGCAGGATGACCCTTCCCATAAGCCTCCTTGTACAGCATGTAAAGCACAATCAAGAGTCTGTTTCCACACAACTCCTCACCGGAGATTTCGTTTCCATATAGACAACGTTTTAAACAATGCGATAAAAGATCTATCTCTTGTAGAATTAGAGACCTTTACCTATGAAGATATTCCTTTAGGCCAGCTTGTATTGCCTTCATTACGCTGGATATTGCGGCGGCATCATTTAATGGATGATGAACCAACTCGGTATTTATTTCGCCAGTACATCATTTCAGCCAGTAATGTTGGGCAGAAATTCCTGGCAATGTTGGAAAGTGTTACACCTCGCTGTGTGGTGGTATTTAATGGCCAATTCTTCCCAGAAGCTACAATACGATATCTGGCAATGAAAAAGGGAATCAGGGTAATCTCGCATGAAGTAGGGTTGATGCCATTTTGTGCGTTTTTTACAGACGGAGAAGCCACGGCTTATCCGATCGATATCCCTGAAGGGCTTGAATTGAACGAAATGCAGAATGCCAGACTTGATGGATATTTATCCAATCGTTTTCGTGGTCATTTTTCCATGGCTGGCATTCAATTTTGGCCAGAAATCCGTAATTTGAGCCCAGAATTTATAGAAAAGTCAAGAAACTTTAAACAGGTAGTGCCAATCTTTACGAATGTTGTTTTTGACACATCACAAGGACATGCAAATACGCTATTTAGCGATATGTTTTCCTGGCTCAATGAAGTCCTCGAGGTGATCAAACAGAATCCTGAAACACTTTTCGTTATCCGCGCTCATCCTGATGAACTGCGTCAGGGGAAAGAGAGCCGGGAGAGCGTTGCGACATGGGCGTCAGAAAAGAAAATCACGGAGCTGCCCAATGTTCTTTTTATCAATGCCACTGAATTTTTTAGTTCATATGAGTTGATCCAATTATCGAAGTTTGTTATGGTGTATAACTCGACCATTGGAATGGAAGCATCCATTTTAGGCAAACCTGTATTATGTGCGGGAAAAGCGAGATTTACGCAGCTTGCTACAGTCTTCATGCCAAAAGATAAAGCGGAATATATTTATATGTTGAAAGAATTCCTGGAGGATGAATCACTGGAAGCACCAGCTGAACACCGAATCAATGCCCGGAAATTCTTGTATTACCAACTATTTTGTTCATCCCTGCCATTCAGCGAATTTTTAGAAGAAGATCATGTTTGGCGAGGATACGTTAGATTGAAACAATTTCCATTGTCGACTTTAACACCTGAAGGTTCGCACACTATCCGTGTAATTTTGGATGGTATATTGAAGCAGACTGACTTTTTATTAGAACCATGAAACCTGAATGCTCTATAATTGTTCGTGCCTATAATGAAGAAAAATATATCGGGAAATTATTTGCTGGTATCCGAGAGCAAACGCTGAAAAATATCCAGGTGATCCTGGTTGATTCAGGATCAACAGATCGCACGGTTGATATAGCAAAAGAATGTGGTGTTCAGGTTGTGCACATTGACCCACAAACCTTTACTTTTGGACATTCTCTGAACTTTGGAATCTCTCATGCAGAATCAGAAATCCTCGTTCTTGCCAGCGCGCATGTGTATCCTGTTTACCCTGATTGGTTGGAAAAGTTGATTGCTCCTTTCAAAGATGAATCTGTAGCGGTCTGTTATGGCAAACAATCTGGAACATTCAATTCGCAATTCTCGGAAAAACAAATATTTCAGCATTGGTATCCGGAAACCAGCCAACATAAACAGGGGACTCCATTTTGTAATAATGCCAATGCAGCAATTCGAAAGAGTTTATGGGAACAGCATCCATACGACGAAAAACTTCCTGCCTTAGAAGACCTTGCATGGGCAAAATGGGCATCAGAAAATGGATATACTGTCAGTTATTCCGCCGAAGCAGAAGTCATCCATATTCATCATGAGCCTTGGAAGAGTGTTTATAACCGTTACAGGCGAGAAGGGATGGCATTCAAGCAAATCTATCCGAACGCTCACTTTACTCTGGGAGACCTGATAAGGTTGCTTTTCGCCAACATCTCATCGGATTATCTGGCAGCCAGGGCACAGAAAGTATTTTTAAAAGAATGGCATCATATTATAAAATTCCGCTGGAGTCAGTTCTGGGGCACTTACCAGGGTTACCGGCAATCAGCCAGGCTGTTGACCTGGAATCTGAAGCGGACATTTTATTATCCAAATACATCTTTCCAGGAGAAGACTCAACTGAAGCACCGGATCGATCCGATACAATATAAGGAAGAATCAGAAAAGCGGTAAGCTACTATTGAGGATGCTATGACTAATAAATTTGTTGCTCTGGTACCTATGCGGCATCATTCACAGAGAGTTCCGGAAAAAAACTTCCGGATTACAGCAGGAAAACCTTTATATGCATTCATCATTGAAACTTTGTTGTCTTGCCCAGAATTCGATTCTATTGTAGTAGACACAGACAGCCATATTATTTCAGAGGGACTTGAGAAGAATTACCCTGCTGTACAGGTTATCCCACGCCCCGAGAGGTTATCAGGCGATACTGTTTCGATGAATGAAATTTTGCTTTATGATACTGAATTGGTTCCAGCTGATTTCTACCTGCAAACTCATAGTACCAATCCATTGCTAAAACCTGCAACAATTTCACGAGCTATCAAGGAAATGGTTGCACAATATCCCCATCATGATTCACTTTTCTCAGTAACACCATACAAAAAACGGTTATGGACAGGAGATGGGAAACCCATTAATCACAACCCTGAAGTTTTGCTGCAAACCCAAGACCTTCCTCCCGTTTACGAAGAAAACTCCTGTATCTATATCTTCACCCGTGAAAACCTGGTGAAAAGAAAAAATCGCATGGGTGAGCACCCTTTGATGTTTGAAATGGATGCTTCTGAATCCTATGACATTGATGACGAGAGTGATTTTTGGGTAGTGGATGCTCTGCTCAACCGACAAAAAATGATTTAAAAATGGATAAAAAATGACAACCGTCTTACTTTCAGCCCCTTATATGTTGCCTTTTATTGACCGTTTTCGACCAGTTTTCGACCATTATGGGTTGAACCTGATTATTGCTGATGTACATGAACGATTATCTGAAGAAGAGATCTTACAATATGCTGGTACTTTTGATGCTGCAATCTGCGGGGATGACCGGTATTCGGAACGTGTATTGCTGAAATGTCTACCGCGTTTGAAAGTGATTTCTAAATGGGGAACCGGTATCGATTCAATCAACAAAGAAGCTGCTGAAAAAATGGGTATTTCTGTTTGGAGGACACCCAACGCTTTTACTTTACCAGTTTCAGATTCAGTTCTGGGTTACATTCTAGCTTTTGCCCGGCAATTACCCTGGTTGGATAAGGAAGTTAAACGGGGTGGTTGGGGGAAGTTCCCAGCCAGATCATTAAGTGAGTGTACCCTGGGTGTGATCGGAGTTGGAAATGTTGGAAAGGCTGTCATCCGAAGAGCGCGCGGGTTCGGTATGCGGATACTTGGCAATGACATTATCACAATCGCACCTGATTTCGTTGTAGAGATGGGTGTTCAAATGGTTGACTTGAAAACACTACTTCAACAGGCAGATTTTATTTCATTGAATTGCGATCTGAATCCAACCAGTTTTCATATAATAAATGAAAGTACATTAGCTGAAGTAAAACATGATGCTGTTCTGATAAATACTGCGCGTGGGCCATTGGTAGATGAACCGGCATTGATCAAAGCACTGGAACAGAGAAAATTAGGGGGCGCTGCTCTGGATGTATATGAAATCGAACCTCTCCCCCTGGATAGTCCATTGAGGAAATTTGATAATGTCATGCTGGCTTCACATAATTCCAATTCGAGTCCAACCGCCTGGGAAAGAATTCACTGGAATACTATTCGTAATTTATTGATCGGACTTGGTCTCAATACCAATGACCTGGAAGATTTCAGTCGAACGATATGATATAAGGAAATGAAACTGTATGGAAACTAAAGAAAACAAGTGGGTATTGATTTCAGGTGCAGCGGGTGGAATTGGTTCCGCTACGGTGAAGGTATTTAGAAAACATGGTTGGAATGTTGTGGCTGTAGATCGAAAACCTTTCAATGAGACAGAATTAGATTCAGTTGAATATGTCCAGGCAGACATTTCCAATCCTGATGAATTGGAATGCATCTATAAGAAGACGCGTGAGTATACTTCTAAACTGGACGCAGTAGTGAACAATGCTGGCATTCAGGTTGCCAAACCCATTGTAGATACCAGTGTAGAAGAGTGGGATATGGTGATGGCTTCTAACCTGCGTTCAGTATTCCTGGGCGCGAAGCTTGCGCATCCTCTCTTAAAGGTAGCCGGAGGTGGCGCAATAGTGAATATGTCATCGGTGCATGCTGTAGCAACCTCAGCTAATATTGCCGCGTACGCTGCCAGTAAAGGTGGTTTGCTTGCTCTAACCCGTGCTATGGCTATCGAATTTGCACCTGATAATATCCGTGTAAATGCTGTTCTTCCTGGAGCTGTGGATACACCTATGCTACGTGCAGGATTGCAGCGTGGGCATCTCTCTGGAGAGAATGTGGTGGATCGCCTTGAAAACCTGGCTCGAAAGACTGTCAATGGCAGAATTGGTCAACCCGAAGAGATTGCCAACTGTATCTATTTCCTGGCAGATTCCAGCCAATCATCCTTCATGACAGGGCAGGCGATGATCGTAGACGGGGGAGCGACCGCACGGTTAAGCACGGAATAAACGGAAAATCATGCCAACCATTAAAGAAAATTTAAAGAAAGTTCTTCCAACTTCAACAATAAGGGCAATAGGTTCCTTTCGTGATAGTCTGGTGCGGCTACAGGATTTGCCTGCTGCATATTTTCACCCATGGCGTGTAGAAACTCGAAAGAACCTGAAGAAACTACAAGGTATTCATAAAGGGGAACGCTGTTTTATCATTGGCAATGGCCCAAGCTTGCGAAATACGGATCTTTCGAAATTGAAAGATGAATACACCATAGGGATGAATCGCATCTACCTGATGTTTCCTGAACTCGGCTTTGCTACCAGTTATTACCTTTCAGTCAATGATCTGGTGATTGAACAATGTGCACAGGATATTCAAGCTTTGAAGATGCCACGATTTGTCTCCTGGCGATCCAGGCAATGGTTAAAACCTGATCCTGATCTTTATTTCCTTTATACTACCTATACTGGGAAAGGTTTCAATACTTCAGCGAGAGACAGATTATGGGAAGGGGCAACGGTAACGTATGTGGCTCTTCAGCTTGCTTTCTTCCTCGGATTTGATCAGGTGATTTTGATAGGGGTTGACCATAATTTCGAAACCAAAGGCAAGCCAAATACCACCATAGTTTCACAGGGGGATGATCCCAATCATTTCTCCCCTGCCTATTTTGGGAAAGGTTTCCGCTGGCAGTTGCCTGATCTCGAAACTTCTGAACTTGCGTATAGCATAGCGCGTAGAGCCTATGAGAAATATGGCAGAACTGTATTGGATGCCACGGTAGGTGGAAAATTGACTGTTTTCGAAAAAGTTGATTTCAACACATTATTTTCGAAGTAGTGTGAATTTCTTATGAATCCGTTAATAACTGTGGTAACCCCATCTTATAATCAGGCTCAATTCCTTGAGCAAACAATTTGCTCGGTATTGGACCAGGAAACCCCCAATCTTGAATATATGGTGGTCGACGGTGGGTCAAAGGATGGAAGTCTGGCAATCATTCAAAAATATGCTGGTGACCTGGCTTGGTGGGTGAGTGAGCCAGATAAAGGTCAAGGGCACGCCATTCAAAAAGGGTTCAACAGAGCACAGGGTAAATACCTGGCATGGCTCAATTCTGATGATTATTACCTGCCTGATGCTCTTGATTCTGCCATCAAAACACTTGAAGCTCATCCTGAAATGGGAATGGTGTACGGTGATGTTCTTGCAGTAGATGAAAACGGTAAGACTATCAGACGACTGCGTTACCAACCCTGGGACCTAAAAGACCTGATACAGTTTAATATTATCGGTCAGCCTTCGGTAGTAATGCGGCATGCCGCTTACGAACAGGCCGGCGGAATTTCGACCCAATATCAATATTTGCTAGACCACCACCTCTGGCTTCGTATAGCAGCCAACACAAAGATTGGATACGTGCCAGAAGTATGGTCGGCAGCGAGATTTCATAAGGCAGCTAAGAATAAAGCTCATGCAGCTGCATTTGGTGAAGAAGCTAATCGAATTGCGACCTGGCTATCTGAAGATGAAAAATATGTTTCTCTGTATATACAGTATCAAAAGCAAATTTGGGCAGGAGCGTATCGCTTTGGAGCCCGTTACCTTTCTGAAGGGAAGCAGTATCGGGATGCACTGGAGACTTACAAGAAAGCCTGGAGATTCAATCCTGCTGTTGTTCTACGTGACTGGAAGCGGGTAGGTGTTACCCTTTTGGGAAGTTTAGGTATGTGGAAATAAGCACGGGTATAATTACAATTCTTTCTGGTAGAAGAATTTCGTTTGTGGAGAAAAAGATGATCGAAAAATGGTTGGATGTCGTCAACAAAGCATCGGGATATATATTTACTCCTTTCGCATATCCAACCGGATTTCTAAAAAATTTCGGATTAACTTTCACCAATCGCAGCCTGGTGCGCGAGCTCGTTCATCTTACCCCCATGCGAAAATGGTATCGATCAAAAGGATTTACTACTGTATTGGATGTGGGCGCTTTCATTGGAGCGTATGCTTACGCAATGAAATATATTCTTCCTGATGCGCAGGTGTTTTCTTTCGAACCGCTTCCGGACAATTTTGCAAAGCTTTCCAGTAACATGAAACCCTTCAAAGGGTGGAATGGTTTTAACACTGCATTAGGTGATTCCACTGGCTCGATGGATTTCTATAAAAATGAATTCGCGGCTTCTTCATCTGCACTTCCCATGGAAGAATTACATCGCCAATCATTTCCAAAAACGCAAAATAGCGAAAAAATAAGTGTACCTGTTACCACACTGGATAATATTTTTCAAAACATCGCTTTAGAAAAACCAGTTCTATTGAAAATTGATGTTCAGGGCTTTGAGTTATCAGTACTTAAGGGAGCTGAGCAACTACTCAAACAGGTGGATTGTATCGTTTGTGAGGTCTCTTATATACCTTTGTATCAGGGACAGGCGATTTTCCCTGAAGTGTTTCATATGCTTAAACAAATAGGTTTTCGTTTTTATGGTTGCCTGGAAAGCCTGCATTCACCAATTGATGGGTCGATCCTTCAATCTGACGCTGTCTTTCTACGTGAATGATCAGGTAAAGAAAGCGGATAAAGCATCATGAAAAATTCTGCTAACCTGTATAATCCATCATTTCTGGCACCCGCAAAGTGGGTACTGATTATTATTCTAATTATTCTATTTGGGCTTGCTGCTCTAATAAGGTTTTATGACCTAACCGATGCTCCACTGGATTTTCACCCAACTCGTCAGTTGCATTCTATGTTGATCGCAAGGGGAATGTTTGCAGAGCATACAGATATTTATAATGAAACCCAGAAGGAAATCGCTATCCGTCAGTGGAAAGCTGAAGGATTGATCGAGCCACCAATTATGGAACGATTGACAGCATTGACTTATCAGATTCTGGGAAAGGAAGTGCTGTGGGTAGCCAGAATTTATGCCATTCTTTTTTGGCTTTTTGGGGGAGTGGGGTTATATTTCTTTGTCAGAGAAATTGCAGGACGGGATGCCGGGATCATCTCACTGATCTACTTCCTCTTTCTGCCTTATGCCGCTTTAGCCAGCCGTGTTTTTCAGCCAGACCCGCTGTTGGTGACTGCCATCATTTGGTCGTGGTGGGCAGCTATCAAATGGTATCGAAATCCTACCTGGAAGTGGACGATTACTGCGGGATTACTGGCTGGTTTCTCAATATTTGTAAAATCTACCGCAGTATATTTTCTCCTGATTGCTTATTTTGGTATAGTTGTCTTTGGTCGCGGTTTTAAGGAAGCGATCAAGGATAAGAGAACCTGGTTGTTGGCAGTCCTTGCTATCGTTCCTTATGCCTGTTTTCATATATATGGGGTTTATATTACTGGTCTGCTTACTTCTCAATTTAGTTTACGATTCTTTCCACAATTATGGCTTCAGCCAGCTTTTTATCTTCAATGGGAAGGGATGATCAATGGTACTATCGGACTGGTGTGGTTTCTGATCGCTATCCTGGCAATGTTCCTTATTGATGATAAAGGGCACCGGGCTTTATATGCAGGTGTGTTGGTCGGGTATTTCCTCTATGGTATGACTTTTTCTCACCATATCACCACTCATGACTATTATCAGCTACCTCTCATTCCTCTCATAGCTGCCGGGATAGGGATTGCAACAGGAAGTCTCTTGAAAGTTCTCAAAGGACCCGCCTGGCTTGCTCGATTGACAACCATTTTTGTGATGATGTTCTATGTTGGCATTAATGCCTGGGATGTACGGGTTACCTTGAAACGGGATGATTACCGCCAGGAAGCTGTTATCTGGCAGGAGCTAGGAAAAACGCTGGGTGAAGGAACATCAGTGGTGGGATTAACTCACGACTATGGCGCACGATTAGCTTATTGGGGATGGATCACACCAACAAACTGGATGACTTCTGGAGATATGAAATACCGTGAGTTGGCTGGTCAAACTTTCGACTTCGATACACTCTTTAAAGAAGCAACCACTGGCAAACAGTACTTTGTAATTACTCTCTTTGGCGAATATGAAAGCCAGCCTGAATTAAAAAACAAGCTAGAACGTGAATATCCCCTTTATAAAGAAACTGGTGACTATATTATTTTTGATCTGCTTCACCCCATTGAGAAGGAAGACGAATGACCTTTCCGAAAGTAAGCATCGTTACCCCTTCATTCAACCAGGCACCTTATCTTGAAGCCACCATTCGCTCAGTGCTCGATCAGAATTACCCGAATCTGGAATACATCATCATCGATGGCGGGTCTACGGATGGTAGTGTGGAAATTATTAAGAAATATGCTGATAAGCTTGCATTCTGGATTTCAGAGCCTGATAAGGGGCAAACTGATGCCATCAACAAAGGGTTTTCTCATGCGACAGGTGACATTTTTGCCTGGTTGAATTCTGATGATACGTATGAACCTGGGGCATTGATGAAAGCAGTAGAAACCTTTAAGCAGAATCCTGATGTAAGTTTGGTTTATGGTGAGGCTAACTTTATTAATGCTTATGGTAAAGTAATTGGTAGATTTCCTGCAGCTCAAACGGACTTTAGAAAATTACGCCGTGGATATGTTCACATTCCACAACAGGCGGCTTTCTTTCGAGCAAAATTCTATAATCAGGTAGCGCCTCTTGATCCCAGTTTCTACTTCGCCATGGATTATGATCTTTGGGTAAGATTAGCAAACCTTGCTCCCTTCGTTTTTGTCAGAGATACTTGGGCGAATTTTCGTTTACATAATGATGCAAAATCCATCGCTGCTGATGATCGCTGTTGGCCTGAAATGCTGCGGGTTCATCGCAAGTTGGGAGGTGGGATATTCTCAATTATTTATGCAAAATATATTCTGAGAGTAACCCTGGGACCGATACTTCGCTGGAGAAGAAAGCGATGGCTGATACGCCAATCGTCTTAAGTGAAAATAAAAACAACCCTCATCGGGGTTGTTTTTAAATAACTTCTACATTTTAATTACTTATACATATCCAAATATGCAGGGTTCTGGTAAATCTGAGCAATATCGAAGTTTATATCAATTTTTGAATTGCCATGAACTTTCACTCTATCAGCAATCACCTGAGTGCTGAATGTAGGATTAATACCAGAAGTGCCACCTACTTCAACCGAGCCATCTGGTGCATAGACTGTTCCCATGTAGAAGGAATCGCCATTTCCAGCCATATCTACTGAACCAGCATACCCGGGAGCAACGTAGATCAGCATACCTAGAATTGCGTAAGGAACATCGGTAGATGTTGGAGCTTCAAGGTCAACGGTGCCACCTGTAAGTTCAATATCTCCTCCGGTAAGGTAGATTGTTACGCCAATACCTTCAATATCACCGCCAGTCATCTTAATTCCATCATTGATACAATACAGTCCTTTTTGCATGGAAAGAAAATCGTTGTTACCGATTGTGATACTCCCATATCTTCCAGGTGCGATCGGGGTATTTTTCTCTGGCTTAGTGATATTTCCTCGCCATGGTAATGCAGCACAATTTGGAGTAGGTACTGAAAAAGAAGGCAATTGTTCTGTTAATTTT
>Ga0116193_1000402_pt1 | contig 41741 bp, 41 predicted proteins | sample AD_UKC115_MetaG_FD_89892 | JGI IMG/M metagenome (GOLD analysis project Ga0116193, IMG submission 89892) | Active sludge microbial communities of municipal wastewater-treating anaerobic digesters from Hong Kong - AD_UKC115_MetaG | ecosystem: Engineered > Bioreactor > Anaerobic > Digestate... | reverse complement strand
GGAATGGCCGTGGCTTACCGGATAAAAGCTACCCCGGGGATAACAGGCTGGTGAAGTCCAAGAGTTCACATCGACGACTTCGCTCGGCACCTCGATGTCGGCTCATCGCATCCTGGGGCTGTATAAGGTCCCAAGGGTCGGGCTGTTCGCCCGTTAAAGCGGTACGCGAGCTGGGTTCAGACCGTCGTGAGACAGGTCGGTCTCTATCCGCTGTGGGCGTAAGGGATTTGAGAGGAGCTGCCCCTAGTACGAGAGGACCGGGGTGGACAGACCTCTGGTGTGCCAGTTGTCGTGCCAACGGCATTGCTGGGTAGCCATGTCTGGCAGAGATAACCGCTGAAAGCATCTAAGTGGGAAACTCGCCTCAAGATGAGATCCCTCGTTCTGTAAAGAAGTAAGGTCACAGGTAGACCACCTGTTTGATAGGCGATATGTGTAAGTGCAGCAATGCATTCAGCTAAATCGTACTAATGACCGAGGGCTTCCGTGCGTGGTGCGGGGAATTTGGTACTTTTTCCGCTTTCTACATACTATTCGTAATCGTGTAAATTAGTCTCTTGGTGATTTGTGCGACAGAGGTACACCCGGTCTCATACCGAACCCGGTCGTTAAGCCTGTCAGCGCCGATGGTACTTGGGGGGCGACCCCCTGGGAGAGTAGGTCATTGCCAAGAGACTTTTTTATTTAACTACCCGATTGTTAACCCTATGTGAACCAAAGCTACTTGAGGAATGCGACTCCATTTGGGGGAGTTCCGGTCATTGCAGGGGACTTTTTTATTTAACTACCCGAATGTTAACCCTATATGAGCCAATACTACTTGAGGAATGCGACTCCATTTGGGGGAGTTCTGGTCATTGCCAAGAGACTTTTTTATTTCAACTACCCGAATGTCAACCCAATTTGAGCATATACTAACCAGGGGAAACAACTCCATCTAATGTAGCTCTCGTCATTGTTAAAAGCATTTGCTTTGATGAGCTTTTTAAACCAGAGAAAAACAACCTCGGATTGTGAGTAATTAAACCAGGTTATTTTTACTTTTAATTATTCAAACCTTGGCAAATGTTTCAGCTGGTGAAAACGAGGCTCAATGTAAAGAATATGCGTTATTATTGAAAGGAAGTCGGTGTGGATGAATACCAGCCGCATAAACTCTTACCCTTTTTCTGGGATATGGCAGCGTTTTAATGCGACCCTATTGTATTCGCTGCTATACGATAAAATGTTATTGTATAGATACACTTGTGGATTAGGAACAATTATTTCGTCGACAAATTAATTATTGTATGCATTGCATCATAATAATTAATTGACAAGAGACAAGCAAAGACGTATAATACTTCTGATTTACGGCACGACTATTAAGCCGAATTGTTACATTATTAACTTCAGGAGGTTGTAAAAGGGACGCAGTTTGAGAGGCATTATGTTTCTCTCCCAAAAATTCTCGGCTGCATCTATGCAAGCCGATTTTTTTGTCTCTTTCGCAACCCTTGCAGGAAATGAACTTAGAAACAGGAGGAGGTGAGAAACATTTATGGCATTGGTTAACCTTCGCCAAAACGAGAGCCAGGACCAGTTGCTCAAACGTTTTCGCAAGAAAGTTGTAAAGAGCGGTGTATTAAGCACAGTCCGACGCAAACGTTGGTTCATTTCCAAAAGTGAATTACGTCGTGTGGAAAAGAAAAAATCAATGCGCCGAATCAAAAGGCGCCAGTATACCCACATGGCTGAGTAAGATATGTGGTTCAGTCATAACCCTGTATGCCGGGGTATGACCAGGAGGTTTTATGGCAAAAGAAGATGATAAGATCACAGTTGAAGGTACCATCGTGGAGGCTTTACCAGCCACTCAGTTTAAAGTGCGGTTGGATAATGGTCACGATGTATTAGCCTATTTATCTGGCAGAATGCGCAAATATTATATTCGCATCCTGTTAGGCGACAAGGTGCGGGTCGAAATGAGCCCTTATGACCTTACCCGTGGCAGGATTGTTTACCGCCAGAAGAAAAACAACGAAGGTCCTATCGAAGAATAACCTCCAATGAAGAAAAAAACGCCCCACGAAAAATTTCGGGGGCGTAATTAACTCTTATTAAATGAAGAAGTTGCGCATAAAAATAAGGCTGGCTAATTTTGCCAGCCTTATTTTTGTTAGCATATTGCTCTAAAACAAGATTTTCCCATCAAAACTGGTAAGCACTTTCATGTAGTTTGCACGTTCAAATGTGGATGGTTCTGCCACATTTATTTGACTCATGCTACCATGGATTTGAGTAATGGATTCATATTCCAACTTTTCCATCCAATTTTGTATTTCTTCCAGTATTTCTGCCAGCCGTTGGCTTCCACTTCGTAGCAATTCCGAAGTAAGCATGGCAATATTAGCTCCCGCCATTACGGCTTTGAGAACATCTTCTCCTGAATGTATACCTGATGTCAATGCCAGATCTGCCTGGAGGCGTCCATAGAATATGGCAATCCAGCGTAAAGGCAGGCGCATATCCCCCGGGTCACTCAAAATGAGATTGGGAACGACTTCTTGTTCTTTGATGTCAATATCTGGTTGGTAGAAACGATTGAATAGAGTGAGCCCATTAACCCCTGCGTTGACAAGCTGTTTTGCAAAGTGGGGCAGCGATGTGTAATAAGGGCTTAGTTTAATTGAGAGTGGAATGTGAATCTCTTTTCGAACATCACTAACCAGAGCAATGAATTCATCTTCTAGCTGCATAGATGTGAGAGAAAAATCAGTCGGCACAGAGTAGATATTCAATTCCAACGCATCTGCACCGGCTTCTTCGATTTTTCGAGCGTAATTGATCCAACCACCACGTGAAACTCCATTCAAGCTGCCAATAATGGGTATTTCGACGGAATCTTTCAGCTTTTGAATGAGATCGAGATAACTTTCTGGTCCGACATTGTATTTTTCGAAATCCGGAAAATATGTTAAAGCTTCAGCAAATGATTCGGTTCCTCTATTAAGAAAATGATCCAGAGCTTTACTTTCATGGATGATCTGCTCTTCGAATAGCGAATACATGACTACCGCTGAAGCGCCAGCATCTTCAAGGCGTTTAACGTTTTCCACCTTTTTTGAAAAAGGGGAAGAAGATGCCACAACTGGATTTTTGAGCGTCAGTCCAAGATATTTTGTACTCAGGTCTACCATTCAAGCCTCCGTTTTTACTCTTCGGTTTTTTTGGTTTCTCCAAACTTGTATTCAATCTCTGCCATCTGGCGGTACAGATTCCAACGTTTTTCTACATCGGTGCGAGCCTGTTTCATCAAAATTTCAGCGCGAGCTTCGTCGCTCTGTAATAACATGCGATAACGGGTTTCGTTATATGCATAATCTTCAACTGAAATGGTTGGCTCTTTCGAGTCGATCTGCAGAGGGTTCTTTCCTTCGTCGATCAGGGCGGGATTATATCGGAAGAGTGGCCAGATACCACAGGCAACGGCGTTCTTTTGCTGCTCCAGCCCTTTACGCATATCAATACCATGAGAAATACAATGGCTGTAGGCAATGATAATCGATGGTCCGTCGTATGCATCTGCTTCTAAGAAGGCGCGTAATGTATGGGCATCATTGGCGCCCATAGCAACTTTTGCTACATACACATATCCATACGCCATAGCGATCATTCCCAGGTCTTTCTTGGGTAAACCCTTGCCTTTGGCTGCAAATTTCGCAACCGCTGCTCGTGGGGTTGATTTGGATGCCTGACCACCCGTATTCGAATACACTTCGGTATCCAGAACCAGAATATTCACGTTGCGCCCTGCTGCCAGAACATGATCGAGACCACCATAACCGATGTCATACGCCCAACCATCACCGCCTACGATCCAGACTGATTTTTTCACCAGGACGTCAGCAAGACTTAATAATTGTGCTGCGCGTGGGTCGTTACTGGTTGCTAAGCGGTCTTTCAATTGAGTTACTCGTACGCGCTGTGCAGCAATTCCAGCTTCATTGCTTTGATCAGCCTGCAGGATATCGGTTACTAAATTTTCACCAAGCTCTCCACTGAGGGCTTTCAGCAGTTCGGTTGCAAATTCTGTTTGTTTGTCGATCGTCAAACGCATACCAAGACCAAATTCCGCATTATCTTCGAACAATGAGTTAGCCCAGGCAGGTCCACGACCTTCTTTGTTGTACGACCAGGGTGTAGTCGGAAGGTTGCCACCGTAAATTGATGAACAACCCGTTGCATTTGCAATTACCATGCGGTCGCCGAATAATTGTGAGGCTAACTTGAGGTAAGGTGTTTCACCACAGCCAGCGCAGGCGCCAGAGAACTCGAATAAGGGAGTCAACTCTTGTGAATTCTTAACGGTAGTTGGTGCAAATGTTGTTCGATCTGGCTCAGGCAAACCCATAAAGAATTCCCAGTTCTTACTTTCACTTTCACGCAATGGAACCTGATCTGCCATGTTGATCGCTTTACGCCCAGCCTGTGATTTATCCTTTGCAGGGCAGGCTTCGATACATAAACCACAACCTGTGCAGTCTTCGGGAGCAACCTGAACAGTGAATTTCGCACCAGGCATTTCTTTAAATTTGGCATCCACAGATTTGAAAGTGGCAGGGGCATTTGCAAGCAGTTCAGGGCTATAAACTTTCTGGCGGATCACTGCATGCGGACAAACGAAGGAGCACTTACCACATTGAATACATAAAGAGGGTTCCCAAACAGGGATTTCGAGGGCTATGTTACGTTTTTCCCATTGGGTTGTACCAGAGGGGAAGCTGCCATCGACAGGCATGGCAGACACTGGCAGGCTGTCGCCTTCATATTCAATCATTTTCCCTAAAACATCTTTGACAAATTTCGGTGCGGCGGCTGGTACTGGGCTGTGGCGGGTTAACTTGCTGGTAGCTTGGGCGGGTACTTTTACTTCATGCAGGTTAGCCAGAGATGAATCAACCGCATCATAGTTCTTTTGAACAACAGCTTCGCCACGCTTTCCGTAAGTTTTCTTGATGGAGCGTTTAATTTGTTCAATTGCTTCTTCACGTGGCAAGACACCACTGATTGCGAAGAAACAGGTCTGCATAATTGTGTTGATACGTCCACCCATGCCAGTCTTTTGCGCAACTTCATAGGCATCAATTACGTAGAAGCGTAATTTTTTGGTAATGATCGTTTGTTGGACTTCGACGGGGAGGTGATCCCAGACATCAGATGCGCTATAAATGCTGTTCAGAAGAAATACCCCACCAGGAGCAGCATATTTTAGCATGTCAACCCGTTCCAGGAAATTAAACTGGTGACAGGCAACGAAGTTCGCATCGCCAACACCGATCAGATAAGGCGCATGAATCGGTTTTGGTCCAAAACGCAAGTGTGAAATTGTGACTGAACCAGATTTCTTCGAGTCATAGACAAAATAACCCTGCGCAGAATTGGTAGTTTCTTCACCGATGATTTTGATGGAGTTCTTATTGGCGCCAACCGTACCATCTGCACCCAAACCAAAGAAGATGCAGCGTTTAGTTTCGGGGTATTCAATAGAAAATTCAGGATCGTAATCCAGGCTCGTATGCGTGACATCATCCACAATACCAACCGTAAAGTGGTTCTTGGGTTGATTCTTCTTCATTTCGTCAAAGATGCTCTTTGCCATGGCTGGAGTGAATTCTTTTGAGGATAAACCATAACGTCCACCAATAATTGCAGGCATTTTCTCGAACGGAGCTGTACCTTTGGCAAAGCCTTCATTGAGAGCGGTAATAACATCCTGATACAGAGGTTCTCCAGCCGCACCAGGTTCTTTGGTGCGATCGAGGATCGCAATTGCTTTTGTACTAGCGGGGATGGCTTTCAACAGGTGCTCAACCGAGAATGGGCGATAGAGATGAACGGTGATCACACCCAGTTTTTCGCCTGCTTCATTAAGGAACCTGGCAGTCTCTTCGACTGTTTCGGCGCCAGAACCCATTACGATGATTACGCGTTCAGCATCTGGTGCACCTGCGTAATCAAATAGATGATAGCTGCGACCTGTCAAGCTGGCAAATTTATCCATTGCCTTCTGAACGATTGCTGGGCAGGCATTGTAATAAGGATTATTGGTTTCACGTCCCTGGAAGTAGACATCGGGATTTTGTGCAGTTCCACGGATGGATGGGCGATCAGGAGAAAGCCCTCTTTGACGATGAGCAAAAACTTTCGTATCGTCAATCATCGCCTTTAGATCATCATCACTCAGTTGCTCGATTTTGTTGACCTCATGTGAGGTACGGAATCCATCGAAGAAATGAAGAAATGGTATACGGCTTTCAAGTGTGGCTGCCTGGGCGATCAAAGCCATATCCTGGGCCTCCTGCACTGAACGGCTTGCCAACATTGCAAAACCGGTTGTGCGGGCTGCGGTTACATCAGAGTGATCACCAAAAATAGAAAGGGCATGTGCTGCAAGACTGCGTGCAGAAACATGGAAGACTGTTGAGGTAAGCTCACCAGCAATCTTGTACATGTTTGGGATCATCAGCAGTAGACCCTGTGAGGCGGTAAAGGTGGTAGTTAATGAGCCGGTTGTTAAAGCACCATGGACTGCACCTGCTGCGCCTCCTTCAGACTGCATTTCCATCACCATTGGAACAGTTCCCCAAATATTCTTGATCCCTTGTGCGGACCAGGCATCGGCGAATTCGCCCATTCCAGAAGATGGAGTGATGGGGTAAATAGCAATTACCTCATTGAGGCGATATGCTACTTGAGCTACTGCCTCATTGGCATCTAATGTGATCATTTCACGCTTCATGTAATTACTCCATACAGTAAAAATGAATTCCACTCAAGAAAAATTTTTCTCACAGTGGGGGATTAAACAAGATTCAACCTTATAGTATATTTTTATTCATACCATCTAATAAGTACAATTGGTCACCGATTATCATGTTTCATGTCATGAATATATGGTTGGGCTAATAACAAAGCAGCAAGGGTTTTTCCATCGTTAATTTCACCTGCTGTTGCCATCTGGTAAGCTTTTTCCACAGGTAAAGCTGTCAATTCAAGAAATTCGTCTTCATCTTCTGGTAAAGGATCATGCGTAAGTTTTGTTGCAAGGAATATGTGCATATATTCACTGGAATAACCTGGTGCCAGGTAGAATGAACCCAGCTCTTTCATCTCTCCAGCAGCCATGCCAGTCTCTTCTCGTATTTCACGGCTGGCACAATGAAAAGGTTCTTCGCCTTTTCCAAGAGTACCTGCTGGCAATTCCAGGAGAGACTTTCCTGCCCCCACCCGAAATTGTGTAACAAAAAGGATATTGCCTTCATTATCAACAGGTACGATGGTTACGGCTCCAGGGTGATCAATTAATTCGTATTGCCTGATCTTTCCATTAGGAAGCTGCATTTGAAGCAGGTTTACTTGAAAAGCTCTACCTGTAAAAATGATATTACGATCTTTTATGTCAAAAGCCATTTGTTTCTCCGTGTGTAAAGTGAGGTGCAATAAATACCGGCGGGGTATACTTACCCGCCGGTATGGTTGGCTGGAATGGGCTATGGTATTTGAAGTATCTGCCCCGGACTGAGCTCGTAAGGAGCAGTGAGGCTGTTGGCTGCAATGATAACATTGGGGTCTACATCGCCATAATGACATGCAATGGTATAGATGGTATCGCCTGAAGCAACTGTATATTTCGCGGGATGTGAAACCAATGCACGAGGAACATCCAGGTTCCATTTGCTATCCTGGGGTATCTTAAGTTCATAGCCAACAGGTAATGTTGTTTCGTTGCCGGTCAAACCATTCAAGCTGAAGAGATCCATTGGGCTCAGATTGAAACGTCGTGCGATACAGTAAGGACTTTCTCCTTTCTGCAGCGCATAAGTATCGGGCAAGCCAGGAGTTGCAGTGGGTACTACAACCGGTGGTGCGGTATTGGTTGGTGCAGCAGTAACAACTTCAATGGTTCCGACAGGTTGAGTGGAAATAATGATGGGTTGGGTGGGTAAAATGGTACCCAAAATAGCCTGTGCGGTTTCTGTGCCACTTTTTACTTCAGCCATAACATCTGGTTGTGTTGCTACAGGGAATGGAATGGTTGGCGATGGTTGAACTCCTGTTACGGGGGCCTTGTAAGCAGATCGTGTGCAGGCGGTTGTCCCTATCATCAGCACCAGGAGGACTAATAATATCCAGGGCATGAATTTTCTCATCATACATTCTCCTTTTTACAAACACAACACAAAAACATATTCAAACATCATCCTAGCATATGCGCGTGGAAGCGTCAAGCCGGGCAATGAAGGATTACTTATTGGTTACAATATCTTCATAGTTCGGTAATTGATCTAATGCACCTTGTACAGTCACTTTTGATGCTTCGACAAACCCGCCTTGAGTCTGGCTGATGACGATCACCAGCCATGCATAGTCTGCTGTATGTGCAATTACCTGAACCTGCCCACCAGCGTTGAGAGTACCCAAAACCGTTGAATCTAACGTTGGCATTGCATAAATAGGGAGATTAGCACCGCTGGTATTGGTTGCCAGAACAACTACCTGGGTAGGTTGAGGTGTGCTGGTTGGGACGGGTTTGAAAGCTTCGCCAAGCAATCGAGATCTTTCCTGCAGGTATGCATTTCTTAATTCATCACCTTTCTGAATGTCTTCTTCAGAAATGGCACTGCTTTGAATGGCTGTGGTTAAATAAGCGATTCGCTGATCCATATAGCTGATGAGGTTTGTTTGCAAGGTGGCAGCACAGGCGGGTACTTCCAACTTTTCTATATTTCGCCTTACATCCTGTAATCGAAGTACCAATGTTGTAAGGCTATCCTGTTTAGATACCATTGCCAGGGATAATACATCTTCAAATTCCTTTGCTTGAAAATCAATCTCGTCCATCAGGCTTGAGATTGAGTCTACAGAGCAGGGGTCTCCTGCTGCTACCGTACTTGATTGTAAGGTTGGTGCAGTTGCTACGGTTGCTTCTGGAGAAGTTGTACATCCAGTGATCAACATGACGATTACAGTCAATAGCGAAAGTCGCAACAGGAATATTGAGCGCATAGGATCTCCATTTATGCAAACAAGATAAGGAATTTTAATGCCAAATAACAAATTCCATTAACCCGATACTTCTCAATTAATTTTACAACAAAACCCGGGTTGAAAATTATTCATTTGATCGTTAATAATGAAGAGAATCTGATATGATTGTGATCATGAATTCTCTTGAGCCAATTGCGAAGTTCATCATCCTCGCGGGTATTATTCTGATCATTTTGGGTGGGGTGCTCTGGCTTGCCAGCAGGATACCAGGATTGGAGAAGATCCCTGGTACAATCAAATTTTCGGGATCAGGCGTAACTTGTGTATTTCCAATTCTCTTATGTATTATTCTGAGTATTGGATTGACTATATTAATAAACCTGATTTTTAAATGGATTAATCATTAAACTAGCTCGTCTTTTCTGCCTCCTTAATTAGTTCAAAATCCCAACTGATTTCTGCAACACCTCGAATAGTTGCAGCTACCGAACAATACTTGGTTTCAGAAATGTGAATTGCCATGTTGGCTGCTTCTTCCGTAATTCCTTGCCCTGCAAGCCTATAGTGAAGATGGATCTTTCTGAATGCCCAGGGGGGCTCTTTATCCTGTTCTGCACTTACTCCTATTTCTAATAAGGATAAAGGCGTCCGACGTTTAGCCATGATCTCTACAACATCCACTGCAGTACAAGAAGCAAGAGCAACTAAAAGCATCTCAGATGGTTTTACACCAACATTTTCTTCGCTGGTAGAAAGGACAACAGAATGTTTCGTAGAATCGATCCCCACAAATTGTTTCCCACCAATCCATTTTACTGCTGCAGAACTCATACTCCTCCTGCTTATGCCTTTATATCCATTATTCAGTTAAATCCCTTTTCCGATCAGCATGACGATATCTTTAACAAGCTGTTCGCGCTGTAGTTCTCCGTCTTTAATGGGTTGGTGAAGCAGGCATTCTGTGGCATATTCTTGTAAAAAGTCGAGGCTTGCACCTTGTACTGCTGAACGGATGGAGGAGAGCTGCTGAAGAATTTCGCGGCAATCTCGTTCGTCTTCCACCATCGTCTGAACACCCCGCACCTGACCTTCTATCCTTTTCAAGCGGTTCAGCAGATTCCTTTTCGATTCAGGGTTCTCAAGTTTCATAGAAATCTCCCTGGCTGTCACGCAGCCAAAGGATTAACCTCAGCGGAATAAACTGGAAGAATTCCCACACGAACTGGAACTGGAGGTTTCTTCGCCAGAATTACGAGAGGCTACCAGAGAAAGCTGCCTGCGAGTTTCTTTACTTTTGCACTTGGGGCAGATTACTTCATTATTTAAGTCGAAAAAATGAACTACTTTTTCAAACTCATTCCCACAATCAGAACAGATGTACTCATAAAGAGGCATATGCACTACTCCTGATACAATATACTATAGGAGAGTATACTATAATTAATCATTCTGTCAAGCCAAAGTCATTTATGCTAAAAGATTTACTTGTAAAAAGGGGCTAAAAAGCTAATCTTTAAACCAACGCTCGCTATGATTTGTTTGAATCTTATAAGAGTTTTCTTTAGGTGCTTGACTTGATTTTTGCTGCATGGTATCATGATTGACATAATGTTAGCACTCTCGGCACGAGAGTGCTAAATTGGAAATGAAATGGAAGCGTTATCTGAACGACAAAAACTAATCCTTAGTCTGGTGGTACATGAGTATACCCAATCAGCTCAGCCAGTTGGCTCAAATACGCTGGTCAAGCGGTATCACCTGGAGATGAGTCCAGCAACGGTTCGTAATGAAATGGCTGCTTTGACTGATCTTGGCTACTTACGTCAGCCGCATACTTCTGCGGGACGTGTCCCTTCAGAAGAAGGATTTCGCTATTTTGTTGGTAGGTTAATGCGAGAAACCGAATTGCCCGACTCTACCAGGCATATGATCAGCCATCAGTTTTATCAATCGCCGCCTGATATCGATCAATGGATGCGTCTGGCTGCGTCGGTACTGGCTCACCAATCCAGAGCAGCTTCTCTAGTCACCGCACCACATCCTGAAAAGGACCTGATCAAGCATGTAGAGTTAATCTCCACAATAGGGCGGCAAGTGTTAATGGTACTAGTGATGGTTGGTGGTGAAGTTCGCCAGCGGATCATGACATTATCCGATGTTATATCACAGGAACAGCTTACAGCAGCAGCCCATAACATTACGCAATTATTGCAGGGCAAAGATGCAAGTGCAATTCAAGCAGCTTTACCTCAGTTGCAGGGGCTGGAATATGACTTAACCCGCTGGATGATGCAGACGATGGGAGAGTCAGATTCTATTGTAGCCGGAGAAGTTTACCTGGATGGGTTATCGAATGTGCTGGCCGAACCGGAATTTTCTGATAACACAGAAGCCCGTCGAGCTTTACGGGTGCTGGAAGAACGGTCTCATTTGCAGCAGATCCTGACTCGATCGATGTTGGGAAGTGGAGTAGGTGGTGTTCAGGTATTGATTGGTGGCGAAGGTGCAATGACTGAACTCAGCCAGTTTTCTGTGGTTTTAGCTCGGTACGGTATACAGGGTGTGGTAACTGGAATGTTAGGAGTGTTAGGCCCCATGCGTATGTCATATGGTCGAACGATTTCTACCGTTCGATACATTGCTGGAATTTTGAGCGAATTGGTTTCTGAATCAGTTAATGAAGAGCAATACGGATAAGAAGGTTGGTGTAAACCTTGCATCCCGGCTTCAAGGAGATGGAATGGAAAAGGAGAAAAAGAAAATTAAAGAAACCCAGGCAGTTGAAGAAGCTGTCTCTACACCAGAACAGAAAACCATCGATGAGGTGGTTACTAATGTAGATGAATTAAAAATCGAATTAGAAAAAGCAAATCAGCGGGCTGCTGAAAATTTTGAAGGTTGGCAGCGTGAAAGGGCTGATTTTCTCAATTATAAAAAGCGTGTTGAACGTGATCAAATCACCACACTCCAGGCAATGAAAGGTGATATCTACAGGAAATTCCTGGATGTGCTTGATGACCTGGAACGTGCGTTGAAAACCCGACCTGTAGATGGTGATGGCGCTGCATGGGCAGATGGAATTGAGTGTATATACCGTAAACTCTTGAACACGCTCGAAGCCAATGGCGTGACCCAGATGGATGTAGCGAATAAAGAATTCGATCCCAATCTGCATGAAGCCATTACGCATGAAGAAAGCCCTGATCGTGAAAGCGGGCAAATAATAGAAGTAATTGAACAAGGATATATGCTTGGCGACCGGGTAATTCGCCCGGCGCGAGTTCGAGTCGCTCGATAGGAGGAATGAATTATGGGAAAAATTATAGGAATTGATCTTGGTACTACTAACTCAGTGGTTGCAGTGATGGTTGGTGGTGAGCCAACTGTCATCCCGACAGCAGAAGGGGAGCGTTTATGCCCATCTGTCGTAGCGGTGAATAAAAACCATGAACGGCTGGTAGGGCGTGTGGCGCGTAACCAGGCGATCATCAACCCTGAGAATACAATTTTTTCGATCAAACGTTTTATGGGCCGTAAGTACGATGATCCGGAAGTACAGCGTACAATTAGTCGTGTGCCATACAAAGTTACCAAAGCACCCAACGGTGATGTACGTGTTGTGTTGGATGGTAAAGAGTATTCACCACCAGAAATTTCTGCCATGATCCTTGCAAAACTTAAGACAGATGCAGAAGCATACCTGGGTGAATCTGTTACACAGGCTGTAATTACCGTCCCTGCGTATTTTAATGATGCACAGCGAAATGCCACAAAAGATGCCGGCAAAATCGCAGGGCTTGAAGTTCAGCGTATCATCAATGAACCGACTGCTTCATCCCTGGCGTATGGTCTAGATAAGAAGAAAAATGAAGCAATCGCGGTGTATGATCTGGGTGGCGGTACTTTTGATGTTTCCATCCTTGATGTTGGTGATGGTGTCTTCCAGGTTCGCTCAACTGCTGGAGATACCTTCTTGGGTGGTGATGATTTTGATTTACGTGTGATGGATTATTTGTTGGAAGAATTCAAGAAGCAGAGCGGTGTTGATCTACGCCAGGATCGCCAGGCGCTGCAGCGTCTACGTGAAGCGGCTGAAAAAGCAAAGATTGAACTTTCAAGCATGATGCAGACTGAGATCAACCTGCCCTATCTGACTGCTGATGCTACCGGTCCTAAACATCTGGTGATGCCATTGACACGTGCAAAATTAGAGCAATTGACAGCTGATCTTGTCAATAAGACTCTGGATCCCGTACGCCGTGCCTTGTCTGATGCTGGCATGAAAAATGGCGATGTCAATGAAGTGGTTCTGGTAGGAGGTATGACCCGTATGCCTGCTGTGCAGGAGCTTGTGAAGCGGGAATTTGGAAAAGACCCCAACAAGGGTGTTAACCCCGATGAAGTTGTTGCGATTGGTGCAGCAATTCAAGGTGGTGTGTTGGGTGGTGATGTCAAAGATATATTACTGCTGGATGTTACCCCACTTACTCTATCGGTGGAAACATTGGGTGGCATCGCAACCCCATTAATCGAACGCAACACCACCATTCCAACCCGACGTTCACAAATCTTCTCCACTGCCAGTGATGGTCAAACCCAGGTTGAGATCCACGTACTGCAGGGTGAGCGACAAATGGCTGCAGATAATAAATCATTGGGCAGATTCAATCTGGATGGCATTCCCTCTGCTCCACGTGGTATTCCGCAAATTGAGGTAACCTTCGATATTGATGCCAATGGTATTTTGAAAGTGACAGCTCTGGATAAAGCTACTAACCGCTCACAGCATATTACGATCACAGCATCCTCTGGTTTGAGCGAAGCAGAAATAGAAAAGATGCGCCGCGACGCTGAAGCACATGCTGATGAAGATAAGAAACGCAAAGACCTTATCGAAGCTCGCAACCAGGCAGATAGTGTGGTGTATACAACTGAAAAATCATTGCGTGATTATGGCGATAAAGTTCCAGCCGATTTAAAAAGTCAGGCTGAAGACGGAATCAAGAAAGTGCGTGATGTCTTAAACTCTGATGATCCCACCACGATCAGGAAAGCTGCTGATGATTTAGGTCAGATATTGCAGAAAATGGGAGCCAGTATGTACCAGCAACCAGAAACCGGTCAAACCCCAGGTGCTGGCACAGATAACACTGGCAGCACAGGTGGACCATCCTCTAACGATGGTGGTGAAGACGTAGTTGATGGTGAATTTAAGAACGCTTGATAAATAGACAAATCATGCCATGGGGCTGTTTTTCAAAATCAGGCAGGTTAATTTCCTGAAAACTGGTTCTGCAAAAACAGTCCCATGGGTGTATCATAATCTTCCATGACAAAACGAGACTATTACGAAATTCTAGGTGTAAATCGAGAAGCATCTCCTGATGAGATTAAAGGTGCGTTTAGGAATCTGGCACGCCAATATCATCCAGATATCAATAAAGCTCCGGACGCAGAAGAAAAATTTAAAGAGATCAATGAGGCGTATGTAGTCCTTTCAGATCCTGATAAGCGTGCCACTTATGACCGGTTTGGTCATGAAGCGGTCAATGGTATGGGTGGTATGCCAGACTATAGTACCATCGACTTTTCAGATATTTTTGAAGGTCTTTTTGGATTTGGCGGAGGAGTTTCGCGAAAACAACGCAATGCCCCGCGCCGTGGAGCAGATTTATCACAGACGATTGAGTTGACATTTGAAGAAGCAGTGTTTGGTGTAGAAAAAGAGATTCAGATCACCCGAGATGAAGCCTGCAGCGTATGCCATGGCACAAAGGCTGAACCTGGAACCAGTCCACAACGCTGTACTACCTGTTCTGGCAGGGGAGAAGTACGTCAGGTAAGGCAGACATTGCTTGGTTCAATGGTTCAGGTAACAACATGCCCTACCTGCAATGGTACCGGTGAAGTGATTGGTACTCCCTGTCATTCATGTCGTGGCTCTGGTCTGGAAAGAAAAACTGTACGAAAAGTAGTTCCCATTCCCTCAGGTGTAGATGATGGTACACAGATCCGGCTGGCTGGTGAAGGACAGCCTGGTATTAATAATGGGCCGAATGGAAATTTCTATCTAGACCTCAAAGTAAAACCTCATAAGTTTTTCCGCCGTAAACAGGATGATATCTACCTTGATCTAAAAGTAAATGTTGCTCAAGCATCATTAGGTGCTGAAATTGAAGTCCCTACTTTACAGGGGAAAGAAAAGCTAAAGATACCCTCTGGAACACAGCCAGGTAAGGTGTTCACGCTTAAGAACCAGGGTGTTCCACATTTACGTTCTTCGGGCAGGGGAGATCAATTTGTTATTGTGAATGTTGAAATTCCCACCCATTTAACTGCTGAACAACGAAAATTGTTGGAACAACTGGCAGGAACGCTGGGCAGTGAAGTAAAACCGGATGAAAAAGGTTTTTTTGATGTATTAAAGGATGTGTTTGGTGGCTGAATCAGATTGGCTTGAAATAAAAATGACTGTAGATGGCGAGCTGGCAGAAGCAGTTTCCGAAGTGCTGGCTCGTTATACGGTTAATGGTGTTGTGGTTGAAAGCGATGTGAAATACAACGATGCTGAAGATGAAGGTACGCCATATGGTCCTGTACGTATCTTTGGTTATATCGCTGCTGATGAAAAAGTGGAAGATACCCGGCAAAAGATCGCTGAAGCGTTATTTTACCTGGGGCAAATCCAACCTCTACCGGAACCAGAGTTTCACTTTATTGCTAACCAGAATTGGATGGAAGCCTGGAAGGATAAATACAATCCCATTCCAATTGGAAAACGGCTGTTGATCCTGCCTGCCTGGATTCAAGAACCAGAAGGCGAACGTATCGTGGTGAAAATCGATCCGAGCATGGCATTTGGAACAGGTACTCATCCTACCACTCAACTTTGTCTGGCGATGCTTGAAAAATACCAGCAGCCTGGTGAGAATGTCATTGATGTAGGATGCGGTTCGGGTATTCTTTCGATCGCCGCGAAAAAACTGGGCAGCCCGCATGTGCTGGCTGTGGATATTGACCCCGAATCGGTCAAAGCCACTCATGAAAATGCAGAGGCGAACAAAACCCTCGATGGTCTGGAGATTGGTGCTGGTTCAGTGGCAGAGATCAAGTCTGGAAAATTCAGCATCAAACAGGCACCTCTTGTGTTGGTAAACATTCTGGCACCGATCATCCTGCGGTTATACGACCAGGGGTTATCCAGTCTGGTTACACCTGAGGGATTGCTAATTCTTTCTGGTATTCTGGATGAACAGGCAGATGGGGTGATTCAACGCAGTGAGAAAGAGGGGTATCGATTGCTCGAAAAAGCCTTGATCAAAGACTGGGTTGTGCTGGTGTTCCAGAATAAGGATCGTTAACGATAACTGCCAATAATATAGCTTTCTAAGCTTTCTATAGTTGATTCTCTATTGGCAATGATAGATTTCACAATATCACCAATAGAAACTAACCCTACCATTTTGTTATTTTCCATAACAGGAAGATGACGAATCCTTTTTTCTGTCATCAACTGCATGCAATCTTCAATTAATGCATCAATGTTGATAACATAAACTGCCTTGGTCATATATTGTCTGACTGCAGAATCAAGGATGTATTTTCCTGTTTTGGCAACAGAATGGACAAAATCTCTTTCAGAAATTATCCCAACAATTTGATCGTTTTCAGTAATAACAAGAGCTCCAACCTGTTTTTCTGCCATGAACTTAAGTGCATCAAGAATTGAAGTTTCAGGTGAAATTGTCCAAACCTGGGCACCTTTGATTTGTAAAATATTTCGAACGGTTGTCATCGAACTTCTCCTTTCGATAATTAAAGAATCAATTAATTACGAAATTATTGAATGACAGCCAAAATCATTCTGAACTGTAGAATTAGTTTAGCATTTAATATTGAAGAATTCAATATAGACAATACGGGTAGATATTATACATTTACCAGACTCGTTCAAGATCCGGATTATCGTTAGAGCGGCGGCCAGTCTTTGCCATATCAATCCATTCGCCATGCACCTTTACTTTTACCACATCTGCGGTGAAATCTGTAATCGTAGGACCGTGATAATCAAATAAGGCAGAACCAACTGCATAAATATCCACCGGCACATTCAGTTTTTCAAAGCGGTCAATTCTTTCGGGATTGAAACCACCTGAAACAACAATTTTCACTGAGTGGCAATATTGTTCTGCTATGGTTTTTTGACTGTCAGGAATATCCCAGGTTTTCCAGGCAGAATCCAGCGCCTGACGAACATTGAATACCAGGCGTGGGGTTACACCCATATCCAGATTAGGATCTCCTAATGGGGGAACCGATACATCTCGCAAGGATTTAGATGTATCCATGCGTACACCATAGAGTTTGTACCGTTCGGCTTTTTTTATGTCCCCTGCTTCAAAGAATTTCATAAATTCATTGAACATGGCACGGCACACCAGTAAAGAATCTTTGACACAATCATTGTTGAAGTCTACCAGAGCAATGCGCGGTATGTTCACCGGCAGAATTCTGGAGAATGCCAGCATGGCTTCAGAAATATCACCCATGAAAGAAGCAATGGATGCATGGGCTACAGTTCCACCACCTGAACCATTCCACCAGTCACCCTGTGCATCAGTAGAGATGAAAGGCCCTAATTTTTCAGCATAATCCATGTTAAACCGCTGGACAGCGATATTGTAGGCGTAGCCATCTGCTGCCTGTACTTCATGAATATCAAAACGGGCTGGGAAAAACATGATAGGTTTTCCACGGGTCGCGATCAAAGATTGATATACATTGGTAGCTACTCGGCTGGAACGTCCCAATATTCCCAATGTTGGGGTTTCTAATATGGAGAAATCACGATATCTGCCTCGAACTTTTAAAACAGGTTGAATATCCATAGGATTATCATTATAGAAGGTTGTGCACCCATCCTGAACAGCCCATACTTCTAAATTATTATGTGTATCAATGAATTTATCGCCTTCAAAGTACCCTGTGCAATGTTGCAGCATAGCAAGAGCTTTATCCACCCCCACAATAATTGTCGTTCCAGGACGGCGCGTAAACCACTGCATTTCTACTTCAATATCCCCACAATTAATTCCTTCTGAAGAAATTCCGGCAGGCAGCCTGCTGGGATCACCCTTGAATGTGTACCCTTCTTTGGATAATGTTTCCAGTATAATGGCAACATTAACAAAGTATTTATCTGTATACCAACCTTTTCTCATACGTTCAATATCAAGTTTGAATGTGTCGTTGTTCAATCTCTGATGATCAAAAAGACTCATAATCCCTCCAGTATAGATTTAACAATTCTAATCCAAATAAGATTAAACAGTATTGAGAGTTTGCTGGTATTCGCCAACTATTGGATCACCAACCACCAGCATAGATCATGACTCTATCATATGGGAAGGGATTTCATAGATACTTTTAGAATTGGTTTAGGATATAAACAAGCATCAGAGCTTTATTGTATAATCGAACTGAACGATGGAGGTTTCATGGAAATTTTTTGGTATGGTCATTCCTGCTTTAAAATTACAGAAAGGGGTATGGTCTCGGTTGTTTGTGATCCTTTCGACCATAAACAGATCGGCTATGACCCACTGAAGCTAAAAGCAGATATTGTGACGATCAGCAATCAAACGCCTGGTCATAATCATTTGCCTGGTGTAAAAGGGTATACCTTTGAGGTTACCAGCCCGGGTGAATATGAGATCGGTGGTGTTTTTATTACTGGTGTACAAACAAATGGGTTCAATAAAAAGAATGAAAACGAACCCCGCAATACATTATTTGTGATTGATTATAATGGTATATCTGTTGCTCATTTGGGAAGACTTGATCGAGTACCTACCCAGACAGAGGTAGAAGCATTAGGGAGCGTGAATATTTGTCTGGTGCCGGTTGGTGGGGATGGAGCGTTAAATGCAGCTAAAGCAGCTGAAGTGATCAGCCTGCTTGAACCAAGCCTGGTGGTACCCATGATGTATGCCATGCCTGCATCTCTGATTAAGCTCGATCCATTGAGCAAGTTCCTGAAAGAGATGGGATTGAGCAGTACAGAAACGAAGCCTTCACTAAAGGTGACACGTGCTTCTGATCTACCTGAAGAAACGCAGGTGATCGTTTTAGATATCCAGAAATCATGAGGTCGACATGCCACCGGTAAAGCTGATTATGAGCTGGGATATCGCACCAGATCACGAACAAGAATATTTCGAGTTTGTAATCCGTGAGTTCTTGCCCGGGTTGCAGAAGCTAGGTTTTGAGTTAAGCGATGCCTGGGCAACTGTATACGGAGAAGAACCACAAATTATGGTTGCCGCTCTTCTCCCATCCCTTGAAAATGCGAAGGTCATGCTTATTTCTCCTGAGTGGACCAGCTTATATCACCGGCTGCTTGATTATGTTAAAAATTATAATCAGAAGCTGATACCGGCACGTGGTGGTTTTCAATTTTAAGGATATTCCCTATGGCTGGCGCTTTTGCCAGACAGTTACTCGATTGGTACCAAAAGAACGCACGCAACCTTCCCTGGCGAGAAACCAAAGATCCTTATGCCATTCTGGTTTCAGAAATAATGCTGCAACAAACCCGGGTGGATACGGTTGTGCCTTATTATCAGCACTGGATGGAACTCTTTCCAACGATCACCTCGTTAGCAATCGCTACAGAGGATGAAGTGTTGCGCGCCTGGGAAGGACTTGGGTATTACAGCCGGGCGCGCAATTTGCATAAAGCTGCCCGCGAAATTGTTCAAAAATATGCGGGTGTAATTCCTGGAAATTTAGCAGAATTACAGAAGTTGCCGGGTGTAGGCTTATATACGGCTGCTGCGGTGGCAGCTATCGTATATGGTGCGGATGTTGTTGTCGTGGATGCAAATGTTCGCAGAGTGGCTGCCCGTTTGTTCAACATTGATGATCCTGTAGGATCACCAACCCTGGAAGAGCAGGTTCATCAGACCATGCAGGTAAATCTTCCAAAAGGGGAAGCAGGTGATTTTAACCAGGCGCTGATGGAATTAGGCGCATGCGTATGTGTACCACATAAGCCCGCCTGTACCGTCTGCCCAATACAATCTTTTTGTATGGCATACAAAGAGGGGAAACAAGAAGAGCGCCCTGTGAAAAAAATAAAAAAGGAAATACCCCATTATGAAGTGACAGCTGCAGTCATCTGGCAGCAGGGTCGGGTTTTACTGGCAAAACGACCTGCATCCGGGTTACTGGCAGGGATGTGGGAATTTCCTGGGGGAAAACTTCAGATGGGTGAAAGTTATGTGCATGGGTTGATGCGTGAGATTCAGGAAGAACTTGGCGCGATAATCGAAGTAGGTGAGCGAATTGGAATCTACCATCATTCATACACTCATTACAAAGTCACTCTGTACGCATTCCATTGCACGTTGAATGGTGGACAGCCAGAAGCTCTGGAAGCCCAGGAGATCCGTTGGGTGGAATCCGAAACACTGCAACAATATCCCATGGGAAAAATCGATCGCATGATTTCCCAGGATATTTTAAAATTGGGCAGGAAAATGCCTTAACGGATTTCATTGTTTTATTGTGTATGAGGTGATAGATGCCTTGCCGGGCTGGTGATTTCGAAAAAGAAAGGTTGGAAATGGTCTCACAACAGTTGGAGGCGCGCGGGCTTCATGATGTGAGTGTTCTCGAAGCCATGAGGACTGTTCCCCGACATTGTTTCATACCGGAAAACCTGCGCGCTTTCGCCTATGAAGACCGTCCATTGCCAATTGGACAGCACCAGACAATTTCTCAACCCTATATGGTGGCATTGATGTCTGCGCTGATGCTACCTGACCCTGAAGAAACAGTTCTGGAAGTTGGAACTGGATCAGGGTATCAGGCAGCCATCCTTGCACATCTTTTTAAACAAGTGTATACCATTGAAATGCGAGAAGAGTTAGCTCTCCAGGCTATAAAGACCTTTAAAGAATGTGAGATACATAATATCGAGACAAGAATAGGGGATGGTTCTACTGGCTGGCAGGAGCATGCTCCCTACCATGCAATTGTGGTTACAGCAGCATCTCCCCGACCACCCAGACCGCTTCTTGATCAATTAAAAGAAAAAGGCAGGTTGGTCATTCCAGTTGGTGGCTGGGAAGGACAAACTCTACAGATATGGACGGCAGAGAAGCAGGAATTCGTATGTACGTATTCGATTTCTGTAGCATTTGTTCCTTTACGCGGGCAGTATGGATGGTCGGAAAGCGAATGGCAGTGGTATGATAAATAGAAAGAAGAAATGAACCTTCAGGAGGATTGTATGAGTATTTCGCTTCTTGATAACAGCCTGAATGTCCAAATTTTCTATGAAGAATCCGACGCTGGATTTGAGGATAACATTTGTATTTGCATTAATGAAAATTGTCGGGATGAGGAACGGCTTTTTCGAGGAGAGCAAACACAGATTTACCTAACAGTAAAAGAAGCTAAAGCGCTTGTTCAAGCATTGTTAGATGCAATTGAAGATAGTGAACCGCGCAGTAAGAAAGTAGATGGATGAATCAGAGCATCATTCTCGAACAAAGCATCGCAGAGTGAATGGAAGGAGAGGAATATGGCTTATAAATTAACAACGAATGACCGCCAGATGATCAAATGGCTTGAGAAGATCCCTGTTTCGGATGAAGTGAAAAAAGGTTTGATTGATACCATCAACCAGACAGGTTTATCAGATGATATGGTGGATTCAATCCACAAGGTAGTGGAGACGCTGACGGGAAGCGATCACACCCGCTATCTTGCAGAACTCACACAGCATGTGAAACAATGGCGGATGTCAGAACAGGCACGCCATTTTCGGCGCAGATGAAAAGAAAGACACCCTGAAGCTGAAAAACTTTCAGGGTGTTTTGTTTTCCATCTTATTGCCCAGTTCGCCACGAAATTCCTTCCACGAATGTATCCAATGGGATGCCGGATGCCTGAACCAGAACAAAAGGTTCCATATTAAGTGAGAGGATTGTCATTCTGGAATTGTCAGTATGAGACAGGAGAAGTACATACTGTGAATTAGGAGAAGGAGCCAGGCGATTACCGCCTGTATTGGTAGCCAATGCCTGCATTCCCGTTCCATCTGGATGAATTGCATAAATCGTTGCAACTGTATTATCAGGTGAGGTGGAAGCAGTTACTTCAAAAATGATCCAATTACTGTCTGGTGTCCATACTACGGTGGATATCCCACTTTTTTGAAAAGAAGCAAGGGTTTTTAATGGATTGTATTGGTTGTCAAGAATAGCCAAAGAGGCATTCTGGTTATCATCATATGAAACGGTAGCAATGAATTTTTGGGCGGGTGATGGTACTGCATACCCTCCAATAAGTGTTAGGGTTTTAACAGGAGTTACCTCTCCACCAGATAGTGAGAGCGTAAAGTATTCCAGCGCGCGCCCTGCCAAAGAATGGCTCACCAGTAGTGCATTATTTACCCAACCAGCAATAGCGAGAGCCTGCTCTTCACCAGTAAAAGTTCCCTGAGTCAGATTATGGATTGGTGAACCTCCTTTGGCATCTATGGCATATACATCAACCTGCTTATCTACACTACCAACAAAAGTGATAGTTTTACCGTTCAAAGACCAGACTGGTGTGCTGATATATTGAAATGTTGCCAGTTCTATCCATGAGTTTATACCAGGAGCATAAAGATATAACTTATCGACGGATACATCATCATTGACCGTTACCACCAGAGCTGCCTGTGTACCATCGGGTGACCAGATGAGGGGATTAATTGTGCCATTGATATTGGGATAATCAGTAACAACTGTGGTTTCAGGACAGGCTGCCTGCAAGATAACACAGTCCGCAGGCAACGATTTAAGATTTATTTTTCCATCATGTTCCATAATTGTGAAATACAGAGTACCCCATTGGGTAGACGTAACAGTGTTTTCTACCTGTGTTGTTTCAACCGGAGTACCAGTGTAGTCGGCTGCGAATGTGGGCATGGAACTGATGTTAGTGGAAAACAGGTCTTTAGAAAATTCTGCGTCAACTTGTATCAGGTTTACGATCAGCTCTGTACTTACTTTATTGCTGTCTGCTTTTGAGAAATCCTGTCTTTTCAGTACAATACCAGTAAAACTGTCAACCCACATGCGGGTTAACCTGAAACCTTCACCGACCAACCTGTCAACTACAATCGCATCCCTGCCGGCAATGGTATCTTCTCCAATGACCACCAGCTTACTGGTATTCTGCGCCAATCCAGTTGGGAATACAAGATCGCTTAGAGGTGTGGACATGCTCATCGCCAGTGGAAAGGGATAAACGGTATCCGATTGGTCGATCGGTGGAGTGAATGGATCTTTCACCGATGGGGGCAATTCCTGGGTTTCTTGTTGACCTGTTGTGGCGTCAAAAAGAACAACCAGATTCCCATCACTGACTTGCACGAATGTCGGGTTACCCTCTGGGGATCCACTGATGATGCGGAATTGAAAATCATCACTGTCTACCCAGATCTGTTGGTGGCTTTGTTGAATAGGCGTAGCGCCATCATCGCTATAGCCTGTCACCGTTGCGTCCATCCAGACGGTTTTCCAGAAAAGATGGCTGAGGATCATACGCAAACGGATTTCGGATGGATCAGTAGCAATCGTGATGGGCAGGTCATTGGGATTTGCGGTCAAAAAAAGAGTGGGTGTGATGGATGTCGCTGTGATTTGTCTCGGAGTGCTGGTCGGTGTGTATGGAGTGGTTGTACAACCACTAAAAAGAAATATAAAACAAATTAGAAAAGCAAGTATTTTTTTCATTCTTAGATAAATCCTATTATTTCGATGAAAATCCAGTCTTTGAACGAACGACTGCATACTTAATGGATGCTTGTTGTTATAATTTTGTTCCCGATGAGGGAGAAATGTGATGTGAAGCAGAGTCTGTGGCTTAAGGCATATTTGACTATCATACTACCGAGTGCTATCATTTAAAGATATTATTATTCTATTATCCTTTTTCAATAAGTTAAGGAGAAAAATGAGCACTGATTTTAAGATCCGTCTCATTGGAATGATCATTTGCACCATACTGGGAGTCAGTTGGGGAATCTCATTAGGACAGGCTGCGAATGTCAACCCGAACCAATCGTCACTAAATGTTGAACAATATGCATTCACCCTGGGTCTTGTGGGAGCACTTGCTGGACTTATTCTTACTCCTTATATTACCACTCGACCCATTCGAGCAATTCGATCTGTGTTGAGCAAGTTGTCCACTCAATCTTTGTTTGCTGCCCTGATCGGGCTGATCGCCGGATTGGTTGTCGCAGCGCTACTTTCATTCCCCCTTTCATTATTACCTTATCCATTTGGTGACCTGACGCCGTTTATCGGTGTGCTGGTATTCGGATATCTGGGGGTGGCGGTGTTTGTTGCCCGCCAGAATGATCTGTTCAGCGTCATGCAGGCGATATCAAATAAACAAATCAGTACTACTGCCAGTACAGGGGGTGCTACTGCCATAGGGCATACCGACCTGCGTACTATTCTATTGGATACCAGTGTCATCATCGATGGACGTATTGCGGATGTGGCGAAAACTGGATTTCTTTCCGGTTCTTTGTTGATACCCCGATTTGTGCTTAATGAATTGCAGTATATAGCTGATTCACCTGATAGTCTACGCCGGCAGCGCGGGAGACGAGGGATCGAGGTTTTAGCCTCCTTGCAGAAAGATCCCAGCATACCGGTGCGGGTTTCTGATATCGACGTAGAGGGAATGCGAGAAGTAGATGACAAGCTGGTAGTTTTAGCCAGACAGTTGCGCTGTCCCATTTTAACCAATGACTACAACCTGAATCGGGTAGCTGAATTGCAGGGAGTTACCGTTTTGAATATCAATGAGCTTGCAAATGCGGTAAAATCTGCCATGCTTCCAGGTGAAATTTTACACGTTCACGTTATTCAAGAAGGGAAAGAGCTCAATCAGGGTGTCGGGTATATGGATGATGGCACTATGGTTGTGATTGAAAACGGTAAAGATTACCTTGACCAGGAGATTAATGTTACCGTAACAAAGGTATTGCAAACAGCCGCCGGGCGGATGATATTTGCGCGACCTGAATAGATAATTATTGATTGCAGGAGCTTTCTTCGCATGAGCATTAAAATTTATAGTACATTAAGCCGCAAAAAAGAGGACTTTGAAACCATTGAACCCGGAAAAGTCCGTATGTATGTTTGCGGCGTGACTGTATATAACAAGGCACACATTGGACATGCCATGTTTGCTTTGGTATTTGATGTGATCCGACGTTATCTGGAATATCGTGGATTTAAGGTTAAGCATGTCATGAACTTCACCGATGTCGATGACAAGATCATTGCGCGTGCCAGCCAGATGAATATGGATCCCTTTGCATTAGCAGAAGGATACATCGATGAATTTCGCCAGAATCTGAAAGATTTGAATATTCTGCCTGCCACCATCAATCCTCGCGCCACACAGGAAATCGGGCTCATCATCCAGATGATCGATAGCTTGATCAAAAAAGGGTATGCATACCCTGTGGATGGTGATGTCTATTTTCGGGTAGAAAAAGATAAAGATTATGGTAAGCTTTCAGGACGCAGATTGGATGATATGCAGGCTGGTGCACGTATCGATATAGATGGACGAAAAGAGCATCCCATGGATTTTGCGCTCTGGAAGGCATCCAAACCGGGTGAACCCTCCTGGGAAAGTCCCTGGGGATTGGGGCGACCGGGATGGCACATTGAATGCTCCGCAATGAATTTACACCATCTGGGAGAACAGATCGACATTCATGGGGGTGGGAACGACCTGATCTTCCCTCACCATGAAAACGAGATAGCACAAACTGAAAGCTTTACCGGGAAATCATTTGCCAAATATTGGGTTCATAATGGAATGTTACAACTGGGTGGCGATAAAATGTCGAAGAGCCTGGGGAACATGGTAACTATTGAAGACTACCTGTCAAAGCATAGCGCAGATTCACTACGCTACCTGGTATTGAACAGTGGCTATCGCAATCCGCTTACTTTCAATAATGAGGTGGTTGAACAAGCTGAAAAGGCGATAGAGAGGCTGCGTGGTGCACTTCGCCCTGAAGACGCAGGAGCTACAGGGGCACCACAAACCAGTGTTGATGCATTAAACGCTCAGATAAAAGCTACCCGAGATGGTTTTGAGCAATCGATGGACGATGATTTCAACTCTGCTGGCGCTCTTGGGTATCTGTTTGAGCTGGTAAGGGTGATCAATCAAACCCGCGCTGATGGTGGTACGAATGCTCAACTGCTGGAAGGACAAAACCTTCTTAAAGAATTGGTTGGAGTTTTGGGATTGAAGTTAGAAGAAGCGCATGCAGCAGATCAGGCAGCAGGACCTTTCATAGATCTGCTAGTCGAATTACGGTTGGAAATGCGCAAGCAAAAATTGTTTGGTATTTCTGACCAGATTCGCGATCGCCTCTCTGAATTGGGTGTTATTTTAGAAGATGGCAAGAATGGAACTACCTGGAGAATGAAATAGTGCGCGAGTGGATTGTTGGCCGGAATCCCGTTTACGAAGTACTTCGTGCACGTAGACGTCAGGTTTTCAGGATAGTTGTAGCGACTGGTGTACAGGTCTCTGGAAGATTACAGGAAATAATCGACCTGGGAAAACAACGCCATATCACCATTGAGCATGTCCAACGAAATATGCTGGATAAGCTGGATGAACACCATCAAGGTGTTGGTATTGAGGTCAGCGGATATCCCTATCTGGAAGTAGCCGACATTATTCAAAATATCGAAAAGAACCAGGGTCCAGCCCTGGTTCTTATTCTTGATATGATCCAGAATCCTCAAAACCTGGGAACGCTATTAAGAAGTGCTGAAGCAATTGGGGTTCAGGGCGTCTTAATGCCGTTGGCTAGAACAGCGGGGGTAACCCCTGCTGTGGTGCATGCTTCATCTGGTGCTAGCGAGCATTTAACTCTGGCTCAAACGAACCTGGTGCAGGCGATCAATGCCCTGAAAGAGGCAGGCCTTTGGATTTTCGGGATGGAAGCTGGTGAGGGATCGCAATCCATTGAAAAAATTGATTTAACTATCCCCCTGGCATGGGTGGTGGGGAATGAAGGCGAGGGCATGCGAGAATTGGTAAAGAAGAATTGCGACATCCTGGTTTCACTACCCATGAGTGGAAAAGTCGATTCATTCAATGCTGCTGTCGCTGGTTCGATCGCATTATTTCAAACCAGCATCATGCGGAAAATGAAAGAAAACAAATCTTTATAATAATAAGAGCAATATTCTCCAATTAGTGTGTTTTTATGATATATTAATTAATATTACTTTACTGATCATTAATAGGAGGATAATATGGAAATTAGTCAAAAACTTAACGATGCGATCAACGCACAAATAGGACATGAATTTGAAGCTACCCTGCATTACCTCAGCATGGCAGCTTACTTAGAGGGGCAGGGCTTCAAGAAACTGGCTGCCCGTATGTACGAACAAGCCGATGAAGAACATGCGCATGGTATGAAGTTCTTCAAATTTGTCCTTGATCGAGGCGGAGAAGTTGTTCTTCCCGCTCTGCCTGCTCCTGCTGGCAAGTTTGGTTCTGTATTGGCTGTTTTCAAAGCAGCACTGGCATGGGAGAAAATCGTAACTAAAAAAATCAATGGCTTAATGGATATTGCCATTGAAGATAAAGATTACGCCACCCAGCAGTTCTTAAACTGGTTCACCAATGAGCAGATTGAAGAAGAAGCCAATATGGAAGCTTTTGTTCGCATGGCAGAAAAAGTAGGTAAAGAACACGAATACCTTTTGGAAAACTACGCATCCATCGCATAAGAATTTTTCGTATATCTGTTTGGAAAAAGACAAGACATCTGTTGTCATTGACAACAGATGTCTTGTGTTTCTTAAACCAACCTGCTGAAATAATGATCATTCCATATACAACCCATTTGTCTGCTCCAACCAATCCGCCACAGAATTGGCAGCTTTGTTTACATCGCTGTCAGAAATATCAAGATGCAGGGCGGGGATTTGCGATTGCGAAACCAATTCCTTGAGCATCTCCTGTTCATCAATGAATTTCTGAAGGTCGTCATATTGAGAAGGATTCCCTGATACTTTCAATCGTTCAGCTCTGGCTTGCTCAAATGATGCAGGGGTGCGTGTCAGGAATACCAGCCTGAAACCAAGGGGTAAAAGGCGTTGTTCGAGCCACGAAAAATCATAGTATTTCTTATGATATGTTTGTTGATACATCTGGGTAGAGATGTGAAATCGATCGACGATCCAGGAGTAATATCGTTGCAATTCAAATAGGTGAACCCAGGCTTCATACGTTTCCATTGCCAATGTTTCTTCTGAAGGATCAAAATTGATCAATCCTCTCCCCCAGGGATAATTGGTGAATGCACACCATTCTGCAGAGATCAGGGGTGAATGATATCGATATTTACGCGGCCCCACTATTCTGGGATGCTCATTTAAAACAAAAGCAAGATCTGTTTTAAGGGTAAGCCTCGTTCCTTCTAAAATTATTTTTGGAACCATTTTTTTTGCGTGCATAGGTATTCTCCGATATTAAAAGTATAACAGGAGTTTATGGTAAGATAGAATTATTGCAGGTATGAGCTCGAAAACTATCATGAATACAGCATATCTATATAAAAGCATGAACGCCTTGAAAAAAGGTGTGTTTTTCATAGGAATTATTTTCGCGCTTTTATTTGTTTTCATTCCTACGGCTCAGGGAGAATCTGAGGATATTGTAATCGAACGATTACAAGTAGATATCTGGCCAGAATATGATCGCCCATCTGTATTTGTGATTTGTAATATTACTTTAGCTGAAGATACCGTTTTTCCAGCAATGCTCTCTTTGAAAATACCTGCAGAAGTCATATCACCTTCCCGGCTGGTTGTTTTGAATCAGGATGGAGTGTATGTTGACCTTGACTATGCTACGCAAGAACAAAAAGATTGGGTAATGATAAATTTCAAGACCTATACCAGAAGGATCCAATTGGAATATTATGACCCACGGATTAATTTTTCTGGTTACACCCGCACATACCGATATGAGTGGCAAAATCCTTACCCTGTTATGATGCTTTCAGTCAGAGTTCAACAACCACTCAATACCACAGAAATGAGCATAGTTCCGGATATGGGTATTGGTCAGGTCGGACAAGATGGTCTAGTGTACTATTCTTCCATATTTAGCGAAATACCTGCAAACAGAACCTATTCTGTCATTTTAAAATATGAAAAGTCAGATTACACATTAAGTTCAGGATTGTTGCCCGTCTCTCCAGTTGAGCCAATAACAATCAGTACTGAGGGAAGGACAACCATAACGCGGGTCATTCCCTGGGCGGTAGCGTTGTTGGGAATTCTTTTGATTGTTTCAGGTGGTTTCTGGTATTGGCAAGTTGGTCGAAAAGCACCCGCCCAGGAACTGATTACACCCCCGATAGAGCCAACACTTCACTCTTTACGCCAGGCAGAGCAACTGATCAATCAAACGTTCTTATATTGTGCTAATTGTGGTAAAAGCATTCAAAAAGGTGATAAGTTCTGCCACGAATGTGGAAAACCTGTTCTGAGAGAGAATAAGAGTGACAAATCAGTATGAGTAAAGTTTCTCTTAATGATGTTGTGAAAAATGAAATGCGGCATCTGACTATTAATCGTCAGGTGATCGGTGATTACATTTTTCTTTTGGCAGGCGCATTAGTGCAGGCATTCTCTATGCGCCTGTTCTTAATTCCTGGTCAAATGGTGAGTGGAGGAATCAGTGGCGCATCACAGATCATCAATTACTATACTCATTGGCCAATTGGCTTGATGATCTTCCTGGGAAATGCTCCCCTGTTCCTTCTGGGTTGGCGTTACCTTGGGGGAGTGCGTTTTGCACTTCGAACAGCAGTTTCTGTTGCTGCATTTTCGCTTTTTACTGATTTACTGGTGTTCTTCATTCCGGCTCAAGGAGTAACAGATGATATGGTGTTGAACTGCCTTTATGGTGGTGTCACATTAGGCATTGGCTTAGGGCTGGTATATCGGGGAAAAGGCACCAGTGGTGGATCGGATATATTAGGAAGAATACTCAACCGAAGACTTGGAATTTCGATATCGCAAGCATATATGATCACGGATTCTCTTGTTGTTCTGGCAAGCGGATTTTCTTTTGGCTGGTCAAAAGCTTTATATGGTCTGGTAGTCATTTATGTCAGCGGTTTAGCTGCAGAAATGGTTTCAGAAGGTACAGGCGTTTACAGGTCAGTGATCATTGTTTCACGTTCTCCAGAAGAAGTAGCGAAAATAGTTCTAGAGGATATGGAAAGAGGTGTTACCATCCTTTCGGGAAAGGGTGGGTATACTGGTGCAGATCGTCCCGTTTTGTATTGCGTAGTAACCCGTGCAGAAGTCAATCAGTTGAAAGAAATCGTTTCAGAAATCGACCCCTCAGCTTTTATGGTGATTGGGCAGGCAAATGAAGCTTTGGGTGAAGGTTTCAAGCCGCTTGAAGAAATTAAAAAGTAGAGAAAACTAGATCAACTGACAAAATGCTGCAATGCTGCGATTGCAATTGCAAACTGTGCGAAGTGGTAAGTGATATGCACCAGAGTACGACCGTGGGGGATAGGACGAACAAAACGATCGAACCCCAACATGATATCCGAAATAACAAAAAGAGCGGCGCCACATGTGAATAATAAAGCATGAGCAAGCTGCCAGTCAGGTTTATAAAAGGCAAAGCTGGAAAGGACCAGAAAAGTTCCTTCCACCAGACTGTATAAAATGACTCCGCTGATCAGTCTTTTGGGTCCTTTCCGCCTTCGAATCATTCGGATAATTTCGAAAACAGGGAAAAATGCTATTGTCAGAATGACAATACCACCAATATAGGCAAGAGAATTTTGTGGTAAAGGAGACTGGCACAATGCAACCATATACCAGATTTGGCTAAACATGAACGCTGCTAACCCGCCAAGGAAAAACCTGGCACGCAGCATGAGCAGAATATCTCCCAGTAAGCCGAAGATCAAACCAAGGGCAATAAAACTGAAACTTCCCTTCCAGTGAGAGACAAAAAATGTCCACAGAATGAGAAAAACCATGGTTGCAGGCTTGAAAACATACATCACCCGGTACTTCCCGAACCAGGTGGCAGCCCAATCGATACCTGCAGAAGCTGCTGCAAAGAATAACCAATATGAGTTAATATCAATCATCTTTCGGAAGAACATAACCCAGTTGCGAAAGTGCTTCTGGATTATCTCGCCAGTTCTTATTCACCTTTACTTTTAATTCCAGGAAAACTTTCCGTCCACTCATAGTTTCGATTTCTTTACGCGCAGTACTACCAATTTTCTTCAACATTTCTCCGCCCTTACCAATCACTATACCTTTATGATTTTCTCTTTCAAGATGCAGGGTGGCTAAAATATAAGCCAGTTGGTCTGACCGCTCGGTGTATTCATCGATCTTAACGCCAATCGAATGTGGAATTTCATCCCGCAAATGATAAAGGGCTGCTTCACGGATCAGATCCGCTGCAATATCCCTTTCATAGAGGTCAGTGACCTGGTCTTCATCATAATAGGCAGGACCTTCAGGAAGATGCGCGATCACTTTATCCAATAATTCCTGGCGGTTCTTTTCATCAAGCGAAGAGATAGGAAGCGTCTCAACATTCGGGCATAGCTCTGAATATTGCTCGGTACGATGCTTGATTTCGTCTGATGCAATCAAGTCACATTTATTCAAGACCATCAACAACCAACCAGGTACAGGATGCTCCACGATCTGTTTGGCGATTAGTTTATCTTCAGGGTGCGGGCTGACGCTGGCATCAACCAGCCAGATAACTACATCAGCATCAGGAATAGTCTGAAGTGCTACTTCGTTCATATACTGACCCAACTGATGTTGCGGTTTGTGTATTCCAGGGGTATCCATGAAAACCAATTGTGCTGTTTTAAGAGTCAGAATTCCTAATTGCCTGCGGCGGGTAGTTTGCGGGCGGGGAGAGACAGCAGCTACTTTCTGTCCTAATAGTGCATTTAACAGGGTTGATTTCCCAACATTAGGACGTCCAATAAGTGTGACAAATCCAGAACGAAAAAGTGAATCCATACTATGATTTTACCGTTTTTTGCCAGTTAACAATTATTACTCCACCGATAATGACGATACATCCAACAACCATCTGCCATTCAAATGGTTCTCCCAGAAAAATGAGGCCCAGAATAGCTCCCACGATAGGGAAGATGTAATTGGTCATCATTGTTTTTGTTGGTCCAACAGAATGAAGCAGTGAATAATAGATCGTAGTTGCCAGACCAGTGCAAACTATTCCTAGAATTGCCAGAGCTATCCAGGTGCGTGGCAATATGGGTAAAACAAATTGCTTTTGACCGAAGAGCGCAATAGGCCAGATAATGATATTTGCTCCAAGCTGCTGCCCCAGGGCTTGTGTAATCGCTGGGAACCCTTTTGTGAATTTTCTGGCAAAAACAGATGAACCACCATAAAACATAGTGGCAATAAGCATGGCGATCAACCCCATGGTATAACTGCTCAAACCATTGCCCAACTGGTTTGACATCAAAATCAATACACCGCTAAAGCCAACGATCAAACCGAGGAATTTTCGCCAGGTAAATCTGTCGTCAGCCAGAAAAATAGATGAAAAGATGATCGTGAAGAGAGGGGGTGTGCCGTTTAATATGGCTGCAATCGCAGAAGGTATATGCAACTCTGCCCAGGAGATAAGCATAAATGGGAAAGCCATGTTAAATCCCCCAAGAACAAGAAATACCCACCATCTTGATCCAAAAGAAAACCTCTGATGTGTGATAAGAGAAAAAATGAGTAAAGTTAATAGTGCGAATGAAACGCGTAAAGCTACCAACGTAAAAGGGCTGATCTCCTGAACGATGATCTTTATCCAGAGAAACGAAGTTCCCCAGATTGAACCTAATGCAATGAATTTAAGCCAGTTTATTGCCGACAAGGTTATTTCCCTCAAGTTTTAACAGAATTTTTTTTGTTGTAATGCCATCTGGTGCACTAAAACCATGTAGAGAACGATCAGATCCAATGACACGATGGCAGGGGATAAAGATCGGGATAGGATTATTCGCCATTGTGGCGCCTACTGCCCGGGCAGCCAGGGGTTTGCCTGCTAATCTGGCCAGTTCAGAATACGTTCTAGTTTGCCCATAGGGTATCTGACGGGTGATAGCCAGGATATGCTGTTGAAAAGGTGTATGGGCATCAATATTTAAATCGATAGAAAACACTTTCCGTTTGCCGGCAAAGTATTCCAGAATTTGATCTACAGCACTGCACAGAACAGCACTTTTTTCGCCATTACCTGGCACCCACCCGGGATGCTTTCCAATTAAATGGTCAAGGTCACAAAAGTGAAGCGAAAATACCTGATTGAGAGTTCCTGTGATGCTAACTGAACCAATAAGAGTGTTTTTAACCTCAATTGCATAGGCGGATACGTTTTCCATATTATTGCTCCAGTGAACGATAAATAAGTGTAAATGTTATCACCTCCTGCCTCGAGGCGGTGAAGTTTGGGAGCTCAAAGTGCTGTTATTTTTTTTTGATAAACGTCAAAATGAGCAGAGAATATACAGATTTTCAAGGTATTGCGTGAATATCTGCACAGGTATAATATCTTATGTCCAGTGCTTTGTCTACAATTTAGTTTGATCAGGAGCAGTGAAATGAATATTGCACAGTTGGTTCAAGGAATAGCAGTTCTGGGTTGGATCGCTGCAGTCTTCTTTATATTCATGTCAGTTTATCGAGCAAGCAGGGGAAAACCGATCATGAAAGCCAGGCAGATCATCATCATTCTTGTTGTTGTCGCTATTATCCTCAGCGTATCTTCAGCCGGAATGGTATTCATACAACCTGAAGAAAGAGGTGTAGTAATTTCTGCAATTGCGCCTGACGGATATCGTACGAAACCGCTGGAACCTGGCTTGAATTATATTGTCCCATTCGCTGAAAGTGTAGTGCGTTATCCAATATCACGGCAGACGTACACGATGTCTATTGCGCCTTCAGAAGGTGCAATATCTGGGGATGATTCCATTACTGCAAGGACTTCTGATGGGCAGGAAATCTATGTTGATGCATCAGTGATCTTTTCCATCGATCCAGAAAAAGTTGTTCAGGTGCATATCGAATGGCAAGATCGCTATGGGTCAGATTTGGTGCGGGCACAGGCACGTGGTATCATCCGTGATGCTGTTTCTCAATTTGGAGTAGAGGAAGTATACAGTACCAAGCGCTTTGAACTTGTGAATATGATCAATACAGGTTTAAAAACAAAACTTGAAGAGAATGGATTGCTTTTGGTGGATTTTGTTCTGCGAAATATTACTTTTTCACCGGAATATGCCGCTTCGGTAGAACAGAAACAGATTGCTGAACAACAGGCACAACAGGCGCAATTTGTGGTAGAACAGAAGAAACAGGAAGCGGAGCAAGCCCGTCAGGTAGCTCAAGGAAAAGCAGATGCCCAGGTGACTGAAGCTAAAGGTGCTGCGGAAGCTCGCAAGATCCAGGCGGATGCTGAAGCATACGCTCTTCAAACCATAGCAAATGTTATTAATGAAAATCCTGATATTCTCATGTATAACTATATCAATGCTCTCTCGCCTAATATTGACGTTATGTTGTTGCCTTCAGATGCACCATTCATTTTCCCGTTGCCAACCACTGAAGGAACAACTGTAACGACAACACCATGACCCTGGAGGATGGATGTATGAGTAAACCTGTAAAAGCGCCTTCTGGCAAGCAAATACGATTGACCAGCCTTTCAAGTTGCGCTGGTTGAGCGTCTAAGCTGAATGCGGAAACGCTGGCGCAGGTACTGCGCCCTATTAAGAATACTTTTGCATCCAGTAATTTCCCCGACTTGCTTGTAGGTCTGGATTCTCCAGATGATGCAGCGGTATGGCGGTTGGAACCTGATCGTGCATTGGTTATCACTACCGATTTCTTCACTCCTGTGGTCGATGACCCTTATGATTATGGTTCAATCGCAGCTGCCAACAGTATTTCGGATATTTATGCGATGGGCGGGCAGCCTTTTCTGGCTTTAAACGTAGCTGCATTACCTCCAGATTTACCTTTCGAAATAAGCGAAGCCATTGTTAAGGGATGTGCAGAAAAAGCGAAAGAAGCCGGGGTGGTCATTGTTGGCGGGCACACTGTTCAAGATAAAGAGCCGAAATATGGATTGGTAGTGGTGGGATTTGTTAACCCCAATACCATGATCAGAAAAGCTGGTGCGAAAGTGGGAGATACTCTGGTCATGACCAAACCGCTTGGTTTTGGTGTAACAACAACAGCATTGAAGCGCGAAGTAGCATCTCAAGAAGATGTAGTAGAAGTAACAGGTTGGATGAAACAGTTGAATAAGCTTGCATCTCAACTGGCAGTGGCTTCTGGAGTGAAATGTGGAACAGATGTGACCGGCTATAGTCTACTGGGACATGGGTTGGAGATGGCAAATGCCAGCGGTGTTGGGTTAAGACTGCATTTCAACGCCATCCCATTTGTTTCATGCGCTGGTAAATATGCTAAAAAACTTACTTTTCCTGGCGGCGCGAGTGATAACAAGATGTTTTTCGAGAGTCAAGTCAGGTTTGACAGCACAATAAATGAACTCGACCAGATGCTTCTTTTCGATCCACAAACCAGTGGCGGGTTGCTGTTGGCTGTACCAAACCAGAAATTACAATCCTTTATGGATAAAGCGAAAGCCAGCGATCAGCCTGCTTGGGTAGTAGGAGAAGTCATTGAGGGAAATGGAATTGAGGTAGCTGCAAAGTGATAGAGCCAATAAAAGAACCCGGGTATCATCGTTCATCTGTGTTTGGGAAGAATGGGATGGTGGCTTCATCTCAGCCGTTAGCAACAGCTGCTGGACTTGAAATACTAAGACAGGGCGGAAAAGCTGCTGATGCTGCAGTTGCAGTTGCGGCAGCGCTGAATGTGACTGAACCGACTTCCACAGGTTTGGGTGGTGATGTCTTTGCATTGTATTATGATGCAATGACCCGAAAGGTCATTGCTCTCAATGGTTCGGGAAGGGCTCCTGCAGGGTTAACACTGGAGCGGATACGATATGAAGGATATGAGAATGGACTACCTGCAACCCACCCCCTGACTGTTACTGTGCCAGGAGCCTGCGCAGCATGGTGTGATCTATCTGAACGTTATGGTTGTCTGCCCCTGGCTAATGCATTGCAACCAGCTATTAAACTGGCTGAAGAAGGGTATCCCGTTGCACCTATCACTGCCTGGTTCTGGCAACATTCTGTAGATCGGATCTTGAAAAGAAGCTTGAATGGGCAAGAATTGTTGCTTGATGGTCGTAGTCCTGCAGCAGGTGAGATTTTCTACAATCCGGGATTGGCTCGGACGTTGCGGGCAATAGCCAATGATGGAAAAGCTACTTTTTATCATGGTGAGATCGCACAGGCCATTGTTGATGTAAACCAGCAGGCTGGTGGTTGTATGGAAATGTCCGATTTAACTGCTCATACCAGCACATGGGAAGAACCTATTGGTGTGGAGTATCGCGGTGTAAATGTATGGGAATGCCCACCAAACGGTCAGGGGCTGGCAGCACTTCTGGCATTGAATATCTTATCTGAATTCGATGTTGCATCAATACCTCATCTGAGTGCTGAAAGATTACATCTCCAAATTGAGGCGATGCGCCTGGCATTTGCTGATACTCAATACTATGTAACTGATCCTGCTTTTTCTCCTTCGCCTCTTTCTGCTTTGTTGTCAAGGGATTATGCCAGGCAGAGAAAGTCCATGATCTTTCCCGAAAAAGCCAACCCGGCTATCAAGCATGGATGCCCGCAAAGCCAGAGCGGTACAGTATATTTTTGTGTGGTTGATGGCGAAGGAAATGCCTGTTCCATCACGAACAGCAACTATAAAGGATTCGGAACAGGAATAGTACCAAAAGGATGGGGGTTCACATTGCAAAATCGTGGGCTTGGCTTTTCGTTGGATTCCAAACACCCCAATTGTGTGGAACCGGGCAAGCGACCCTACCATACAATCATCCCTGCAATGGCAACATACACCAATGGCAACCTGTATGCTGCATTTGGTGTGATGGGAGGATTCATGCAGCCACAGGGACATGTTCAGGTTGCTTGTGCCTTACTGGATGACGGGTTGGATACCCAGGCAGCATTGAATCAACCACGTTTTTGCATAGAACCAGATAAGATTGGTTCAGTGGTGGCTCTGGAAGAAGGAATTTCAATAGAAGTAATTGATCAATTAGAAAAGTGGGGACATACCGTGACGCAAGTCAGCGGGATGGAGCGGGGAATGTTTGGCAGGGGACAGATCATCCGGAAAAACCCAGATAATGGAGTGCTGGAAGGCGCCAGCGATCTAAGGGCAGATGGTTGTGCAATGGCAATTCTATGAACCTGTTTTTCTAGTGTTAAAATATCTTTATGTTTGAGCCAAATGAGCATATTCAGGGGATTTTAGATACCTTGCCTTTGAAACCTGGCTGTTATGTGTACCGCAACGCAGAAAAACAGGTCATTTATGTTGGCAAGGCGGTCAATCTTCGGAATCGGGTGAGATCATATTTTCATGCCCTGCCAGATTGGGATAGAAAGACACGCAAACTGGTAACTCAGATCGCTGATATTGAATGGATCGTAGTGGATTCAGAGCTTGAAGCCCTGATCCTTGAAATGAACCTCATTAAGAAATACCGTCCTCATTTCAATATCCGGTTAAAAGATGACAAAAATTACCCATATATCAAGGTGCACTGGAATACTCCATTCCCAAAAGTAACTGTTACCCGATTGATGGCTCAAGATGGTTCTCGGTATTACGGACCATACACAAGCGTTTGGGCGGTTCATCAAACCCTGGATGTCTTAAGGAGGATATTTCCTTATCTGACCTGTGATCGTGAAATTACTGGTAAAGATGCCCGCCCATGCCTGTACTATGATATCAAGTTATGCAGTGGTCCTTGTATTGGAGCAATTGACAAAACAGAGTACCGGCAACTGATCGAAGACCTGGGCTCCTTTCTGGAAGGAAGAACAGGACCAATTGTTAATCGCTTGCAACGGGAAATGGAAAAAGCAGCAGATGAATTGCGTTTTGAAAAAGCTGCTGCCATCCGAGATCAGTTGCAAGCCATTGAGAAAATTGTCGAAAAGCAAAAAGTGATCAGCAGCGATCAGAAAGATTCTGATGTGATCGCCATGGCACGCAATGATGGCGAAGCCTGTGTTCAAATTTTCTTCATCCGCAATGGGAAACTGATAGGTCGCGAATACTTCATTCTTGAAGGCACTGCAGATGAAGCTGACACAGAAGTAATATCTGAATTTATCAAGCAATTTTACGCAGAAGCTGCTTCAATTCCGAGCCAGGTGCTTTTACCTAACGAAGTGGAAGAAGCAGCCATCATCAAACAGTGGTTGAATACTCGCCGGCAAGGAGATCTTGTTGAACTCCTGGTGCCGAGAGATGGTCCTTCTCAAGAATTGGTACAAATGGCTACTGAAAATGCGGTGGAAACTTTGCAGGCTTTAAAAGTACGTTGGGAAGCTGATACCAACCGGCAAACTGAAGCACTGGCTGAGCTTCAAAAAGCATTTGAGCTGCCAGAAGCACCCAATCGCATCGAATGTTATGACATTTCCAACACGCAAGGCACAGCTGCAGTGGGCAGTATGGTGGTTTTCGAACAGGGAGTACCAAATAAAGCACTTTACCGGCGTTTCAACATCAAGACAGTACAGGGTCCCGATGACTTTGCCAGTATGGAAGAAGTGCTCAACCGGCGATTGAATCGTTGGAAAACCATTCAAGAAGATGAAACGCCAGGAAAGAAGGTTGATCCATCCTTTGCATTATTACCTGATATTCTCCTTGTTGATGGGGGCAAGGGGCAATTGAGCAGAGCAGTAACGGTGCTTGAAAAGTTTGATTTGATAGATAAGGTTAAGGTGGCGGGTCTGGCAAAGCAACAAGAGGAGCTTTTTATACCCGATAAACCAGAATCCATTATGTTACCGCGAAATTCGCAGGGGTTATACCTGTTGCAGCGGATCCGCGACGAGGCTCATCGTTTTGCTATCACCGCTCATCGGAATCGGCGTGGAAAAGAAGGAATTGCCTCGCGATTAGATGCCATTCCGGGAATAGGTCCTAAAAAACGGAAAGCATTGCTGATGCAATTTGGTTCAATTGAAGGGATAAAATCTGCCAGTGTGGAAGAGTTGATACAGGTAAAAGGGATCAATGAGAACCTGGCAATGGTGATCTTAAGTTCTCTGGATTAGCAGACTAAATTCAACAAGCTTTATTTAACCGTACAGGGATATGAAATTTCTTCAAATTCATAGGGGATGTCTCTATCAGAAAGATAACTGTGATCCGGAAGCATCTCATAATTTCCACCCAGATAGTGGTTGAATATCACCCGAAAAGTATTTACAGGAGTGATTTCAGAGTATAGATCATCTTTGCCATCCCCAGGCAGGTAATATGCGTTGAGAATTGCCATACGTTCTTCATTGTAATAACCATGATCTCCCTGAAGGATGATCACAGGTGGATGGCTAGAGTTTTTTATGATCTTTTGCAGAATTACTGGCAACTGGCTATTGAGGAATAGAACTTCATTCGTATAACCGCTTTTTTCATCATTGGTGAAGGCATATTCGCCATTTGCTCCAAGCACCCATGGGCCATGGGGTGCCATGATGTGAAGAAAAACAAATTTTGGACCCTGAATAGTAGATGAGTTTTCAAGTTGATCCAAGACATACAGGATGCGATCATAATGATCCTGCTGGGGAGTCTGGATATTGGTGGTCAATTGAAACCCCAACATGGCGCGAAGTTCATCCAGAACACGGAGTACGGTTGTGCGCAGATAAAGCACCTCAAATTCCGTTACTTGCCTGAAGTTCAGCATCTGTAAGAGGGGAGATTTCTGTCTGGCGTAATAAATATCAGCATCAGTGATCTCATCCCATGAAATACCAGTTTCAAAAGAGATAAAAGAATACCCTAGCTGTTCGAATTCACTACGAACATTACTATGAATGATGGAATCGGAAAAATTTCCCCAATCAAGATTTTGTTGCACAATATCAGGAGAAACCTTCTCCACATAATTCATATTCAATGAGGATGCCAATGAAAGTGCTGTAATGCTGTAATTGCTCTGTGTGCAGGACGGAAAAACAAAGCCCATTTGTTCCAATGTCTCTACAAATTTACTAACATCCAAATCGTGATATTTTTGCAACATATCTTCACGAGAATATGCATCCAGGATGATGTAATATATATCTGGCATATCTGTAGATGCCTGTACCGGCACATTTGTAACAGATTTTTTTGATTGTGACTGAGGGGTGCGGATCCATTGCCATCCAATTTGCATAAGCGAAATACAAACCAAAAAAACAGACAAGGCGTTTAAAATCCTTGAAATCATTTGAAGATCCCTTTTATTCTTGAAGATCAAGAATAGAGCAGCCACCCACACCACCAACCAGAGAGGTGCGAGAACCAGATGCCTGCCAAGCAAGAAACCAAATAATGATTTTTCTTCAAGGAGGTCATAAACATGACCATAGGTGAAGAAGAAAATAAAACATACGCTAAGAATTAAGGCTGCAAGATTCTGTTCATGAAATATTTTTTGCAGTATCCAAAATGCTATGATGACAAAAATTGCTGTAAAAATGAAAGCTCGCAAGGTCAGAAACGGATCAACCTGGTTGAAATTCTTTGCCAACAAAGCTAAAAATGGAAAAATCCCAATAAGAATGGGATGAAATGCATATTGTTTCTTCTCTTTATGGAGGGCCTTGGCATTGGTTTCATAGGAGGATGATGCTTGTTTCATATGGTGAGATTATACTTGAAACATTACATTGAAAGGTTTGGTTGATGGTGAGAAGATTCCTGAAGATAGGATTCCTTGACTCTATCATAGACAAATGATAGACTCTTTTTTCGCGTGCTTATCCCTTGCCGGTATTCCCGAAGAAGTACACCTTGTCATTCCGGGGGGGCTTTGATATAATTCACGCGCTAAGTTTGATACCTTAACAATTGAGTTTTTTGCCGACGTAGCTCAATGGCAGAGCAACCGCCTTGTAAGTGGTAGGTTATGGGTTCAATTCCCATCGTCGGCTCAGTTACCGGCTGGCGAGTGAGGCGAGGGTTACCATGCCTTACTCTCAAGCAGATAACTGCTAATGGACGGTTACCCAAGTGGCCAACGGGGTCTGACTGTAAATCAGATGGCAGAAGCCTTCGGAGGTTCGAATCCTTCACCGTCCACTGCAGCTGGTTAAGCCCTGCCGTAAGGACACCAGCAAGAACGGCAAGCCCTCATAGCTCAGTTGGTAGAGCACGTTCTTGGTAAGAACGGGGTCATGGGTTCAAGTCCCATTGAGGGCTCTAGCTGCTAAATATTACTTAAAATGAATGTTTTTTAAGGAGAAGGAACATGGCGAAGCAGAAATTTGAGAGGACAAAGCCACATCTGAATATTGGGACCATGGGACATATTGACCATGGAAAAACGACCCTGACCGCAGCAATCACGAAGTATTGCGG
>Ga0116193_1000400_pt1 | contig 41861 bp, 35 predicted proteins | sample AD_UKC115_MetaG_FD_89892 | JGI IMG/M metagenome (GOLD analysis project Ga0116193, IMG submission 89892) | Active sludge microbial communities of municipal wastewater-treating anaerobic digesters from Hong Kong - AD_UKC115_MetaG | ecosystem: Engineered > Bioreactor > Anaerobic > Digestate... | reverse complement strand
GTGTCATCAGTTGTGCTTGTTGTATCTTCAGTGTCAACTATCGTGTCGAGAGTTGTCTTGAATGCCTTGAGCTTGCTGGTGAGAATCATGTAGTAGTTGGAAGCTGAATAGTCGTTTTTCCAATTTGTAAGTGCCGTAAGACTGTCAGGTGTAAGCTTGCCGATATCCTTGTCGGTATAAGCCTGCTGAAGCTCTTGAGCTACAGCGCTGTCAATCTTTCCGTCATTTGCTGTTGCGATAACTGCGTTGATTCCGTCCTCATCGAGCGGGTTGTACATATCAACCGCGTTCTGAATTGTGAAGAAATCTCTGATACCGCCGTACTTGATCTTGTCAATGCCGGCTTCATCAAAATCAAGACCGATTGCGTCTGACTTCAGGTCAAGATAACGGTCGTAATAAACTTCCTTGTTTCCGAAACCCCAGAAATCAGCTGTGGTTGACTGCATACGTGCAGTGCTGTACCAGAAAGTTGAAAGGAGCGGATAAAGGCTGAATACGCAATAAGCAATTACAAAAGGAGCGACGAAAATATAACCAAAACGAGTATAACTCATACTCTTGTGTTTATTCGCGTTTGCCATCTTTGTTACTCTCCAAAATTTTGCCAAATTTGTTGAATTGTTGTTGTCTCTAAAAATAGGAAATGCGGGACAGGGTGTTGCCCTGCCCCGCACAAGTACCTAATTTGGATTATTGTATCCGGTTAAGAATTACAGAAGACCCAAATCTTCAACTGCAGACTGGAACTGAGCTTCAGCATCAGCAACAGATGAGATATCACCTGAGCAGTAAGAAGCTACAACAGTATTGAATGCATCGTTGATTGCCTGGTCGTCCTTGCTGACAGTAGAGTTATCAATGTTGATAGCTGTGTCAAGGAGAATTCCGTAAGGGTTCTCGCCGCCGAGGAAGTCAAGACCAAATGTTGTGTCGTTTGCAACAGCTGTCATAAGGCTGATGTTGTTAACGAACTCACCGTTTGTATCAATCATATCCTGGAGGTTTGTCTTATCGATTGCAATGTTTCTCATGATTGTTGCAACAGAAGCCTTCATGTCGCAGTACTTGGATGCCATCATCCATGTGCCGCCCCAGTAGAATGAGGTAGGACCGGAAGTAATACCCCAATCGCCGAACGTAGGGTTAGCCTCGTCACGAAGGTTCAAAGACCAGCTGAGCCACATAGGTCCCCAGTATGTAAGAGTTGACTTGTTTGCAGCGTTGCCTGTCCAAGCATCTGTCCATTGATCTGTCTGGAATGTAAGATCCTCATCATAGAGAGCCTTAGCCATATCGAAGTAATCTTCGATAACAGGATCAATTGTGAGCTGACCATCTGTAATCCAGCCCTCTGAACGTGTGTTCAGGTAAGCGCGGAATACATCTGAATAGTCAGAAACAACCTTAACTTTTCCGTCAGACTTCTCATTTACGTCACGAGCTGTGTTCATAAATGTGTCCCAATCTGCGAAGAAATCAGCAACCTCTGCAGGATCCTGTGTTCCAAGATACTGTTCAGCAAGTGATCTCTCGTAGTAAACGCCGCATGGGCAAGCCTGCCATGCAAGACCCTTGATAACGTTGTTGTCATCTGTAGCCCATACCATGGTGTACTTGTACATCTCGTTAACGAACTCGCTGTAAGCGATACCAAGATCGTTAACTGCGATTGTGTTGTCTGAGCTCATGTACTTAGATGCATAGTCTGCATCGCATACGAACATGTCAGGTGCATCTTCACCAGATGCAAGAACCTGGTCAAGCTTTGCCTGATAGCTGTTGGACTCAGTAATTACTTCTGTGTGTGCAACGTCAGGTGCATAAGTGTTAACAAGGCCAGGGAACTCGTCGTTCCAGCCATAGATAACAACTTCATCGCCCTCGTCTGCAACATCAGTAGCAACTGTGCGCTCTGTGAAGTCAGAAGCCGTAACAGCCTCAGTACTTGCAGCAGAAGCATCAGTAGCTGACTCAGCAACAGATGCAGCAGCTGAAGCAGCAGTGCTTGCAGTAGTGTCTTCTGACGATGATTCGCTTGTAGAACCAGCGCAAGAAGCAACAACACCAAGAACCAGTGCTAAAGACAACATCAAAGCAATAATCTTCTTTGTCTTCATCTGTTTTTGCCTCCTCAATAATAAGGTTTTATTTTCTGTCCAATTAGGACCACAATTTACTTGCGCCGGGGGCCATCCCGATCGCGATTCGTCAGCCTTGGACAGCCATTATGTCCAAAATCACGAATTCTTACATTGGCAGTTTACAACAATTTACACAGTTATGCAATCATTTTTTATGCAATCGGTGCAATGCCTCACTTTATTTGGCCTTTCCTTTGTTTAATTCGCCATTAAAAAAATTTGTTTGCCATATCTGTTCAAATACTGTGAATAATCGTTAAAATCGGTTGTAGTGTGATATGTCGTACCGTTGACCGTACCATATATGGTCACGGTCGAAGTCTGTGCTCCGGGTTCCTGAGCGGCAATTGAGATGTCGGTTACATCTGCCGGAGCTATGTTCTTGCGGTCATTCTTAATCTGCGTCGCGGTCGTCTCCGTTGTTCCCGTATCATCCGTGTCAGATACAACAGCTGTATTGTCCTGCGGTTCCGGTGAAACATTGATGTCGGCTGCGAGTTTTGCCTTAAGAGCTTCTTCGAGGCCGGCGGGGTCAGAGGCGACTGATGCCAGCGTGACATACTGGCCGTTAAGCATATCGAAATTAGCATATTCGGATGAACTTGTAATATTTCCGTCAAGATCCGTTATTGTTCTTGTCATTACAACCGACAGCACGCGTCCGTTGTCGGAATATGAGAAGCCGACTTCAACCGATGCCGGATTCTCCGGAACACCTGTCAGAAGAACCTGTGCCTTGGCATCACTGCCCATTCTGCTGTATATTCCTGCACATTCCTCATAATATCCATCGAGTATCAGATTGACGGCATCCTGAACATTGGCTGCAGAATTATCCGTAACAAGCATTCTTGTGCCGCTGAAACTTACAAGCAGTTCATTGTCATCCGTGTTTGTGCTCTCTTCGAATTCTTCAAGCTCGGCCGTAAAATCCGCGGTCACCGTCTCACTCGTAAGTTCTGAGAAATCGACGCGCTCCGGTATAGGCGTGGGCGAAGGAGTCGGAGTGGCGGTAGGCGTCGGAGAAGGTTCGGGTGTAGGCGTGGCTTCAGCCGTAGTCTGCTCAGTCTGTTCCGTTGCATCCGTTGCTTCGGCCGATTCTGTCGTTGTACCGGCAATTCCGCTCAGACTGTCAGACAGATCTCCCAGACCGTCGCTCAAACCGTTGTAATCCACCGAACACGCTGCCAGCATCATGGCTGAGCAGAGTGTAACAGCGATAATCACCGCCGTGCTCCTGCTTACTGTCATTCTTGTAAATCTTCTCATAAACGGCATCTTCCTTTCTTGTTTCACGCCGCGCACATGCTCACGCGCAATGTTATTATACTTCTGTTATCTGCAGTTTATCATTTCGAAGAGCCGCCGAAAAAACAACTCCTGAATTACCGCCGCTTCTTCTGATAAGAATCTTGCCTTCAGAACTTGCCATATACGCCGCAGCCGTAGCTATGTCACTCTGTCTGTCCGGCGCGAAGGTCATCTTGAGAGGCAGTCTTACATCGGCTATCTGTCTTGCTGAATACGCTGTGACCGAAGCACCGAGATCATCGGCTATACATCTGATTATATCGCTGTCACGCGCATTGCTCGAGACTGCGATTGTAGAAACAGAGGCCGGATTTATAAGATGATTCTCAAGAGATGTACGGACAACGCCTGCACTGTATTGCGGATCAAGCTTGGTCTTAAGCTCGATTCCCAGACACAGAAGTCTCGGCGTAAGCACCAGTATCGACGATGTGTCATAAGTGTCCGGAAGTTTGCGGCAGGTTATGAAGACAGCCGGAATGATTGATTTTAATGACGCTGTATCCTTATATGCCTGAATGAATGAGTCGTGTGTCTCAGGAGTATAGCGATGAAGCTCAAACAGCATGGAATCGAGAACCGGTTCACCAAACACAACAGGCATGTCTGTATAAAGACTCACTCTGCCTCCTGCGGCGATATGGTGTTTTACTCTGTCGCAGAGTACGTCATCGCTGACTGTCATTGAATATGAGCGAATCATTCCGCCGATGTCCGGCGCAATATCAGCGTTGCTTCCGAATGAAGTGAAGCAGTAATTTCCGAGTTCATCTGCAATTGCCTTTACTATCACCGAACACTGTTCAGAACTCAGGGAACCGCGCTTCACAGTCGCGGCAAATTTGCCTTCCGGAGAAACGCAGACAACCGGGATATTTCCCAAAGGCTGAGAAATTGATGACGCAATCTCGCACGCAGCCTCGAGCGGAAGCAGCATTACGAAAGCCGTGGTATCATCGGAAGAAGGACAGGATATTGATGAGGCGAAAAAGTCCTCGCTGTATATCCATCGTCCGCCGATAGAATCCATCAGCAGTTTTCCGGTTCTCTTCGCATTATCCGATCGTCCATAGCAGAGTAAATACATAAAGCCTCCGAACAAAATACCGTTTTGCCTGTTTATAAAACATTATCACACTTTGTATGAAAAGAATAAGACAAAGATTCCGGGAAGCCCGGTCAGATTGCGATTCTGTGCCGTACTTGTTGTGATAAACTTTTCTTAAAGAATACTTTTCGATGACATAGAAAAGCACCAAAAGGAGCAGGTTATGAATATTGTGATACTTGACGCACTCGCAGCAAATCCCGGAGACATCTCATGGGATCCTTTCTCCCGGTACGGGAACGTCACCGCCTATGATGTTACTCCCCCCGGGCTTGTGGCTGAACGCGCCCGTGACTGCGAGATATGCATAACAAACAAGACGCGTTTCGACGCGGACGTTATATCACAGCTGCCAAAGCTCAAATACATAGGAGTTCTTGCCACGGGATATAACGTAGTGGACCTTGATGCCTGCGCCGCGCGCGGTATAGTCGTGACAAACGTCCCGGAATACGGAACCTTTGCGACTGCACAGATGACTATAGCGCTGCTGCTGGAGCTTTGCGACCGCGTCGGACTGCACAGCAGTTCGGTCATGAACGGCGATTGGTGCAAAGCACCTCAATTCAGCTATTTCCTCTCTCCGCTTACCGAACTTGCGGGCAAGAGGCTTCACATTATCGGTTTCGGGAAAATAGGACGACGCGTCGCGGCGATAGCCTCGGCACTCGGCATGACCGTAACCGCAACGCCTCATTCGCTGACCTCTTCAAAAGAATTATGCGACGGTTATGAAGTTGCGCTTCTTACTCTCGAAAAAGGACTGTCAGAAGCAGATGTCGTAACTCTTCACTGCCCGCTCACCGCCGCAACCTCAGAACTGATAAATGCCAGGACCCTGGCAATGATGCATGACGGTGCGCTGCTCATCAACTGTTCGAGAGGCGGCGTCATAAACGAGCAGGATGTCGCAGATGCGCTCAGAAACGGAAGACTCGGCGGATTCGGTGCGGACGTTGTCGCGACAGAACCGATGCTTCCGGATAATCCGCTTCTCGGCGCTCCTAACGCTTTCATCACTCCCCACATCGCATGGGCACCCGTTGAGACGCGGCGCAGGCTGATTGACGCGGCAGCCGCAAATCTCGGATCATTCCTTGAAGGCAGGCCCGTCAATATGGTGAACTGATGCATTTATACGCCCGAAAATATTACCGGAGGCATCTGGGAAATGACGCCTCCGGTAAGGAATAAGGGATAGATTAAGAAAAATGTCATAATAAAAAACGTTCACGAACACGTATAGGTTGATAATATCAACCAAACCCGTTTTGGTCAAATAGTAAATAAGAGTTTTTTTGAGTTATTTTCCTGATGTTTTTAGCTGAATTGCAAACCCGGCACCTGCCAGGAGTACTATAACGAGTGCAGAGGTCAGTGCGTATTCTCCGGAAAAGCTCGCGCCGAGGATTAACTGTTCAAAATTTGACGCGCAGGTTCCGGCAAGAAACGAATTCCAAAGAAGCGGCGCAATGACCGATGCCATTATTTTCGCGCCGTACAAAGCCGTGAAAAGACTTATGCTCCATTTCTGGGCAAAATAGACCAGGGCGCCTATCAATGCCCCCGCAGCCAGCCCAGTGAGAACAAGTATGACCCGTCCCGATGATTCACCGGCAATTCTGCCTACTCCGCTGTAATCGTTATATACCCAGTAGGCGCAGACAACCGCAGATATCAGCACCAGAGCCTTCATGTACAGGACAAATGCACCGATTGCAAATCCAAGGGTAAAGATTGCGAGAATTACCAGTCTGAGCGTCAGGGATGGGGCGGAATCAATATTTGCGGCGATAAGCCGGTTTACATATGAACCTGTTACAAAACCGGCGACACCGCCTATCAGGGCGAGACTCAGCCTGAAGAACCTGTATCCCGCGAAGCAGACGATTGCGCCAAGTACAAGAGTCAGTATGGAGACAACAACATTACTCATCGAACAGAATCTCCCTTACCTGAGACAGGCTGACCGCGCCGCACAGGGCAACTTTGAGCTGTGCCGCACCCGGCGTGCCTTTAATGTAGAAGGTCATGACTCCCCGCATCTCCCTTACGGCAATATCTTCGCGCGCGTAAAGGCATCTGCCTTCAAGCTCTTTAATCAGCATCCGTTTGCGTTCATCAAGAGTGACCGGCGCGGCTTCTCTTCCGTCAAGCTCTCTCCTTATCTTATCGAATACCCACGGATTTCCTGTGGCGGCTCGCCCGACCATCAGCCCGTCTGCGCCTGTCTCATCAAGCATTCTGCGCGCCGACAGACCGTCAGATATGTCACCGTTTGCGAAAAAAGCCAGGTCATAATCCTCGACACTCCGACGCATCAAGGCAATTGCCCCGATATCCGCCTTTCCGCTGTACATGTCAGCCTGCGTCCTTCCGTGAACGCAGATCATCCGGGCACCGCTGTCCGCGAGCATTCGGGCGAAGTCCGGACTGCCCTTCTCGTTTCTGTCGAATCCTATTCTCGTCTTGACTGTAACAGGAATCTGTCTTCCGGCACCGCTTAGCGCCGCCACCGCCGCTTTGACTATAGCCGATGCCCTGCCAGGATCCTTAAGCAGCGCGGATCCCGCTCCGGTCTTGATAACCTTGGCGACCGGGCAGCCCATATTGATATCTATCATTGATACGCCGTTAAGTCTGTCGTCATCAAGTATTCTCTCTATTGCACAGGTAAAATCTTCCGGTTCGCTTCCGAACAGCTGAATAGCGGTAATTCCTTCACTTGCGGGATCTATCCGCATATACTGCATACTCTTTTCTATGCCGTTATAACGGATTGAACGCGCACTCGTAAGTTCCGTCGGCGAATAAGTCGCACCGAGACTCCGGCATATCACCCTGAACGGCAGCGATGACACACCTGCCATCGGCGACAGACAGATGGGGCTTGCAAGCTCTATATCACCGATTCTGACCAAATTCATAAAATCTCCAATTAATCTTCGTCGTTGCCTTTGATTTTATACCTTTTTAATGTTGAAATAATAACAATTAGGGGACAAAATAGTATTCTGAAAAAGAGGTGTAATTTATGGAAGATTGTCTTGTTTATTTTTTTACAGGTTTTCTGGACAGCGGAAAAACTTCTGTCATCAGTTCATGGCTCGGAAGCGAGAACCTTAAGGGACGTACCGCCGTCATTATCTGCACTGAAGAAGGCGAGACCGAATATCCTGAGAATGCAACCGTCATCAATTGCGAGACCACAGATGTCACAAAGGAGATGACATTTGAACTTGAGCGCAAATACAAACCGGATTTCATCTTTATCGAATGGAACGGATCGGTATCGCCGAAGGAATTTTTCGATGTCGTGGACGTGCCTGAACGATGGGCCCTTGCAGCAACAGTAATTGTGGTCGACTGCTCGACTTACGGTGAATACTATAAGAACATGCAGACCTTTTTCGCCGACTACTACAGATTCGGAGACATGGTGATTTTCAACAGAGTCGACGAGTCAAAAGACAACCTCCCGAAGCTTCGCGGCTCGGTAAAGGCAGTCAATCCCGGAGTCAATATTTCTTTCTTCAACAAGAACAACGAGGTCATGAGGATAGAAGACCACCTTCCTTATGATCTTTCTGCAAATCCCTGCGCGATAACAGCCGATGATTTCGGGCTCTTTTATACCGACGCACTCGACAACGCAGAACGCTATTCCGGCAAAAGAGTGTCTCTTATCGGACAGGCCGGCTTGCTTGAGATGCGCGAATTCCGCGGCAAAGCGTTCATACTCGAACGCAAAGCATACACATGTTGTGCCGCTGATGTCGGCAAGATGGGAATTCTCTGTATGTATAACTACAAGTCGAACTTTCCGGCAGGTCAGTGGCTGAAGGTGACGGGAACGCTGTCGTACTACGAAGATGACGACGGAAGCGGTCAGAAGGTTGAGGTTCCGTGTCTGAACGTCGAAGACTACGCAGTTACTTCAAAGCCCGACAACGACATTATTTATTTCAACTGATTCTAATTATAAGGAGTGAATAACATGACAAAAGTAGACATTTTCTCCGGCTTTCTCGGAGCCGGCAAGACAACGCTGATCAAGAAGCTCATCGCAGACGGCTATAACGGCGCCAAGCTCGTTCTCATCGAGAATGAATTCGGACAGATCGGAATTGACGGAGGCTTTCTCAAAGAATCCGGAATAGAGATAACCGAGATGAATTCCGGCTGTATATGCTGCTCTCTCGTAGGCGATTTCGGCACCGCGCTAAAGGACGTGATTGACCGTTTCTCACCTGACAGAATACTCATAGAACCGTCCGGCGTCGGAAAACTCTCAGACGTAGTCGCCGCCGTCAAGCGTGTCGGGAACACCGATATATGCGGAACAGTCACGGTCATAGATGCTTCAAAGTGCAAGATTTATCTCAAGAACTTCAAGGAGTTTTACGAGAATCAGATCAAATACGCAGGAACAATAATTCTGAGCCGCACAGGCAACGTTTCAGCAGCAAAGCTTGAAGAAGCCGTTGCTTTGATACGCGCAATCAATTCCGGTGCGCAGATAATCACAACACCCTGGGAACAGCTCTCGGGAGTTCAGATTCTCAAGGCTATCGAAGAGCCTCTGACAGCTGCCGATATGGCGGCGGCTCTTCTTGAAGCCGAAGAACACGAGCATGAACATCATCACCAGCATCACCATGATGAAGAAGACGACGACGATGACGATGAGTGCTGCTGCCATCACCACCATGATGATGACGATGACGACGATGAAGGAGAAGACGAAGAGTGCTCCTGCGGACACCATCATCACCATCACGGACACGATGCGGATGAGATTTTCGACAGCATCGGATTTGAAACAACAAAGATTTTCAAGGAAGACGAGATCAGAAACGCTCTGACAATGCTTGATGACAGCGCAAGATTCGGTCAGCTTCTCCGCGCTAAGGGCATAGTTGCCTCGGAGAACGGAAAGTGGATTCACTTTGACTATGTTCCCGGCGAATCCGACGTCAGATTCGGACCTTCGGATGTAACCGGCAAACTCGTTGTTATCGGTTCAAACGTGAACAAGAAAGCTATATCGGAGCTGTTCGGACTTGTAACAGCATGACCTGATGCGGCGTCTCGCGCTGCATTGACTGAAAAAACAACGGCGAAGCCTTATTGAAAGACTCCGCCGTTTTTTATATGCTGTATCAGGATACCGTTAAGCCTCGCCGGAATCCATTTCATACGGCTTGGGATCGACCTTTGTGTAGCGGATAATCTCATCCATTCTCTGTCGGTCAAGATACGCGACCAGCGAAAAGGCTTTGCCGGATTTTCCCGCTCTCGCGGTTCTTCCGATGCGATGAAGGTAGAGCTCGTTCTCCTTCGGAATATTATAATTGAAGATTCCTTCAACATCGTCAACGTCTATTCCGCGAGCGACGACATCGGTCGCAACAAGAACATCAAATTTGCTGCTCCGGTAGTCATCCATGACGCGGTTGCGCGCACCCTGACCTATATCACCGTGAAGTGCTTCAGCTTTAAGTCCCTGCCTTGAGAGCTTCTCACATACCCGGGAAGCTTCATTTTTTGTGTTGCAGAACACAATGACCTTATGAAGGTTCTCCTTCTTCATTATCTTCGTCACCGCGCACAGCTTGTCCTTCTCAGGACACGAGACAATGTACTGGTCAATATTCGGATGATCTTCAGCCTTAGGCATGACATCTATCTCTGCGGCCCCGGTCATGAACTCCCATGTGATGTCCTGAATCTCACGCGGCATCGTAGCTGAAAAAAGCGCAGTCTGTCTGTCTTCCGGCGTCAGCGCGATTATTCTCTTGATATCCTTTATAAAGCCCATCTTGAGCATTTCATCGGCCTCGTCCAGCACAAGCGTATAAATCTGCGAAATATCGCACAGTCTGCGCGATACCATGTCGAGAAGCCGTCCCGGCGTCGCGACAATTATCTGCGGGTTCTTCGCAAGCTTCTCTTCCTGGATACGCATGCTCTGTCCGCCGATAAGCGGTGCCACTTTGAAGCCTTCAATATACTTCCCCAGTCCCTTAAGCTCGGCAGTAATCTGAAGCGCAAGTTCTCTTGTAGGAGACAGAATCAATGCCTGAACATATTTTGAATTTAAGTTGAGATACTCTATTATCGGTATTCCGAAAGCAAAAGTCTTTCCGGTCCCCGTAGGTGCCTTCGCTATGACACTCATGTTGTCCATCATCAGCGGAATTGCCTTCTGCTGTACCGTGGTCGGACGCGTAACGCCCATCTTGTCAAGGGCCTCCATCACCTCAGGTGACAGCCCCAAATCCTTAAAAGTTATTTCTTCGCTCATGCTAGTCCTTTATCTGTTAAAATCTCTGATACCCGCAAACTATACCACAAAACGCCGGCGTTTACCGCTTAAGGCTGATATAATGGTTAAAAAGTTTTCGTTCGGAGGCATTTTATGGCGAAAAGAGTGTTTTTAATTGTTCTGGACAGCTTCGGTATCGGAGAAGCTCCCGATGCTGCGGAATTCGGCGACTCCGGGAGCAACACGCTTGCCGCAGTCCTGTCTTATTCTGACGCACCGTTCACAAACCTCGCGCGAATGGGTCTTCTGTCGATAGACGGCGAAAATGATGCCAGAATAACAGCTTACAAACGCGCTCAGCAATGCCTGCCGCCGCCTATCGGCTCGTACGGACGTGTGCGCGAATTATCACGCGGCAAAGACTCAACCGTCGGACACTGGGAGATGTGCGGCATAATATCCGAGACTCCCCAACCGACTTATCCGAACGGCTTCCCGGACAAGATCCTGAATCAGATAAAACAGATTACCGGTAGAGACATACTTTGCAACAGACCTTACAGCGGTACCGACGTAATCCGCGACTATGGCGACGAACACGTGGCGACGGGCTCTCTCATAGTTTACACTTCAGCTGACAGTGTCCTTCAGGTTGCTGCGCACGAGGACGTAATTCCCGTTGACGAATTATACAGGATCTGCGGCGGCATACGGGAGATCATGACAGACGACAATGCCGTCGGACGTGTTATCGCGCGCCCGTTCACAGGCACTTCCGGAAACTATACAAGAACTCCTCGCCGACACGACTTTTCTCTGCCCGCACCGTCATCTACAGCCCTTGACGCTCTCAAAGGCGAGGGCTTTGACGTGATATCAATAGGGAAAATATCAGATTTGTTCGCCGGACGCGGCATCACAGAAACATACCCGACCCACGGAAACACAGAAGGCATTGCCAGAATCAAAGAGATGATGAACCGCGATTTTACAGGACTCTGTTTTGCAAATCTCGTGGATTTCGATATGCTTTACGGACATCGTAACAACATCGAAGGTTACGCACTCGCCATGCACGAATTCGACAGCGCTCTAGGTGATATCATATCGTCGCTCAAAGATGACGATCTGCTGATGATAACAGCCGACCACGGCTGCGACCCGTCGACCGCATCGACCGACCATTCGCGCGAGTGCATCCCGCTTCTTATGTTCGGCGATAATCACAGAGTCGCGCATAACCTTGGTGAGCTTATAGGTTTCGGAAACATCTCAGACTATGTGATAAACGCGCTGATGGAACGCAGAGAGCCGCATATATATGAACCGGAGACAGACTCTCATAAAACAGTGCCCTCGGACATTATGAGTTATGTAGATCTCACAAATCTCAAGGTCACCGCTACAAAGAAAGATATAGAGACTCTCATTACTAAGGCTGTCAGCGAGGGCTGTGCAAGCGTATGCATCCCCCCATGCTTCGTCCCGGAGGCAAAACAGATTTCTGCCGGACGCATAGCCATATGCACAGTAATCGGTTTCCCTAACGGCTACCAGACCACAGCCGCCAAGTTGTTCGAGGCCGCGGACGCCTGCGACAACGGAGCATCTGAAATTGATATGGTTATAAACACCTGCTTCCTGAAGTCACACCTGACTGCACAGGTGCAGAATGAAATAGAGCTTATCGCACGGGTTGTACATGATAAAGGCGCAATTCTTAAAGTAATAATCGAGACCTGCAACCTCTCCCGTGACGAGATCTCCGATATGTGCAAAATCGTCTCAGAAAGCGGCGCTGACTTCATCAAGACTTCCACCGGTTTCGGTTCGGAAGGCGCAACTGTTGAGAACGTAAGAATTATGGCTGAAGAATGTTCCGGAAACATCAGAATCAAGGCTGCCGGCGGTATAAGAACCAGAGATACGGCAGCTGCGATGATTGAAGCAGGTGCTTCAAGAATCGGTGCGTCAAAACTGGGAGACTGAGCAGTTTTCCGTAAGAGCATCCTCCGGGGACTCGAGAAATTTTGTTCTTTTTTGTGATTTTTTGTACTTAAGTCCTATTATTGTCGCAAGTCTTGTGATATAGTATCCTCATTAACGAACATATGAACGCTTTTAGCGTTTACAGGAGGATTCTATGTCACCTTTGGATATGATTATCTTTTTATTTTTTATTCTTGTTACGATACGTGCCGCTCTTATGAACATTGACTTCTGGAAGCAGTTTGACGAAGAATGTGCCGAAGAATCAGCTGTTGACATGAGAAGGTGCTCCGCACAGGCCTCACGTCCCGTCAGTCGAAGATCAGCCTGCCGTACTGTCGAGAAGGTACGTGTCATTCCTGCAGGAATAACGTCCGCAAGACCTTGCAGACGTCACGTTATTACTTCTATACCTGAATACACCAATAAGCCAACACATCCGGCAAAGCGCGCAGCATAAGCCCGACCAAGGATTGCTGATTTGCTTTCCCGTTCTCTTTATAATCCGCCGGATACCCCAGCGCTTTGACGTTCCTCCGTAATTATTAACCACACACATACTTATACGTCAAAAGCGCGGGGTAGCCTACGGATTCTTACCAATATGCATAGTTTTCAGAACGAGACCTGGTTTTTCCCTTCGCGCTTCGACTTGTTCAATTTGCGTTCAGTGATTGACAGAAGCTCTGATACATCGGGATTGGTCTTGTCAAATGTTGCAAGACCGACAGATATTGTGACTTTCTCGCGCTTACCGTCAAGAATAATAGGAGTGCCGGCAATAAGGTCAACTAATCTTTTCGCTGCTCCGAGCGCCTTCATCTTGTCCGAATCAAGAAGCAGAATAGCAAACTCATCTCCGCCGGTTCTGAAGCACGTGTCCGACTTCTTTGTGTTGGACAGCAGAATCTCGGCGATTGTCTTAAGCACAATGTCACCGTTCTGCTGCCCGTATTGGTCGTTTATCGTCTTCATATCATCTACATCAATTACCGCAAGCGAGAAAGTACTGTCGTCCTCACGTTCTTCGTAGAGACTGACAAGCTTGTCTATCTTCTCGTAGAAGTGCCTTCTGTTGTAAAGTCCGCTCATATCATCAACGCGGGCAAGAAGTTCCATCTTACGGTAAGAACGCTCAAGTTCCTTCTCAAGAAGCTTCTGGTTGGTGACATCCTTGCTGGTGCCCCATGTGCCGATAATATCACCGTTATCATCGTAAAGCGGGTACTTCGATGCCAGAAAATATCTTACATTATCATCGTCCAGGACAAGTTCTTCGGTAACATTGAGGATCGCCTGGCCGGAAGCCATGACAGTGATTTCTGTATCACGTGCCGACTGAGCAAAGTCCTTCGGGAAAAAGTCAAAATCCGTCTTTCCGATTACATCCTCCGGCTTTCTCATTCCAAGCTGCTGAACATGTCCAAGACTGTTCCAGATGAATCTCGAATTGCAATCCTTGAAATACACTGTGTCCATTGAGTACTTGCAGATTGTATTTAATACTATCTTGTCAATTTCTTTTCTGTTGGCCGGATCGGTGTAATCTGTCATAGTTCCCTCCATTATCAGAGCATTGAGCTGTCTGATTCCTTAATCTCTATGCCGGCTGATATCATTGCATTGTAGAGAAGCTCACTGTTGAAAGCCGCCGGCGTATACACACCGGACTTCATCCATTTATCATTACACATAAGCTTCACCGCTTCGATTATCACAGTGCCTTCTATATAATCCGATGCACTTACTCCGTATTCTTTCCTGTAAAAATCGTTGTCAAGGGCAATCTTGAACAGTCTGGTTGAGATATCACCGCCATTCTCGCCGGTTATGTAAATCTCATAGCAAGCTTCACCGCTGAGCACTTCTGATGTCCTGTCTTTCAACCGTGCCGGAGCACTCATCTTCGGGAGCACTTCAGCCACCAGATCTATCGGTGCAATGCTTACGCTTCCCACCTTGACCGGATTGTCGGACAGGAGTCCGAGATCACGGAGAATATCTATCTTTGCCTTTGGCGCCACATGTTCATCAGGCTTGATACCCGGTTCAAAAAATCTTGCGTTTCCTACCTCGGGAATTTCCTTTATCAGATCACTGATAATCGGGCTGTTTGAAAGGAAAACCGAAGTTCCGTTTGAAGACTTCTTCTCGACCGAGAATGCTTCAGCGGCCTTGGGAAGATTGTTCTCGACATAAAATACCGGATGCTTTGTTCCTATTGAAAGATTTGACGTCAATGGTCTGATGTCCTCCGAGTACAAAACGTCGCTGTCATCTTTTTCTTCTGTTCTGACGCCTGATCCGGATACACCCTTCACCACACAGATATCGACGTTCTTAACCCTGCTGAATGTCTGTTTCCCGAGTTTCTTGACAATCGTTGCAATCGCTCCCGGCATCATTCCCGCGCCGCATACCGCAGTCTTCTGAATCTTCTGGAAATCGCTGAACTTTGTAAACTGTTCTGAAAGAAGAGATGTCGATGACGGCTCTGGCGGAACACCGAAAAGCTTGCCGTCGATATATGACGCATTGGCCTTTATCGCGAGATTCATGGCATCAATCGACAGTTCAGGCGGCAGAAGATTGATTACGACCTCTGGCGCGATGATCTTAATCATCATCATGGCGCCTTCCGCGTTGGATACATCTATTCCTGAAGTCGTAACTCTTACACCCTTACTCTCAGCAAGCTTCTTAAGCTCGTCACATTCTTCCTTGTGTCTGGAAGCAAGGCATATGCCGGATGCATATGTCTTGTTCTCGCAAAGTTCCAAAAGCAATCGCTTTGTTATCTCATTACATCCCAATATAAGTAAGCGCTTCATAGTAAATCGCCTTTCAAAAATTATTTATTTATTTTACTTAAGGCAGGACAATTCATCAACTCGAAATAAGTATATTTTTCGCATAAAAATAACGTGCCAATATGTAACAATTCATTAGTTCGGATAAACACGCCGTTAAGCTGCATAACATAAACGGCATTTCTGCGAAAGATTCTGAATGTTTGAATCATTTACCGCAATATCCGTCCGGCGTAGTATAATTATGTTTTCACTTAGAACATGAAACAGTAAGGAGAATGTTATGAACAAGATTGTAAAGAGATTACTTTCAACTGCACTTATCGGAGCACTTACGCTCGGAATGTGCGCGTGCTCAACAAAGAGCAACTCACTGACAGTTGAAGATGGCAAGCTGATTATGGCCACAAACGCTTTCTTCCCGCCTTATGAGTATCACGATGACAATGATGCCATCACGGGTATTGATGTCGAGATTGCACAGGCAGTAGCAGACAAGCTCGGTCTTGAGCTTGTTATCGAGGATGTTGAGTTTGATTCCATCATCGCAGGCGTTCAGTCAGGCAAGTATGATATCGGCTGCGCAGGAATGACTGTTACTGAAGACAGACTTAAGTCTGTAAACTTCTCAACACCTTACGCTACAGGAATCCAGTCGGTAATTGTTGCCGATGATTCCGCGATTACAGACATTGATACTCTGTTGTCTGGCGATTACATCGTAGGCGTTCAGTCAGGAACTACAGGAGACATCTATATGTCTGCTTCCGCTGAAGACGGCGGTGTCGGTGAAGACAGAGTCGACCGTTATTCAAAAGGCAACGATGCGGTTGTAGCTCTGATGAGCGGCAAGGTTGATGCGGTCGTTATCGATAATCAGCCGGCCCAGGCTTTCGTCGCTGCCAACGACGGACTTAAGATTCTTGACACACCTTATGCTCAGGAAGATTACGCAATGGCTGTAAACAAGGACAACGAAGAACTCTTGGATAAGATCAACGCTGCATTGGCAGAACTTCAGTCTGACGGAACAATCGATTCCATCATCAACAAGTACATTCCCGCGCAGAGCTGATGATTCGGCAGCGGGCAGTACAGCTCACATAAAAGCTTAACAAAAGAGACGGAAATAGTGCTTTATTTCCGTCTCTTTTCTTTATAAAATAGATTAGGCTTTTATGGCCCGCAAACGGAGGACACAGATGGACTGTATTTCACTGTCAATAACTGAATGGTTTCAGAATCTTAAGGATGATTTCCTTTTGAATTTTGTCGAGGAAGGACGATATATGTATATCGTCAAGGGCCTTGGAATAACGCTTGAGGTAACGTTTTTCGCTACTCTGATCGGAATTCTGCTTGGCGTAGTCGTTGCAATGATAAGGTCATCTCACGATAAGCTTGAAGAGGAGATGCGTCCGGGATTCGGGAGAAGCGTGCTGGCGTTGCTTAACGCAATCGCGAGAATATATCTTACAATCATTCGCGGCACCCCTACCGTCGTACAGCTGATGATTGCCTATTTCATCATTTTCGCGTCATCGAACAATAAGGTTCTTATTGCGATACTGGCATTCGGCATAAACTCCGGCGCGTACGTTGCTGAGATAATCAGATCCGGAATAATGAGCATAGACCCCGGACAATTCGAAGCCGGAAGATCTCTGGGATTCAATTACCTTCAGACAATGCTTTACATAGTCATTCCGCAGGCTTTCAAGACTGTGCTTCCTGCGCTCGCAAACGAGTTCATCGTTCTGATAAAGGAGACTTCTGTATCCGGCTACGTCGGACTTCAGGATCTCACCAAGGGCGGAGATATCATCAGGTCGCGCACCTATTCCGCCTTTATGCCGCTGCTTGCCGTGGCCTTTATATATCTTGTAATCGTAATGTTCTTCACCAAGCTGGTGACAATTCTCGAGAGGAGGCTGCGTAACAGTGAGCGCTGACAGCAATGACATTCTTATATCCGTAAAGGATTTGAAGAAATACTACAACGGCGAAGCAATCAAAGCTCTGGATGGAATTACCGATGACATCCGGCGCGGAGAGGTAGTTGTTATTATCGGACCTTCAGGCTCCGGCAAATCAACTTATCTTCGTTCGCTCAACCTTCTGGAGCGTCCTACAGACGGCACAATTACATTTGACGGGATTGATATAACCTCGCCCAAGACAGACATCAACAATCTGAGGCAGAAGATGGGAATGGTTTTCCAGCACTTCAATCTCTTCCCGCACCTTACAATAATGCGCAACATGACTCTGGCGCCTATGAAGCTGCTTGGTCTGTCCAGAGAAGAAGCCGAGAAGCGGGCAATGGAACTTCTCACCAAGGTGAATCTGCAGGACAGGGCGCAGTCTTATCCGTCTCAGCTTTCCGGCGGGCAGAAGCAGCGTATAGCTATTGTACGTGCACTGATGATGCAGCCTGAAGTAATGCTTTTCGATGAGCCGACGAGTGCCCTTGACCCTGAAATGGTCGGTGAAGTTCTTGAGGTAATGAAGCAGCTCGCAACTGACGGCATGACGATGGTCTGTGTCACTCATGAGATGGGCTTCGCGAAAGAAGTAGCCTCACGGGTGATTTTTATGGACAGCGGAACTGTGATCGAGCAGAACACGCCGGCAGAGATTTTCTCCAATCCTAAGAATGAGAGACTCCGCTCCTTTCTTTTAAAAGTGCTCTGAGCTTTGTGTCAGCGACACGAATTACCGGATCATTCCAGCGGTGCTTTCAAAGTAGCGTCGTATGAGTAATTTTCGAGATAGTCCGGTCCTTTCTGGATTTCGGTTCCGGACAGTCCCGGGTATCCGAGCTGTCTCATAACTTCGTATATGACTATGGCACAGGCGTTGGACAGATTCAGACATCTGCAGTCCGGTGTCATCGGTATCCTGAAACACCTGTCCATATTGGCGCGCAGAATCTCGCACGGTATTCCTGTACTCTCCTTGCCAAAGACAAGGTATATTCTGCGGTCAGGGGCGATTGAACCGAATCTTATGTCTGACGGTGCCGTTTTGCCGTATCTCGTCATAAAGAAGTACGCTCCGTCTGAGTTATCCTCTATGAAATCTTCATAATTCTCATAAAGCGCATAATCCGCCCATGTTATATGATTTGTTGTCGCACGTTTAAACCGCCTGTCCTCGATATCGAAGCCAAGCGGTTTTATTATGTGAAGTCCGCAGCCGGCGGCAACACATGTTCTCATTATATTTCCTGTGTTCTGCGGTATCTCTGGCTCGAAAAGAACCACATTTACTCTCTCATTCATCCTTTGCTTATGCCTGTACCGCTGCCGTCGCTATCTCTACGCCTTCAGTTCCGAACGACTGTATCTCGGTCTCAGCGGCCGCTTCAGCGATGTTGAGCATATGATCGCCAAGACGTTCAAAGTCTGTGAGCATCTCAGAATACACGACGCAGGCATCGCCTGAACAATGACCGGTCTTGAGTCTCTCGAGCTGATGTTCGCGATAATCATCGGTCATGTCATCTATCTTCTGCTCAATCTGTGCCATCTTTATGAGGACAGAACTCGGTTTTGCACTGATAAGCGTCGAGTACGCTTCGCTTGTGACTTTCTTCATCTGACCGACTTCTTCCTGAGCCTTCTCTGACAGTTTGAGTCCCTTCTCTTCAAGCATCTTCGCATATCCTGCAATATTTGTCGCATGGTCTCCCATTCTCTCAATATTGCCGGTTATCTTGAACAGCGCGCTCATCGTAGCCGCATCTTTCTCATCAAGCTCAAACATCATCACATGTGATATATAGAACGATATCTCCTTATTAAGATAGTCGATATATTCCTCTGTATCATCTATTGAAGTCTGTACACTGTCACTGTTGTTTAATACTGCCTCAAGGCTGTCTTTGACGTTCTCGCCGGCAAGTACAAGCATACGTCCGATTTCATTTGTCAGCGCCATAATCAGAACAGATGTGCCTAACTGCAGATCCTGTGAAAGCATACTTGGCTTAAGGTACTTGAGGTACTTTCTTCCCTCTCCTTCGCCACCCTTGTCAGGAAGTATCAGATTCACGAGCCTTACAATAAGCGATCCGCACGGAAGCAGAATTATTGTCGAGACAACATTGAAAATCAAATGCATGTTTGCGAACTGTCTTGCGACATTATCCGGACTCATCGCCTTGACCCAGTCCGATATCGGAAGGATAAAAGATGCTGTCGTAAAAATTATAGTTCCGATTATATTGAACGTCAGATGCATCAGCGCAGCTCTAATTGCAATTCTTGAAGCTCCTATCGACGCGAGCATTGCAGTGACGCATGTTCCGATATTCATACCGAAAATCATGAACATCGCCTGATCGAGATCGATGATTCCTGCACCGGACGCCGCCATTGCCATTGCCTGCAAAACACCGATACCGGCCGCAGAGCTCTGGATAAGTGCGACGAATCCCATTCCTACAAGAATTCCAAGGAACGGGTTGTTAATGCTGGCAAACAGGTGTTTTACACTGTCGAGTTCACACAGCGGCGCCATCGCTTTGCTCATTATCGACATCGAGACAAAAATAAAGCCTAAGCCTGTGATAGCCTCGCCCACATTCCTAAGCTTCTTGTCCTTCGCGAAAATGCAGATAAAAGCACCTGCCAGAGCTACTATCGGTGCAAATGCTCCTACATCAAATGCAATGAGCTGTGTTGTTATGTTGGTACCGATGTTGGCTCCCATGATTATCCACAGTGCCTGATAAAGATTCATAAGTCCGGCATTTACAAAGCCGATAACCATTACTGTTGTTGCCGACGATGACTGAATAAGTGCTGTTATTCCCGCACCCACTGCTATCCCGGCGAATCGGTTGCTCGTAAGCTTCGCAAGTATACCTTTGAGTTTGTTTCCGGCGAGAGCCTCGAGGCTTCCGCTGGTCATCTTCATACTGTACAGAAAAATTGCAAGTCCGCTTGCAAGTCCCAAAATTGCTGTCCAAACATCATTCATTGTTATATCTCTCCTCGTACATAACACTATGATATTAACCTTGTGCGGCAATGTCAAAGCAAAATCCGGTTTTTACGTTATACATAGATAAGAATCTATATATAACTTTATATCTTTCTGCGGCCGGCAGAGCCGTCATTGGCGGAGCAGGTCCCGTTTCGGTGCTGATGCCGATATTTCAGATTTAACATAGATGTATATCTATATATTTATTACAGCTGTTTTACTGTCATCCGGTTGAAAAATTTACATTTTGGTGTTCAGGAACCGGATTGCCTCAATATAGCCGTCAAAACCTTTACCCATTATAGTTCTGCTGCAGTACAGCGAGACATATGATTTCTGTCTGAAGTCTTCACGCTCCGACACCTGTGATATATGTACCTCGACCGCAGGGACAGACACAGCCTTGAGCGCGTCAAGAAGTGCCACTGAAGTATGAGTGTACGCGCCCGGATTAATAACTATGCCGTCGACTTTATCGAAATATGCCTGCTGGATGTAATCTACCAGGTCTCCTTCGTGGTTGCTCTGCAGGCACTTCACTTCAATGCCGTTTCGCTCACAGAAGTCCGAGATCATATTTACCAGGTCGTTATATGTGGAATAGCCGTAGATTCCGGGCTCTCTGATGCCAAGCATGTTCAGATTCGGACCGTTGATTACCAGAATTTTCATTGCATAAATGCCTCACTTCAGTAAATTGAGTATATCGGCGGTAGCCTTGTCAAGAAACTCCTGCTTATCGTCGAACTTGTCGTATGTGACCTTGAAGTCACACCACGATTCGTATTTATCCCTGCGCATATCGTATAGCTTTGCTGCGCCGTTTGCAATCGACAAAGGACGATTCTTGTCAGTAAGGCAGTCTATCGGCCTTTCAAGGTAGAACACATTTGAATTGCATCTTACAAAGAATTTATTGACGTCACGGCACACCACCCCGCCGCCGCACGATATCACCATCCCGCTGCCGGAAAGTACCTCGGCGGCAACAGCACTCTCGCGTTCGCGAAAACATTCTTCACCTGCCTCCGAGATCGTATCGGAAGCATTCTGGCCGTAACGTTCAAAGTATTCGACATCGAGATCAACAAGCCTGCGTCCTGTTGCCTCCGCGATGCTTGCGGCGAGTATAGATTTGCCGCAGCCCGGCATTCCTATAAGCGTGATGTTACGCATACGGTTCGAAAGCACACCTGTAACTTCTTCAATAATTGCACAGTCCCTGTCAGTAAAAATGTCACCATATTCAGGTGCCTCGTCACGGCAGATCAGGCTTTTCCCGGCAGATGCCGCGGCAAACAGCTCTGATGCCTTATATGCCTGAGCTACAAGCATCGTAAGTCCCGTGCAGGTCTTGATTCCAAGAGCTGAAGCTTCAGCCGTAAGGCGTGTTCTCGAAGGGTTGTATACAATATCAAGGCATGCCTCAAGTTCTTTGAATCCGGCCGGGTTGATTGCTGAGCTGCCGGAATCGGGATACATCCCGACCGGCGTGCAGTTTACGATAATCTGTGCTGAAGCGCACTTATCATATACATTCTCATAATTGATTTCGGTACTTCGTGAACATTGGAAAATCCGGGAAGCGCCGTTCGTCCTCAGAGCATGACAGATTGAAGCCGCCGCCCCGCCTTTGCCGAGTACAAGAACACTCTTGCCGTGCACATCCGTATCAGTGCGGTGAAGCATATACGCGAAACCCGAGCAGTCGGTATTATAGCCGTAAGTCTTTCCGTCCGTTCCGAACACGACTGTATTTACGCTTCCTGTGGCTCTGGCATCGCCGTCAAGAACGTCGCATCTCATAGCCGCGTCGCGCTTGTATGGAATCGTGACGTTGAAGCCGCGATAAACGCTGCCGGTAAACAGAGAATCAAGTTCTTCGGGCTCCTTTTCGATCACTGAATATGTGTACGACGAGTCCAGCATGTTATGTATTTCCGGTGAGTATGTGTGCCTGAGCGTTTGTCCCAGAACGCCGAATGCCGGTTTGTCCTGATGCTGCTTTGCCAGATCCATGACGGTCCTGTAGAGCTCTCTGACATATGGCCTGCTTTCATAACCCGCCTGTGCATAAACCTGCGCAAGCTTGGCTTCTTCGCGCGCTTCATCAAATACCTCAAGCCCATGCTCGCGTTTGACGTTCCCGATCTCCCGGCTCACCGCGGTCCTCTTCTCGAACAGCTCAAGAATCTGTCTGTCGATGGCGTCTATCTCGTCCCGAAGTGCTCCCAAGTCACTCATCGCTTACCTCCGTATCAAGTATCATGTCGTAAAGTGCCAGTGCGCCGGCCGCCTCTATCACAGGGACACATCGCGGCACTATACACGGGTCGTGTCTGCCGTGAACCGATATCTCGGTATTGGTTTTCATTGCAAGATTTACGGTCTCCTGCGTTTTTGCGATAGACGGTGTTGGCTTTACCGCGCAGGCGAAAACAATCGGGGCCGCGTCCCCGACGCTGATTCCGCCGAGTATTCCGCCGCTGTGATTGGTTTTAAGCCTTACGGTTCCCTTATCATCATAGCGGAACGCATCATTGTTCTCAGATCCGCGAAGCCCGGACCCTGCAAACCCGTTGCCGAATTCCACACCCTTGACGGCAGGCACCGCATAAAGCATCTGCGCCATTTTTCCTTCTATCCCGTCGAAAATCGGTCCCCCGACGCCGGCCGGCATTCCGTATACAACGCACTCGACAACACCTCCGACGGAGTCTTCTTCCATTCTCGCGCTCTCAATGACGCCTTTCATTCTCTCGCCGGCCTCCTGAGATATCGCCGGGAAATCATTGCCGGCACACTTCTCGAGTGCCTTCATAAACTCGATATCCATGGGCTCGTGATCAAAATACATATCGTCTCTGACATCGCCTATCTGTCTTATGTGAGCGTGAATATCAATGCCCCGTTTCTTCAGTTCGCAAATTGCAATGGCTCCCGCTATGCAAAGAGGCGCCGTCATTCTTCCCGAAAAAATACCGCCGCCGGATTTTGCCGCCTCATCACCATAGAGTATACCTGCCGTGTAATCCGCGTGCGACGGCCTGGGGCAGTTCATAATCGAGGCGTAGTCACCGGGTTTGGTGTTGTTGTTTACAATATATCCGTGAAGGGTTTTGCCCGCACGCTCGAAGAATACTTCATCATTCTCTTTGCGCGGCGTAGACCATGCGTTGCGCCCCGGCGCACGGCGCGCCATAAAGCTTCTTATAAAGTTATCATCGGGTTCAACACCTTCCGGCAATCCGCTTATGTACACACCTATTGTCTCGCTGTGAGACTGTCCGTAAATCAAAAGTCCGAGCTTGCTGCCCCTGTATGCACTGTCCATACTCATAGCCTCATCTCCTCAGCGATTATTCCTTTCATCTCCGGAAAAGACTTGTCGAGACATTCTATGTCGTCTATCTCGATTTCTCTGCCGAGCCCCGCCGCAAGAAGTACCGCTGTCATGCACATTCTGTGGTCGTTTGATGAAGTAAGTGATATTTCTTCCGGTATATCATCATAATTTATACCGTATACCGTAATGGAATTCTCGTCAGCACACGCCTTAATTCCGCACGAACCGAGCATCTCGCACACGCTTCTGACACGATCTGACTCCTTCAGACGAAGGCGTGATATTCCGGTAAGAACCGTTTTCGATGCGAAAAAAGCACCGAGAACCGCCATATAAGGAACAATATCAGGAGTATCATTGCAGTCGCGCGTTATCAGAGCGCAGCGTTCATTTCTGACGGCACACCCGACATGAATGCAGTTTGAAGCCGCGTCGTTATCAATTCTGATTCCGAGTTCTGACATAAAGCCAAGAATTGCGACATCGCCCTGGGCTGACTGAATATTGAGACCGCTGCAGGTTACTCCGCCGTCCCTGATGAGACTGCCCAGCGCCAGCAGAAAAGCACCGTTGGACCAGTCGCCTTCCACTGTGAAGCTGCCGTCCGCGCAGTTTCCTCCTTCCGCGGTTTTCCGCAGCGCGGGAACATGGAATATGCCGCCCTCGCGAACAATCTCTGTTCCGTACTTTCTCAGCACCTCGGTTGTAAGTTCAATATAGTGAACCGATGACAGCGAACTTGTCACCTCTACTTCCGAATCTTCCTTCAAAGCTGAGAGCGCCATAAGCAGCCCGGAGATATACTGCGACGAGACGCTTCCGTCAATCACATATTTCCCCGGCGCAAGTGTTCCTGTTACCGCCACCTGCGACTTGTCATATTCTTTCACTATACTGATATTGTGAGATCTGAGGCAATCCGCCAGTTCTTCAATCGGTCGGTCTATCAGTCTTCCTTCCGTCCCGAAAATTAGCCTGCGGCCCGGCGATCCCGCCAATGCGAGTGCCACAGGTATCATAAATCTTATTGTCGACCCGCTCTCATGGCACGGCAGGACAATATCACTGTTCAAGGCAGCGCTGTCTATCGCTCTCAGGCATTCTTTTGTCGCCGTCACATCGACGCTGTCACCGCATTGCGATTCAAGGTAACTGCCCCTGGCACCTCTTATATAGTTAACTATAAGCTCTCGGTGATATATTGATTTGGAGGGCGGAGCGGATAGCTCCAGTCTCAGATTGTCACATCGTATTCTCATGTCTTAAGGAACTCCAGTAATTCTTCGGTACTCATTCTGCATATCTCGGCGGAACCGATTTTATTGACCAGTATAACCGATATCGTATCTCCGCGCTTCTTCTTGTCGTTTCTCGCGCCTTCCGCCGCCTGTTCAGGTGTGATTTTGTCCTCGGTCGGAAGATTGTACGCTCTGATAAGTTCCGTCATCATATCCGCGGACTTTGACTCAAGACTTCCGCTTCTTCTGCACGCTCTTATGATTATCCCCATGCCCTTGGCAACACAGACGCCGTGAGACAGGCTGTAGTTGCTGTCACGCTCTATCACATGACCGATTGTGTGTCCGTAATTGAGTATCTGCCTTATACCGTTGTCATGCTCATCCTGGGCAATTATCATCGCTTTGTCACGGACACAGCGGCAGACTATATCGGTGAGAGCTTCCGCATCGGTCTGAAGTGAACCGGCGCTTCCGCTTTCCGCTCTTGACGACAGTATTCTGAAGAGCGTGCCGTCCATAATAAATGCATACTTGATGACTTCTGCCATTCCCTCGGTAAAATGTTCGGTCGAGAGGCTTCTCAGGCATCCGGTATCCTCAATCACGAGCGCAGGCTGGCAGAAAGCTCCTACGAGATTCTTTCCCTGCGGAAGATCTATCCCGGTCTTGCCGCCTACCGAAGCATCCACCATGGAAAGCAATGAAGTCGATATCTGCACAACCCTTATTCCGCGAAGAAATGTTGCCGCCGCAAAGCCGCCCATGTCGCCTGTCACGCCGCCTCCAAGGGCTGCTACGATATCTGTTCTTGTAAATCCTTCGCGCGCCATCTCAGACCACATTCCTGCAACAGAGCTGATATTTTTCTCTTCTTCTCCGGCAGGGAAAATATATTCACTTACAATAAAGCCTTCGCCCTCAAGCGAAGACTTCACCGTGTCCATATATAAAGGAGCGACATTTGTATCACTTACAATAAGGACCTTCTGGGCCGCAGAACAGGCCTGCCTTATAAGCCTGCCGCACTGTTCGAGAAGTCCGTCGCCTATAAGCACATCATATGGCTGTGCCGCTTCAACCATTATCTTATTCACTCTTTATCACCTCTTTAAGCGCCCTTCCCTCGTCTAAAAGTCTGCAGAGTTCCTTGGCGTCGCCGTTTGCTATTGCAGTCCTGACTTTCTCAAGTTCGCCCTGTATCGCCTCTATCTCCGCCGTCAGATTGTCGGCATTAGCGAGGAACAGTTCCGTCCACATCTCGGGATTGAGATACGCGACTCTCGTCATATCTCCGAACGATCCCCCTGTGAACCCTTTGCAGTCAATCGCTCCGGGGCTCTTTATATAGCAGCTTGCAAGCACATGCGCCATCTGAGATGTAAACGCAATCATGAAGTCATGCTTTTCGGGAGTCGTCACGACAAAGCTTCCGAACTTCACGGGCGCAAGCAGGCTCTCCGCCTCAAAGACCTGAGCATCGCGGACATCATCAGGCAGCTTTGGGTCAGGCACGAGTATCATCGACGCGCCAAGGAACATATCTGCCTTTGAGTTGGAATATCCCGAGAACTGCGTACCGGCCATCGGGTGCCCTCCTATAAATGAGAAACCTTCGCCGGCCGATGCTTCATATCCCGCCTTGCATATCATTCTCTTGTTGCCGCAGCAATCAATCACGAGAGCGCCTTTCCTGAAGCTGCCCCTGTGTTCCCTTATGTACTCTGCCGAAGCTTCGGGATAAAGGCTTACAATAATGAAATCGCACTCACCGACATTATCGTCGTCAAGCTCCCCGTCAATTACACCGTCCTCTATGGCTCTGTCGCACACGCTCTTTGTCCGGTTTGCGCCGAGCACCCTGATATCCGGCGCGTTCTTTTTGTACGCGCGCGCGAACGACGCACCCATCAGACCGAGTCCTACTATTCCTACAGTTGTTTTTTCCATAATCAGAGTATACCGCGAACCTTGTTAATCTGTTCCATAACTTCTTTAAACATATCCGGTGTCAGGCTCTGCGCACCGTCTGAGAATGCCTTCGACGGATTGGGGTGAACCTCAATCTCAAGCGCGTCGGCGCCGCAGGCCGTAGCCGCCATCGACATAGGTCTGATGAGCGATCTTCTTCCTGTCGCGTGCGACGGATCCGCCACAACCGGCAGATGCGTCAGTTCATGAAGCATAGGTATTGCCGACAGGTCAAAGGTATTTCTTGTGTATGTCTCGTAGGTTCTGATGCCGCGCTCGCAAAGAATTACATTCTCATTGCCTTCGCTCATAATATACTCGGCACTCATAAGAAGCTCCTTCATCGTCGCAGAAAGCCCGCGCTTGAGCAGAATCGGCTTGTTTGTCTTTCCGAGGGCCTTAAGCAGCTCGAAATTCTGCATGTTGCGGGCGCCGACCTGAATCACATCTATGTCGGCGAAAAGCGGAATATGCTCCTCGTTCATTATCTCGGTAACTATCGGAAGTCCCGTAACCGCCTTAGCTTCAAGAAGCAGCTCTATTCCCTTCTCTTTCAGGCCCTGGAAATCATAAGGAGACGTTCTCGGTTTGAAAGCTCCGCCGCGAAGCATCGTAGCACCGGCATCCTTGACGGCCTTTGCTGTCTCTATAATCTGTTCTCTCGATTCAACTGAGCATGGGCCTGCCATTACCGCAAAATTACCGCCTCCGATCAACACTCCGCCGCAGTCTATGACAGTATCCTCCGGATGGAACTTTCTGTTGGCCTTTTTGAACGGCTCCGACACACGCGTTACCGAGTCAATAATGTCAAGTCCCTGCAGCATCTCTATGTCAATCTTGGTTGTATCACCGATTAATCCTATGACCGTACAATAGTCGCCCTTGGATTCATTAACCTTCAGACCCTGGTCTTCGAACCAGCCTACCAGATTATCAATCTGTTCTTTCGTCGCCGTGTTCTTCAATACTGCAATCATTTCTTTTTCTCCTTTGTTTTCTGTTCAAACAAAAACGCTGCACGTTCCTTGGGGTTCGTGCAGCGCATCTATTCAAATCAATTGGTTAACTAATTCTCGTTTTGCTTTGTATCACACACAAACCGCTTCGGCACTGTTGCTAAAGTAGTAATAATAGTTAAATGCGTAATAAAAAGCCGCAGTCTTCATCAAATATCTCCTAGTGAAAAACTGCGGTTATTAAAGCACAAAACGTCTTATGTTGTCAAGTGAATTCAGGCAAAATCTTCAATTCCCGTCTTCTCATGAATCATCTCGTAAACGCCGTCGGGTTCAATCTCAAGCGCAACCGCAAATTCATTGTTGATTCTGTTCTTCGCATCAGCCAGAACTCTCTCATCCTGTGCATTGAGATGCTTTCCGTCCTTCGACAGCTCCGAAGCCTTCGTATTGATAAGGTTGATAAGTCCGAGAATTTCCTCGCGCGCGCCGTTGGCAACAATATCGGAGAACATCTCCTTGCGCTCATTGCGGTCCTCTATCCACGCTCCGGTCTTAATAGGAAGTGCGTCAATCAGGGCAATAGCCTCCTTCTTTGACAATACAGGCTGGATTCTGCTCACCTGAGCCTTGTTCTCAAAAGGCACATAAACAACCGCAGCCTGCTTTACAAACAACGGCTTAAGCACATAATACTTCTGCGGCTGTTCGTGGAAGAAGCTGATGTCCTTAATATCGTCTATCTGACAGACTCCGTTGCCGCCATAAACGATGTTATCCCCGATTTTAAACTCCATAGCATACCTCACTGAAAAAAATATCAATAATTTCTTAAAAAAAGTATTTGAAAATTATAATAAATGGTATAAAATTACTGGTTATATTTTAACACGCATAAGCTACGTTGTATCGTTGGCAAATTCGACAAAATTTATTTTTTCCTTTGATTTTTTGTGGTAAAAGCGTTGTCAGGTCTCATGTCAGATCTTACTTTGGTATAAAATCCGGTAATAGGAAACTTAATTGGCGCGCGAAACGTTCTTTCTGATCTTACTCACAAGATCATGAACTGTTGTACACGGACACATTTCTGACGGCTTGATTTTCCCGGCATCAATCTGCTGGTTTCGCTTTGACTCAGCAACTTCAATAGCCCTGTCTTCGTCCCCTGTCTCTTTAATCCTTCTGTAGATAGCCTTATCTGCCTTATCGTATTTCTGACCGGTCTTATTCTCATAAAGCTGCGAAAACTTACTGCAGCAATTCCAAGATTCCGGAATTACCGGCATTTTTCCATAATAGGCAAACATCCAGATCTCAAAACATGGATTTGACCAGCCCACATTAATCTGATTCTTATATGCTTGACTGATGATCTGATCAAAATCTTTTACCTGATCCCTGTCAAGTACAATCCAAGGCTCCCTATACTGAGCATCATATGCCGTATATTCGACACATTTTCCAATCAAACCAACCGTCTTTGTTTCAATCACCTTCACGACGAGTCTATCCTGAATTTCTGCCGGCAGATTCTCATGAAGCCCATTGAAATAGCAACGTTCGGTTCCTTCCGTATCAGTCACAATAAGATAATATCCAAGATCAGGAATCCTTCGCCGTTGCTGTCTTGGTTTTCGTTCTCCCGTTCTGTCTTTTCTTGCCATGAATCATTTCTCCCCCAGAATATCAATTGTCTTGAGAGTCGGAATAGCTCCATACTTGCCAAGAAGATAATTCTTCTCATAGCTTTCATCCTTACGGATTCTGACACCATCTTCATCAACAAAGTCTGCCAGAGAATATAAGTTTGAAATACCATTATTATCTTTCTCCGTAAACCAAATTTCATCTCTACGAAGCAGCTGATTAGAAAGCTGCCATGTATCATGCGTTGTAAAAAACAACTGAGCATGATTTACATTGATTTCCGGATTCAGGAATATCAAAATAAAATTTCTTACCAAAAGAGGATGTAACCTGGCATTCAACTCATCAATAAAGTATACGCTACCCTTCTGAAGGACTTCCTGAAGTTCCTGGTAAAGAGCAAACATCTTCAATGTACCGGCAGACTCCATTCCTAAAGGAATTTCAACCTCCTCATTTGATCCGATCTTATTATGCAAAGCATTAATCTTATATGTAACCCCCTTAGACTCACCCTCCGGAGGAACTTCTTCAACATGAAATCCCTTAATGTTTTCATCAAATGAGCCAAAGTACTTAACAACCTTTTCCTGAATTGCCTTATCCTCTACAAATCCAGCCGGAAGCATTCTCGATAAAAACAAATTGGAAATAGCATCGCCAAAATCCGCAAATTCATTTGCCACAAACCAATCTCTTACCAGCTTGCACTTTTCCACCTTGAGCTTTGCTCCAAGAGAAACAATCAAGACTTCCTTATCCAGGGCTATCTCCAGATTTTCTCCTGCCTTCTTCGGAAGTCCCGGCATATCCAGCTCATTATTCCCTGCTGAACGATAGAATATCGGCTTATACTTTCTCGCAGTCCTGGCCTTATAATTCATCCATTCTTCCGTAACTCCTTCTTTTCCAAGGCAAAAACCATAATTATATGACTTTTCAGATGCATCTCCGGGAACTGTAAAATACACCTCAAAGCTTGATTCGGCATTTTCAGATACATCATCAAACATAAATGGTGTCGGCCTATGCTCAACATACTTTTCAGGATCATCACCAAAATGCAACGAATCAACCACATACTGCGCCATATACTCAAATGCGTTATATACATTTGATTTTCCACTCGCATTTGCGCCATATATGGCTGCAACAGGAAGTATGCGCTCACCTCCCACACTAATAACCCTGTCATTAAACTCTGACATCTTAGCTGCAGACAAATCCAGCGTTGCATCATCTCTAAATGACTTAAAGTTCTTAAAATTGAATTGAATCAGCATAGCTCATCCTTCCTTTCTGAAGATAAGTATACTCCCTAAATTCCGATTTTTTCAACGCCAAACTACAAATTTTGCTCATTTAGATGTATTTCTTGAGCCGCTATCCCGAATTTTTTGACAAATTCCGTGCGGCTATTCCATCGACAACGTAACTTTTCATAATCTGGTATAAAAAGGCATAAATCGATTTCCAGATTCTGAAAGTCTTGATTCTTCTTGGTTTTCAGAGGCCTATATAGCGACATTGCCGCGGCAGATTGTATTATCTGCCAAATTACTGCGTCAGCATGCAATGCTGAATTCATTTCTATCCTCAATATCCAGGCAAAAAAACTTCGCCGGAACATACCGGCGAAGCTTTGCTGTGAATTTAATAAATGTCCTTATTATGCTTTTATTTATGCTTTAATTTCGTTTACGAACTTACGGATAGGCGCCATATCGGTATACATGCCTTCACCGTCATTTACAATCAGCGTCGGTACATTTACAATATCGAACTTTCTGGCAAATTCCGGATCGTCATCGGCATATACCAGATCATATTCAATTGAACGTTCATCAAGCATTGCCTTTACCATCTTGCACTTCGGGCAGGTATGGGTTGTAACAAGAGTAAGCTTTCCGGACAGATCAGGCGCCTCTTGCTTCCGGTCCGATGTCTCAGACGTGCTGCCCTTGGCATATTCGCCGAGCGTAACCGTAGAAGTCCTGGGTCTCATCGTTGACATCTCGATGTCATAGGTTTTTCTGTCCTTGAACTCCTGAGTCTTTCCGTCGTTCCAGTTCTGAATCGGTCTGTAATATCCCGTTATTCTGCTGTATGTCTCAGTCGGTTTTCCGCAGACCGGGCATATCTTCTGTTCGCCTGCGAGATATCCGTGTGCGGCGCAGATAGAGTAGGTCGGTGACATGGTATAGTACGGCAGTCTGTAATTCTCGGCAATCTTTCTTACAAGTGACGCCGCAGCCTTCCAGTCCGGAAGTCTCTCGCCTAAGAACGCGTGGAACACGGTTCCCGAAGTATACAGAGTCTGAAGGTCATCCTGAACATCAAGCGCGTCGAAAATATCCGAAGTAAAGCCGACGGGAAGATGTGAGCTGTTGGTGTAATAATATACTCCGCTCGCATCGTTCGCCGTGATGATATCGTGGAATTTCTCCTTGTCGTGTCTTGCAAGCCTGTATGACGTTGACTCGGCAGGTGTAGCCTCAAGGTTATAGAGGTCTCCGTATTTTTCCTGGTAATCTGAGAGCTTGCCTCTCATGTGGTTCAATACGTCCTTGGTAAATTCCTGTGCTTCCTTGTCCGTCAGATCTTTTCTTATCCACTTCGCGTTGAGGCATGCTTCATTCATTCCCACAAGACCTATCGTAGAGAAATGATTGTTGAATGTGCCGAGGTAATGCTTTGTATAAGGATACAGACCTTCATCAAGCAGCTTGGTTATGGTGTTTCTCTTTACCTTGAGCGATCTTGCGGAAATATCCATCAGATAGTCGAGTCTCTTGTAGAAATCAGCCTCATCGCCGGAAAGATATGCAATTCTCGGAATGTTGATTGTAACCACGCCGACTGAGCCGGTTGACTCGCCGCTTCCGAAGAAGCCGCCGCTCTTCTTGCGAAGCTCACGCAAATCAAGTCTTAATCTGCAGCACATCGAGCGGACATCGGAAGGCTCCATATCGGAGTTTATGTAGTTGGAGAAATACGGGATGCCATACTTTGCCGTCATCTCGAAAAGAAGTTTGTTGTTCTCCGTCTCCGACCAGTCGAAATTCTTTGTTATTGAATATGTAGGAATCGGGTACTGGAATCCGCGCCCGTTGGCATCGCCCTCGATCATAATCTCTATGAAAGCCTTGTTTACCATATCCATCTCGGCCTTGCAGTCCTTATACTTGAAGTCCGCTTCGGTTCCTCCGATGATGCAGTTCTGCTCGGCAAGATCCTGCGGGACAGTCCAGTCAAGTGTAATGTTGGTAAAGGGGCTCTGTGTTCCCCATCTTGACGGTGTGTTTACGCCGTATATAAATGACTGGATATCCTGCTTTACCTGCTTGTAATTAAGATTGTCGATTTTTACAAACGGTGCGAGATATGTATCGAACGATGAGAACGCCTGAGCGCCTGCCCACTCGTTCTGCATTATTCCGAGGAAGTTGACCATCTGATTGCAAAGCGTAGACAGATGCTTTGCAGGAGCAGAAGTAATCTTGCCGGGAATGCCGCCAAGGCCTTCCTGAATAAGCTGCTTGAGTGACCATCCTGCGCAGTATCCCGTGAGCATTGACAGGTCGTGGATGTGAATCTCAGCGTTTCTGTGAGCTTCCGCTATCTCTTTGTCGTAAATCTCAGACAGCCAGTAATTTGCCGTAATCGCACCGGAGTTGCTTAGGATAAGTCCTCCGACAGAATAAGTTACCGTCGAATTCTCCTTGACTCTCCAGTCTTCTACCTTTACATAGCTGTCTACAAGACTCTTATAGTTAAGGAGCGCGGAATTCATGTTGCGGATCTTCTCACGCTGGTTGCGATAGAGAATGTATGACTTGGCTACGTCCTCATAGCCCATCCTCTGAAGCGTCACCTCGACGCTGTCCTGAATGGCCTCGACATCAACCTTGCCGTCAGTCGCGTTCTGCTCGCAGCCGGACACCGCGTTGAGAGCAAGCATATCGATAATCTGCTTGTTGTACTCTCTCTTCTGCGCAATAAACGCCTTCTCAATAGCTCCTGAGATTTTGCTCAGGTCAAACTCAACTTCCTTGCCGTCCCTCTTGATAATCTTGTACATGCAGTTGCTCCTTTATTCTTCTCCGCGGATCTTAGCCTGCGGAATAATAACCCTTGTGTTTTCCAATGCCTTTGCCAGTTCATCTTCGCCAAGTTCAGTCAGTCCCCCGCCCGATACCAGATCTCCGGAATCCACAAAATTCTGGAGGTAATACCTTGGAGCAAACTGGATCAGTCTCGCAATCTCTTCGAAATCCGATGCCCGATGAAGCGGTGACACCACTGTAGTGCGGAATTCATAGTCGACGCCGCTCTCCTTTATGATGCCGATGCTCTCAATGACTCTCGCCACATCGAAATCCGCTATTCCGACCGTCATGCCGTATCGTTCCGGTATGTTCTTAAGGTCCATTGCGACATAATCGATGTTTCCTGACTCAAGGAGTCGCCTGAGAACGTCCGGGAAGCTTCCGTTGGTATCAAGTTTGACCTTAAACCCCATACCCTTTATCTTCGCCACGAAGTTCTCTATATCAGGCTGCAGAGTAGGTTCTCCGCCGGATACGCAAACTCCGTCAAGTATTCCGCGGCGTTTGCGCAGAAAGGCGAAAAACTCTTCTTCATCAAGTCCTCCCTGCGCGTCCGTGTGACTCACCAGAGCGGCGTTATGGCAGAACGGACATCTCATGTTGCAGCCGACTGTAAATACGGTGCAGGCTACAAGCCCGGGGTAATCGAGAAGCGTAAGTTTCTGTATTCCCCCAAGTACCATGATCTGTCTCCTTCGAATTGATTTGCAAGGTGCATTTGCTTCGGCTCTTGCCTGTTGCTCTTAAAGAATAACCATATGTTGTGGTTAAGTCAAGGGGTAGGCACAATATGTAGTGTTTTGTATTACAGGCGTAATATGACCGTAATTAACTGCTTTTCGCGCGGAAATCTTCGCAGTGTTCGGAATAAAGGCACTTAAAGTATGTTTTTGACCTCAAAAGGCTCGGACAGATTTTTCAGCTTTGTAACACAAGTGTCAACTCAATAATAAAGAATTATCCCGCGGAGCAATCATCCGGCAGAAACAATCTTCCATGTCTGCTCAGGATGAGAAGCGATGTATTCTCCGTAATACTCCGTGCTGAAGTTGCCGAGATAGTCCGTAAACTCCGACAGACCGAACATGTGGCCTTCCGGCTCATAGCAGAGAGCTTTGCCGTCGCCTGTCACTATGCTGTATGTATCATCGCTGTTCTTCAGAATGACAAAAGACTGATCTTCTGAATAGCTGAAGTCTGTTATCCCGATTCCGTCTTCTTCGCTGTCTGACTCCGTAAGATAGAGGCCGCTGTCCATAATCTCGATTCTGGATCTCGAACACCTGCCGGTTATACTCACCGTGACTCCTTCGCCTTGATAAGCTTCGTCGGCAGGTTTGATGATATATGTCCCGTCACTGATAACATTCCGTAAATCACTGCAGTTGTCGGCAAGATACTGTTTATAAAGACTTCTGTTCTGCGCCAGCATGGTTCGCATGGTTCCGAGTCCCGCGCACGCAAGAAGAAAGACCGCACCCGCACCGAGGCAATAAAACACGGCCGCGCCGGAAACCCTGGTGTTGCCGGCTTTGAGGTGTTTCAGATCAATACCGGCGATGCTTTTTGACATCCGGAGCAGCCCCGTGAGTGCCACAGGCAAAAGCAGGATAACATACGGTGTGGCATAGGTGCTTCCGGCTTCCCAGATAAGGTGAAAGGTATAACCACCGACGAAAATCAGCATCGGCAGAACCGCGTCGCGAAGAAGCTTCTCTTTTCGCGATGCTATTACAAATGCCGCTGTGCCCAGATATACAAGTGACAGAAAAACGTCTTCTGCGGATGTAATAGCAGCGATTCCGCGCGGACTGAGCGTATACCAGACCCACTCCGGGATATTGTCGGACTCGTAGAGCAGCGATGCCACCGGTTCAAAGGCATTGAACAGAGGGTTTGTCCATTCGATTGCGACCTTTCGCGTATAAAAATTCAAGGCGTACGTGGGAGACTGGGTAAATTCGTTTATCCGCTCCCTGATATCTCCTGACGCGAGGGCTGCTTCCCTGTCAGCATCAAAGTCGCAGAGAACATAGTTATCGCTGTTGTAGCCGTTATAAGTGCCGGACGATTCCTGCATTCCCATTGCAATCCAGGACAGCTTCGCCGCTCCGCCGGAAATGTCACAGCCTGTTACCGATCGGGCAATAATCTTCATCCCGGAAGACATCACAAGAAATGAGACAACCATTACGGCTATCGGGATCAAAGTGGCCGCCCGTCCGGTCCGAAGCGCTTCAAAAGCGAGATAGATGACGAACGCAATAATGAAAATAATGTAGTTGTTCTTTATAACCGTGGCAAGAGCAATAAGAAGCGCGGCAATTACAGCCGATTTGCGCGAGTGCGTTGAGGAATAATCCATAATAAATCTTAGTGATCTTACTGCGAGAAAAAGTCCCGGAACCGTTCCGTACACCAGCACGGAAAGACCTGTCACCGGGAGGAAAAATATACCTGCCGCGAGAACTGCAAGCCCAAGCTTCCGTGAGCCGGTCATTTTCACTGTAATTTTGGACAGGTCGTAATAAACGAGTGCTATAAAGACACTGTTAAGAAGCATCAGCGCAAGGTAGTTATAAACACCGCAGAATTTGCTGAAAACGTAGAAAATCATCGTCGTTCCGATGTTGTTCGGATAGATTGAGAAATAGTCTTTCGCGCCGAATTTGGTAAAATCGTTCCACGACATTCCGTAGACCGCCTGCATTATCTCAAGACTGTCGAAATGCTGTCCGCAGCTGTATATCGCCACAGACCACAGCGCGCCTATGGCAAATATTAAGTATATGAGAATCCGGCTTACCCTGTCATATTTTTCAGGCGAAGTCAGCCTGTCGGCAAAGGCTCTTACTCCGGAAGATCTTACAGCAAAGACAATAGCCGCGATTACTGCAGCTGTCGCGGCTATATTGCCTGCCACGAAGTCGAGCACAAAGTTGCTCTGTGAAGGAAGCACACCGGTCAGCGCTACGGTAACCACGGTGTTGAGAATAAACAGATAGCAGCAGATTAAAAAAACCAGGACCGCAATCGCGCCCTTGTATATCTTATATGCTTTCATTGTTCCCGTTATCCTGCTCATAAAAGCGATAATAGCTTAATAAAAGCTCTGTTGCAAGTGCGCGGGCCATATACACAAAGCAGCAAATTCTCGATGAAGCGAAGATAAAAAGCGGGAAGCCGCCCCACTGCGACTTCCCGCTCTTTTTGCCTCATGGGACGTAATCCCAAAATCGAGTAAGGAGGTTACTCAACCGTTTCGGCCCTTTGCCCTGTCTGATTTTATCTGTAAAACCATCTGACCAATCCGGCTTTCACATTCTTCTATTCCATGACTGCATGGCTTTATGATCTAATCCTCTCAAGTCCTATTCAACTACCTCTATTCTCACGTTCTTAATCTTGATCTGCGCGGTTGAGCCCTGCGCACCCATGTTGAATTCAAGCCTTCCGGCATTGTCGTCACGATCGTTCATTGTGAAATCATAGCTGTATGTCTGGTAATCTGTGGTAAGGTCAAGCGACGTGTCAGGAAGATATCTGATCCAGTCCATCTTCGGTGCCGAAACACAGACAATCATCTTGCGGTCCTCGGCAGCGCAGGCGTCAAAGGTCAGCCTGTAGGTTTTCCCTTTCTCCATCGGCAGATCCGGCTGCACAAGCTGAACCGAATACTGTTCCGTCCCTTCGGAGGTTGAATCTATTACCATCTCGTTATCGCTGATCCGGGCACTGCCTTCACCGCCCTCAAAAAGGAGAAAATTCCAGTTTGAGGTGCCATCAAGACTGTCCTGTTCAGAGAAGTCTCCGTTATAGATGAGGTTGCCGTCTTCCGTAGGATCTCTGAAAACCATCGGCGGTTTTGTGACATTCGTATCGTATTCAGGCTTCTGATATACGCGTACATAATCAATCTGAAGCTCTGCATTATCAAAATCTGTTGTTGCATCTGGGTTCCCCGGCCATGTTCCGCCAACGGCAAGATTCATCTGCACATAGAAATTCTGGTTGAACGGTGCCGGATACGGCACATCGTCTCCGCCCTCTTCTCCCGTAAACCAGTCGTTTACCGTGTAATATAATTCATCATCAACATAATATCTGATCTCGCCCGGTTCCCATTCAACACTGTAGTCGTGGAAATCATCCGCAAGACTTCCGCTTGCAAGAGTATAAATTCCCTGCTGCTGGGCGTGCGGGTTGCCGTAGTGAATTGTCCCGTAGGCTATGTTCGGCTGATTGCCCAGAACTTCCATGATGTCAATCTCACCGCACTTCGGCCACGATCCGTATAACCGTTCATCTGTCGGCATCATCCATACAGCCGGCCATAAGCCCTGACCTTCCGGAACCTTGGCGCGGACGACTACTTTGCCGTACATGAAATCTGTCTTGCCGAATCCTGTTACCTTGCCGGAAGTGTAATAAGGATTTCCGTTCTCGTCCTCTGTCTTGATTGCCTTTATAACCAGATCACCGTCGCGCACGAAAACGTTGTCCGCTGAATCCGTGTACTCCTGAAGTTCTTCATTTGTCCATCCGGGCTGCCTCAGCTCAACATTCCACAAATCGGGATTAAGCGTATTCCCGTCAAATTCATCACTCCACAGAAGATTGTAGCCGTCGATTGACGGAGTCTGTGTCACGGACTGCTCACCTGCCACCGAAGGCTGAACCGACGGCCCGGGCGCGGCAGACGCTGACCCTTCTGAGTTGCTGACTGCGCTGTTGCAGCCTGACAAAGCCGCTGAAAGCAGAATTGAAGTCATAATTGTTGCGATGTGTTTGCGTGCCTTCATAGGTTACCCCCCGTTGTTCTGTGATTGCAGGCGTGTTCCTGCGTCTGATTCTTGTAATACTAAGTTAACATCTCGTGCAGTCTTATAATATCGTTTTATTATCTTTTTTTATGTTATTATGACATTAAACAGCAATGGATTTTCGGGACATAATGGCAGGTGAACACGATGGATTACGGCAAGGAAATTTTCTATCAGCAATACATACGGCGTGAGAATGATCTGCTCCGGGCGCCTCTTAACCCCGAGCTTGAATTCTATGCGGCTATCGGGAACGGAGATGTCGCCAAGGTCAAACATCTGCTGGCCGTTCCTCTTCACAAAAAGCCCGGCCTCGGCAGGCTGTCGGAAGATACGCTTCGTAACATCAAGTACCATTTCACCATAACAGCGGCGCTTTCCGCGAGAAACTGCATAGCGTGCGGCATGGAGATGTCTTCTGCCTACGACGTAAGTGATTTCTATATTATGGCCGCAGACAGATGCCGGAATACCGAAGACATATCAAAGCTTCACGAAGCGATGTGCCTTGACTACGCCGGCAAGATGAGAAGACTTCGCAAGAAAAAAATAACATCTCCGCATATCGCCGGATGCATCGACTTCATATATGACAATCTCCACACAAGAATCACCGTGCAGAAGCTGTCATCAGTCTGCAATCTGTCTCCTGCGTATCTGTCAAGGCTTTTCAGGCAGCAGACCGGCAGAACGATAAGCGAATATATCAATATCTGCAAGATAGAGACGGCGAAAAATATGCTTATCTACTCGGACTATTCGCCGGCAGTAATCTCCGCCACTCTGGCTTTTCCCAGCCAGAGCTATTTTACGTCCGTCTTCAGAAAATACACAGCTCAGACACCCGGCGGATACAGAGCCCGGTATCACGCGTCTTCTCCGGCAACTTCGCAGACCGGGGACGGCACAGACGATAACCGTCTTCTGCCCGGAAGCGTAACCTGACAAAAGCACCGCCGCTTTTTCCGGAAAGTCATTTTTTGCTTATCCGGTTGTACTGGGGTCTGATCTCCATCTCGGTTATAGCCGCACCTTCACGCATGCTGACGCAGGTTCTGACACACTCGGCGACATCTTCAGGATACAGTGAACATCCTTCCGCTCTGTCTGCTTCAAAAGACGCGTTACGATACAGACCGGTACCGCTTGTCAGGTCAGGGCAGATTGTAACAACCCTCACTCCATGCTTGCGGACCTCCTCATAAAGACTCCTGCCGAAGCTCAGCAGTCCGGCTTTGAGCGCTCCGTAGCACGCACCGTGCGTGTTTATCCGCGTCGCCGTCACTGAAGCAATATTAATAATCATTCCGCGGCTCATTCGAAGATACGGAAGACACCTGCACGAAGCTATCATCGGCGCTTCAAGATCGACGCGGCACATACTGCTTATCTGCTCAGTATCAAGACTCTCGCTCAGTCCGTAGAAAGCCTCCCCCGCACAGTTGACCATGCAGTCTATCCCGCCGTTTCTTCCTATGTCATCTATCGCTTCGACAAGTGCTCCGGTATCGGTTATATCAATAACCATCCTGTGCATTGAAGATTCTCCGCCGTCAAAATTTCTTCCTATTCCGAAAACTTCATAACCCTGTGTTTCCAGCATTTTCGCTATCGCCTGACCTATGCCGGACGATGCGCCTGTAACTATCGCGCGTTTCAGTTCCATTTGAATATTCTCCCTGTGCAGTTATAGCTTTCCAACTTATCCACTATCAGATTCTGCATAGCCGCGTCAGTCTGCTGCGGATACTGACAGACATTGTCCTTCGTGACATACGGATACCAGGCAATCTGAGAATCCGGACAGTTCCTGCGCATGCGGCCCAGATAGTCTTTCGATATTCTGAACGTGCCGACACTGAAATCAATGACTCTGTCAAGATCAACATTTCGTGCAACTTCATCGATAAAATCCGGATATATTCGCTCCCAACCGTCAACTTTTATCATGGGATCAAAGCAGAGTCTCACCCTGCATCCGGTTTCCTGCGCGCGTCTTACTGCGGCAAGCCTTGCGCCTAAGGGCGGCGTCATATGCTCAAATTTTTCCGCGACAATTTCCGGTGAAAGCGTAAATGCATATATCACATTGCCGCATGGTTCAAGCCTCTGCGGTGCCGATTTGGTTCTGATCTCGATCTGGAGCCCCTCGGAAGACTCCGCGAGCTTAATCCATTCATCCGCTATACCGGTAAGTCCGTTCAGCGCCAGAAGGTCAGTATCGTAAGAAACGCACAGATAACAGTTCCCGGAACGAAGCCTGTCTCTGACCTCTTCGGCATAGTCTTCGAAGTTCACGAAAACCACTGTATACGGTGTCTGATACATTCCTTTAAGATAGCAGTACTCGCAGTCAAACGGACAGTTCATAACGCTGCTCGCGTAAAAGAAATTCTGCTGTCCGAACGACTGACAAACCGGCGCGCCGGCGAAAATTCTGTTGCCGTGTCTGACTGCCAGTATCAGAGCCGGACTTCTCTTCTGCATCCGGTAATCCTGATGCGCCCTGTTAAAAATGTCCTTGTAGTGATTGATTGTGATAACCCCGGCCGAAGTGTTCCGTTCAAGAATCCGCTTCGCTATAGGATAATCTGCCGCCTCTTTTTCAACGTAGATATGAGTATACAGCATCAAGCACCTCCCTGCGCATCGCCTTGGTAGTACACGGAATAACACCCTGTTCACGAAGCTTCCCGAGAATCTCATAAAGTTCGCCGACCCGTCCCGCGCATACGCAGTAGTGTTCTATCTCTTCAAGTTCGTTATTCATATATTCGGTAAGTCTGAGCTGTTCTGTGAGTTTCCTGTCAAGCGGAAGGTAATCGCGCTCGGGGTCCTGTGCGGCAAATACATCCGCCGTACGCTTTATTTCCGGCAGCCTCGCTCTGATAAGCTCTGACACCTGTGATGCGGAAGGAATACTGCTTCCGTCATCTGACACAACTTTTATCGCCATAAACGAGGATGGAGGCAGATATCTGAACGCATATCCGGCAATATATCCGGCTTCCATGTCATACATACAGCCTTCCCGCGGTTCATGCTCAATTTCTGTCACAGTTACAAGCGGAAGTTCATCAATAAGTATGCCTGCGGGAATATCCGGATAAAACCGCCTTCCGGCCCCGTCACCGTCATCAGGC
>Ga0116193_1000399_pt1 | contig 41875 bp, 38 predicted proteins | sample AD_UKC115_MetaG_FD_89892 | JGI IMG/M metagenome (GOLD analysis project Ga0116193, IMG submission 89892) | Active sludge microbial communities of municipal wastewater-treating anaerobic digesters from Hong Kong - AD_UKC115_MetaG | ecosystem: Engineered > Bioreactor > Anaerobic > Digestate... | reverse complement strand
GTGGTCGCGGTCGCCGTCTACGCATTTGCGGTGTCGTTCGTCCTCGCCAAGTTGATCGACCGGACGATAGGATTCCGGGTCAGCGCCGAGGACGAGACATCCGGCATCGACCTGAGCCAGCACGCCGAAACCGCTTACGCCGAAGGTGTTCACGGGCACGCGCCCGGCCGGCGACCGGGACCGCCCGGCCCGTTCGGCCCGTTCGGCCATCGCGACGCCGACGACGAGTAGCCGGGACCATTTCCCGATCTGCTCAGCGGTCCCTGCGACATCCACTCGAACAACGTCGCAACCACCGCTGAACAGATTGGAGCCAGCGCCTAACGCTTCGCCTTGCGCCCGCCCATCGCCGGCTCGGTTCCGATCACCCCGTCGGCGTCCAGTTGCGCGATCTCGGCATCCGAACACCCCAGCCCACGAAGGATTTCCGCGGTGTGTTCACCGAGCAACGGCGCGGGAGCGCGATGGTACTGCGCCGGCTCCTGCGTGAGCCGTACCGGCACCGTGCTGTGCGGCGCCGTCACGTTGACGGGATGGGCGACCTGCTCGAAGAAACCCCGGGCAGCCAGCTGCACGAGTTCGGTCTGCCGGTGCGGCTGCATCACCTTTGCCACGGGAACACCTGCCGGCCAGAGGTTTTCGACGATCTCGTCGCCGGTACGGTACGCGCACCAGGCTCCCAGTGCGGTGTCGATCTCGTCGTGATGCGCCCGCCGGCCGGCTACCGTGCTCAGTTGCGGGTCGACCGCCCACTCCGGCCCGCCCAGCGCGGCCACCAGTGCCGCCCACTGCGCATCGGTCGTGACCGCGATCGCGACCCAGTTGTCCTCCCGGCCGAACTCGTCGACACCGGCGCACCGGTAGATGTTCTGCGGTGCGGCCGCGGGGCCGCGGTTACCGTCCCGTTGCAGCACCGCGCCGTAGGCCGAGTACTCGATGACCTGTTCGGCGGCCACGTTGAGCGCCGCGTCGACCATCGCGGCCTCCACCAGCGCACCGTGGCCGGTACGGCGACGGTTCTCCAGCGCCAGCTGCAACCCGATCAGTGCGTGGATGCCGGCGTTGGGGTCGCCGATCGAGTAGGGCTCGTAGGGAGTGCGGTCCGGATAGCCGGTGAGCCAACTCAACCCGGACGCGTCCTCGATGATGTAGGCGAACGCCGGATTGTCGCGCCATGGTCCGTCGAGCCCGAAGCCGGGCATCCGGACCATGATGATGTCCTCACGCAGAGCGCGGACGCTGTCGTAGTCCAGACCGATCTGCTCGATCACCCGTGGGGTGAAGTTCTCGATGATCACGTCGCAGGTGGGGATCAAGCGGCGCAACAGGTCTCGGCCCTGCTCGGTCTGGAAGTCGAGGGTCAGGCCGAGCTTGTTGGTGTTCAGGCCCGAGAAGATCGGTGAGCGCTCCCACCACTGCGGCTCGGTCACCGGGATGCCCGCGATCAACCGCGTGCCGTCGGGACGAGGCGTGGACTCGAGGTGGATGACCTCGGCGCCGAGCATCCCCAGCAGATGGGTGCACGACGGGCCGGCCCAGAACGCCGTCATGTCGAGCACGCGCAGACCCTCGAACGGCAGGGTCGACCCGTTTCCGGCCGGCACCCGGATGTGCGGTTCGGGCATCGGTTCATTCGTGTGCTCACCGAGCCGCGGCGCCGGTCCCGGTGCCGGCAACTCGACACCGGTGAACCGGAACGCCCGGTCCGGTTGGAGGAAGCCGTCGCGCGGATTGCGGACGAAACTGTTCCGAGCGACGTAATGATCCATCTCGGCGACGTTCTCACCATTGGCCACCGGCGAGTTCGGGATCCGGAAGGCCGACGCCAGTTCCCGTACGGCATCAACGTTCTCGCCGCGCAACCAGTCGTACAGCTCGTCGGCGTGGAGGTTGGCCTGTTCGGTGATCGACAACGGTGACGCCTCGTCGATCCACTCCACATGCCCCGACATGGCGCACAGGTCCCACCACTGCTGTGCGGTGCCGCAGCCCAGTGCCACCAGCCCGTCGGCGGCCTGCGCCACACCGGGCACGGTCGGTTTGCGTTCGCTGCGCCACGGCCGCCCGAGCATTTCGAAGTAGGTCACGGGATAGTAGGTGAGTCCGAGGATCTGGACCTCCAGCGCTGAGAGGTCCACCAGCTCGCCGCCGCCGCGAGCCCGGGCGGCCAGGGTGAACGCCGCCGCGTACGCGCCGGCCAGCCACTCCCCCGGCTGTCCACCGACGTGCGCCGGCGCCCGGGACTGCTCACCGCGCCCGATGCCCAGCGCCCCACCGGACCACGCCTGGAGCGTGAACTCGGTGGCGGGTCGCTCGTGCCAGGGACCGGCAAGTCCGAACGGCGTGATCGACGTGACGACCAGGTGCGGATGACGCTCGTAGATCCGTTGGGGTTGCAGCGAATCCAGTGCGGCCAGCCGCGAACCCGGCGACCACACCACCGCGTCGGCGCCGGCCAGCAGACCCTCGACCGCCTGCAGATCGCCGGCCGGGTCGACGACCACACTCCGTTTCGAACAGGCCAGGAAGCTGAACAACGCACCACCGGCGGCCACATCGACGGGTGCACCCGACGCCGACCACGCCCGCAACGGATCACCTTCGGGCGCTTCGACCTTGATGACGCTGGCACCGCCGTCGGCGAACATCTTGGTGCAGTAACCGCCGGCGATGCCGGCGGACAGATCGACGACGACGAAGCCGTCCAGTGGTGCGTTCACGCCTTCTTCTTTTTCTTCTTCTTGGGCTTCTTGGGCTTGTCGAGTTTGTCGGGTGCCATCGCCGTCTCGCGGTTGGCGGCCCTGCTCAACCCCCACTCCGGTGGGAACTTGGCATCGTTGTCCTTCACCGAACCCGACAGGCCGCGATCCATCGCGTCGCCGAGTCGCAGATCTCCCGAATCATGCTGCGCCCCACCGGTGATCGACTCGAAGACACCGGCGAGCATGCTGCCCAGGTACTCGCCCTGGAACTGTTTCATGATCTCGAAGAACGTCTTCTGCATGAAGACGGTGTCGGTCGGCCGGTTGCGCGCGCAGGCCAACGCGTACTTCGCCACCTCGGCCTCGAGGTCCGCACGCGGCACCACGGCGTTCAGGAAATTGCAATCGAACATCTCCGCCGCGGTGAACGGCCGTCCGGTGAAGACCATTTCCTGGAACTTTCGGATGCCCATGGTCTGGGCCCACCACCACATGCGTGGACCCCAGCCGTGGTATCGGAAGGACGGATGGCCGAACACCGCGTCGTCCGAGGAGATCACCAGATCGGCGTCGGCGGCCTGATAGAAGTGCCAGCCGTAGCAGTACCCCTTGACCTCGAGTATCGAGATCTTCTTGAAATCCTGAAGGCCGCGAATCCCGGAGTTCGGGTTGGCATACCACTGCCCGATGTTCGCGCCGCGGCGCAGCGACCCCTTCGGGGGGACAGTGACCTCCCCGAGCGCCACCCGGTACTCGGCGAGCCGGGCGGCGTCGGCCTCCGGGCCCTCGGCGTCCTGCACCGCCATGTATTCGGGAAGATCGGCGCCGCTGCCCAGATCGTCGCCGGCGCCACGGATCACCAGCACCTTGACGTCGTCGTCGATGCTGGCCCGGTGCAACAGGTCGGCGTAGCGGACCCGCGCCGCGATGGTGGGTGCGTTCAGCCGTTCGGGACGGTCGAAGGTGATGGTCGCGATCCGAGTGGCCGGGTCCTTCTCGTATCGGATGATTTCCTCGGCGGCGGGTTCGGCGAGCGGGGCAGTTCCGCGAGCACGAGGCCCGTCGACATCCGGACCGGCGGGTTCGGCGAGCGGTGCAGTTCCGCGAGCACGAGGCCCGTCATCCGGACCGGCGGGTTCGGCGAGCGGTGCAGTTCCGCGAGCACGAGGCCCGTCGACATCCGGACCGGCGGGTTCAGACACGGACGTCTCGCCACGACGGACCGGTGGACAGCACCTCTGCCCCGTCCGAGGTGACGTGGACGGCATCGCGGGTGAACACCGCACCCACCCCGGGCTCCCAGACGTAGCCGGTGAGGGCCAGGACCATTCCCTCCTCGAGGGTTTCCGCGGCTGCCGTCTCCGGCAGTCGGGGGGTCACGACCGGCGGGTCGAAGCCGAGTCCCAGACCGTGCGCGACGGGCATCGCCGGCAGTGGCTCACCGGAGTCCTCGTAGGCAGCCAGCAGGGCGGCCGCGGGCCGACCTGGCCGGCATGCGTCGATCATCCTGTCCCACAGGTCATCCCGGCGCCGATACAGCGCACGAGCCGCATCGCTGAGCTCTCCGACCGGCAGGGTGCGGGCGACCTCGGCGACATACCCGTCGGCGAGCACACCGGCCGCCAGCGCCACCAGGTCGCCCTCCCGGACCCGGCCATCACCGGCACTGCGGCGCCAAGGATGTTCCTTGGAGGTGATCCAGGCGGCGTCCTGCGTGGCCGGGGTGCTGACGCCGCCTGCGGCCTCGGCCTCGAGCAGGGCACCCGCCAGCGACTTCTCGGTGGTACCCGGCGCCAGCTCGGCAACCGCCCGGGCCAATCCGGCCTCGGCGACGCGCAGGGCGCGGCGCAGGGCCTCGACCTCCTCCGGTGTCTTGATCCGTCGGGCGGCCCGCATCGCCTGCTCGCCGTCGACGAGCTCGGCCTGCGGGAAGGCCATCGGCAGCAGCTTGGCGAATGTCGGTGTCAGGGCATCGGTTCCGACCCGGCGCGCCGTGTCGGATCCCTTGATGCTACGCAGCACGCCGATCAATGTCATCGGATTCCAGGCCAGCCCGTAGAGATTCTCGTGCGGAATCTCCTCGGGCATGCCCTCGTCCCACGTGCTGTTCAGGTGGATCTCACCGGTTGCCCGCACATAGGTACAGATCGGCCCGAAGGGCCGGGTCCCCACGACCCACAACTGCGGGGCGCCGGAGATGTAGCGGACGTTGGCCTGCCGGCCCAGCACCAGCACGTCGAGGTCGTAGGCCTCCATCTGCGCCAGGGCACGTTCGCGACGGCCGATCCGCAGCGCGCGGTCATCGGCCTCGACCTCAGTTGCCGACATTGGCCACCTCGTACGGGTCATAGGGATAGTCGGTCAGCGGCATCCAGCCGTCCTCGGTGACCACCACGATCTCCTCGCCGCGGTAGCCTCCGGTGCCGTCCTCCCACACCACCGGCTCGAACACCAGCAGCATGCCGGCCGGGAAGACGAAGTTGTCGTCCCAGTCCTGACCGAGATCCGTTCCGATCATGGGCATCTCGGCGGCGTTGGCGCCGATCCCGTGGCCCAGGTAGAAGTGCGGCAGCCACGGCTTCTGGCCGCCGGCTGCGTCGATGGCCGCACGCCCCAGGTCGCCGCAACTGGCGCCGGCCCGGGTGACCCCGAGGACCGCCGCGACGACCGCGGTCCACTTGTCGAACTGCTCCTGCTGGCGTGGCGTCGGATCCTGTCCGACGATCCAGGTCCGGCCGTGGTCGGAGCAGTAGCCGCGATACGCGATGGAAACATCGGTCCACAGCACGTCACCCTGCTGCAACTCCCGCTCGGTGGTCAGCAGTGGCAGGGCGAGGTCGCCGTGAATGGTCCAGGTGCCCTCGGTGCGCGACGACGGCATGACCTGCCAGACCGAGTCGAACATGTTGGTGGTGGCTCCGAGTTCGAAAGTGCGGCGGACGAATTCGGCCGACAGGTCGATCTGGCGCACCCCGGGAACCACGGATTTCTGCATCTCGGAGATGGCCTGCTCGGTGATCTGGCAGGCCCGGCGCACGCAGGCGATCTGGTCGATGGTCTTGACCAGTTTCGCCGCGCCCACCACCGCGGCGGCGTCCACCGGCGCACCACCGGGGAACAGTGCGGCGCCGGCCCGTCGCATTGCTCCGGTCAACTCGTCGACGGCGACGGTGGCACCGGCAGGCACGAGGCCGGCCAAGATCTTCGCGAATTCCGCTACACCCTCGTCGAATTCGAGGTAGACGGGTCCGTGGAGGTGGTCGTCGGGGAGATCCGACTCCATCGCGGCGCCCTCGCGGAAGGGCAGGAAGAGGTGCGGGTGTTCGTCGTCGGCCAGGACGACGGCGATCGGCCGCTCGACATGTGAGAGGCCGGCGTCGGCCAGCGGCCAGCTGATCCCGGTGGTGTACATGACGTTGCCGTTGCCCAGCAGGACCAGCGCATCCACACCGGCGTCGCGCATGGCCGCGTGCAGCCGCACACTGATCTCGCGGCGCATCCGGGCGAGGTCGGGCTCCTCCGGAATGTCCAGCCAGGTCAACCCGGTTCGGGTGATCTGGGTGACACCCGAATGGGTCGACATTGTCATTGGGTGAGTCCCAGGAACTTCTGCACGTTGGTGGAGACGATCTTCGCGGCGTTCTCCGACCCCACCGCCTCGACGACGGTGGCCAGCGACTTCTCGGAGTAACCCCACGTGCTCTCGTTGTGCGGGTAGTCGCTGGACCACATCACCTTGTCGACGCCGATGTCGTCGATCAACCGCAGTCCCAGCGGGTCCACCATGAACGAGGCGCTCATGTGGTGGTCCCAGTAGTGCCGGATGTCGTGCTGGAGCTCATGGTTGAACATGTGCTGATACGACGCCAGCAGGTGTTCGGCGTCCTGCAATGCCGTTGGTACCCAAGCGATTCCACCCTCGAACCAGCCAACCTGCAGCTTCGGGTGCCGATCCAGGATGCCCGAGAACAGATACTTGGCGAACTGCTCGCGGAACGAGTCGACGTTGACCATCATGCCGACCACCACGCTGTTGTGCTCGCACGGCGTCTTCGGCGGCGTCTCGCCGATGTGGTGACTGACCGGCAGGCCCGCGTCCTCGATCTCGTCCCAGACCGCGTCCATCGACCGGCTGCCGAAGTCGTAGATATTGCCCTCGTCGTCCTTGCCGGGATTCAGGGGCAACAGGAATGTCTTGAGTCCCAACGCCTTCAGCTCGGCCAGCGTGCTGCGGGTACCCTTGGGATCCCACCAGTTGATGAGCCCGACGCCGTAGAAGTGACCGTTGGAACGCTCCTGCAGATCGGCGATGTGCTCGTTGTAGATGCGGAACACCCGCTCGCGAATCGCCTTGTCGGGGTAGTGGAACAGCGCCAGGACCGCGTTCGGGAAGGCGAGTTCCTTCTCGATGCCGTCCTCCTTGAGTTCACGGACCCGGGCCTCGATGTTGTTCGACGCGGCTCCGGCGAGATCGTCGTACTGCATGAGCACGCGGCCGAAGTCCCCGGCGACCCAGGACTTGCCCTTCATGCCGACCATGTAGGCGCCGTCCTCGTACCAGATGCGCGGCGCGGCGCCCTTGAGGTCATCGGGGAAGCGTTCGTAGAAGATGTCTTCGGCCACCGAGATGTGGTTGTCCGCGGAGAAGACGACGGTGCCGGGCGGCAGCCCGAAGTCTCCGGAGGCATGACCGCGGCGATCCTTGGGTGCACCCAATCCGCCGGGCGGGTAGAGCGTGGCAGTACTGGACTCAGTGGACATCATCGACCTTCCGTTCCGGCCCGCGCGTTACCGCGGCAACTTCGAAGCCCGGGCGCAGATGCGTCCTCCCGCGGGACAGCGCGGTGCCTCGTCATTGGTAATGACGTTATCAGCTGATACTGGAAACATACAGATAGAGACATCAAATTTGCCGCTCGCTGGCTACTTTTACTGCGGAAATGAAATTCTCTTTTTCCAAGAATGCGTTCTCGGGATCTAGTGCTCCGAGCAAATCAACGTGCTGTATCTGCACCACCGCAGGCAAGCATGGCGGCCCGTGGGCTCAACTGTCCGGCGAGCACTGGCCGCGCGCTGCGAAACTCTTGGTTTCTACCTGGAGACTGCTATTCTCCATTTCGAGAGCAAGGAGTGCAGCCGATGCCCGCAGACACTGGAACGGTCCCCGACACCGACGTCCTCGGCCGTTGGCTCGATACGAAGAGCGCCCCCGGCCAGGGTGAAGAGCCGCGCCTGGAATTACTGACCGGGGGCTCCCAGAACACGCTCTACCTCGTACATCGCGGCGACCAGCGGATGGTCCTGCGCATGCCGGGCCCGCGCGCCGACGCCGCTCGCCTCGACGGCCTGCTGCGCGAGATCCGCCTGGTCCGCGGACTTGCGGGCACCGACGTCCCGCATGCCGAGCTGATTGCCGCCGACGACACCGGCGACGTGTTGGGCAAGCCCTTCTACGTGATGGCCGAGATCGACGGGTGGAGTCCGATGAACGGCGGCTGGCAGGCCCCGTTCGACACCGATCTGACCGCCCGGCGGGGGCTGGCCTTCGAGTTGATCGAGGGCGCTGCCAAGCTCGGCCGGGTGGACTGGCGTGCGCACGGCCTCGAGGGCTTCGGCCGACCCGACGGATTCCACGAGCGCCAGGTCGACCGCTGGCTCAGCTTCCTGTCGGCCTACCAGGTGCGCGAATTGCCCGGGCTGGACGTGGCGGCCGACTGGTTGCGCCGAAATCGCCCGGCCCACTTCACGCCCGGCATCATGCACGGCGACTACCAGTTCGCCAACGTGATGTACGCCCCCGGCGCACCGGCCCGGCTGGCTGCCATCGTCGACTGGGAGATGACCACCATCGGCGATCCGCTGCTGGATGTCGGCTGGTGCCTATTGGGTTACGACGGAGAGGAACCCAGCCCCGACGGCTTCTACCTCGACATGACCGGCATGCCGCGGCGCAGTGAACTGCTCGCGCGCTACGAGGAGGTCAGCGGGTTGTCGACGGAGAACATCGACTACTACCTGGTGCTGGCCAACTGGAAGCTCGGCATCATGCTGGAGAAGACCTACGCGGCCTCGTTGGCACCGAACAGCAAGGTGGCTCCCGAGGTGGCTGCGGCGATGGGCCCGATGGTCCTGAAGCTGATGACCACGGCCGCCTCACTCAGCCGGAAGGCGGCTTGAAATGACCTATCCTGCACCGCTTTTCGACTTGACCGACCGCGTGGTTCTCATCACCGGCGGCAGCCGGGGGCTCGGACGCGAGATGGCGTTCGCGGCCGCCCGCTGCGGGGCCGACGTGGTGATCGCCAGCCGAAAGTTCGACAGCTGTCAGGACACCGCCGCTGCGATCGAAGCCGAGACCGGCCGCACCGCAATGCCGTACGCGGTGCACGTCGGGCACTGGGACGAACTCGACGGCCTGGTCGACGCCGTCCACGAACGCTTCGGCCGACTCGACGTGCTGGTCAACAATGCGGGCATGTCGCCGGTCTACGACAAGCAGACCGACGTGACCGAGAAGCTGTTCGACGCGGTGGTCAGCCTGAATCTCAAGGGCCCCTTCCGGCTCTCGGCACTGGTCGGCGAACGCATGGTGGCCGCCGGCGGCGGGGTCATCATCAACGTCAGCACGCATGGGTCGCTGCGGCCACACCCGTCGTTCATCCCCTACGCCGCGTCCAAGGCCGGGCTCAACGCGATGACAGAGGGCCTGGCGATGGCCTTCGGCCCGACGGTGCGCGTCAACACGCTGATGCCCGGACCCTTCCTCACCGACATCAGCAAGGCGTGGAGTTTCGAGGGTACGCAGAACCCGTTCGGGCACTTCGCATTACAGCGGGCCGGGAATCCCGACGAGATCGTCGGCGCCGCGCTGTTCCTGATGTCGGATGCCTCCAGCTACACCACCGGTTCGATCCTGCGGGCCGACGGCGGCATCCCCTGATCCCCACATTCCCCCGCGAACAAGAAGGAGCACTGAGATGGACTTCTCGGTCGAACCGGAATTCGAGAAGAAGCTGGACTGGATCCGGGAGTTCGTGCGCGAGGAGGTCGAACCGCTCGAGGTGCTCTTCCCCGGGTGCGAGTTCCTGCCACTGGACGACGAACGCCGCGCCATCGTCGACCCGCTCAAACAACAGGTCCGCGATCAGGGGCTCTGGGCCCCACACCTCGGGCCGGACCTGGGCGGTCAGGGATTCGGTGCCGTCAAGCTCACCCTGATCAACGAGATCCTGGGTCGCAGCAGCTGGGCGCCCATCGTGTTCGGCACCCAGGCGCCCGACACCGGCAACGCCGAGATACTGGCCCGCTTCGGCACCGCCGAGCAGAAGGCGGACTACCTGGACGGGCTGCTGTCGGGTGAGATCTTCTCCTGCTTCTCGATGACCGAACCGCAGGGCGGTTCGGATCCCCGGGTGTTCACCACTCGCGCGGTTCCCGACGGCGATAACTGGGTTATCAGTGGCCGCAAGTATTTTTCCTCGAATGCATCGGTGGCCTCGTTCTTCATCGTCGTCGCGATCACCGATCCCGACGTGCCGGTGCACCGGGGCGCGTCGACGTTCCTCATCCCGGCCGGCACGCGGGGACTGAACGTCGAGGCCACCCACCACCTCGTCGGCTCGCTGCCGCACGAGGCCGGGCATTCGCTGATCCACTACGACAACGTGCGAGTGCCTGCCTCAGCCATGCTCGGCGAACCCGGCCGCGGCTTCGAGATCCTGCAGGCCCGGCTGGCCGGCGGCCGGATCCATCACGCGATGCGTTCGCTCGGCGTGGCACAGCGTGCCCTGGACATGATGGCCCACCGGGCGAAGAGCAGGTTCACCCAAGGCAGCTTGCTCGCCGACAAGCAACTGGTGCAGGAGTTCATTGCGGACTCGTACGCCGAACTGCTGCAGTTCCGGCTGACCGTCCTGCACGCCGCGTGGTTGATCGACACCGCCGGCGAACACGCCGCGCGCAAGGAGATCGGCGTGTGCAAGATCCTGGCCTCGTCGGTGCTCAAGTCGATCGGCCTGCGGGCCATTCAGGTGCACGGCGCGCTGGGGATGACCGAGCAGATGCCGTTGATCAACGTGCTGCTCGGCGGTGTCGCGCTGGGATTGGCCGACGGACCCACCGAGGCCCACAAGGTCAACCTGGCCCGGATGTTCCTCAAGGACTACCAGGCCCAGGATCCGGAATGGCCGAGCGAATTCGCCGATGTCCGGATCGCCGCCGCGAAGGCCAAGTACGGCGACCGCATCGACCGGATCCCGGCACTCCCCCGGTGACGAGCACCCGGGCCACGGCAGCCGTCGACCGCGCGCTCGACGAGCGCCACCGCGAGGCCAGCGAAGAGGTCGAACGCATCCTGGCCGCGGCGGTGCGGGTGATGCAACGCCTGGCACCCGAGCCGCCCCGCGTCGACGACATCGTCGCCGAGGCCGGGTCGTCGAAGAAGGCGTTCTACCGGTACTTCGCCGGCAAGGACGACCTGCTGCTGGCCGTCATGGAGCGCGGCATCGGCATCGTCACGTCCTATCTGGAACATCAGATGGCGAAAGCTGCAGGGCCACAGGCCAAGATCGCGTCCTGGATCGAGGGCGCGCTGGCGCAGGTGTCCGATCCACATCTGATCAGCATGAGCCGGGCGGTGGTGCAGCAGATGACCCGGACCGATCCGATCGAGGACATCATGGCCCCCCTCCGCGACCTCTTGGTCGCGCCCGTGACCGAGGCGGGCAGTGCCGACCCTCAGCGCGACGCCGAGGCCATCTTCGAACTCACCATCGCCACCATGCGACGCTACGTCGGTTCCCACCGCCAACCCGACCCGGCGGATCGCGCGCACCTGGTGCGCTTCTGCCTGAACGGCCTGTCCGGCAAGGAGATTCCAGCATGAGGTTCGTCTTCGTACACGGCGGTTTCCATGCCGCGTGGTGCTGGGAGCGCACCATCGGCGAACTGGTGACGTTGGGCCACGGCGCGGTTGCCGTCGACCTCCCCGGCCACGGTACCCGGCTGAACGAGGAGTCCACGCTGGGCAACCGGCGTCAGGCGATCCTGGACGTGCTGCAACCCGGCGATGTGCTGGTGGGGCATTCCGGCGGCGGGTTCGATGCCACACTGGCCGCCGACGCGGCGCCCGACAAGGTCGGCCACATCGTGTATCTGGCCGCGGCGCTGCCCCGGGAAGGGCGCACGTACCCCGAGGCGATGGCGATGCGCGACAGCGAGGACGGCGAGTTCGACGCGGACACCGGAGAGATGCTGGGCTATCTGCATTTCGACGACGACGGTGCGATGACGTTCGCCGACTTCGAAGGCGCCCGGAAGTACTTCTACCACGACTGTGACGAGGCCACGGCGCGTTGGGCATTCGACCGGCTGGGACCCGAACGCTTCGGCGACACCACGGTGACGCCGGTGTCGGTCCCGCAGTTCTGGGCGGCCGATCTGCCCCGCAGTTTCATCGTGTGCGAGCAGGACCGGTCGATGCCGCGCTGGCTGGCCGACACCGTGGCGCGGCGCCTCGGGGTGCAGCAGTTGAGCATCGACTCCTCGCACTCACCCTTCCTGAGCCGGCCACGTGAACTGGCCGAGCTGTTGGTGCACGCAACCACGACCACACCGGTCGGACCGTTGCTCCCGAACTGAACGGAGATCTCGAGTGAGAGCAATGCTGTGTCGCGAATACGGGCCGCCCGAGTTACTCGAACTCACCGAATTGCCCGACCCCACAGCGGGTCCCGGCGAAGCGGTGGTTCGCGTCCGCGCGGCCGCGGTGAACTTTCCCGACGTGCTGTTCATGTCGGGCGGATATCAGGTGAAGGTGCCGCCACCGTTCGCGCCGGGCAGCGAGTTCGCCGGGGAGGTCACCGCCGTCGGCGACGGCGTCGATCTGCCGGTCGGGGCACGGGTCGCCGGCTCGGTGATGGTGGGTGCCTTCGCCGAACAGATCGCGGTCCCGGCGAGCACCCTGGTGCCGATGGCGCCCGGAGTGGACTTCGCCGATGCCGCGGCGTTCGGCGTCACCTACCGGACGGCGTACTACACCCTGCGCACGGTGGCGCCGATCCGTCCCGAGGACTGGGTGGTGGTGCTGGGCGCGGCCGGTGGAGTCGGGTTGGCCGCCGTCGACATCGCGGTCGCCATGGGCGCCAAGGTGATCGCCGCGGCGTCGAGCCCCGACAAGCTGGCCGTCTGCGCGCAGCGCGGTGCGCTGGCCGGCGTCGACTATGCGACCGAGAACCTGCGCGACCGGATCAAGGAGATCACCGGCGGTGCGGGTGCCCGGGTGGTCCTGGACCCGGTGGGCGGCCCGTATTCCGAACCCGCCCTGCGGGCCCTGGGCCGAGGCGGCACCTTCGTCACGCTCGGCTACGCCGCCGGCGAGATCTCGTCCATCCCACTGAACCTGGTGCTGCTCAAGGGAATCACGCTGCGCGGCATGGAGATCCGCACCTTCTTCACCGACCATCCCGACGAGGCACTGCGCGACACCGCCGAGCTGCAGCAGATGTTCGACGAGGGCCGGGTGCGTCCCTATATCGGTGCCCGGTTCCCGCTGGACCAGGCCGCCGTCGCGCTCCGCCACGTCGCCGACCGCCGGGCACTCGGCAAGGTCGTCATCGACATCCCCTGACCCCAACCACGCCCAAACGTACGTTTGGGCGCGAAAAGCCGAGACCAGCGCACCATTTCGTCCAATTCGGCAGTGACCGAAGTTCTTCACGGCATCTGCCGGCCATCCTGTGCCCCGCCGAGTCCGACGAAATGGTGGAAGCTACTCGAACAACTTCGCCCAAACGTACGTTTCGGCGTGGTTGGGCTACCAGGTGCAGGGCAGGCTGTAGACGCCGTAGGCCAGCCGGTCGTGCTTGAACGGCACCTCGTCGAACGGGATCGCCAGCTTCAGCGTCGGGATCCGGCGCAGCAGGGTGTGGAACACGATCTGCATCTCGGCCCGGGCAAGCTGCTGACCCACGCACTGGTGACGTCCGTAGCCGAATCCCAGTTGCTGGCCGGCATTCTCGCGGGCCAGGTCCAGCTTGTCCGGCTGCGGGAACATCGCGGGATCCCAGTTCTCCGGGGCGAGGTCCAGGATGATGCCCTCGCCGGCCTTGATGGTCTCACCGGCGATCTCGATGTCGTCCAACGCAATCCGGCGCTGTCCGTTCTGGATGATGGACAGGTATCGCATCAGTTCCTCGACCGCGTTGGCGATCACCTTCGGGTCGTCGGTGTTGCGCAGCAGATCGGCCTGCTCCGGGTTCTCCAGCAGCGCCAGGATGCCGATGCCGATCATGTTGGCCGTCGTCTCATGCCCGGCGATCAGCAGGCCGGTACCCAGTTGGGCGGCCTCCTTGACGCTGATCTCCCCCGCCGTCACCCGTTCGGCCAGATCGGACACCGCGTCCTCGGCCGGGTTGGCCTGCTTCTGCTTGACCAGATCGATCAGATACTGGTGCAGGCTCATCGCACCCTTCTGCATGGCGTCCGCGGCGGCGTAGCGGGCGAGACCGGCGTTGGCCGTCTCCTGGAAGAATTCGTGATCCTCATACGGCACACCGAGCATTTCGCTGATCACCACGGTGGGCACCGGCAGGGCCAGCGCGGTCACCAGGTCGGCCGGCTGCGGGCCGGCCAGCACAGCGTCGATGCACTCGTCGGTGACCTTCTGGATGGCCGACCGCAGGCCCTCGACCCGCTTGAACGTGAACGGCTTGGACAGCATCCGGCGGAACCGCGTGTGCTCCTCGGCATCGGAGGTGAACACCGAACGCGGCCGCTTGTCCACGGTGGACAGCATGTGCTCGTTCCAGTGCGGGAAGCCGGTCTTGCGGTCGTCGACGCTGACCCGGGAATCCGCGAAGAGCTCCCGGCCCGTCTCGTAGCCGGTGATCAACCACGGGGTGCTGCCGTCCCAGATCCGCACCCGGGACAGCGGTTTGACCTCGGTGAGTTCGAGTTCGGCCGGCGGCGGCGAGAACGGGCAGGCCGCCGAACGTTCCATCGGGTACTCGGGGACGACGGTGTCGGTGAGTGTCTCGGTCACGGGTGAGCTCCTAATCCTGGACGAAGATTGCGTGGGCTGGGCAGGCCGCTTCGGCCTGCCGGACGTTATCGGCACGATCGGGCGACGGATTCGGGTCGAGGAGGATGACGCTGCCGTCGTCCTCGTCCTGGTCGAAGACGTCGGGCGCATTCGCGACGCAGTTGCCCGCAGATACGCATTTCCCTTGGTCCACAGTCACTTTCATGACTCTTCAACCCCTGCCTCGGTAATCGGTGCGAGCATGAGTCCGGTGATCGCGTCGACCAGGCTGGTGGCCATCGCGGCCCAGCTCGGATGGGGGGTCGGCGCACTGTCGGCAAGTGCGCGTTCCCGTTCGGCGAACATGTGCACGATCAGCTGCCGGGCCATCGCATTGCGTTCCACCCGCACCTGCTCGGGCAGACCCGGCAGACAGCGCTTCAGGCCCTCGATGATGTGCAGCACCGACGACGATCCCAGCGACTCCTCGGACACCAGGTCGCGGTGGCTCGGGTCGGGCATCAGCTGCGCGGAGAACCGCGCGTAGGTGGTCGGGGTGCCGAGTTCGGTCAGGTGCACGGCCAGCGGCCGGACGAGACATTCGACCCAGTCGCCGAGGGTGGCCGGCTCGCCGGCATCCGCCAGGCGGTCGATCATCTGCTGGCAGATCCGCTCCACCTGTTCGTTGTGCTTGCGGACGATCGCGCGGATCAGGTCGGCCTTGGTGCCGAAGTGGTAGCCCACCGCGGCGTTGTTGCCCTGTCCGGCGGCCTCGCTGACCTGGCGGTTCGACACGGCGAAGACCCCGTGCTCGGCGAACAGCCGCTCGGCCGCGGTGAGGATCACCTCGCGTGTCCCGTCGGACCGCTCGGCACGCGCCGTTTTGCGCACCGTCGATCGTGCTGGCCGGGTCATGCGGTCAGTCAACCAACCGGACATCTTTAAGTCAAGTGATTGATTTAATCGGACGCGGTTGCCATTGTGGAGGCCACGTCGGCGCTGACAGACTCGGTGCGCGCCGGCAGCATGCCACCACCGAAGACGGGAGATCGCCATGGACCACGACTACGAGGAGATGAAGAAGGCCGCCGAGCCGTTCATCCGCTTCGAGAAGGACACCGCGAACCGGATCGCCTACATCACCTTCGACCGGCCCGACGATCTCAACTGCACCACCATGGGGATGCGGCAGAACTACGCGGACCTCATCCACAAGTGCAACGTCGACGACGACGTCAAGGTCGTGGTGATCCGCGGCGAGGGCGAGGACTTCGGCAGCGGCGGCGACCTGCCCGAGCAACGCGACATGCTGGAGAACCCGGGAATGCCGCTTCTGCATGAGCTTTCGATCAACGACGAGAACGTCAAGTACCCGCCCGGCGACTCCTACCGCTACCTGTACACCCTGACCGATCACTACGCCAAGGCCCGCGCCGGCAACCGGCCGCTGCAGGAATGCAAGAAGGTCACCATCGTCGAGGCCAAGGGGTACTGCTACGGCTGGCACTTCTACCAGGCCGGCGACGCCGACCTGGTGGTGTCGTCCGACGACGCGCTGTTCGGCCATCCGGCGTTCCGTTACGTCGGCTGGGGTCCCCGGCTGTGGTGGTGGGCCGAGACCATGGGCCTGCGCAAGTTCTCCGAAATGCTCTTCACCGGAAGGCCTTTCACGGCGCAGGAGATGTACGAGTGTGGGTTCCTCAACAGCGTGGTGCCCCGGGAGAAGCTGGAGGCCGAAACACTGAAGTACGCGATGGCGTGTTCGAAGACGCGCCCCACCGACACCGTCGTGGTGCAGAAGACGTTCCTCGAACTCTACAAGCAGCACAAGGGCGAGTACTTCGGCAGCCTGCTCACCGGCGTCGTCGAGGGCATGCTGCCGATGATGACCAACGACCGCGCGAACGAGGTCGACCTCACCGAGGGCACGTTCGAGAAGGGGCTCAACAACGTCGTCAAGGACAACGACATGAACTTCCCGCCGGAGTGGCGGCTGAGCCGGTCCGGCCGCAAGAAGCCGTGACAGAAATGGTCGTCGGTCGACACGGGATCGACTTCCCCGCGGACATCGACGGCCTGCGCGCAGCCGGGACCGGCTTCCTGACAACGGCTTTCCGAACTTCGGGGGCCCTGTCCCCCGATAACGCCGTCACACGGATCGAGGAACTCACCGAGGTCGGCGGTGGCAGCACCGGGCGCAAGGCGCTGCTGACGGTCGGCTACGCCCGGCCCGAGCCGGCGCTGCACACCCGGCTGTTCGTGAAGTTCTCCCGGGACTTCGGTGACCCGGTGCGAGACGGCGGCCGGTTCCAGATGGAATCCGAGGTACGCCTGGCCAACCTCGCGCTCAGCCCGGCCTTTCCGATCGCGGTGCCGCGCACCCAGTTCGCCGACTACCATGCCGATTCGGGCACCGGGATACTCATCACCGAGCGAATAGAATTCGGCTGCAACGGAATCGAACCGCAATACCACAAGGCGCGGGACCACCGGATGCCGGACCAGTTCGGCCACTACCGTGCACTGCTGTCCGCGGTGGCGGCGCTCGCCGGCACCCAGCAGTCCGGCGTCCTGCCGAAGGACGTCGTCGAGCGGTTCCCGCTGGACCTTCGCGGCGCGACGGTGGGCGACCCGCGACCGATGACGCCAAACAAGCTGTCGCGCCGGCTCGATCAGCTCGCCGAGTTCGCCGCCGCGCAACCCGATCTGCTACCCGAGCGAGCCCGCGACCCGGCGTTCCTGCGCCGACTGGCCGCTGAGGCGCCTCTGCTGCTGGCCCGCGAAGAGGACGTCTGGGCCGACCTGGCCGCGCGGCCGGACTACATCGCGCTGTGCCACTGGAACGCCAACGTCGACAACGCGTGGTTCTACCGCGCGGCCGACGGTGAACTTGCCTGCGGCCTGATGGACTGGGGCTGTGTCGGCCGGATGAACGTCGCGATGGCGATCTGGGGTGCACTGTGCGCCGCCGAAACAACGCTGTGGGACGCGCATTTCGACGATCTACTCGAGGTGTTCGCCGACGGGGTCCGCCGCCACGGCGGTGCCGATCTGGACCCGGCCGTACTCGGCCGGCTCGTGCTGCGCTACGCCGCGGTGATGGGGATGGCCTGGCTGCTGGACGTGCCGGCCCGGCTGCGGACCCGCCTCGGCCCGGATCCCGGTGTCCTGACGCGTCCCGATCCGCGGATCGCCGACGACGAAGGCCTGCGGGCGCCGCTGCAGATGCTGGCCAACCTGCTCAACCTCTGGGCCGGCCGGCCGCCCGGTGAGGTGCTCGATGCCGCCGTCAGGGGACGTCCCGGCGGCGGAACCCCGCGAATCCGATGACCAGGAATGCGAGGGTGAACAGGCTGATCCACAGCAGCCCGCGCCAGTCCTGTGTTCCGGCCGCGACGTGTGGGACGTGGTAGTAGGGGCTGATGCCCAGCGCCCAGCCCGGGAGTTTGAAACTCGGCCCGAACAAGGTCAGCCCGAACGACACCAGAACGCCCGCCCACGAGGCGATTTGGACCCGGGGACGGGCGCCGATCACCGCGACCGCGAGAGCGACCACCGTCCAGACCGCGGGAATGGTGGCGACAGCCTGCAACGGGGAGTAGCCGAAGTTGAGGCCGATGTGCGCAGCGGCAGCCAGGGCCCCGATGACCACACCGGCGATCAGGATGAACAGCGCCGGTGCGGCGAAGGCGAGCAGCACGCTCGGCGCAAGGTAGCGGCTCCGACTGACCGCCGTGGCCAGCACGGGCTCGGCCCGGTCCTCGAGTTCCTCGGTGCGGACCCGGTTGACGATCTGCACGCCGGCGATCGCCGCCACGATGCCGATCAGTGTGAGGATGGTGGCGAGAAACCCGGCGAGCAGTTCGGCCGGCAGCGTCGCGCCCTTGGCGAAAATCTCGGCCAGCGCCGGGTTCACGCTGAACAGGTCCCGCACGGTTCTGATGAAGTAGCCGAAGATCACCCCGAGTCCGACGAATGCCACGGACCAGGAGACCACGGGCCCCCGGTTGATCCTGATCGCCAACGCCAGTGGGGTGCGGGCGGTTCCGCGCGCCGGGCCCGGCCGTGACGCGATCAGACCCTGGCCGAAATCCCGCGACACCTGCAGGGCGAACCCGATGGCGACGAATACCGCTGCGAACGCGAGTCCCAACAGCAGCGGCCACCAGTGGTTCCCGGTGGCGGGCCGCGTCTCGGTGATCCAGCCCAGCGGGTTGGCCCAGGCCGTCCATCTCGGCGCGCTGACCGAGTACAGGAAGCCGCGCAGCACGAACAGCACTCCGAGCACAGCCACCGCGATCGATGTGGCGGTGCGCGCATCGGAGGCGATCTGCGCGGTGACCGCGGCGACCGCGGCGAACATCAAACCGGTGACGGTGAACCCGGCGGACAGCAGCAGCGACGACTCCCATGCTCCGCCGCACAGCACGGTGAACGCGAAGGACACCACGCCGACGGCGAGGGCGCAGACGCCCGCCATCAGCAGCGCGGTCAGCAGCCGAGCCTCGCGGCCCAGCACACCGGAGGCCAGCAGCTCGGCCTGCCCGGAATCCTCTTGGCCGCGACTCGCTTTCACGACGATGAAGATGACGCCGAGCGCGGTGAGGAACCCGCCGATCGATAGGCTGCGCCAGGCGTTGAATCCGTCGACGGTGGACAGGTCGTAGGCGGGGCCGAAGATCAGGCCGAGCGCCGGATTGGCTCCCACGGTCGCGGCGAACCGGCGCCGCTCGACCGCCTCCGGGAACAGCCATGGGTAGACGATCACCGACGACACGGACAGTGCCGTGGCGATCCCGATCCACGGTGCGAACGAGCGGGCCTCGTGTTTGAGCGACGCCCGCAGCAACGGCGGGGTGCCGGCGATGGCAGAGGGAGCCGACATCAGCGGCGGTCCGGCGTCTGTTCGTCTTCGTACAACCGCAGGAACAGGCTCTCCAGTGACGGCGGCTCGACCGTCAACGCCGTCAGGCCGAACGGCAGCAGCCCCTCCATCGCCTGACCGATCCGGTCGGAGTCGACCGTCGCCGTCAACCGATGACCGCGCAGTTCCACGTCGTACAGCATCGACAGTTGTTCATGCGCAGGCAAAGTCGCCAGATCGGCATGCACCGTGGTGCGGGCCTGTCCGCGCAGTTCGGTCAGCGTGCCGGACTCGACGATGACACCGTCGCGGATGATGCTCAGCCGGTCGGCCAGTGTCTCCAACTCGGCCATGATGTGGCTGGACAGCAGCACGGTGGCGCCGCGGCCGACCGCCTCTTCCAGCACCTCCTGAAAGACGTTCTCCATCAAGGGGTCCAGACCCGAGGTCGGTTCGTCGAGAATCAGCAGTTCCACGTCGGAGGCGAGCGCCGCGACGATGGCGACCTTCTGCCGGTTGCCCTTGGAATACTGCCGGCCGCGCTTGCTCGGGTCCAGTTCGAACCGCTGCAGCAGGTCCGCCCGGCGGCCCTCGTCGAGGCCGCCCCGCATCGACCCCAGCAGGTCGATCGCTTCACCGCCGGTCATCGAGGGCCACAGCGACACATCGCCCGGCACGTAGGCCAGCCGACGGTGCAGTGCGACCACATCGCGCCACGGGTCTCCGCCCAACAGTCGGACCCGGCCGGCATCGGCGCGCAACAGACCCAGCAGTACCCGGATGGTTGTCGATTTGCCCGCGCCATTGGGACCGAGGAAGCCGTGCACCTGGCCACGCTCGACCCGCAGGTCCAAGCCCCGGAGTGCCTCGAAGTCGCCGAACGACTTGTGCAAGCCGGCAATGTCGATGACCAGTTCCGCGTCGGTGGTTCTTTCGGTCATCGAACTACTCTCTCATCCCTTCTTCGAAATGATGACCTTGCCCGCGACCGTGCCGCCGTCGATCGGCAGCACCGTGCCGGTGACATACCGCGACCGGTCCCCCGCGAAGTACAGCGCGGCCTCCGCGACGTCCTCGACCGTGCCCTCGCGTTTGAGCGGGCGGTCGCGGCGCATCTGCGCGCGGATGTTCTCCTCGAACTCCTCGAGGCGCTGACGGTCCTCGGCGTTCGCCGACTTCGAGACGATGGCGGTGCGGATGTTGCCCGGCGCGATCGCGTTGACCCGAATGTCGTAATACGCCAACTCAATCGCCGCCGACTTGGTGAACTGGATGACGGCGGCCTTGGACGCGCGGTAGGTCTGCACACCGCCGCCGGCCTGGATGCCGCCGATCGAGGTGAGGTTGAGGATCGACCCGCCGCCGTGCTCGGCCATGTGGCGCGCGGCGTCGCGGGTGCCCGCCATCACTCCGAGCAGGTTGACACCCATGACCTGATGGAAGTCGGCCAGGTCGTCGTCGAGGAATCGCCGGTGCATCGTGCCGGACACCCCGGCGTTGTTGACCATGATGTCCAGCCCGCCGAAGCTGTCGATCGCGGTCGACACCAGCGCGCTCACCTGATCGAGGTCGGCGACGTCGGTGGGCCGGAACAGGGAGTCGCCGCCCAGGGGTTCGCCTTCGGCGAGATCGCCGACGACGACCTTGGCCCCCTCGGCGAGAAAACGTTCGGCGATGCCGCGCCCGAGTCCGCCGGCGCCGCCGGTGACGACGGCGACCTTGCCGGCGAGTTCTCCGCTCATGCGCACTCCTCGAAAAAGTCCAGCAACAGGGTGTTGACGACGTCGGCCTGTTCCAGTTGCGGGCAGTGCCCGGCGTTTTCGACAACGGTCGATCGCGCACCGGCGATCTGTCCGGCGATCTCGGCCGCCCACCCGGCCGGCAGCAGTTTGTCCGCGCCGCCCTCGACGACGAGCACGGGGACGTCGATCCGGTCGTACCGGCGCGCACTCGGCGCCGCGGCCGGCGGCTGGGAACCGGGCCGGCGGAAGCGCGCGGCGGCGATAGCCTCCCAGGCGCCGGGCAACGTCGCCGACTCGTGGCGGCGCATCACATAAGCGTCGTCGGCCGGATAGGCCGGATCGGCGAACAGCGCGGTGACGATGCGCCGCATCGCCTCCGGCGTGGCGTCGTAGTCGTACAGCGCGGCCATGTGCTCATTGGCCTGGATCTCGCCGCCGCCGCAGATGGTGACCATGGCACGCACCGGCAGGACCGGTGCATCCGACGTGGTGTCCACGAACAGGTTGATCGCGCCCATCGAGTTCCCGACGAAGATCGCCGAATCGACACCCAGTTGCTCGCACAGTGCGGCGACATGGCGGATCCGCATCCCGCGGCCGTCGACGAAGTCCAGGACTTTGGCGGTGAGCCCGTAACCCAGCATGTCCGGTGCGATCACCCGGTAGTGCTCGGCGAGTACCGGAATCGTTTTCTCCCAACCGATTTCGGCGCTGGCACCGAACTCGCCGCCGTGCAGCAGGACGACCGGAGCACCCGAGCCGGCCTCCAGGTACCCGGTGGCCAGCCCGTCGACGGTGGTGGTCGTGTAGGTGACGTCCATGCCTCAGTCCGGGATCAGCGGGCCGACGGGACGGGTGGTGGTGGCGTGCACCAGCAGCTCGGCGAGTTCGTGCGGCCGGCTCAGGAACGGCGAGTGCGACGTGTCGATGGACAGCTGCTCGACACCGAGCCGGCGGGCGACGGTGTCGGCCAGCCAGCGGGGCATGGACCGATCCTGTTCGCAGACAATGAAACTGCGCGGCAGATCAGCTTGCCAGAACCGCGGCACCGATACCGGGGTGACGGTGGTGTCGCCGAACCGCTCCGGTCCCAGCCGATTGAACGCCCAGCGGGCGGTCGCCTCGTCGCAGTCGTGGTAGAAGTACTTGCGCGCGCCCTCGAAGTCGGCGAACCACATCGCGCCGTCGTCGTCGAACCTCAGATACCCGAGCATCTCACCGGTGTCGGCGTCGAACTCGCCGTCCTCGTGGTCGCGCATCGCCATCGCCTCCGGATACGTCCGGCCCTCCCGCGGCAACGCTGCCGCGACATAGACGAGATGGCTCACCAGTTCCGGTGCGGCGTCGGCGGCCAGCGTCATGTCGAAGCCGCCACCAGAATGTCCCACCAATACGTCATCGGGTTGCAACACATCGACGATCGCCTGCCGGCGGTTGGCCAGGGTGGACTCCTCGTCGACGCGGGCACCGTGCCCGGGCAGGTCGACGGCCACCCCGTCATGGCCGAGTTCCCTCAGTTCGCCGATGGTGCGCTCCCAGCACCAGGCGGCATGAAAACCGCCGTGCACGAAGACGAACCGCATCACTTGATCGCAATCGGGTTGACCGGCGAACCCACCGCGCCCACCACGCTCAGCGGTGGCGCGACGAGCTGGAACTCGAAGACACCGTCGGCCGCGCAGTCCGCCGACAGCGGCCCGAGGTTCCAGTACTCCCCCAGCATCAGGCCCATGTCGCGCAGGCACAGCATGTGCATCGGCAGGAAGGTGCCGGCCACCCCGTTGGCCGGATCGGGATCCTCCACCATCAGATTGTCCGCGGCGATCGCCGCGATCTCGTGGTCGTGCATCCACGAGGCGCACGTCCAGTCCAGTCCCGCACCGGGTTCCGCACCGACGCCGTTCTGCTGGAACCGGGTCCACCAGCCGGTGTGCACCAACACCACATCCCCGCGCCGCACCTCGACGCCCTGCGCCTTGGCGACGTCGTCGAGTTCGGCCGGGGTGATCGGCGTGCCCGGTTCGCAGAACACCTCGGCGCCGCGGTGACGCACCACGTCGAGCAGCACCCCGCGCGAGGTGATGCCCTTGCCGTCGACCTTGTCGATACCGCAGTGGTAGGCGCCGAAACTGGTCACCGAGCCGGCCGGAAAGCCGTTGTACAGCTTGTCCTCGTAGTACACGTGGCTCAGCGCATCCCACTGGGTGGCGGCCTGCAACGGCATCACGATCATGTCGTCGTTGAACCGGAACGGGTTGTCGACGAAGAACCCGCTCACCTCTGCGGCGACCGAATTGCGCAACCACTGCGGGCCGTACCGCGCCAGCGTCTCGGCGTCCCCGCCGTCGACGGTCATGACGTGAATCGGGTTGTGCCGGAACTCGAATGCGCCCTGCGGGCCGGACGAGCCGAAGTCCACCCCGAGCGCGAACACCTTGCCCTGTCTGGCCAGGGTGGCGGCCTCGGCGATCTTCTCGGGCGTGATGAAGTTGAGGGTGCCCAGTTCGTCGGCGTCTCCCCAGCGGCCCCAGTTGCGGACGTCGTCGGCGACCTTGCGGAACTGCGCCATCGTGCCGGCCATGTCTCAACTCCCCTGATTCGTGTCGACGAGTTCACCGGCGACCCGCTGCGCGACGGTGCCGCCGTCCACCCAGATCACCTGACCGGTAATGTAACTGGCCGCGCGGCTGCCCAGATAGACCAGGACCGCCGCCTGCTCGTCGGGGCCGGCGACCCGCCCCAGCGGAGTGGTGAACGAATCCAGAAATCCCTGCCCGTAGGCCGAGCGCAGCTGGTCGAGAATGGGCGTCTCGGTGACACCCGGTCCCGTGCAGTTGATCCGGATGCCGCGGGCGCCGAGTTCGCTGACACGGCGCATGCCGTAGAGGATGATCGCCTCCTTGGACAACCGGTAGCCCCCGTCGGCGATGGCCTCGGGATGGGCCTCGCACCAGGCCAGCCCCTCGGCCATCGACGTGGTTTCCAGCAGCCCGGCGGTCGTCCGGGCGTTCTCCCGATAGGACGCCGCGGCCAGTGACGACACATTAGTGATCGACGAACCGGCCGGCATGCGATCCTCCAGCGCCTCGGTGAACCGGCGGGTGCCGAGAAAATTGATGCGCACCACCAGCATCGGGTCACCGATACCCGACGACACCCCGGCGACGTTGAACAGCGCATCCACCGGGGCCTGGATCTCCCCGACCGCGGCGTCGATCGAGCTCTCCTGCGACAGGTCGATCTCGACGAACCGGTCTAGATGGCTGCGGTCGTCGGGTGCGCGCAGATCCAGACCGGTCACGCGGCCGCCGAGTTCGGCGACCTGGCGGGCGACCTGGGCTCCGATGCCCGACGCGCAACCGGTGACCACGACGTGCCTGCCGTCGTAGCGCAGCAGTTCTCCGACCGTGCTCACCGGTCCGATCCTCCAGCGCGAGCGGTCACGCGCTGCCTTCGCGCGCTTCCTTCTCGGCCTGGGCCGCCTGGACCCGTCCCTCGTTGATCTCGGCCCATGCCTCGGGGATCTCGGATGCGGTGAACTTACCGCCGCGGCCGGTCGGCAGCCCGCCGAACGCATAGGTTTCGTCGAACATCGGCGCGTCCGACGGCCGGCGCCGGGCCTCGACCTTCTCGATGACGGCCTCCAGCCGCTTCGCCTTTGCCGCAACGGCCTTTTCGTCGCGTTCGATGAACTCGGGCAGGATCTCCTTGCCCATGATCTCGATCGACTCCATGATGCCCTCGTGGGCGCGCGGGTTGAGCAGCAGGATGATCTCGTCGACCCCACTGGACTCGTAGTCCCGCAGGAACTGACGCACCGTGTCCGGTGAGCCGATCGCGCCGCGGCCGGGGCCGTAGGCCAGCGTCGGGTCTTCCTTGACGGCTTCCTGATACAGCTCCCACACCTTGGTCCGGCCCGGGGTATGCATGCCGGTGAGGTAGTAGTGCATGATGCCGAACGAGAAGAAGCCGCCGCCGACGCCCAGACGCTTGATCGCCTCGTCGTCGGTGCGGGCCACCATCATCGACAGGTCGCCGCCGATGGCCAGGATGTTGGGGTTGATCGCCGGCGTCACCGGGGTCCCCTTCTCCTCGAAGTCCCGGTAGTAGGTGTCCACCCGGTCCTTGAGCGGGCCCGGTCCGGTGTAGGCGAAACTCAGTGCGCCGATGGCCTTTTCGGCCGCCATGTTGACCGACGACGGGCGGGTGCAGGCCACCCACACCGGGGGGTGCGGCTTCTGCAGGGGCTTGGGGATGACGTTTCGGGCCGGCATCTCGACGTGCTCGCCCTTGAACCCGCTGAACGGATCTTCGACCATGCAGCGGATCGAGACCTCGAGGGCCTCCTCCCACATCCCGCGCTTGTCGGCGGGGTCGATGTTGAACCCGCCCAGCTCGGCGATCGACGACCCTTCGCCGGTGCCGAACTCGACACGGCCGTTGGACAGGTGATCCAGCGTGGCGACCCGCTCGGCGATGCGGGCCGGATGGTTGATCGGCGGCGGCAGGTGCATCACACCGAAGCCGAGCCGAATGTTCTTGGTGCGCTGACTCGCGGCGGCCAGGAACATCTCCGGCGCCGTCGAGTGGCAGTACTCCTCGAGGAAGTGGTGCTCGGTGAGCCACACCGTGGAGAAGCCGGCCTTGTCGGCGGCCTCGACCTCCACCAGGCCGTCCTGGAACAGCTTGTGCTCGTCGTCCTCGGCCCACGGCCGGGGCAGCGGGAACTCGTAGAACAGGGAAATCTTCATTCGTTACCTCCTGTGGGAACTGCTGGGAGTTGGTGTGGTGCTGGCTTTCTCGGCGATGTGACGCGCCGCCACATAGCCGAAGGTCATGGCCGGTCCGATGGTGGCGCCGGCGCCGGCGTAGCTGCGGCCCATCATCGCGGCCGACGTGTTTCCGACGGCGTAGAGGCCGTCGATGACGCGGTCGTCACCGTCGAGGACGCGGGCGTGCTCGTCGGTGCGCAACCCGCCCGAGGTGCCGAGGTCGCCCAGGATGATCTGGAACGCGAGATACGGCGGCCGGGAGATCGGGTGCAGGTTCGGGTTGGGCAGGGTCGGGTCGCCGTAGTAGTTGTCGTAGGCGCTGTCTCCTCGATTGAAGTCGTCGTCGTGGCCGGTGCGGGCGAGCTCGTTGAACCGGGTTGCCGTCTGCCGCAACGCATCCGCGGGCACCCCGATCTGCGCCGCGAGCGCTTCCCAGCTGTCGGCCTGCTTGACGATGCCGGACTCCAGCCAGGCCTTGGGCAGCTTCCCGCCCGTCGGCACCGGCGCGAAGGGGATCTTCGGGATCGGCAGGTGTCCGCCGACGACGTAGCGGTGGAAGGACCGCATGTCGGTGATCAGCCAGCACGGGATGTGCGTCACGCCGGTGCGCTGACCGTCGATCATCGCGTGCGCGAAATCCATGTACGGCGCGGCCTCGTTGACGAATCGGACACCGGCGCCGTTGACCACGAACTGCGACGGCATCATCCGCTCGTTGAGCATGAACTGCAGCCGGCCATCCGGCCAGCACATGGCGGGGAACCACCACGCCTCGTCGAGTAGGTCGGTCCCGGCTCCCACCTTCTCGCCGGCCCGGATCCCATCGCCCATGGCCGCGGGATTGCCGAAACTCCAGTCCTTCTCGAGCTCGGGCAGGTATTCGCGGCGCCAGGCCAGGTCATGGTCGAAGCCACCCGTGGCGAGGATGACACCGCGGCGCCCACCGATGCGCTGCACCCCGCCGCCCCGCTCGACGACGGCTCCGGTGACCTTCCCGTTCACATCGGTGATCAACTCGGTCATCGGGGCATTCAGCCACAGCGGGATGTTCTGGTCCTTGAGCGCCAGGCGCATCCGTGCCATCAGCGACTGCCCGATGGCGGCCATCCGGTCGCCGAACACCCGGGCGCGGAACATCCGGTAGATCAGCTTGATCAGCACGGCCTTGCCGCGCCAGTTCTGCCGGAACTGATAGAACAGCCGAAGATCCTTGGGCGCGAACCAGATTCCCTTCGGGGCCAGCGCCAGCGGCTGCAACAGGTGCTGTTCCTCGTCACCCAGCTTGCGCAGGTCGATCGCCGGGACGTTGATGGTGCTGCCCAGCGCCGAGCCGCCCGGCAGTTCGGGGTAGTAGTCGGCGTAGCCGGGCTTCCAGACGAACTCCAGCCAGTTGCTGCGCTTCTCCAGGAACTCCATCATCAGCGGTGCGGCGTCGACGTAGGCGCGCAGCCGAGTATCGCTGACCAGACCCTCGGTGATCCGTTTCAGGTAGGCGAACGTCTCGTCCGGATCGGGTGCGTAGCCCTCCCGGCGTTGCGACGGCGCACCCGGCACCCAGATGCCGCCGCCGGACAGCGCGGTGGACCCGCCGAAGTGGGCGGACTTCTCCACCACCAGGGTGTCCAAGCCGGCCGCCTGCGCGGTCAGTGCCGCGGTCATGCCTCCGCCGCCGCTGCCGATCACCAGGACGTCGACCATCTGGTCGAAGTTGTTGTCGCTCATCGAATCCGACGGCGCGGCTCCTCCTCGCGCTCCTCCGTCGCGCGCATTGTCGCTCACGCGGCCACCGCCGTTCGGACGGCGAAGCCGGCGATCAGATCCGGTGCGGGCCGGTAGTACCGCTGCACCGTCTGGTACGGGCCGGCCGCGGCCATCGCCGCGAAGGCGGCAACCCAGGTGCGGACCTCGTGCGCGGAGTTGCCGGCCTGTTCGGCGATCCAGCGGTTGTCCCAGGCGTCGACCTCGGCGAGGCGGTCGGTGTCCAGCAGATCCAGGAAGGCCCGGTCCCAGTCGGGGTTCAGCGGCTGCAGGGGGCTCTCGCCGTGGGCGAAGTCGTGGGCGGCGGCCATCACCGCGTTCTGCCGCGCCGTCCGCTGATCGGGAGTCATCGGGACACCGCGCACGATGCGGTCCAGCGCCGCCGGCGGCGCGGTGGCCAAAGTGGGGATCGGCGGGTCGTGGGACAGGCCGCCGGACCCGATGAGGAGCACCCTCTTGTCCAGTGCCGCAACGAATTCGCCGACCGCGGCGCCGAGCGCACGGGACCGGCGGATCGGCCCCAGCGGGGTGGCGACCGAGTTGATGAACACCGGGATGACCGGGACGGTGGTGATATCGCCGAACAGGGTCTGCAGCGGTTGGACGGTGCCGTGGTCGACGTCCATCGCGGCCGAGATCGCCACGTCGACACCGGCGTCCAGAACCGCTGCGGCGCAGGCGTTCGCGAGGTCGGCGACGTTCAGCGGCCCGGCGTACGAACCGTAGTCGCCCACGCCAGTTGCGGCGGTGCCGATGCAGAACGCCGGCATGCAGCGGTAGAAGAACCCGTTGTAGTGGTCCGGCGAGAAGATCACCACCAGTTCCGGGTCATAGTCGGCCACGAAGTCCCGGGCCGCCGAGAGCGCACCGCCGATGTCGTCGAGCAGGTCAGCCGACGGACCCGGAAGGTTCAGCAGTGGGCTGTGCGACATGCAACACAGAGCCGGTTTCGCCATGGGATTCACCGCCTTCCGTACTGAGCGCGAGCGCACGCGCGAGGTCGGCGCTCAACTCCGGTGCGCGCTGTGCGATGCAGGCGCCGGCAACGCACCGGTCGGGCCGCAGGAACAGCACGGAGTCGGTCTGGGTGTCGAAGAACTTCTTGAGCGCGCCGGTGCGGTCGCCGACGACGGTGACGTCGGGATCGGGACCGCCCTGAGCGTCCCAGTGCAGCTGGGTCTGGGACCGCAGTGCGATGAACTTGGCGCCCAAGGCTTTCCAGCGGGTGAACTCGGCGCCGCCGAGCAGCCGGCGCGGGTCGTTGTTCCAGCACAGCACCGCGAACCCGGGCCCGATGACATCGTCGAGCAGGACGTTCTGCTGTTCACGGGTGTCCACCCGGGGCTGGATGAACAGGGTGCCGACCACCGATCCCGGCGCGGGCGGGGTCTGCGCGTGTACCACCGCGCCGCGCTCGTAGCGCGGCATCGGTTTGAACCGCATCTCGAGTACGTAGCTCTTCAGCGTCGGCACGACCGACGCGGCCCGGATCACCTTGTCCCGCAGGCTCGCAACACGACGGTTGGTCGGCGAGATGACGCGACCCACCATGGTGGACAGGTCGATCATCGCCCGGGCGTGCTTGCGCCGCTCGACGTCGTACGTGTCCAGCAGGCTGTCGCCGGCCTGACCGTTGACCACCGCGGCGAGCTTCCAACCGAGATTGAAGGCGTCCCGGATGCCACTGTTGTAGCCCTGCCCCTGCCACACCGGCATCAGGTGTGCGGCGTCGCCGGCGATCATCAGCCGGCCCTTGCGGAAGGCGCCGGCGATGCGCGAGTGGTGGGTGTACACCCGGTACCGGATGATGTCCGCCTTCTCCGGATGGGGCAGGAAGCGCGACAGCAGTTTGGCGACGAACGCGGGATCGGTGGCCTGCTCGTCGGATTCGTCGGCATGGATCATGAACTCGAAGCGCCGGATTCCGTGTGCGATCGAGATCGAGACGTAGGGCCGCCGCGGGTCGGCGCCGACCTCGCTGTTCGGGTGGCCGAGCGGATCGTTGGCCACGTCGATGACCAGCCATCGGGTCGGCGACGTCGTCCCGTCGAAGGACACGCCCATCAGCCGGCGGGTGGCGCTTCGGCCGCCGTCGCACCCCACCAGATAGCGGGCCCGAACCGAGTCGCCGGTCGACAACTCGGCGGTCACGCCGTCGGCGTCCTCGGTGCAGGTCGTCATCTGGGCGCCCCAGCGAACGCCGACGTGCTCGAAACGGTCAAGGCCCGCAAGCAGTTCGGCGTCGACCATGGGCTGGACGAAGCCGTTGCGCTTGGGCCAGCCGAACCGCGCGTCGGGCGGGGCCATTTCGACGAGCAGTCGGCGGTTGGCGTCGAAGAAGCGCAGGATCTGGTTGGGCACGGTGTGCGGCAGGACGGCGTCGACCAGCCCGATCGACTGGAAGGCGCGCAGCGCTTCGTCGTCGAGGCCGACGCCGCGCGGGTAGTCGATCAGGCTGTCCCGCTCGTCGACCACCACCGTGTTGACCCCTTGCAGGCCAAGCACATTGGCCAGGGTCAGGCCCACCGGCCCGGCCCCCACGACGAGCACGTCCGCGTCGATGGTCATGAGCGGCCCAGCAGGAAGTCCAGATGCAGCCGGTTGAACGTCTTGGGGTCCTCGTACTGCGGCCAGTGCCCGCAGCCCGCCATCACCTCGAACCGGGCGCCCGGGATCATCGTGGCGATCCGTTGTCCCTCGCTGACGTCGGCGGTCGGATCGTCGCTGGTCCACAGCACCAGGGTGGGCGCGGTGATGGAACCGTAGTCGTTGGGGCTCATCAGGTTTCGGGCTCGGATCTCCGGATCCTGCAGCGCCATGATGTCCCGCATCGCCGCGACGAACCCGGGCTGGCGGTAGATGCGCTGCCGACTGGCGACGACGTCGTCGTAGTCCTTGGACTTGTCGGCCATCAGCCACTTGATGCGGGCCTGGACGGTTTCCCAGGTCGGGTCCTCCACGGCGGCCATCGACAGGGTGATGATCCGCTTCATCACCTCGGGATCGGCCTGCGAGCCGCCGGCCGTGTTGAGCACCAGCCGGGTGATGCGGTCGGGGTGGTCCGCGGCGACGCGGGAGGCTACCCAGCCGCCCAGTGACTCTCCGGACAGGCTGAACGTCGCCGCCCCGATGGCGTCGGCCACGGCGAGCAGATGGTCGACGTAGTGCGGGATCTCCAGCGGATGACCCGGCTTGTCGGTGTAGCCGTGGCCGAGCATGTCGATCGACCAGGTGTCGAAGTGCTCGGAGTGCGATTCGAGATTGCGGATGTAGGCCTCGGCGTGTCCGCCGGAGCCGTGCAGCAGAATCAGGACCGGCTTCCCCGCCTCGCCGGCATGCAGGTAACGGGTGCGCACACCACCCGCGGTCAGGTATCCCTGCGAGAACGGGACGCCCTGGAGATCACTCCAAATGCTCTCGAACTCAGCCACAAAGTGCCTCTCTGCCTGCGATTATGCCATTCTCTTTTTTTGACGACATTGTGTGCTACTATCGCTCATCAATGTGCACTATCTATAGAGCATCACTCTCGCGGTGACGTCTGTCAAGGGACCACGTCGTCAGGGCACCGGGACCACCGGCGCCGGATCCGGCGGCGCGGGGTCGGCGACGCTGCCGGGTTCCCAGACGCTGGCCCGCGGCCTCACCGCGCTGCAGTCGGTGTCCGCCACCCCGGGCGGCCTGACCGTCCAGCAGGTCGCCGACCAGATCGGCGTCCACCGCACCATCGCCTATCGACTGTTGGCGACGCTGGCGCAGTTCAATCTCGTCGCCCGAAACGAGGACGGCCGGTACCGGCCGGCGTCCGGATTGGCCACTCTGGGCGCGGCGTTCGACAACAACCTGCGCCAGTTGTGCCTGCCGCGGTTACGTGCCCTGGCCGACGAGCTGGGCACCACGGTGTCCCTGTTGATCGCCGAAGGCGACCAACAGGTGGCCGTCGCGGTGATCGTGCCAACCCATGTGTCCTACCAACTGTCGTTCCATGAGGGCAGCCGCTACTCCCTGGACCGCGGCGCCGCCGGTATCGCCCTGCTGGCCAGCATGCCGCCGAAACCCGGCGAACGCGACCTGGTCACCTTGACCCGCGAACGCGGCTGGGTGATCACCCACGGCGAGATCGAACCGAACACCTACGGTCTCGCCGTCGCGGTGCATCGGCTGCCGCCGTCGCCACCGACATGTATCAACCTGATCTCGCATCGTCAGGACGTGGTGGAGCGTGGCCGTGACGCCGCGCTCACCGCGGCCGAGGATCTGTCGAAACTTCTCAACTGAGCTTGCTGTCCGAATCGGAAAGGGTTGGCGCGATGAGCAATTCAGCACAACGCGAGATCGAGGTCGACGTCGTCGTGCTCGGCACCGGAGCGGCGGGACTGACCGCCGCCCTGTCCGCGGCGGTGGGCGGGGCCCCGGACATCACCGTCGCCGTGTTCGAGAAGTCCGACAAGATCGGCGGCACCACCGCGGTCTCCGGTGGCATCGCCTGGATCCCGTCGCATGACAAGGCGCCCGACCTGACCGTCGCCGACGCCATGGCCTACCTGCGGGCCCAATCCTTCGGCGCGATGGACGAAGAACTGGTGGAAACCTTCGTGCGCAGCGGCCAGCCGATGATCGACTTCGTCGAGGCGCACAGTGACATGCGTTTCCAGATCGCCACCGGCTTCCCGGATTACAAGCCGGAGCTGCCGGGCGGGCGGCCCGGCGGCGGACGTTCGCTGGGCCCGGTGCCCTACGACGTCAGCCGCGTCCCGGGCTGGGGTGAGCGCATCACGTCGTTCCCCGCCGACTTCAGCAACGTCGGCCTGGACGCCGAAACCCGGGCCCGGCTGCACGCCGACTACGGTGACGACTCCGGCGACCTGGTGATCGCCGGCTCCGCGATGATCGCCGGGCTGCTTCGCGGCCTACTCGATCTCGGCGTCGAGCCGCAGACCGATTCCCGTGCCGTCGAACTGCTGGCCACCGACGGCCGGATCACCGGCGTCCGAATCGTCAGCGGCGACAACACCTTCGACGTCCGGGCCCGCCGCGGGGTGATCCTTGCCAACGGCGGTTTCGAATGGGATCCCAAGCTGGTGGCAGCCTTCCTGCGCGGCCCGATGCACGGCCCGGTGTCACCACCGAACAACACCGGCGACGCGCTGCGAATGGCCATGGCCCACGGCGCCGACCTGGCCAACATGGGCGAGGCGTGGTGGGTGCCGGTCATTCAGATCCCCGGCGACACCCTGGGCGGACAGCCGCGCAGCCGCAGCGTGCGCCTGGAGCGCACCCGCCCGCGCAGCATCATCGTCAACAAGTCCGGCAACCGGTTCATCAACGAGGCCTCCGACTACAACTCGATGGCCGGCGCCTTCCAGTACCTGCACCCGCGGGACGGCTACGTCAACGATCCGGCCTGGATCGTGTTCGACGACCAGCACCTCAAGCGGTACGGATTCCTGGGCGTCGAGCCCGGCGGCGAGGTTCCGGACTGGTTCAACAAGTCCCGCGATCTGACCGAACTCGCCGAGAAGACCGGTATCGACGCCGACGGCCTGACCCGCACCGTGGCGGCCTGGAACGAGAACGTCGCGGATCCGGCCGACCCCCGCGACCCCGAATTCGGCCGTGGCGCAAGCGCTTACGACGGCTACTGGGGCGATCCGAACGCGTCGACCCCGGCCGGCCAGACGCTGGGCCCGCTGGACACCGGCCCGTTCTACGCGGTGCCGGTGGCCCTCGGCGCGATGGGCACCAAGGGCGGTCCGCGCACCGACCGGGACGGCCGGGTGATGCACGTGTCGGGCGCGATGATCGAGGGACTCTACGCGGCCGGCAACGCGATGGCCGGGGTGACCGGCCGCGCCTACGGCGGGGCGGGTGGAACGATCGGCCCGGCAATGGTTTTCGGCTACCGGGCCGGCCATCACGCCGCGACCGGACGCAGCGCACCCACGCGTTGAGTGAGGAATCCCGCAGCGGAAGTTCGAGTGGCCCTCTGCGAGGTTCCTCACTCAACGGCCGATGCAGGGGACCGCTAGCGCGCGAGGAAGAAATCGACCTCACGGGCCAGCGAGGCCTCGACGGGCTCGGGCTTCCAGCCGAGTTCGCGCTCGGCCTTGCTGTGGTCCAACGGCGACATCTGATCGCTGATCCTGGTGCCGGCCATCGCCATCGGAAAGTCGCGGCGCAGCAGCCGGGCGGCCAGATCGTTGAGAAAGGACACCGGGTACATCAGCCACACCGGGACGACCAAGCGTGGTGGCCGGACGCCGGCCGCCGCGGCGGCGATCTCGACCACCTCGCGCGTGCTCATGTAGCGGTCCGAGATGATGTAGCGCTCGCCGACCCGGCCGCGCTCGGCCGCGAGCACCATGGCCCGGGCGGCATCCTCGATACCGACCACCTCCAGGGAGAAGCCCGGAACCACCGCGAGCTTGCCCTTGGCCACCAGCGAGATCATCAACCCGTGCGGTGTGGGCTGCCAGTCGCCGGGACCGAATGTGGTGGAGACGCACATCGCCACCCCGGGCAGCCCCCTGTCGCGGACGTAGGAGAACAGCAGTTCCTCGGCCGCCACCCGCGACTCGATGTACGGCCCGCCACCGTCCCAGTTGTGCGGGTCGTCTTCGGTGACCGGGCGTGAGTCGTTAATCGCCAGTGTCCCGATCGTGCTGGTGAACACGAACTTTCGCAAACCGGGGAACTCGCAGGCGATGTCGAGCACGTTGCGCAGACCCTCGACATTGGTCTGGAAAAGCGGGGCCGGGTCACGCAGCCAGTACCTGGCGTCGACCACGCAGTAGTAGACGACGTCGCAGCCCGTCATCGCCGCGCGCAACGCGTCGTCGTCGAACAAGCCGCCGTAGTGGCGTTCGATGTCGAGGTCTTCGATGGCCTTGGTGGAACTGGTCTTTCGCAGCAGAACCCGGACGTCCTGGCCGTCCTCGACCAGCTGTCGCGTCACGTGCGAGCCCAGGAACCCGCTGGCGCCGAGGACGAGCGCGGTCATCGTTCGGTCACCATCGCCCGGACCTTGAACTTCTGCACCTTGCCGCTGGCGGTGCGCGGGAAGTCGTCGACCTCGAGCAGTTCCTCGGGCCACTTCTGCCGCGCCATCTCGGCGGCCTCGAAGTGCTCCTGCACCTCGGGCAGGGTGGGCAGGTCGTAACCGGGCAGCATGCGCAGCACCGCGGTGGCGTGCTCGCCGTACTTGGGATCGGGGGCGGCGACGACGACCGCCTCGGCGACCCCGGGCATCGCCAGCAGCGTCTCCTCCACCTCGACCGCGCTGATGTTCTCGCCGCCGCGGATGATGACGTCGGACTTGCGGTCGGTGATCGTCAGGTAGCCGTCCTCGTCCAGGACCCCGACATCACCGGTGTGATACCAGCCGTCGTCGTCAAAGGCCTTGGCGGTCAACGCATCATCGGTGTAGCCCAGGCACAGGTCCGGCCCGCGGGACAGGATCTCGCCGTCCTCGGCCAGTCGCACCTCCACACCCGACAGCGCGCAGCCGTCGGTGTAGAGCCGCTTGGCCTCGGGCGCGTCGTAACGGGATCCCGTGATGGACGGGTGTTCGGTGCTTCCGTAGGACCGAAACGCCGTGATCCCCAGATCCTTCAGGCGCGTGGTGACCGCGACCGGAACCGTCGAGCCGCCGAGGCCGACGGTGCGCACGCCGTCGAGATGTTCGGGGGTGAAGTCCGGATGATCCAGCAGACTCGTGACGAAATACGGTGGGCCACCGCCGATCGCGAGTCCGTCGCTCTTCATCAGGGCCAGTGCCGTACCCGGGTTCCAGGTGTCGATGAGGTTGATCGGCATCCCGTGCAGCACCGGCATCAGCAGGGCGCCAACCATACCGATGAAGTGTCCGACCGGCGCCGCGGTCAACTGTTTGCCGGTGTCCGGACGGTTCTGCCCGACCAGCTGATAGGTCTCGTGCACCAGCGTGTGGTGACTGTGGATGACACCCTTCGGGGCGCTGGTGGTCCCGGAGGTGTAGGCGATCAGCGTCGGGCCGGCCGGATCGGTCCGCAGCACACCGGCCATCGGCTCGTCGGCGAGCAGGTCCTCGAACGCCGGTTCTCCACCCACCACCGCTGGATCTTTCCCACCCACCACCCCGACGATGGGGATCTCGGTGACCACCGACGGGTCGAACTTCAGGTGCCCGAACGACGCGGCGGTGATGAACACCTTGGGCTTGGCGTCACCCAGGATGTAGGCCAGTTCCTTGTGCCCGTAGAAGTGCACGATCGGCACGACGACCGCGCCCAGCAACGCCGCGGCCCAGAAGCTGGCGGCCGCCTCCATCCAGTTCGGCAGCTGCATCGCCACCACGTCGCCGGGTCCGACCCCGCGCTCGCGCAGACCCGCGGCCAGCCGCCGCGCGGTCCGTTCGACATCGGCATAGGTGCCGGTGTACGGCCGCACCTCCGAGTGCACCCGGAACTCGGCGCCGGGCGCGGCGGCAAGTCCGCGCGCCAGCAGATCACCGAGGGTATCCGGCGTCCACCAGCCCTCTTCTTCGTACCGTTTTGCCAGTTCGACGGGGATCTTCCGCATAAGCTAACTCCACCTCCGGCTTCGGGCGGAAATGTTATTCTCTCCAGCGAGAAATACCAATCTCGCAAGTGCAGCGGATCGAGGCATCAGATGACGGAAGTTCAACCGGGAGGACAGCCGGGATCCGTCCGCCGCCTCGCCACCCGCGCCGCGGCGGTGTTGACGTCGGCGCTCGCGGTGGTGGCGCCGATGCTGTCGGCACCGGCGAACGCCAATCCGGTCATTGCGTACGGCAACTTCAGCCTCGCCATCCCGGACCGCTTCGACTTCCACACCTGGACCTTCAATGTCGGCGCGTGCGAGAACGGTTGCCAGCCGTGTCCCGGCGAATGCCGCCGGATATCGGCCATCGCCCAGCCGATCGCGCGGGCGTACCAGTGGGTTGCGCCGGGCCGGTTTGTCGACGGCAACTGGGTGGTGACCGTCGATGATCCGTTCGGCCTGCGGTGCGGCAACGTGTACTACGGTGCGACGTTCCCCACCCGCGACGTATACACCTGGAACGACGTCACTCTGGCCGGCAACATGGTGTCCACCTTCGACGTGGGATGCGACGGTCGCCCGGGCACTCTGAACTACCCGATCTGGCTGACCCGGCTGTGACCGCCCGCCCAGTGGGCGATATCGGCTCAATCCACGACATCGAAGTTCTAAGGTAGGCACATGCAGCTAGCGCGGTCGTTGTTCGGAGTCGCGGTGTCATGCGCACTGGCCGCGCCGGCCTTGGCCGTGGCGCCGGCGGCGACTGCGGATGACGTTCCGCTGCACCATGTTCGGTACACCGTCAGCAGTGATACCCCGGTCGCCGCCCATATCTACTACCGGCAGGCCGATCCCCCCGATTGGGGCGTCTACAGCCACGATCCCTACGTCTGGAGTCCGCGGGCCGACGCCCAACTGGGCCCGGACCAGCCGCCGTGGGTGTTCGACACCATGCTGGCCAACCCCAACGAATGGGCCATGGTCGTCGTACAGGCGAACAACAACGCGACCAGCGTGCTGCACACCACCCAACCGGGGTTCCGCTGCACCCTCGAGGTCGACGGCACGGTCGTGCAGACGAACGAGGGCGGCCGCGGGGCACTGTGCTCGATCAGGACGTGGTGAGAGGAGTGCTCCGAATGGTCGCCAAACGCAGGGCCGCGCTGGCGCTCTCCGGTCTGGGCGTCGCCGCCTTTCTGGTCGCGGCGCCCGCGAATGCCGACGATCCGCTGCCACGGCCGCCCGCCCCGCCCAACCCGAACCCCGCGATCTCGGACGTGTGCAACGACGCGTTCTGCACGCCCGGGATCACACCGAACGTCGTCCTCGGCGCGCCGTGCGGCGACACCTCCTACTACGTGTTCGGGACCGCCGTCGCCGGGCCCTCGATCCAGCCCGGCCGGCTCGTGTTCTGCGGGTCCCCACGCCGTTATGCGCCGAGATACTTCCGCACCATGCCGATGGTGGGCATCAAGGAACTCGGCACCTGGTGCACGGGGCAGGAGAACTACATGGCTCAGGCCCCGGACGGACTGTTCCTGACCTGTGCCCTGCAGGACGGCAACACGGTGTGGGTGCGCGGGGACGCCTGATGACGGCCGAGGACGGAGAAGCCTCGGCCGGCTCGGCCGACATCGCCGCCGCCGAGGCCGAGGCCGCCGAGGCCGACGCCCGCGCCGCGGAGGCGCGCGCCAGGGCCGCACGCGCCAGAGCCACCGAAGCGCGGCTACGGGCAGCCGAGCCACCACTTGACAGCACACCCGCACCGGCAACCGGCCGAGCAGCGCCGGTCCGGTACGTGCGGCGGATGGCTGGGCCGGTGGCCGCGGTCCTGGGCGCGGCGGCCGTGCTCGGCCTGCTCGGCATCAGCACGTACATCCTTCGCAGTCACCGCGCCGTGGAAGCGGACCGGCAGCACGCCGCACAGTACTCGGCGGCCGCCCGCCAGGGTGTGGTCAACATGATGGCGATCAACTACAACACCGCGCAGGCCGACGTCCAGCGGGTGCTGGACAGCGCCACCGGCCGATTCAAGGAGGACTTCGAGTCGACGTCCAAGGATCTGGTCAAGGCCCTGCAGGAGGGCAAGATCCTGACCGAAGTCGACGTGAAAAGCGTTGCCGTCCAGTCGATGACGAACGAATCGGCGGTGGTGCTGGTCTCGGCGGTCTCCCAGCGCGGCGACCCCAAGGCGACCGATCGAGACCCCAGGACCTGGCGCGCCGTGGTCACCGTGAACCGCGAGGGCGACCAGATCAAGGTCTCGAATCTGGAGTTCGTATGACGACGTCGTTCGCCGGAATCGCTGCTACGACGGCTGATACTCTCGGCGTGCAGAACACTTTTCGAACAGATGGCGGGAATCGATGATGCGATCAGTCGGTGTGATGGCCGGCGTTGTCGCGTGTGCGGCGACCGTGCTGACCGGCCAGGCTCCGGTCGCGTCGGCCTCCGACTACGGTTTCGAGCTCAACGGCACGTATTCCGCTGTCTCCAATGGCGAATGGGCCAAGCACAACGACAGCTTCACACCGGAAGGGGTGAAGCGCGACGTCTGGCGGATGTCGTCGTCGTGTGAGAGCACCAACCGTTGCGACGGCACCATCACCAGCCTGAACGAGGGCTGGACAATTCCGTTGCGCTTCCTCAACGACCACTGGGTCGCCCCCCGCACCATCCCGAACTGGGCGCCCTGCGAGACCGGCGGTGCCGCAACCGGCCACCAGCTGTACTGGTTCTACGGCGTGGACCAAACCGGGATGAACAACCGCAGCACCACCGAGCTGGCGGGCAAGGACACCACCTTCACCGACAGCGGTTCGTGCGGCCGCAACCGGGGACTCACGATCGAACTCCCGCTGCACCTCACCCGCATCTCCTGATCGCCTGCTGCCGCCGGACATCTATTCAGCGTGTACTGCGAGATCCACTCGCTGAACGTGTCGGTGCACGCTGAACAGATTGTCGGCGGGTCGGGTCGCGCGGCGCGAAATCAGCTGGGCAGCATGTCCTTCCACGTCTGCGTCTGACCGCCCGTAACGAGGTTGGTCTGCCGAACCATCTGACCGTCCGGCCCCAGATAGCTGCCGGTCTTGGGGTCATAGGGCGCGAACGCCACCTTGGGCGCTCCCCCGCGATTCGCACTCGGCGCCACGAGCGGCGCACCGGGGTCGCCGGCTGCCGGCGGGACCACGGCGGGCCCGGGGGCCGGACCGGTGCCCTGCGGCACCGCCGCGGGAGCCTCCGCCGGAGCGGCAGGTCCCGGGAGTGGACCCGCGGCCGGCGCGACCGGTGCCACGTCCGGCGCGGCGGGTGGTGGTACCCCGACCGCCGGCGGCCTGGGGGTCCCCTCCATCGGGCCGAAGAGGTTGTCGCTGCCCGTGTTGATCCGATCGTCCGGCGGCACACCCTGCGCGATGGCATTGGGGTCGAACGGATAGGTGCCCAGTGCGTGCTGACGGATCGCGATCGGCTCGAAAGGCTTGTCACTGTCGCAGATTTCGACGGTGGGCGCCCGCTTGCCCGGCTGCTTGATGCACGGGAAGTTACGCGCGCCGCGCACGTCGAGCGGTGAGTCCTGCGGCAGCTTGCAGTACAGGCCGTCGGGTGTGTCGACGTCGGTCTGGTCCTGCGGGCTGCGCCACTGCGACGGCGGTAGGAAGCCCACCGTGCACGGTGGCGGATCGCTGGACTCGAGGGCGAACTCGCCCAACGGCAAGCCGGACGCGTTGCTGGTCGCGAGGCCGTAGGCCTGCTGAGCCGCGATGTACGGCGGCAACAACACCAGCAGCTGTTCGACTGAGGCGTTATAGGTGACGAGCATCTGCCCGACCGTCGTCAGATTGGCCAGCAGCACCGGCAGCGTCGGCTTGACGTCGTTCAGCAGGTGCGAAACCTCTTGTGCCGTACCGGGTGCCTGCTGGAGCAGATTCCGGAAGTCTGCGGTCCGGTTGGTCATCGTGGTCGTGATGCCGGCCAGGCTCCGCGACCACTGCCGGATCGCGTCGGTCGTCTGCACCTGCGAATCCAGCAGCGGCGCACTGTCGTCGATCAGCGCACGGGTCTGGTCGGAAATCGCGTTCGCGTCACCGGTGATCTTCGACGCCGAGTCCAGCAACGACTGCAGGTCGTAACCGGCGCCGTTGAACGCCTTGAACGATTCGCCGAGCAGATCGGAGATCCGGTCCCCCGGGATGCTCTCGACGAGCTTGCTCGCCTTGTCCAGCATCGGTCCGACGGCCTGCGGAATCGACGTGACATCGGCGGGGATCACCGAGCCGTTCTGCAGATACGGCGCCGAATCGGTTTGCGGGCGCAGGTCGACGAACTGCTCGCCGACCGCCGAGACGCTCTTCACCTCGGCCTTCAGGTTCGTCGGCACCTTGGGCGACCGGTCGAGCATGAGCGTCGCCTCGGCACCCGCCGGAGTCAGCTTGATGTCGGTGACCTTGCCGATCTGCACGCCGTTGTAGGTCACGTTGCTGAAGCGGTACAGGCCGCCGGTGGCGGGCAACTGCAGCTTGACGTTGATCTTGCCGATGCCCAGCAGCGTCGGCACCTGCATGTAGGTGAAGATCATCACCGCCACGCCGACGATCGACGCGATGGTGAAGATGATCAGCTGGGTTCGGACGAAACGGGTCAGCATCAGTGACCTCCAGCGGCGTACGGACCGGCGAATACCTGGTTGGTGGTCTCGACGGTCACCGGGCCGCCCATCGGCGACATCATGGTCGGCGGCACCACCGGCAGCACGGGACCGTCGACGGGCGGCATGGGCATGACCGATCCCGTCTGGACGGCGTCCGCTTCGTCGGCCTGGCCGGGCGGTGCCGCCTGGTCCGGCGGTGGCGGCGCCAGCGGCGCGTCCATCGGCTTGTAGGTGTAGTTCAGGTAGAACGGATCACCCGGTGCCGGAACGAGTTTCGCGTGTTCCTCACCCCAGCGGGTGCCCAGGAACAGGGTGCGCTTGAGCCGCGGGATGGTCAGGTCGAACACCGCGAACAGGTTCATGTAGTCGCCGCGGACCGCGCGGTCGATGAGTCCCTGGCTGTACGGGAAGTTCGGTGCGTAACCCAGTGCGACCGGAAGGTCGGGCCCGACGTTCGCCAAGGCGCGCAGGACGGGTTCCAGATGTTTGAGGTCGGTCACCAGATCCGCCTGAGCGTCGTTGGCGAGCTGGGTCGCGGTGTCGCTGAGCGTGCCCAGTTTCTGCAGCGCGGTGGTGATCCGCGGCCGTTCCTTGATCAGCACGTCCAGCGCCGGCGGCACCTCGTGGATCACCCGGTTGATGACGTCCTTCTGGCCCGCGAACGTCGCCGCGACCCGGTTGAGATCCTGGATGGCCGAGACGATGTTCTCGCGCTGGCGGTCCAGGACCGAGACGAAATCGTCCAGTCGCACAAGCAGATCCCGGACATCGGCCTCCCGGCCCGACATCGCGGTGCTGAAGTTGTGGATGATGTCGCCGATCTGGC
>Ga0116193_1000398_pt1 | contig 41894 bp, 31 predicted proteins | sample AD_UKC115_MetaG_FD_89892 | JGI IMG/M metagenome (GOLD analysis project Ga0116193, IMG submission 89892) | Active sludge microbial communities of municipal wastewater-treating anaerobic digesters from Hong Kong - AD_UKC115_MetaG | ecosystem: Engineered > Bioreactor > Anaerobic > Digestate... | reverse complement strand
TTACCTTCACGTTGGTGGGTTGCGGACAGCACTTTACAACTACCTTTTTGCTCGTCATCACGGTGGGCAATGCGTATTGAGAATAGAAGATACCGATAGAACTCGTTTCGTCGAAAATGCACAGGAAAATTTAATAAAATCGCTTCGCTGGGCGGGCATCGAATTCGACGAAAGCCCCGAAGTCGGCGGTCCGTATGGTCCCTACGTCCAATCTGAACGCTTCGATTTATATCGCAAGTATGCAATGGAACTTTTAGAACGTGGTGCTGCATACTATGCTTTCGATACACCGGAAGAACTCGATGCTATGCGCGAGCGCCAGCAAAAAGCCGGCATTGCACCAAAATACGACCGTTCCACTATGCGCAATCAATTCACACTCGGACAGGAAGAAACACAACGTCTGATTGATAGCGGCGCCCCCTACGTTATTAGAATGAAAGTGCCAATAACGGGCGAAATTCGTTTCAGCGACCTAATTCGCGGTGAAGTGGTTGTCTCGGGCAAGGACGTCGACGACCAGATTTTGCTTAAATCCGATGGCTTCCCGACCTACCACCTTGCTAATGTTGTCGACGACCATTTAATGAAAATTACACACGTTATCCGCGGCGAAGAATGGCTGCCTTCCACCCCGAAGCACGTTCTGCTTTACGATGCTTTCGGCTGGGAACGCCCACAATTTGCTCATTTGCCTTTGCTACTGAACAAGGACAAAACTAAACTCAGCAAGCGCCAGGGGTCTGTTGCTGTCGAAGATTTAGTCGAACGCGGCTATTTCAAAGAAGCTTTCGTCAATTTTATCGCTCTGCTTGGCTGGAACCCCACCGCAGACCGCGAAATCTTCTCTATGGACGAACTCATCGCAACTTTCTCGCTCGAAAAAGTTAATAAAGCCGGTGCAGTCTTCGACACACAAAAACTTGACTGGATGAATTCCCAATATCTGCGTGCTTTCGAACCCGCCGAACTTGTTCGCCGACTGAAACCCTATATGTCCGACGAAATGCTCAGTAAATTCAGTGATGATTATATCGAGAAAGTTATTGTTCTTCTTCGCGAAAGAATCGATATTCTCCGCGATGTGCTTACTTTCGGCGACTATATGTTCGATAAACCCAAAAACTACGACCCCGATTATTTGCAAAAGCACTGGAAGGACACCACTCTTGAACTTATCAAACCTTTGATTGACATCTTCCGTTCCGTTGAAGTATGGGAACACAAGCATCTTCACGACGAAACAATGAAATATGTCGAAAGTCGTTCTGTTAAACTAAAAGATGTTATTCATCCAATTCGCGTGATGATTACCGGAAAATCTGTCGGTGCTGGTATGTTCGAAACAATGGAAGTGCTTGGAAAGCAAGAATGTATCGAACGTTTTGACCTCTTTGTCGAAAAAAAAGAGAAAGGTTTGCTCTAAATTATGTTCTGGGCTAATTTAATAGCGAAAATTCAGACGCACACAAGTATGACCAAAAATGAGATTTTCTCTCTTTTCTTCATTTTTGGTTTTGGATTTTTGGGATTTGCCTTGAAATCGCTCAATGCAAAAGAAATTTTTATCTCAAATGATGAATATTATTCCGCAACCGTAAGTGCTATGAAGGTGGAACGTTCCACCTTCATTAGCACTGATTTCCGCAACAATCCAAATCCTTTGCTTGCTTCTGCTGATACCCTAAAGCCAAAAGAAACATTTTTCCCAAGCCCAAACAGACCTTCGAAAAAATCGGAATTTAGCGGAATTTTCAATATCAATACTGCTTCGAAAGTGCAGCTTATGCAACTTCCCGGCATCGGCGAGAAAACAGCCCTTGCGATTATCGAATACCGCAACAACAAAAAATTCAACTCAATTGAAGAAATTATGAACGTCAAAGGCATTGGACCGAAAAAGTTCGAGAAAATTAAAAACAACATTACGGTTCAGTAAGGTGCCACCTATTGGCGTATATATTCACTTCCCATTTTGCAAAAGAAAATGCCATTACTGCGATTTTTATTCAATCACCAATCTGAAAGAAATACCCGATTACATCAATTACTTGCTGAAAGAGATAGAACTTCGGTGCCAAACTCTTGCCGAACAATCCAAGATTGAGACCAACAAAATCGACACAATTTTTATCGGCGGCGGCACTCCGTCGCTAATTAACCCTCGTTATATTGAAAAAATTATCGCTACAATTGATAAATATTTCGATATTACTTCCAATGCGGAAATAACGCTCGAATGCAATCCTGCCGCAAGCGATGCGAAACATTTTCCCGATTATGCCGCACTTGGAATAAATCGAATTAGCATCGGGGTGCAATCTTTTCTTGATGATGAACTTCGGTTTTTGCAGCGACTGCACTCTGCAAGCGAAGCCATTGCAACAATCGAAGCTGCACGAAAATACTTCAACAATCTCTCAATCGACCTGATTTTCGGGCTTCCCGAGCAAACTTTTGATAATATCAACAAGTCGCTTTCGCAAGCGATTGCACTTGATTTGCCACATATTTCCTGCTATGCTTTGATTTACGAGGAAGGCACACCGCTATTCGAGGATTTGCTTGCGGGCAAAGTTCGCCCAATTGCTGACGAAGAAAGTGCCGACTATTACCTGCAAATCAGCGATTTCCTTCGCTTGCGTGGCTACGAACACTACGAAATTTCGAACTTTGCTCGTTCGGGGTTTCGCTGTCGCCACAACATAAAATACTGGACTTGCTCGGACACTCTTGCTTTCGGTGCGTCTTCGGTTGGTATGATTGCGGGTTCTCGCTATAAAAATGTTTCGAATGTCGCAAAATATTTCGCATTTTTGGGCAAGGGACTTCGTCCCGAAGAATATTCCGAGAAATTATCATCAGAAGAACGCCTAACCGAGCGTGTTTATCTCTCACTTCGCTATCTTGGCTTGAAATTTGAAGATTTTGCCGCAGAATTTGGTGTTGATTTATTAGCAATTCTTTGCAACGAAATTGAGGTGCTGGTCGCTTCGGATTTTGCAACATTCGAAAATAAAACACTAAAACTAACGCCAAAAGGTTATTATATTTGCGATGAGATTACTTTACGATTATTGAAAAAATTAGAGAAAGCAAATGTTCAAAATATTCGATAGATATCTACTACGCGCTCACATTGCACCATTTTTGTTTGGTTTTTGCACTGTAATTTTTCTTTTTCTGATGCAATTTTTGATGAAGTATCTCGATAGGCTTGTCGGCAAAGGAATAGACGTTTGGGTGATTCTGCAACTTATCGCGTATAATATTGCTTGGATGGTGGTGCTTGCTGCTCCGATGGGCGTGCTTTTCTCGACCTTGATGGCATTCGGCAATTTGTCTTCGAACCACGAAATTACAATAATCAAAGCAAGTGGCGGCAGCCTCATTAGAATGATGACCCCAATTATTGTCGTTTCAGCCTTTCTTACTCTTGCGCTTTTCTGGTTCAACGATAGAATTCTTCCCGAAACTAACCTGCGCGCAAAAACTCTTATGGGCGATATTACTCGAACTAAACCGACATTTATATTAGAATCGGGGCAGTTTTCCACCGAAATCGAGGGCTACACTATTATTGCTCGCAAGGTTGATTCTTTGACGGGGCTTTTGCGTGGCGTTACTATTTACGATTTAACGGGAATGGCTTCCCGCAACATTATTTCTGCTGATACGGGAACTTTGAATTTCACACCCGATTATAGCAAATTGATTTTGAAACTTCGCAATGGCGAAATTCATCAGCTCCAATCTGGTAGAGCAAGCAACTATAAAATAGTCGAGTTTGTTGATTACCAGATTATGATGAACGCAAGCGGTTTTTCTTTCCAGCGTTCGGATATTGATGGCACTGCACGCGGCGACCGTGAAATGCGAATTAGCGATATGCAGCAAATTGTAAATGAATCAATGAAATACGTTGAAATTGCTCGCAATAATAAATCAAAAACAATTAATGCACATCTTGACTACATTCTCCATAGCAAAACTCCACTGGAAACAGATGAATCGCGAGTTGTTTCCAGCGATTTTGCTTATATAGATACTTCCTGGCAAGCTCGCACCAGCCGCATCACTCAAAGACTGAGCTTTCTCGAAACAACTGTTCGCTCTAATTCTTACGCCGAAAGGGACTACACTTTGCGAGCTAATCAATACCTTGTCGAAATTTACAAAAAATACGCAATACCGTTTGCTTGCTTTGTGTTTGTATTCGTTGGTTGCCCGCTGGGAATTATTGCTCGCCGTGGGAATTTTGGGATTAGTGCCTCGATTAGTCTTGGCTTCTACATTTTCTACTGGGCTTGCCTTATCGGCGGCGAGAAATTAGCCGACCGCGGTTTTATCGAACCCTGGCTTGCTATGTGGGCAGGTAATATTATTATCGGTATTGTCGGAATTTTGCTAACCTTGCGCACCAGCTACGAAACTCTGGAATTTCTGAACATTTCGAAGTATTTTAAACGCAAAGTTGCTACGAACTAACTCGTTCGTATTCTGCTTTCATCAATGCAATTTCGAATTCATTAAGCGATTTCCCTCGCCGCTTCATCATTGCTTGCGCAGTTTCGATGGCTTGCTCGAATGTGTGAGTTTTGCTTCCTTCGCCGCCGCCCCAGGTGAATGACGGTATCTGGCTTGGGAAAAATCCCGAATGAAACAAATTGCAATGTATTCCGCAGGTGGTTCCCGTTGTAAATTGCATGTTGATTGCTGTTTTGGTGTGGTCGCCCGCCATTAGCCCTATGAACATTTTGTCTGTCGGCACACGCTTTCCCGGCAACCTCATAACAATATTTGAATATGTGTTTTTTAGGTCAGAATTGTTTGTGTCCGCACCGAAATTCACCCATTCGCCAACAAACGAGTGACCTAAAAATCCTTCGTGTTGCTTGTTGGAATATCCTTGAAATACTACTGCTTCGAGTTCGCCGCCCACTTTACAGTATTCGCCAAACGAGCAATTTTCATATATTTTTGCTATTGCTTTGATAAGCGTTTTTTTCCCGATGTATGCCGGACCAAAAATTACGCTATTTGCCATAACTTTTGCTTCGTCGTCTATGATGATTGCGCCTTTGCTGGCGTCCAGAACCACTCCAGGCATAATTTCTACATCCCGACCTACATAAATCTCGCTTCCTATCAGATGAGTGCCAAAATATGGGTTTGTAATGTTTTTTATCTGTTGAAGTCGCCCTTTAATCAATAGTAAATCATTGTTTATTTGATTGCCATTTATATCAATAATTTCCCAGATATAGTTTATTGTTTTTGCTTCTATTTCTACATTGATTTTTTCGCTTTCTTTATCCGAGAATTGTTTGAATTCGGCAACTATTTTGCCTTTGCTACTGAATGAAATATCCTTTGAGTGATTTGCCGAAACTGCAAACTTTATTTCTTCAATTAGCGCGAAGTCGGGAATTATATTCCCATCAATGAACAATACATTTTTGTCAAACTCGGGATTTGCTAACTTATTACGCTCTAAAAAAGACGACTTTCGCAATTCATCGCTTTCATAAGCAAACGAAACATCAGGCAAGAGCAATTTCCATCGTTCATAATTTTTCAGGCAACCGCAAAAAAATTCGTACGAAGGGTGCAAAATAGAAAATGGATACAAATTTTCTAAATCTTGTGGGTCACGCAGAACTATTGTGTTAATCATTTCAAAGCTCCAATTACCAGGGAAGTATTTTGTTCAGTGCGGTATCGGTAAGACGAACAATTCCGCGACGTGCCGACATCGCAAAAATTATGCTACCATCGCCCGTAACAGCAGGCACAGTGTAGAAAGTATCGATTTCGTTCAGCGAGCGGTCCTCAATCAATCTACCATTGTCGTTATCAAGGAAAAATATTCCTGCGCCGTTCGGATTTGTCCCGACAACTGCTGATTTTGCCTTGCCAACAATTAGGGGAGAGGTAGCAGAAATAGAAAGGAAAATTCTCCAATTTTGCTTGCCCGTCCGACTAAACGAAAATACGCCGCTCATTGTTTCGCCAACACCTGTATTATAGCCGATTACATAAGCATTTTGCTCGTTTGCCGATAAATATCTTGGAAATACTGGAAGCTCCTGCCTCCATTTCTCGAACCCTCGCTTATCGAAGCAAATTAGCAGCGAACCACTTTTATCCGCATTTTGCATAAAACCGATAAGATAAACGTTGTCGCCGCTTACAACCGGATTTCTGATTATTCTTACAAAATCAATCGGTTTGTTGTAAAGCTCTTTTCCATTTTTATCTATTTTTACTAAATTATCTGTATCGCCGAATGTGTTTTTTGTCAGCACAAAATATATGTTTCCGTTTTCGTCCGCAGCAAAAGCCCTCGAAATCGCTGTATTATACTGTTTTTGAAATATCAATTTCCCATCGAACGACACTTTAATCAATTTCCCGCTTGTTGTGCCTATTAGTACTCCGTCATTGGTCGCAAGCACATCAGAAAACATTTCGAACGGGTCGAATTCATCAGAAAACTTGTATTCCCAGCGTTTTTCCCCGTGATTGTTGAATGAATACAATATCGGTTTTAGCGAAACAAAATATATGTTTTGTTCGTGGTCGGCAGCGGGGCGGGTCGAAACCGGTGTGCTATCGGGCACCATAAAAGTAGATTTCAGAATATCTTTCGAGATAAATGAAATTGTTCCGTCGGCGCTAATCAGATAATAATCATTGTTGCCAACAACAAGCGGTTCAATCTGGCTTCCTGCTGTCAAAGACGTGTCCGACCGACCGTCGAACCTCTTTGCTTCCAGAACGTTTATGGAAAATTTTTTGTAGTTTGAATAGTCATTCGAGCGAGTGAAACTTCCCCCCGCGTTGAACACGCCTTCTTTAAATGGATTGCCGCAAGATGAGACGATTACAGAAATCCAGAATAATAATATCAGGCTTTTTTTCATTTTAGACTTTCTCGTATGAATTTAAAGTATAAAAATATAAACGAATTTGTTCAAATGCAAGAAAAAATGAGAGAACTTGTGTTTATTACTTAGCAATAAAAAAAAGAGACGCAGCATCTGCGTCTCTTTATAACAAAAACCTGCCTATTATTGGAGTTTGTGAATTGCATCAACGGGGCAAACATTTACGCATTGTGGTTCGTCGAAATGACCAACGCATTCAACGCACTTATCGGGGTCAATCATTGTATGCTCGTCGCCTTCATATATGGCTTGAACAGGGCATTCTGGTTCGCAAGCACCGCAGGAGATGCATTCGTCGTTAATGAACATTGCCATTTTAATATCCTCCTAATTAAGTAGAATTAGTTTTACAAAATTTCGTATTTAGTTTAAACTAAATAACTTACGTTATTTTGTTTACAACTACAAATTTAATTAAAAAAATCATTCTACCAAAAAATATATAAATTTTCTTTTAGAAGAATGTCTATGCTATTGCTTAATAATAAACCTTCCGAAGGTTTTAAACCTTCGGAAGGTTCTAAGCTTGGGAAATTAGAAAGAGCCTGATAAAACGAAATTCAATTTCACTGCTTTTGTATTGCGCAGACAGGAATGTCTATGCTACCGCTTATTAATAAACCTTCCGAAGGTGTCCGCCCTTCCGAAGGTTCAAAGTTTGGTAAATTAGCAACAATCTGATAAAACGAAATTCAATTTCACTGCTTTTGTATTGCACAGACAAGAATGTCTATGCTACCGCTTATTAATAAACCTTCCGAAGGTGTCCGCCCTTCCGAAGGTTCTAATACTTTATATCAAACAATTATCTTATTTTTCTTCTTCGTTTTGCTCGCCATCTTTGTTTGGCATCAAGATTTTGTCTATTATTCCGTATTCGAGAGCTTCTTCGGGCGTCATATAATAATCGCGGTCAGCATCTTTGCGGATTTTTTCGACATCTTTGCCCGTGTGTTTGGCTATAATGTTATACAAATTATCGCGCATTCGGATAATCTCACGAGTGTAAATTTCAATGTCCACCGATTGACCTTGCGTCCCGCCTGATGGCTGATGCATTAAAATGCGAGAATTTGGCAGAGCATAGCGTTTGCCTTTTGTCCCGGCGCATAGAAGCACCTGAGCCATAGACGCACACATCCCAATTGCGATTGTTGTTATATCCGGCTTTATATATTGCATAGTGTCGTATATTGCAAGACCAGCACTGACGCTTCCGCCCGGTGAATTAATATATAAATGAATGTCTTTTTTGGGGTCTTCGCTTGCAAGGAAAAGCAATTGCGCTATCACAAGCTCAGAAATGTGGTCATCGATTGGTCCGCCAAGAAAAATAATCCTGTCTTTGAGCAGCCTTGAATAAATATCATAAGAACGTTCGCCACGACTTGTTTGTTCGATTACAATTGGCACTAATTGGTCATTCATATTCTTCCTATTAATAAATTATACAGTAATATTGAGCAATGACGAACAAAGTTTGAAACAATTTCATTCTGCTTTTTCAAGCTCTACAAAAAAAGTGGAACCTAAGTTCGGTTGGCTTTCCACCCAGATGCGTCCCTTGTGGTAATCAATAAATTCCTTGCAAAGCAGCAGCCCCAAGCCCGTGCTCGATTCTTCCTCTGTCCCTGTGCGAGACACTTTTTCGGCAGGATTGAACAACTTGCTTTTGAGCTCGTCATCCATTCCAATTCCATAATCTTTGATTGAAACAATATATTTATTCTCGAACTCTGATAGTCTTACTTCAACTTTTTCGCCTCGGAACGAAAATTTGAGTGCATTCGATATCAAGTTGCGGAATATTGTATTTAGCATCTGTAAATCTGCAAAAACATACGCATCATTTTCGATTTCCAAATTCAAAGCGACTTCTTTCAATTTATAACTATTTATCAGCAAATCTGCAACGTTTTTCAGTACTAAGCGAATGTTTAGCCGCTCGGGATTGAACTGCTTCTTTCCTCTTTGCACTCGCGACCATTCAAGCAGGTTTTCGAGCAATTCAAGAATATGAGAAGCAGATTTATGCATATTCTCTGTGTATTCTTGCAACTCAGTTAGCGTCAGTTCGTTTAGGTTCTCAGAGAACATTTTAGACATACCGACAAATGCAGAAATAGGTCCTTTCAGATCGTGAGCAATAATAGAGAACAGCCTATCCTTCTGGTCTATTATTTCTTTCAGTTTTTCGCGACTTTCGAGTATTTCGTTTTCGTATTTTTTCTTCTCAGTGATGTCTGTTACTGCACCTATTTGATAGATTACATCCGGTTCGTCAGGCTTCACAAAAGGTTTAATGTGGTCTAATATCCAGCGTGTTTCGCCGGATTTACTCATTATTCTATATTCAGCTTTAATTTCCTCTAAATTACGTAATCGAGGTATATAGTCTTCATTAAATTTCTTGAAGTCTTCGGGGTGAATAATCTTTAATATTGTTTCGTATGCTTCTTTATAATGATTTAATTTATAGCCGGTAATTTTTTCAAATCCACCCAGCAACCATAATACATCAATTTTGTCGCCGGGATAGCCCTTTAATAAATAAACATAGTCGGTAATCATTTCTGAAATCATTTTGTAGCGTTCGTTTGTTTCGCTGAGCATTTGCTCGAATTCTTTCTTCTCGGTGATATCGCGTCCTACAACTACCAAGCCTTTTCGTTCACCATTTTCGATAATTGGAATTTTAATAACATCAAAAATTCTATTTCCACCGTCGGGCGTGGGTATTATTTCGTCTCCACGCGAGGGTTTGCCCGCTTGCCAGGCTAATTCATCGGAGTGTATACAAAATTCAAGTGCTTCTTCATAGAATGTCGTATACTTGGCAAGCTCGGCATCAGTTTTTCCTCTGTAATCGACGTTTTCTAATCCGAAAAGCTTCAAATTAAAATCATTTGTAATTATCCAGCGACCTTCGCCATCTTTAAATGTAATTATATCAGGAATAGTATTAATCAATGTACGTAAACGAAGCTCACTTTCCTGCAATGCGTTCTCTATAATCATCTTTTCTGTTACATCTTCAATAAGAGTTGCAAACTGCAACCTGCGCGGCGAAAAAGCAATTACCTTGAAGTATTTATCTAATTCCTGGGAGTAGTTTGTAAATTTTTCCACTGTCGAATTAAGTGCTACATCACCGTACTTCTCTATCCAGTAAAATTCAGTGTCGGGAAGCACTTCTTTCACTCGCTTGCCAATAATCTTTTCCTTTTTCAAACCTGTGAGCCTTTCGAAAGCAGAATTTACATCAAGAAATACATAATCAACGGGATTGCCCTTGTCGTCCAGAATAATTTCGTGCAGAGCCAATCCCTCCTCCATTTTTTCTATGAGTTCACAGTACTTTTCTTCGCTTTCACGAAGACGCATTTCGGCAATTTTTCGCTCTGTTATGTCTTCAATTGTGCCAACGTAATACAATTCTCCATCTTCATCAAGCACCTTCTTACCTATATCTCTAACCCATATAATCGACCCATCTTTGCGAACAAACCTATATTCTTCTGCAATCATATCGGTTGTCCCGAATTGAGCAGTTTGCACTACTCTCAGCTCAGGGACAGCATAAAGGCTAAAAGCATTAACTTTGCTTAGTTCTTCAAACGATTCATATCCTGCAAGTTTTACCAGCGCTTTGTTAGCATAAATTATTGTTCCATCTGGCTTCGACTTGTATATTCCAACAGGCAAATCATCTAAAGATAAATGAACCTCTGCAGAATTATTTGAGGAAAATATATTATTGTCATCACCTTCAATGTTTTTTCGAAGGGTTTTATTTGATTTATTTGTATGTCCTTTCTGAATTTTCATTTTTAGGACTTAGAATATTATTTTCTCAATATAATTATTAATAAATTAATACATAATTAAAAATATGTTAATATATTTTAATGTAATTAGAAATAATTATGAAAATAATCTAATTGGTATTGTTGAATAAGTGAGTTAAGTTAATTGAACTTACAACAACTGATTCGATTTTTCCCCCTTCTTGTTTTACGGGGTCTATGAAAAAAATAAATTTTTCGAAATGTCCATCAGTTGCTGGAATTTCTAATTCCACTTGCGAATTTTCGCCTGCAAATGCCTTTATCAACTTCTCAAATAATAAATCTTTCAGATGTGCGGGACATATTTCGTAGATTTTTTTTCTTATATCTAACTCATAACCGAAAAATTTCTTGATATCTTTTTCAAAACTTGTATTGTATGCGATAATATTATAATTTGTGTCAATCAGGACAAATGATTGCCGTGTGTTGTTCAATATTGCGTTGAGTGTTTGCTCCGAACGAGCAAGAGCATCTTGCTTCTGCTGCAAAGTCCTTTGCGTTTCCTTTCGCTTCGTAATGTTAATTAAAGAGCAAATAATGAAATTTTCCTGATTAAGTCTGAATTTTCTTGAAAAGAGTTCAATAGTGAATTCTTTACCATCTTTTTTTCTCTCGTTAGACTCAGTGAAAAAATCATAGTTTAATATGTTTGTTGAATAATTATCAAATAATTTTTCTAACAGTTCACTGCTCAACAATAATTCAGCTTTCCTGCCAATTAATTCACTTTTACTATACCCGAACATTTTGCAAGCGCTCTGATTTATAGCTACAACTGTTGCGTTTATGTCGAGTATGATAATTCCTTCCACCACCGATTCGAAAATCATCTGATATTGCTGCATACTTATTTCAGTTTGCATCTGTGCTAATTTCAAATCAGTAATGTCGCGAGCAATTCCATCAATTTGGTAAATTATTCCGTTTTTGTCGATTTTTCTTGTTAATTTATCTAAAATATATCTGATTTGACCATCAATCCTATTTATCCTATAAACTACTTCAACTTGTGGTGTGTCCTCCAATCTTGCAATTGCGTTGAAAAAAATATTCCTATCGTCGGGGTGAATTAGCCCAAACCATAAATTCGGCATATTGCTTAAATTCTCTATTTCAACGCCATATACTTTTTCGACAGCCTTGTTTACATACAGCATCTTTATAATCGGATACGAGACAGACCACACAATATCATCGATAAAATATAAGATTTCATTCAGATGTTCCTCTTTCGAGCGTAGCTCTTTCTCGATTTTCTCTAACTCAGATTCTTTTTCGTATAATTTTTGGGTTATTTTGTCGATTTTTTCCTGTGTTTTATCAATAGTCTCGTTTAGAATTGCAACGCTCTCGAAATACGAAAAGTCGCTATCATAAGCAAGAGAGGATTTCTCTACTCTATACATTAGGGCGGCAATAATCTTCTCCGATTGCTTCAATTTTTGTTGTAGTTCAGCAATTGATTGAGAAATCTCTTTATTTTGGTTGCCTTGCATTTATAAATTAATCCTCTGCTGGAATATCCACATAAAAGGTGGTGCCTTCATTCAACTTGCTCTCGACTGAAATTTTCCCGCCCATCTTTTCGATAAAATCACGGCAAATGACAATACCTAAACCCGTGCCTTTTTCTTTTTCAGTGCCTGGTGTCGATTGAACCTTTTCGAGCGAAAATAGCTGCGATATTTTATCTTCGTTCATTCCAACCCCTGTGTCTGAAACAGATAAGCGAACGAACGGCTTGCCCTGAATTGTTGTTTGCTCCGAATTAAGTGAAACTTTCCCACCCTTGTGAGTGAATTTTATTGCATTGGAAATAAGGTTTCTCACTATTGTCGCCATCATATTGTTGTCGAAAAATGCGTAAGTGCCAATTGGAACATTATTTTCAATTGTAATATTTTTCAATTCTGCTTGCTGATTTAGTGTTAATAAAGTCCCCGCAATTATTGAGGATAAATCTTCTTTCTCTATGTTCATCTGAATTCTTCCCATTTGCGAGCGCGACCATTCGAGCAAATCCTCAATGAACTTATATGTTTGCTGTGCAGTTTTATTCAGCGAACGAAGCATATCAACCAGCTCGTCTTTGCTAAATTCATCAATGTGGTGATTTAATATGTCTGTCATTGTCAATATCCCCGCAAAGGGGCTTCTCAAATCGTGCGAAACAATAGAGAAGAATTTATCCTTCATTTCATTAAGTTTTTGCAGTTCTTCATTGCTTTTCCGCAAGAAAGTCTCATTTTGAATAAGTTGAAGATATAATTTATTCAAATTCTGAGCTTGATGTTCTAAATCGCTATATGCTTTGGTAAGCTGCTCGTTTTTTTTGATTAACTCGCTGTATTGCTGCTTTATCGTATCTTTTGAGTTTTTCAGTTCGAGGTGTGTTTTGATTCTTGCCATCACTTCAAGTGCATTGAAAGGCTTTGTAACGTAGTCGACGCCACCAATTTCAAAAGCTTTCAATAAGTCTTCGGTCTCCGTCTTTGCAGTAAGGAAAATTATCGGTATTTCACGAGTTCTCTTATCATTTTTTAATGCTTCGCATACCTCAAACCCCGACATTTCGGGCATCATTATATCCAGGAGAATTAAATCTGGCATTTTGCCAAGAGCTGTTTCTATCGCTTTCGGTCCGTTATCTGCAATTAGCAAATTATAATGTTCTCGCAATAAAGTCCCTATTAAACGAATATTCTGCGGCTGGTCGTCCACCACAAGTATTGTGTTCTTTTTCGTATTCTGCGAAGAATTATCCATACTCTCACCAATCTATTTAATTTTGTTTTGAATTTCGCTGAATGCTTTCGATAGTTTTTCAATTTCGAAATTTTCAAAATAGCTATTCAAAACATTGTAAACGTTAATTAATTTTTCATTATTGTTTGTTTCAGCAAATTGTCTTAATCTATTTATAAAATCTTCGGCTTCCTGCAAATCAGTATATTTCACTAAATTTTCAATTTGATTTGCAAATAAATTAGAAAATTCTTTTAAAATATCCGAATTAATTGAATTTAATAATTCATTAATACTACTTTCAGCAATTACTTCTGCTTGTTCGTCTTCTTTATCGCTTGCAATGAAATCAAGATGCCGCACAAGTTCGGAGATAATTTCATTGCGGTTGGCTGGTTTACGCAGAAATCCATTGAAGATATTATTAATTCTTACCTCATCTTCTTTCATCGATGACGCTGTAAACGCAATAATAGGTATGTTCTTCAACCCAAGCTCGTCGCGAATAATATTTCGCGTCTGGTAGCCACTCATTTCGGGCATTCGCAAATCCATCATTATAATATTTGGCTGAATAGTGCGAAGCAATTCAATTGCTTTTCGCCCACTATTCGCCTCCAAAATATTAATATTTGTGTCTTCAAGATATGCCCGAACAATATCTATATTTTGCTGTATGTCATCAACAATTAGAAGCTTTGCCCCTTTGAAGTCAACAATTTTGTTCGACCAGTCAATTTGTTCGCTCGCCTTTTTGATTTCATCAAGTCGCTGAACGTTGTATAGATAAACAGTGAATGTAGAACCCCTCCCAAGCTCGCTCTCTACCGTGATTTCCCCACCCATCATTCTCACCAAGCGGCTCGATATTGCAAGCCCAAGTCCTGTGCCACCAAAGTGCTTCACACTAACAGTGCTTGCCTGACGAAACGATTCGAAAATTAAATCTTTGTCCTCTGGTGCAATTCCAATTCCCGTGTCTTTTACGTCTATTTTCAAATTGTAATGCTGATTATCCACTTTCTGGTGAGTAAGTGATATATACACACCACCTTCTTTTGTGAATTTGATTGCGTTCCCTACTAAATTAATCAGCACCTGCCGAATTCTTACCTCATCAAGGAATAGATTATCAGGTGGATTTTCCTGCATTTCGAGCTTGAATTCTAACTTTCGCTGGTTTGCCTGCTCGAAGAAAATCTGATATATATCGTTTAGAGTTTCTGCGATATTAACGGGTTCGGGTTGAAGTTCGATTCGCCCTGCCTCGATTTTTGATAAATCAAGTATGTCGTTGATTAAGGCAAGAAGCGTTCTGCTACTTTTCTGAATTGTTTCAAGGTATCCCCGAAATGGTTGCTCGCGAATAGATTTAAGCATAATATCTGAAAATCCCAATATCGCATTCATCGGGGTTCGAATTTCGTGGCTCATATTCGCTAAAAATTCGGACTTCGCTCGGTTCGCCTGGTCTGCAATTTGCTTTTGCTTAATAATTTCAAGCTCAAATTTATTCCTTGCTATTGCACCTGCAATTATCTCTGCCGCAAGCCTGAAAAGAGACACTGTATCATAATCCCATTCTCGTTCTTCAGTCAAAGTATCAAATACAATAAAGCCTATTAATTCATTCCCATAAAACATGGGAACACTGAGCAAAGAAACTATTTTAATCTCCAACAGGATTGCTTTTTCTTCTAAATCATCTGGTAAATTCGCGACTCTCTTAATCTGAACAAAATCATTGTTCTTAAAAAGCTCTATCCAGCGTTGTATTGTTCGATACCTTATTAAACTAATTTTTTCAATTCCTTTTGCCACATTTTCCGTCACCCAGCTGTATGTATTTTCAATGTGTTGGCTCGATTCATACAACGAGAAAATGTACACTCTATCAGATTCAGAGAAACGTCCCAAAATTTCGAGTGCAAACACAATCCCATTATGCAAATTTTCTGTTGTTGATTGAATTAATACCGACGAAAGCTCATTTATTATAGAGTTTAATCGATACATTCCTTCTAACTTCTTTTCCGCTAACTTATTCTCAGTAATGTCGCGTACAATTGCCATTACTAAATTGTTCCCGAATGGGCTTATCCTCACTTCGTAGTATTTATACACATTTCTGTAATTAATATCGAACTCGTAGTGTTGCAATTCATCTGTTTTTATGGCTTTTTCAAGATAATAGTTTAGATTATTGGCAATTTCTTCGCTTAGCACCTCTCTAATTTTTTTCCCGATAAAGAACCTTGGTGGAATAAGCAATTGCTCGGGGTTTGAAGTATGATAATCGATAAATCTTCCCTCTCGCGAAAGAATAAACACAAGGTCGGGCGACGAATCGAGCAATGCACGGTTGCGTGCCTCGCTTTCGCGCAATGCTTCGTTTGCTAATTTGCTTTCTGTTATGTCCAGAGCAAGACCAAGCACACCGATAATTTTCCCTTCTTCGTCCGTCATTCGTGATTTTACTATTTGCAGGTAGTGCTTTGTCCCATCATTGAAAGTAACCTCCTCGACAAATTCAATCGGTGTGTTCGAATTGATTGCCTGACGGTCGGTTTCTTGCAATTGTTTTAGCTCCTCTTCTGTAAACGACAACCCATCTGCATCTCTTGTGCTTATTCGCATAAGCATATTTTCGAAAATAGTATTGCTTTCGGTGTCGTTCAGCCAGATGAATATTGGAGCATTGTCCAATATCGATTCAATTAATTTCTTTTGCCGATTTAAATCAATTTCCGCAAGTTTTTTCTCTGTAATATCACGATTCGAAATTCTTCGTCCAAGAAAATTGCCTTGTTCGTCGAAAATTGGTCTATTTATATGCTGGATATATCTAATTTCGCCGTCCTTGCGTTTTATGCGAAATTCGAGTTCTACTGTTCGGGTTTCTGCCCGAAAATCCATCACCCCCGAAAAGAACTCATAATCATCGGGATGAACTATGTTGTAAATTAAATCAGGGTTGGTAATAAATTCATCGGGCAAATATCCCGTAATTCGTTCGCAGGATGGCGAAATATACACAAATCTGTTTTCGGGGTCGAGCCAGTATTCCCAGTCGTATGTGTAATCTGCAAGTGTTCGGAACTTCCGCTCGCTGCTCAATAGCTTCAATTCCGCTTCTCTTTGATATGTGATGTCTGAGGCAATTCCGTCTAATCTATGTCTATTTTCCTCTTCATCAAATGACATTCGGAAGCGATTTCTAATCCAGCATATTTTGCCGCTTGGCAAAAATACTCTATATGTAATTTCTTGCGGGGTACCGTCCTTTGCCAGCTCAATTTTCCGCTCAAATTCTGCTCTATCCTCGGGGTGGATTATATCCAGCCATAGTTGTGGGTATTTCCTGAAATCTTCTGCGGGAAATTCAAAGATTTTTTCTATACTCTGGTTAGTAAATAGCAAATCTAATTCGGGAAAAGAAGCCGACCAAACTACATCATCAAGTGAATTAATAACGGCATATAATCTCTCTTCGCTTGCTTTTAAGCTTCTTTCGTAGGACTTTTTCTCCTCTGCAAAATGAGAAAGCTCGGAATAAATTGATTGAAATTCCAGATTCTTCTTTTCTAAAATTTCGTTAAGCAAAGCATTTGTCTCGAACAATCCATAATCATTTTCATCAATTGAATGACTTCTTTCGATACGCTCAATTAATGCTTTCTGTATTTTTCTTGCTTTGCTTAGCTCATTTTCGAGATTTCTAATTTTTATAAGAAGCTCGTCAATATTGCCGTTGCTATTCTCCATAAGTTTTTCATAAATCAAGTGTTTTCAACAATAGGAAGAGTGAAGAAAAATGTTGTTCCTTCATTCTCCTTACTGTTAAAATACATAATTCCGCCGTGTTTTTCAACAAATTCTTTGCATAAAATAAGTCCAAGCCCCGAACCCGTTTCTTTCTCTGTCCCTTTTGTTGAAACTTGTGCGTCTAACCGGAATATCTTGTCTTTAATTTCATCGGCAATACCAACTCCATTGTCTGCGACAGCAATTTCAGCAAATCCACCTTCTACCTTGTTTACGAAAATCTTTATCCAGCCACCACGATTAGTGAACTTAATCCCATTTGTTACAAGATTTCGGATTACCCCCGTTATCATATTTCTATCGCAATAAACAACGAAATCATCAGGCACATCAATAGATAGAGCTATCTCTTTATTGTGAGCAAGTTCTCTTAAAGTGTATAGTGAATTGTTCACTATTTCTTTTAATGTAATTTTTTCTGGATTATAAGGTATTTTCCCAAGCTGCAATCGAGACCATTGCAATAAATCATCAAGTAATTTATATACAGAATTTGCCGATTTGTATATCGCTTGGGACATTTTACGAAGTTCTCGCAAGGACAAATCTTCCAAATCCTTTGCCATCATATCCGTAAGACCCAAAAATCCACTAAATGGTCCTCGCAAATCATGTGAAATTATTGAAAAGAACTTATCCTTTGCTTTTATGGTTTCTTGTAGTTGATTTTGAGTATCTTGAAGCTCGTTTATTAGATTGTCTTTCTCTTGCAGTGTTTGCTCTATCTTTTGGTTCGATAGTCGTAATGCATCTAATAACGCTCTCTGCTCCTCTTCTGCTCTTTTTTTGTCGTCAATATCCTCTATAAAACATAGAATTTCATCGTCTTTTAGTGGTACTGCCGAGATTCTTGACCAAAATATCTTTTCATTTGTGTCTTGCATAATTAATTCAATTGTTCTGCTTTCTTTAGTTAATTGAGAGATAGCATCTTTGAACAAATCTTGCCTCTGGAAAATATAATAGAATATATTTGTGTCTAAAAGATTTTCTTCTGTTGTTTTAAGTAATTCCTGAAATGCTCGGTTGCATCCACGAATTTTGCCATCTTTATCAATAGAAACAATCCCCATCGGTGCAGCTTGAATATATGTTTTGAACGTTTTGTAGCTTTGTTCGAGCAAATTCTGATTAATTTTCTTTTCTGTAATATCGAGCAAATTCAATAATACATATCCGCTATTTCCCGATTGAATATAAGAAGTTGTTGCCAAAAAAGTATACTTATTTATTTGTCCATTTTTCAAAAGCATTGCGTCGTGTTCGATACCGGTAACGCTTTGCCTGGTTTCGAGTGTTTTTTGTATTGCTTTGTTTAATTTACATTCAGAGCAATCAGGTCCAAATCCACAGCCCAGATCTGATTCTGTTTCGTGAATGCAACCGAAGCAACCACAAGCTCTCTTACTTATCAGTTCTTCAAGCGGAATTCCCAGAAAGTCTGTTGTTGTTTTGTTAGCATATACAATTCTTGAACTTGTGTCCAGTAAACTAATAAGAACAGGAGAACTGTCATAAATTGCTTGTAGTTCTGTGTTTATTTTGTTGAGCTCTTTTATTAACTCTCTTTCGTAAGTCATATCGCGCTTAATCGCAACATAATTTATGATTTTTCCTTTGTCATTTTTTACCGGAGTTATTGTTAAAAATTCTACATATTTTGAACCATCTTTACGCCTATTGATAATTTCTCCTTTCCAGGTTTTACCGTTTGCTATTGTTCTCCACATAGTTTTGTAGAATTCTTTGTTCTGTTCGCCAGAATTAACAAGGTCTCTTGGATTTTTTCCTATTGCTTCATTCAGCGAATAACCCGTCAGTTCAGAAAATGCCGGATTTACATATTGAATGTTGCCGCGCGTGTCCGTTATCACAACGCTTTCCGAAGTAGCATTAATAGCAGAACTAAGAAGCAGTAGCTTCTCTTCTTGCAATCGCTTTTCTTTGTCTATGTCTATATGCGCGGCAATGATTTTAGTTGGGTTGCCCTTTTTATCCCATTCTGTTATTTTTCCGTTGCATTTCACCCACTTCCAACTTCCTTCTTTTGTCTTCATCCTATATTCGTGACTAAAAGTTCCGCTTTTATTTGATATGAGCTCTTGAATAGAATTTGCTACTCTTTCTCTGTCGTCTATGTGAATGTGCTCAATTATATTTTCAAAACTATTTTCGAATTCATCAGGGCTATATCCCAGCATTTTATAAAATTTTTCATTAAAAGTAATTGTGTTGTTTGCAATGTCGAATTCCAGAATGCTCTTTTCTATAGTATCTGTTATTGTTTCCAGCTTTGTTAAATAATTTTTCCGTGCGGTAATATCTCTTGCTATTCCAACAAAGCCAACGAGTTTATCGTTTTTCATCATAGGTCGGGAACTAACTTCGAACCAAATTAATTTGCCTTCTAAACTCGTAAATGGAACTTCAAAAATAGTATCTTCAATAATACCCTCTCCCAGTATATTTTTGCGTCTATCCATAAAATAACTGAACAAATCACTACCTTCGGTTATATCCAATAATTCGAGTACTGATTTGCCTATTACTTTTTCGCAGGGCACGCCCGATATCTTCTCAAATGCAGGAGAGACATACTTTACAAAATAGTTTTCGTCAACTTCCCATAGCACATCCCGAATGCTATCCATATACAAATCAAATCGCATCTTTTCCGTTAATATGGTTTCAGACTGCATCTTTTGGAATGTAATATCTCGGTTATCGGCTATTCTGCCGATATACTTGCCATCCTCAAAAATTGGTTTGCATATATGCGCTATTGTTTTGATTTTTCCGCTTTTTGTAACAATTCTGAATTCTAATTCGTATGTTTCTGAATTCTCGGTGTAAGCTATTTTTTTATGTTCACAATACTTTTCTTTATCCTCATCATACACTATATCTATAAAAAATTCTCATTTGCAGATATTTCCTCTAATGTATATTCAGTAAATTGCTCGACAGATTTTGAGTGAAACATTGCCTTTCCTTCCGTGTCCACCCAATAAATCCAGTCAGCAATATGGTCTGCAATTAGTTTTAATGATTTTTCTTTCATAATTTTTTGTCATAAATATTTCAGTACTAAAGATGTTTCTTTATTGACTTTGTTATTATCACTATATTGTATGAAATTTAATCAAAAATAATGTTCTTAGTATTAAGTAAAAATACTGATTTTTGAATTTCTAAAAAATTAACAAATAATAATTAAGTTGTTTTGATTATACATTATTTACACAATTTTTCTATAATTACTTGATTTTTAGAAATATAAATATTAATTTATGAGCTTCATTCGCAATTATGTAGGAAGCACAATGAATAAATCAAATAAAACTCAAACAAATACAATAGACTTTTACGCTCCGCAATATTATTTAAATCGCGAGCTTAGCCTAATTGAATTTAACCGCAAAGTCTTGCTCGAAGCCACCGGCAACCAGCACCCACTGCTCGAACGTCTCAAATTTGTCTGCATTTTTAGCTCGAACTTGGACGAATTTTTTATGATACGCGTCGCAGGTCTTAAAAGCCAGATTGCGGAAGGCGTTATTGAATACTCTTATGATGGCAAAACTCCTCGCGAGCAACTCACTGAAATCCGCAACGCTTTGCTGCCGCTTTACCAAATGCAGGAAAAATTGCTTATCGAAGAAATCTTGCCCGAACTTCGCAAATACGGTGTTGTCCTGCACCGCTTCGACGAACTTGATGAAAAAGACAAATCTTACCTCGAAAAATATTTCCGCGAAAATATTATGCCGGTGCTTACTCCGCTTACTTTGGGTCCCGCAAATCCGTTCCCGCGCCTTATTAACCGTAGCCTGAATATTGCTTTCGCTTTTCAAGATAATCTCTCTGATGATGAGGAACGCCGTATCGGATTTTTGCAAATTCCAACTGTTGTCCCAAGATTTATTCCACTCAATGGCAAACGCAAGCATAACTATATTCTTGTCGAGCAGGTTATTCGTGCTTTTGCTGAGCAACTTTATCCCGGTATGACTATCCTTTCGTCGAACACTTTCCGCGTTACTCGCGATGCAGATATTGAAATTGCCGAAGACGAAGCCGAAGACTTGCTCTCGGAAATTGCCGAACAGGTGAAACAACGCCGCTGGGGTGGTGCCGCTGTCCGTCTCGAAGTTAATTCCAATATGCCCGACTTCGTTGCCAATATTCTTATGAAATCGCTCGATTTAGAACCAACTGATGTCTATACTCTGAACCGCCCGCTCAATCTCCCTGATTTTATGGAACTGCTCAAACTCGAACTCAAAGACATCAAAGACAAGCCTTTTTCCACTCGCGACCTGCCTCAATTCAAGCAGGATGGTCCTGGCGTGTTCGAAGCTATTCGCCAATCCGACCTGCTTGTGCATCATCCATATGATTCTTTTACAAATAGCACTTTGCGACTATTAAATCAAGCTGCCGACGATCCCGACGTCCTTGCCATCAAGATTACTCTCTACCGTACTGGACGGCATTCTGCTATCGTCGAGGCTCTTAAACGTGCCGCCGAAAATGGGAAATACGTTACTGCTTTCGTCGAGCTCAAAGCTCGTTTCGACGAGGAGTCTAACATAATCTGGGCTAAGGAACTCGAAAATGTCGGTGTTCACGTTGTCTATGGCGTTCCTGGACTGAAAACCCACTGCAAAATCGCTCTTATCGTTCGCCGCGAAGGCGGTAAATTGAAAAAATACCTGCATCTTTCCACTGGCAACTACAACCAGGTTACCACTCGCATCTATACAGACATTGCTATGTTCACCTCGAACGATGAATTCGGCGACGACGCTGTCGATTTGTTCAACTACCTGACGGGATATTCCCATTACAATAATTGGAAGCACTTCTCTGTTGCTCCGATCAACTTGCATAATAAATTGATTTCTCTTATTCGCCGCGAAGCAGAACTTCATTCGCCTGATAATCCAGGACTAATTATCGCAAAACTCAATCAAATTGCCCAAAAAGAAGTAATCGCAGAACTTTACAAAGCTTCTTGCAAAGGTGTCAGAATTCAACTTATCTGCCGTGGTGTTTGTTGTCTGAAACCAGGTGTGCCGAATGTTAGCGAAAATATTGAGGTTCGCTCTATTCTTGGGCGTTTCCTGGAGCATAGCCGTGTCTTCTACTTCAAAAATGGCGGCAATGAAGAAGTTTACCTTTCAAGTGCAGACTGGATGACACGCAATTTGCACCGCAGAGTGGAAATTATGTTCCCCATTTACCAAAACAACTTGAAAAAACAACTTATCGAACTTCTTCATCTTTACTGGAAGGACAACACTAAATCCTGGCGATTGCTCCCCGATGGCTCCTACGAAAAAAATTCTCCATCGAAGGGTGCAAAACCATTTTCTGTGCAAGAATATTTATTGAGAAACAATAAAAATAATTAACTTTTTTATTGTTAAATTCGTCATAAATTTGAATTTATCATTAATTTGTGATAAATTAAATTCTATTATTTTCAATTTTTTTGTGCAATGTATGAAGAAATTTTTGCTGTTGATATTCACCCTTTTTGTTAGTTCGCAATTTGCTCATAGCCAGCTGACACGTGGCGAGACAATGGACAAGGTGCTTGCTGTTGTCGGAAATGAAGTGATTTTGCTTAGCGACGTTCGCGGGCAGATTTTGATGATGGCTCAGCAAGACCCTCGAGTTAATCCCGAAGACCCACAACTTTTTCAGGAACTACTGGACGCTCTGATAAACGAAAAATTGCTTATCACAAAGGCAATCGAGGATTCCATCGTTGTTTCCGACGAGCAAATCGAAGCCCGCTGGCAAGCTTTTCTGCAAACTTTAATTCAGCAGTTTGGTTCAGAAGAAAGAGTTGAGCAAGTTTATAAGAAATCTATCAATAGAATTAAATTTGAACTTCGCGACGATATCCGCAATAAATTGCTTTCCGCTAACCTTGTTCAGCAACTTATTGGAAATGTGTCCATCACACCGAAAGAAGTCGAAGAATTCTACAATTTCTACCGCGATTCTATTCCCAAAGTGCCCGAAACTTACGAAATCTATCACCTTGTAAAATACGTTGAAGTCCAGCAGGACGAAAAGAAACGCGCTTTCGAACTTGCCCGAAGTGTAAGGGATTCTATCCTTCGCGGCGGTGATTTCGAAAGCTTCGCCGCTCGGTATAGTCAGGATTTCGCTACTTCCTCGAAAGGGGGCGACCTCGGCTGGGTTTCTCGTGGCAAGTTCTTCCCCGAATTCGAAAATGCTGCTTTTTCGCTCGAACCAGGCGATATTTCGCGCCCCGTCGAAACACCATTCGGCTTCCACTTAATTCAGGTTGTTGAGAAAAAGAAAGATGCAATCCGCGCCCGCCATATCCTTTTCAAAATATCACAATCCACCGACGATTATGAACGCACTCGTGCTTTTCTGGATTCGCTTCGATTGGTCGCTATCGAACGCAACAATTTCACTGAGCTTGCCCGCCTTCACTCCGACGACAAAGAAACTCGTGGCTTCGGTGGGCTCATCGGCAGACTGCCTATGAGCGAACTTCCATCTAACTTCCGCGACCAAATCAAACAACTTAAAGATGGTGGCATCTCCGAACCACTTTCTTATAATGTTGTTCAGAATAAGCCCGCTTCCCACATCATCTACAAAAAAGCAACTATTCCCGAGCATTATGCTACTCTCGAACAAGACTATGAGTATATCAGCAATATTGCACTTGACCACAAAAGAATGAAAATTTATAATGATTATATTCAAAAATTGAGAAAAGAAATTTATTGGGAAGTAAAAAAATAAAAGGCTTCTTATGGATAATAGCAAAAAAATATTAATCGTTGATGATTCCATTGTTGCTCGAATGTCACTTCGGAAAATCCTATCAAAAAAATTTTCGAATATCAGAGAAGTAAGCAGTGGAACAGAAGCCATCGAATTGCTTAAAACTGAGCAATTCGACTGCCTGCTTATCGATTACCTGATGCCTGGCATAAATGGAATTACTACAATCAAAATTTTGCGTGAAATGGGCATCAATTCCCCTATTATTGTCATTTCTGCCAACCAACAGAAATCTATCGTAGACAAATTCAACGAACTCGGGGTTGTTGCCATTTTGAAAAAGCAAGTTTCAGAACAGGATTTGTTCGATGCTGTCGAAAAAGCACTTCCATCTTACGGAGGTTAGTTATGAGCTACGAACTTACTCAAATCCAGCAAGAAGCTATTCTCGAACTTCTCAATATTGGAGTGAACGAGAGCACTAATATTCTCAGCGAAATTCTCAACGTAGAAATTGATCTTGCTATTCCACAAATTCGTATTATCACCTCCGACCGTCTTATCGATGAGCTTAAAGATTTGGGAAAGGAAGATTATTCAGCTGTGAATATGGAATTTCACAATAGCTTCTCCGGTATTTCTCAGATTGTCTTTTCGCAGGACAGCGCTAACAAATTGGTTGATGTATTCTCACGTCAGGTGCTCGACACTTACGAATTCGACGAAATCAAAGCCGATGCGCTGGTCGAAATCGGCAATATTATTCTCAACGCTATTCTTGCTACTTTCAGCAATTCGCTCAATCACGAGTTCGAATTCTATGTGCCCGTCTTTTTCGAGAACTACAAAAAAGATTTTTTCGAACAACGCCTGAAATTTATCGACGAGGTAGTTCTTCTTGGCAAAGCAATATTTCGCATCGAAGAACTTAATATTTCCGGCGATATTATTCTTTTCTTCAATATCAAGTCCTTCCAATACTTCGTAAGTATTATTGACCTGTATATTAATAAAATTAGTTAAAAATTAATCTATTTCGCTATGTTAAAAGATATTTATTACGAAAATCCATTTATTACTTACGACCATATCCCAATTGGTATTTGCATAATCAATAGTAATTTCAATATTATTTTCTGGAATAGAACCCTTGAAGCCTGGACTAATATTCAACGCGAAGAAGTTGCGTTTAAGAATATATTTGAATTATTTCCTCATTTGCAGTCGCCCAAATACAAAGCAAGATTGAAATTAATGTTCGACGGGCGTCCTCCGATGGTGCTTTCTCCGATGCTTAATGAATACTTTATTCCAATCAAAGATGCCGAAGGCAAATACCAGGCTCAAACTGTTACTCTGTCGTCTATCCCAACCAATGAAACTGGTTCATACAACGTAATCATTGCCGTCGAAAATGTTGCTACCCTGTTCAATAAGGTTCAGCAATATAGAATGATTAAAAATCAAGCAATTGATGAATTAAATCGCCGCATCGAAGCAGAAGAAAAATCAAAAGAATACGCAAAAAAATTAGAACAACTCAATTCCACAAAAGACAAGTTCTTTTCCATTATTGCTCACGATTTGATAAATCCTATCTCAGCCCAATATAAGCTTGTAAAAATTCTTAAAGACAATATCGAACAATTTAGCAAAGAAGACATTATCGATATTATTGCTGAAATTGAAAATTCAGCTTCCCAAACTTATAAGCTTCTCGAAAATCTTCTCACATGGTCTCGCTCGCAACTGAATAGAATAACTGTTAATATTGAGAAGCATAATCTTACTAAAATAATAGAAATGGCTGCAAGTGATGTTTCCTCGCAAATTTCGTTGAAGAAAATTTCCTTCGAAATAAACGAAAACTGCAATTCAACTGTTTGCTGTGATAGTAATTTGCTGGCAACTGTTATCCGAAACCTACTTTCGAACGCAGTTAAATTTACAAATTATGGCGGTAAAATTTCAGTTAGCTGCCGTATTGATGATGATTTCACTTATATTTTCATCGAGGATAACGGCGTTGGAATGGACGAGGAAACTTTAAGTAACTTATTTAATTTAGATAAAACGCAATCGAAGCTCGGAACTAATAAAGAAGTCGGAACGGGGCTCGGACTTGTTATCTGCAAAGAATTTGTTGAAAAAATGAATGGTGAAATCTCAGCCGAAAGCAAACTTGGCGAGGGCAGCAAATTTACAATTAAATTGCCGAACTGCCCTAATTAATAAACGAAATCGCCATTTCTGAACAATTCAAGAATTTGCCGAAAGTCCTCAGGAAGCGGACTGTCGAAGCGCATAAATTGCTTCAAAGCGGGGTGATAAAATCCCAGCGTTTTTGCGTGCAAAATTTGCCGCTCGTTTGCTATTTTCAAACATTTTTCCGCTATGGAACGAAATTTTGGGTTTTCCCCACCGACTACAATTGAAGTTCCGCCGTATGTAGGGTCGCCGAAAATTGGATGCCCAATGTAGTGCGAATGCACTCGAATTTGGTGCGTGCGTCCCGTGTGCAATTGAAAGCGTGCAAGCGAAACGTATTTATAGTTTTCAAGCACTTCGTAGTCAGTTTTGGCGTATTTACCACCTTTCGGCAAAATTGTAAAAAGCTTACGGTTTTTTGGAGAGCGCCCGATATTCCCAATAATTGTGCCTTTCTCTTGCTTCGGGCTGCCCCAGATAATTGCCTGATATTCGCGTTCGGTTGTTTTTTCGGCAAATTGCCGCGATAATTCAGCGTGAATTATCGCATTTTTAGCAACAACAAGCAGTCCCGAAGTGTCTTTGTCTATTCTATGCACCAATCCCGGACGTACTGCGTCGCTTGCAAAAATTTGCTCGTCTGTGAGTTCGTCGTCGTTTTCAATTTCCTCGTCTTCATCGTCAAGTTCAAGTTTTATTGCGTCTCGCAATCCAAAATGATAAAGCAAAGCATTGATAAGCGTTCCGCTTCTGTGCCCAATCGACGGGTGAACAACCAGCCCGCGTTGCTTATTGACCACTACAAGATGCTCATCTTCATAGACTATTTCAATCGGTATCGGCTCGGGAATAAGCTCAATAGGCGGCAATTTCAGAATAACGCATTCGACTTCGTCCCCAGGCTGGATTTTTCGACTTGCTTTGACAGGCTTGCCGTTAATACGAACGCATTCTGCATCTATGGCTTTCTGAACACGGTTGCGGGTTGCCCCGGCAATTGCCCGCGTCAAGAATACATCAACGCGTTCGGGCTTCTGACCCGATGTGATATTGAATTTATAAACGGTTTCAATTTTGTCGGGATAATTATTGTTCGCCTGCATTTTCCTTTTGCAAGTCCTCTATTTGCGTGTTTTTCCCAAGTATTTCCTTTATTCCAGGTAATTTGTTGTGAAATAAAATAAGCAGAATAATTCCGCAAGTAACGCAACTATCCGCAATATTGAAAATAGGGAAGTGGGTGTAATGAATGCCCATAAAATTTATGTCCGGAATATCTACCTGAATGAAATCGACCACGTGCCCGTAAAATAGCGGTTGTGTCCCATAGAATACACCGTAAAACACTCTATCGATTAAATTTCCAACCGCACCCGCAAACACAAGGCTTATTCCAATTTTCACTGCTTTGTGTGCGAAAGTGATTTTGTATAAGTAGTAACCAAGTGCAATTGAGGCAAAAATCGAGAACAAACTCAAAAATATCTTACCCCAGCCGAATTCTATTCCGAACGCCATACCGGGATTTTCAATATATGTAAGTTGCAGAAATGTCCCCCATATCGGTATGGATTCGCCATAATACATTCCTTCGTGTTGCCAACCGAACAGATTGAACCCTTTCACAGCCAGTTTTGTCGACTGGTCGAATATTATCAATAAAGTTGAAACCAGGAAATATATGTTGTTGTTTTCTCTATTATCCATAAATTTTCAATGATATATCACAAAACAACAAATATAGTAAAAATATGGTAATTTTTTGCAAATAGTGCAATTAGCAATTATATAAGAAAACTCTTTTATAATATTCCAATCTAATGTAAATTGTAGTTTATTATCATCGATTTTTCTTATTTTGCTATGAGAATTTCTATCGCTTTCAAGCCCGAACGGAATATTTTCCTGCTTCCAACAAATTATAACTATGAATTAAGCTCTATGATTTATTATATTATGTCTTTGAGTGGTCCAAAGTTTTCCAATTGGTTGCACTCGCGTGGCTTTAGTCTTGATGGTGGGAAAAGATTTAAATTCTTCAATTTTTCCAGGTTATTTTTCCACGAAAAAGAAATACAGGGGGACGTAATCAAAGCTTCGGGCAATTTTAAGCTCATATTTAGCACACCTATCGACGAAAGCGTCCTCACAAACTTTGTTTCTGGAATTATGGAAAATTCCGAAGGATTATACCTTGGCAATAAACAAGTTGGCACAAAGGTAAAGATTGTTAGAGTTAATATTCTTCCTTATCCTCGTTTTGAGCATAATACTAAATACATTATGCTTTCGCCAACAGTTGCTTCCATAAAAAACAATCAGGATAGAGTAATATATCTCGACCCGTCCGACAGCAGAACAATCGAAGTCCTGCGAAACAATATTGTGAGAAAATACGAAGCCATTTATAGAGAAAAGTGCCCTTATGCAATAGATATTGCTTTCGATGAAGAATATTTGTCGAAAAAAGGCGACGTCTCGGAGGTAATGAGATTAATCAATGTGAAAGTAGGCAAAGCAAATTCTGCAAAAATAAAAGGATTTCTTTTGCCACTTTATATTCAAAGTGATGAAACTATCCACCGACTGATTTACGATGCCGGACTCGGCGAGAAAAATTCGCTTGGCTTCGGTATGCTCGAAGTTGCAAAATAAGCAACTATCTAAATTTTGCGTTTAATAAATTATCGTGAAAAAAGTTTACCAGATTTCTTATACTATCTTTGTTCAGTTCGAATTTCCCTTTCCTATCCAGATGGGCTATGTTATTACGTATTTTTTTCAGTTCAATGAGCTTCTCTTTAAAATTGTTAATTGGTTCAACAAGCAAATCATCGTTCTTTTCTAATAATTTTGAGAGTTTTTCGTTTGCCTCAACCTTGTCTTTTATCTTCTTCTGAGTGCAAAAAGCCTCGATAACTGCTTCGTAAGCGGCAATTACTGCAAGTGAGTAATTGTGGTTTCGCTGTTGCTGGCGTGCGACTTTCAGTATTTTCTCAACGTTTGTTTTCCCATTGTTTATCTCGTCTGCAAACTCTTTGATTATTGGCTTAACGTAAAGAAATGGTTTGGGTGGTTCTTTTACAGCGTCAATCTTTTGGGAAATTTCTTTCGAAAGCTCGATGATTTTAGTAAAAGAATTCACGCTGAACGCAGACGAAAAGTCTTCTATTAACTTACTTAATTCTTCCGTGCTTTTGTACCTTTTCAGTAGCTGAGCAATTTGCTCGGGGTCTTTGTATTTGCGTAATACTTCGGCGGCAGTTACCCATTTATTCAGCTCTGTGAATAGATTAAACTCAAAAATTGGTGCTCGTCCGTTGTGTTTCGGGTCGTTCATTAGCTCTAATGCACCATAGTAGATGCTTCCCAACTTTACTTTTCCATTCGTAATCGCATTAAAATAGAATAAGCTGAACAGAAAGAAAAATGGTTGATACCTCAATCCGTGTGTAATATCGAACGATACGGTAGAACTTTTTATATCGAGATGCAAAATTTTATTGAAAATCGACCACAGCTGTTCTACGTTTTCCCCAATTTCAATAATGTGGCAATAAGTGGGAATTTCGAAGTAATCTGTCAATCGACGGTTCAATGCTTCAATTACTTCCGGCTTTTCGCCTATGCTGCTGTCTTCCACTGATTTCCATATCAATGAGAATTCTTTGAGAAGATGTTCTTTGTCTGTTTCTTCCGGGATAGTGTGAACAAACAAAGTTTCCCACATCGACGACGAAGTCCCAAAAATATGCACTTCCTGAAATTTCTTTGGGCTAAGCTTTATGATTGCTTCGCCGACAAATGGAGATTCGACGTATTCATCGCTTTTGCTCGATGGCAGATAATATTTCGTTCGCCTATAATTGCGGCTGTCTATGCTTCGCAAAACATTCTGCCCTGTCCCAAGAATTAGAAATAGAGTGTTTTTCAAGTTAGATGCTCCATAAATATTTCAACTAATTCATCAGGAATTACTATATTCTTTATGTTACTTCTGTCTAAGTCTGTCAATACAAATTCCCTTCTTTCAGCAGAAATAGTTTTGTTCTCTCCGTTCTGAACTGTGTGGATTAATGCGAGTGTTTCAAGCTCGCATAGTTCGAACGTTCCATTCCACTTCTTTGCTTCGTCTTTGTCGCGAGAAACTATTATTCCGCTATTGCAATTCGAAAAAATTGTCAAATTTTTCCTGTCTAAACGACCGCCAACATCAACCAGCACAACTTTTTTCGATTTTGCCGTATTTTCAATGAAACGCGCCATTTTACTTGCAAATTCATTAGTAAACTCGCCTTTATAGCGGAACACCTTGCCTTGATTTTCCGGAATTTCTCCGAACCAATCGCCTTCTCCATCAGGGCAAGCGCGAATGATAAAAAAATCCTCATAAAATCTTTCGGGCTTCATTGCTCTGATTTTTTCTCTCAGTGCCTGGATAAACACGCTTTTCCCACTATGTGGCGGACCACCGACGACTGTTATTAATTTTTCTAACTTTTGCTTTTCCTTGCGTTTCTTGCTTGATTGATTTGTTTCGTGTTTAATATATTGAGTGATTTCCTCAACCGAGGCAATTGTGTCGCCCACGCTTTTCCCATTTGCAACGTGATTTTCTACAATTATCGCTCCAATCCTTGGGTCGAATGTAGCAACCCACGCAAAAGGGTGAAGTTCGTGCACCAGAAAAGCATAAAGCCATATCGGCGCTTTCCCGTTGATAATCACTCCCAGATCGGTACGCAATTCTTGTGGCAACTTGACGCTTTTGAGCAAAGCAGGTTCTATCACTCCGTCTTCGGAAATCTTAATATCCAATATTTGATAGTTTTTTTCAGTACTGACAACATTAAACTTGATTTTACCACAATTGTTCAATTTTTATCCATCCTAAATATTCATAATAATTATTTATTTCAGACACTTTGCGAGAAGTGGGGAATTTATGCAAATCTACCTTTTTTGGCTTTGTATTTTTCCCAGGTGTTTGACCTATTCTAAATAAATCAAAAATTTCCTCGTATATTTTCTTAATTTCACCATTGTTCTGTGAAATTTCATCAAGTATGTTAAACAAAACAGTTTTGCTGTGGAAACCGCCACCCCATCCGATTTTTGTGGCAATATCTTTATCGCCAATCTTTGGGAGAATTAATTTCTTTGAATTTTTAGGATATCTATCGTAAAATCCAACATCAAGTTTTTCAATTCCAACAAGATAGTTGTACAAATAATCCATAATATTATTCATTACTTTTTTGATTATTTCTTCATTATTAAGTTGCTTCAAATCGTCATCAGTTATGCTAAACAATTTCTTCAATTTTCTATAATACTTCTGTTGATTCTTGATTGATTTCTCGACTGCTCGCAAAAATTCAATATCGAAATCTATAGTAAAATCGAACGAAACGCCTTTCTTAATCACTTCGAGTGCATTTAGCTGCCCTTGTGCAGTGCCTTTTGCAGTCAAAGTTTTTGGCAAAACCAGTTCGCAAACTTCCTCGGGCAATCGGCAATTTGTGTCGCTCACACGAACAAACTTCATCAAATCGTATTTTGCATCATATTCTTTTGTTGAGTAGTTGAATATTTCATTAATTTCATCTTCGAAAAAATTTTTTGCGTCCTTTTTCTTTTTATTATCTTGACTTTTACATTCTCTCAATTCTGATTTTAATTTATCAAGGATTTCGATTTTTTCCGAAGCAAATTCTTTGTCTGTGAATACTTTATAAAAATACTCATTCAATATTGCTGTCCGAATTATACCTTTAATAGTTGTGCCGGGGATATAAATTTTATTATCTGCTGTTTTAATGTGTGAATTGACAAGCTTTGAAACGTTTGGTTCGTTTGTAGGCATTTTGTATCTAATAAATTTACCTTCTTTTATCTTCTGGCGAATTGTATGTTCTAAGTCCTTTCTATTGAGATGATTGGAGATAAAATCGAAAATATTGAGCTTGTATGTTCCCTTCTTTTTCAAATTGGAACTTGATTGATTATTGAGTTTTTCATCTTTTGTTTCGACCCATTCCGATATTTTATGTATTGATTGCGGAACTTCCTTGATTACGTAGCTCAATATTTCGTCAGTTTTAAGCCGATAAAAGTAATTTCCTTGAATTAAATACTCGAAGCTATCTATTTGTTCTCCACTGGAAATTGCAATTGGAGTAAGTGTTGTAATTCTAAACTTATTGCTTTCTGTGTTCATTTTATTATCCCCGAATTTTTATTTTAATTGGGAAGGACAGACCATTGAATTTTATTGAAATATTATCTGCTGTCGCAACTTCTTTTATGCTTCCGTAGTGTTTCTTCCCGTTAATAATTGGGAAGACCGAACCCGCAGCAAAGTAGCTTACTGGTTTCTTGCGGAATACATTCCACGAATAATTGTTGCTGAATATTTTTCCTTCTTTCGTTTCGAGCTCGTAGAACAATAATTTTGTGTGTTCCTGATAATACTTTATCTCGTCAGCAGTCGGGTAATAGCACGAAAGATTAATAAACGCATTAGCATCTGATGGTTCTTCCAGTACAATTTCGTCGACTTCGTAACTAAATTGCCCTCGACCAGTGGAGGCATCGCGCCCAAGCCCGTAATGATTTAAAAAATTGAACACGGGCTCTACAAGCGAGAAATCACCTTCAAATAGGAAATACAGCCCACCATTATCTATAAATAAATCATCTGTATGATAAAAATGTTCTTCCTCTGATGAATTTGTCAGCCGATTTATTTGAACGTGCGGAACGGAAACTTCCCTAATTTGCGGTTGAGCGAGCTTCTCCTTCGAGTTTACAAATATCTCGAAAATATCTTGAATGGTAATTTCTCCCTTAATCAATCTGCTGAAAGTTTCCAAATCCAAATATCTCAACGACTTAAACTCTTTTGTTTTGCTGTATTCTTTTATTGTTTCAATTTCTTTTTCATCAGTTGGCAACTTCGGTTTTGGAAAATAAATTCGCTTGCGGCTGTCTATCTTGTTGAATACAAAGCAATTAGAGAAAAGAAATGGGGGCGAACCCGCTTCGAAGCTCTCGACAACCGAGCGAGTGAATTCTTCGCCTTTCAAATATCTCATCACCGTGAGAGTTATGCCGAAAAGAAAGTCGGCATCATATATTCTTGAGAAAGACGTTTTTGGATATAAATATACTATCTTCATTTTACAAATTTTTGAATTTGTTCATAATTCCCGCTAATTTCTCATCAGTAAAATCAGATAAACGCAAATATTTATCTTTATCAAATGTTACATCGATATCTTTAAGCGAATTCTTAAATCGCTCATCTGGTTTCAGATAATCTGCTCTTGTCAGAACGTATGGTTCTTCGAGTTTGAAACTTATTTTGCCATAACCGCGCGATCCACTTCCGCCAAGTGTGTTGTGTTCGAGTAGTTTCATCGATAATAATAAATCTTTGAAGAAATCAATATCTTGTTTTTCGCAATTGTCCAGCTTATAGACGCCAAAAATCATCTCAAAATTGAAGCACGAACCTTTTACAACACGTTCGAGAAATCTTGGATTGGCAGCGGAAGTGATTTTATTAATCGTGTTCTCCGGCTTGTATTCCGTATACATCAATTCTGAATCAAGGTTTTTCCACATCATTACTGTTTCCTGGTCGGGGTGAGCATCGCGGACAATCAATCGAGTTGGTCCAATTGCTTCTTCTTTGGGCGCTACTTCGGCGGGCACACCAAATATTCGCTGCAATGATGAATTGCTATCGAAATTTTCCTTCTCAGGAGGGTCTATGTCCGCTTTACCAAGATGATACGCAAGCAGCGTCCTCATCTTTCCTTTAAGCGATGAACCTGGAATATAAGGATACTGCGTAAATGGGTCGCGAATTACGGGCGAATCGACACCGCCAATTTCAAGTTTATCTTTCGAACCGCCTATGTGCAGTCCCGTTAGGCATTCTATTTTGCCTCGAAGAATAATATTTCCTAAAAATTCTATTTTCATAACTACTCCTTATTAATCTTTTCCACCATAATATTTATGATATGCTACTATTGCCTCTACAAATTCGAAAAAGTTTTCATACGCTTTTTCTTTGTTATTTGATTTATACACTTTGTCTATCACTTCAAACATTAACTCTTTGAAGTCTTCAACTTCCCGGTTTCTCCCTTTTGCATAAGCCAACTTTGGTTTGATAAGAATTAAACTTGCGTCGAGTTCCTGGAATTCCATTTTGGTAATTTTCCTCTGTTTGAACTCGTTTCTCAAAGTATTGAAATGAGAGAAAAAGTTACGAATTTGGTTCGTTTTAATTTTTTGCGAAAAATCGTGTCCTTTCATATCCGCAACTTCATTAATTCTTTCAGCAGGAACCAGAGCGAAATCCTTTTCAGTGAAGACTTCGTTATGATTTCCTTTTTTGCTGTCGTTAAAGTTATTTCCCATTTTTACCTCTATTTTTGAATACTACATAATTTCCAATAATCGGGAATGTGCTATACCAGCGTTGCCTTTCGAGCTTTTCGCTTTTCAAAAATTGTCGCAGAAGTGTATTTTTGATTTCTCTAATTTCTTTGTCATCTTTATTGTCTTTTGAATTAATCGCGTGTTCCGACAATTCGCGGCGTGCGAATAGATAATGAAGTTTTGCAGTAAGATTGTATATTTTTTCTGTGTTCAGCTCGCCTTTTTTGTCGAAAGTCTGCCTCACATTCGATAGCAGGCGATAAACAAAACTCGACGTTATCCCTTTCGAAGATGACTTGTTTTTGTCTATTGCCTCGTTCAGGCTTTTGGCGAACTTAATTTTGTCTTCCAGTTCTTTCCAATAGACAACCGTTTCGAACACCGAAATTTTATCTTTTTTGCCTTTTTCAGTGTCTTCCCTGTGTATTGCAGTTCTCTTTGCTCTTGATTCTTCTGCACCCGAAATCAATGCGGATTTAGCAATAGGGTATGTGGGCTTTGTAATGGCAATTCCTGCCGATAGAGTAATATTTGGATTTTTTGTTGTGTATTCAGCGAAGTTTTCTTTCACTTTTTTTGCAAATTCAATGATATTTACCCACGAACCGACTGCAAAAAGGTCGTCCCCGCCCGAATATGTAATGTATATATCGTGCTCTTTCGCAAGCAAATCCACATCACGAGTGAAGAACATATCCATCTGCCGCGAAAGCGTAGCAAGCCGCGATATAGAATATCTCTTTTTCTCCTCTTTATTCTCCATTTCTTGTTTTTGCGTCCATTTTAGCCCCTTCTTGAAAATATACCCAAGATTGTCCACATCCATACGCAGAACCCCAAGCAACGGGTAGTTCTTTGACTTCAACTCGGATATTTCGCTAAACTCCAACAACTCGTAATTATTTTTCTGATTTCTTGGCGCATTTCTTGCAATAAACTTAAAAGACAAAGCTATCGGAATATCGCAGAATTCCCTTGTAATATCGGCATTTTGTGCTATTTCAGTGTCCTTAATTGAATAAATTGTTGCAAATTCAGGTTTTTGATTATATATACTTTTGATAAACTCTTTACAATGCTCTTTGCTGTCCGCCAGATACCAGTAAGTGCAAAAATGAGGCAATTTAACCACGCGTCTGCTGAATTTTTCCTCAAAACCAATTTCCTTTGTTGATACAATTTCCACGATATACTTTGTGTGCGGTATCGCACCTCCAATTTCATCAAAACTTATTCCCTTTATTTCACTCAGCTGTTCTTCGACTGTTTCGGGGAAGATACGTTCAAGAATACTCAAAGATTTTCTTGATTTTTTCTGCCTCAACTCACTGCCCAATTTTCTCTGAACTTCATCGAACTCAACAAAAATTTCGTTTATTGACGCTTCCACCCAGGCAAGAACAACTTGCAAAGAACTTCGAAATACTTCGTATAGCGACAGATTTATTCTTTTTTCCAGTTCTTCTAATTTCTTCCGATTTTCAGTATTTGCAGGAATTAATATCTCAAATCCGCCACCGCTATTATATACAATGTTCCCATCGTATAGATTGAATTCTCTAATAATATAGTTGCCAATTGTATCAGCAAGTAATTTCACAAAGAAAGACCTACCCCGCAGCTTTTTAGAAGCTTTGTCGGTGTCCTTTATCTCGGAATAAATGAAATTCTGTATTCCCGAAATGTCGCCTTTAAGCAATATCACTTTATCAATGCTTTCCTCTGCTTGCGACATACATACCGATGCAGCTGCAACCATTCGGCTATGGTCGAATAGCGAAATATCGGGGTTTGTCAGATAACTTGCTGAACTCACAGTAGAAGTGTATTTCCACAATAGCGAAAATAATGTGCTAAGCATAGCTTGCTTGTGGTCTGTGCAGCCATTCTTGTATATTGTCTCTAATTCTTCTGTAAATTCTTCCCAACTTTCTTTATGCAAAGCAATCATTTCCTCTTCATCTGGTTGCCAGCTCTTTTCGGTAACATTCCTTTTGTGCACAGGTCTTGTTATCTCAATATTTAGGCGTTTTAGCGGCTTGGGCTCTAAATAATACACTTCGCTGGGGGCATCGCCAATACCAATATCAATATACTTGAAAATAGACATCAGAGGACGTCGAGTTTCTTTGCTCTCTTGTTTTATGCGTTCGCTTGCAGCAGCGTGGTCAGCTTCGCGAACAAAAGTATTGCCTCTTACAAGAGCTTTTAGTATTTCATTACCTTTTGGTTTGAAGCATTCAAACTTGGTTGTCAGATATTCGCTTGCGAACCTTCTTTCGCCAAGCATTTCGTGGTCGACGCCTCTTTGGGTTTTTTTAGCTCGAAAGGCGAACTTCCCTATATCGTGAAGCAGTCCGCCAAGATAAGTAATATCAGTTTGGTTCATAAATTATTTCACTATTTTTATTCTATTTTTACTTAATTTAATCCCGTATTTTTTGTCGGCGTAGCTTCCAAGAGTGCTAATAATATAGAAATCGCTCATTAATTCATTATCTAACGCTTGTGTGATTTGGTTTTTGATAACCGAAATTGATTTTTGCAAGTTCTCGAAATTTAATTTCCCTTTCTCGAACAATCCCGACTGTGCTCTCTGCAAATGTCCTTGCGATGGTGTGTATTTGCAGTATATTTCCCATATTTCAGATAAATTCTTATCGGAAAACGATTTGCCACCACGTAGAAATTTTCCCGCTTTCTTTGCAAAAAAGAAATATACTGCAAAAGGCAACGGCTGCATTTGCACCACTTTGTTACCTATTGATATTCGCCTTGTGTTCGGATAAATTTCGAGTATTGGCAATTCGATACGGCTATCGAGTTCTTCCTGTGCGGTTTGTATTAAGTCGTTGACCTCTAAATTGCCACTTTTACCCGGATTAAACTTCAATTTTATAAAAGGCTTTTCGAAAAAAACAATCTCATTTGCTTCTTCATCGCTTTCGGGATAAAATTTCTTGCTTGCGGCAAATTTTTCGCTTGCAACAACGTGATACATCTTATCTGCGTCGCCACCGAACACCGATAGGGCAATTGCCAAATCAACGCTCATCGTTTTTCTGCCACCGGAAATTAAGCAGTGCAATGTGTTGCCTCGAAGCTTCTCGGATTTTACTACGTCGAATATTAACTTTGTCAAAGAACTGCTCGATTTTTTGTTGTATAATTCGTCATCTGCTGATAAATACTCAACACTCCATTCTTTTTTCAAATTGTAATAACCCTGGAATTCCTTTAATTTCAACGAAAGCGTTTTCTCTATGCTTCCCCGGCAATCGTTCGTTGTTATGATAATTATTCTTTGAATTTCCTGTCGCTGCTTGAACTCTAAAAAATATAACGCCTCCGTCAATATTTGCGGACTTTTGCCCGCCAAACATATTAATACGTTATCTACATTCATCTTTCGCTATTATACTAAAAATTAATTAACAAAACAAAAATTTTTTTTATTTACTCAAAAATTCTAATATATCACTTTCGAAATTACCTGTTGAATTGCAATTTATTGTTGTTGCCTTTGTTATATACCACAATTTTGTATTAAAATCCATCTCGTATAAATTATGCAATGCGTTATAGTTAGCTACCACTCTCACTTTTGTTTGGTTCTCATTAATCTTCGTTAGCAAAATATTCCAATTGCAACTAACTTCCTCGATTTTACCTTGCCAACCAAAACCGCTTCCAGGCACACCACAATCGCATAATTTTCCAGAACTGCCATATTTCATTGTTTTTGACCTGATTACGTTACTTGTTTTGTCCATTTGTTCTATCGGTATATCTGCTTCTACAAAGAAAGTTATCAGCATTTCCCAAACTTTGTCGTAACTTTTATTGACTACTCTTTCCTTTTCAAATTTGTATGTTTGTGGTGGCTTATAAGGTGTTGCACACCCACTTAAAAATAATACAACAAGAACTACAATTAATGAAATAAGTAAATTAGTTTTCATTTTGAACCTCAAAAAATTGTTGAATGAAGATTTTACTCAAATATAATTTCTTTTTCAGCCGTTTGCAAGAACAAGAATGTTATGAGAAGGTTCTCGGAATGTTCTTTTCTTTGATAGTTTCTATTAACATTATGAAATTGTGAATGGGAATTATTAAAAAACTTGGTTATCTTATGAAAAAAATCTATTACATCGTTAGCAAAGGGAGTTTGTATTTAGATAACGGAAATCTATATTTCGAACCATTCTACGAAGATTGCGATATCCCCAAAAAATTCAAACACGATAATGATGATGAAGAAATCCAGATTGTAAAGCAACGTCAATCAATACCTATAGAGACAACCTCTTCGATTTGTTGTTTTACTCTTGTTCAATTCGATTCAACTATCCTTAATTATATCGCTAAATACAATATTCCGATTATTAGTTTTGATAGTTATATCCCAACGGGCTACTTTTACAGTAATTTTTCCAAGCCTGATGGCAATCTTACAGTTTTGCAAGCAGCTCACTTTGCTAATAATTCTAAAAGACTATCCATTGCTCGAAAGTTTGTTCTTGGAGCTATTGCAAATAAAATTGTCAATCTTTCATATTATTACAATCGAGGTGCTATTTCTAATATTGATTTAAACAAATTTACTTTAATCATTAGCCAGGCGAACAAATGCAGTGATGTAAACCAACTTTTGCTTGCCGAAGCTCAAGCTCAGAAGCTCTACTTCTCATTTTTCAACCAGATTATCAAAAACGACAATTTTCATTTCGAAAAACGCGTCTATTTCCCACCTCCAGATCCTGTTAATGCTCTGATTTCATTTCTCAATGCTTTGCTTTATTCCACCTTGCTTACCGAAATGGCTTCTACTCCAATTTATCCTTTCATTTCATATTTGCATTCCCCTGGAAATAATAAAATGTCTCTCATTTGGGACTTTTCCGAGATTTTTAAACCCGTTGTTTGCGACAGGCTTCTCTTCAAAATGCTTAATACAAACATTATTAAACCAGATATGTTCGATCAATCTGCTGATAAATGCCTGCTTAATAAAATTGGCCGCCACAAAGTTGTTTCCGAATACGATAAAAAAATTAAAACAACAATCTTTAATAGAGAAAATCAAAAACAACAGTCTTATAGAACTATCATTAGAGAAGAGTTCTATAAATTCATCAGATTCTTGCAAAATAAATCAGACTATAAGCCTTTCAGAATGAACTGGTGATAATTTTTTTTCAGGAGTTTATCAATGTTTGTAATTCTATCGTATGACGTACATCGTAAAAGAGTGCATAAAGTTCATAAAGTTGTAAAAAAATATTTGCACTGGGTTCACAATTCTGTTTTTGAAGGAGAAATTTCACTTTCTCAAATGCAAAAATTAATTAGCCAGCTCGACGATATAGTTAAGCATAATTATGATTCTGTCGTGTTTTACATTTATCCAAATGATAAATATGTAGTAAAAAAATACATTGGAATTGATAAAAGCTGGCTCTCGTCTAACATTTTGTAATTAAATGACTTACAAAAAACAGGGTAAAAATTTAGTCGTCGAGCTCAGAGAAAAATACAACTTACGAGGACAGCAATTCGATAATATTTTCTCTTTATTTTTGTAATTCATTGGAATATAGCGATTTAGGTCTTGTCGTCGAGGATTTTGGGTGAAAAATGTGTAAGTCTATGGAAATAAAAAAAGTTTGTAAAAAAGAAAAAAAGTGTTAAATTGCCGACGACAAAAAATAGAACTTTCTGATTTTTTGTGACTGAAAAGTGTTGTGCAGTCGAAAGCGTTCTTTGAAAATTTGTCCTCTCTGAATTGTACTATATTAGTATCGCGACACTAAACATAAAACACCTCAAAATAGTTAATACTCTGAATTGTACTATATTAGTATCGCGACTGTAATGCAATTTACTGTTGATAATAGTAGTTTTCCTCTGAATTGTACTATATTAGTATCGCGACTTTTCTTCGATCGCATACGCAATCGAAGAATTTCTCTGAATTGTACTATATTAGTATCGCGACATTTAACATATTTAAAAAAAACGGCCGGTATCTTCTCTGAATTGTACTATATTAGTATCGCGACAACCACGTTTTGCCATTGATGTTTGGATACTCTGCTCTGAATTGTACTATATTAGTATCGCGACTTTTAACTGCCACATCTTATATACACTTTCCTTTACTCTGAATTGTACTATATTAGTATCGCGACTTCTGATACCAGAATATCTTCAAACCCTGACTGAACTTCTCTGAATTGTACTATATTAGTATCGCGACCCTTTTATGGTAGGACTTGATTATGTGGTCTCCTACTCTGAATTGTACTATATTAGTATCGCGACTGCAAAATATCAGCGAGCATTATTGTTGCTACAGCTCTGAATTGTACTATATTAGTATCGCGACTCCCAAAAATAAAATTAGCAAATCCTTGCAAACTCTGAATTGTACTATATTAGTATCGCGACTTAAACAAAACGGGGTAAAAGCATTTACTTAATAGTGCTCTGAATTGTACTATATTAGTATCGCGACTTCCAATAATGACAGAAGTAGAAGCAAAAAACTTATTTGGCTCTGAATTGTACTATATTAGTATCGCGACATTGTGTTGTAGCCGGTTATTAATTTAGCGGCTTTTGCTCTGAATTGTACTATATTAGTATCGCGACTTTTTCATCTTGTCTAAGTTTGTTATTTAGTTTCCACTCTGAATTGTACTATATTAGTATCGCGACAAGAATTTTCTCATTTGCTCCTCCAATGTTTAGTTCTCTGAATTGTACTATATTAGTATCGCGACTTTAATGAAAGATAATTTTAAAAATCTACTTTATCGCTCTGAATTGTACTATATTAGTATCGCGACTATTGCTATGGGTTACAGTTCACATATGTTTGTGCTCTGAATTGTACTATATTAGTATCGCGACATATTATGCTATTTAATGTTTTTTTTGCTTTACTGTACTCTGAATTGTACTATATTAGTATCGCGACAAGAATGTCTTCCCATTGATGTTGTCGTATCCACTCTGAATTGTACTATATTAGTATCGCGACATATCGCTAAATACGTTGATGTCGATACCG
>Ga0116193_1000397_pt1 | contig 41894 bp, 40 predicted proteins | sample AD_UKC115_MetaG_FD_89892 | JGI IMG/M metagenome (GOLD analysis project Ga0116193, IMG submission 89892) | Active sludge microbial communities of municipal wastewater-treating anaerobic digesters from Hong Kong - AD_UKC115_MetaG | ecosystem: Engineered > Bioreactor > Anaerobic > Digestate... | reverse complement strand
GGGGATGCTCGTGTCCGATGAGGTGTGGCGAGCTTAGGGCGCACCCCGCGGCGCAGCAACGGCCGCACGGGCATTGCCCGCGAAATGCCAGAAGCCGTCGCCGACCTGCCGCATCCGTGCAGCTAGCCGGACGGCACGGAACGCTCGAATGCCGGTGCACGGCATCCGCCGTGGCCACGTCCGACCGCCATGTTTGCCGACCGCCCCGATCCCAACCAGGAACTCACCCGTTTCTTCGAACCGCTTCGCGTGCTCTTCGCGGTGCTCGCCCTGCTGCTCGGTTTCGCGAGCGCGGCGCACGCCGGGACGCCCCGTAGTGGCGAGATCCGCGTCCTTGCCGACGGCGGCATGCAGCATGTGGCGAGCCTCGCCACCGACGTGCGCTTCGACGTGCACGGTCTAGTCGCCGAGGTGCACGTCGTGCAGCGTTTCCACAACGAGGGCGCAACCTGGCTCGAGGCCGAATACGTGCTGCCGCTGCCGGAGGGCGCGGCGGTACACGATCTCACCCTGCACGTCGGTGCGCGCACGATCGTCGGCGAGATCCGCGAGAAGCAGCAGGCGCGGGAGGAATACGCCGCGGCCGCGAGCCGCGGACAGCGGGCGAGCCTGGTCGAGGCGATGTCCGGGAATCTGTTCCGCACCGCGCTCGCCAACGTCGCGCCGGGTGAGGATGTCGAGGTCGAGATCGGCTACTGGCAGCGGATCGACTACCAGGACGGGGCGTTCGCGCTGAGCTTTCCGCTGACCTTCACGCCGCGCTACACGCAACCCGCCGCACCGGCCGCCACGGCCGCACCGGACACGGCATCGGCGGGCACGGCATCGGCGGACACAGCATCGCCGGACGCTGCGAACCCAGCCGCTCCCGCAACCCCGGCACCGCGCGTCACGCTGCAGGTCGAGCTCGATCCGGGGCTGCCGCTCGCGACGGTCGAATCGCCGAGCCATGCCGTGCACGTCGAACCCCGCGCCGGTCGCTACACCATCCGCCTCGCGACCACCGACATCCCGGCCGATCGCGATTTCGTGCTGCGCTGGGTACCGAAGCCGCTCGCCGCGCCGGCCGCGGCGCTGTTCTCCGAGCACACCGCGGATGCCGATTACGCATTGCTGATGCTGGTGCCGCCGACGCTGCCAGCCACGCCGTTGCCGCGCGAGCTGATCCTGGTGATCGATACCTCCGGCTCGATGGAAGGCGGCTCGCTGATCCAGGCCAAGGCCGCGCTCGATCTGGCGCTCGGCCGGCTCACGCCGCGCGACCGCTTCAACGTGATCCGCTTCAGCTCGGACACCACCCAGCTGTTCGATCAGGCCGCGCCCGCCGATCCGCAGGACGTGCAGCTCGCCCGCGAGTGGGTCGCGCAACTCAAGGCCGAGGGCGGCACCGAGATGGCGCCGGCCCTGCACGCCGCGCTCGCCGGCACGGCGCCGGACGGTTACGTGCGCCAGGTGGTGTTCGCCACCGACGGTGCCGTGGACAACGCCGAGGCGCTGTACACGCTGATCGAAACCGAACTCGGCACGTCGCGGCTGTTCCCGGTCGGGATCGGTAGCGCACCGAACGCGCATTTCCTTGCGAAGGCGGCCCAGCGCGGCCGCGGAGCGGAAATCGTGGTCCGCGATCTCGGCGAGGTCGGCGCACGCATGCAGACGCTGTTCGACAAGCTCGACCATCCCACCCTGCGCGATCTGCAGCTGCGCTGGCCGGTCGCGGCAGAGACCTATCCGCAACGCCTGCCGGACCTCTATCACGGCGAACCGCTGATCGCCGTCGCGCGGCTGGAACGCGCCGGCGGCGCGATCGAAGCGCTCGGCACGCTCGCCGAGCGTCCCTGGTCGCAGACCCTGCGTTTCGATGCACGCGCCGGGGCATCGGGCCTCGCACGGCTCTGGGCGCGCCAGAAGATCGACGAGCTCGAGGACGCGATCGATCGCGGCGCGGACGAGACGACGACGCGCCAGGCGATCCTCGATCTCGCCCTCGCCCAGCATCTGGTCAGCCGCTACACGAGCCTCGTCGCCGTGGATCGCACGCCGGCGCGGCCCGCGGAATCCGACTTGCATCACACCGACGTGGCGAACGCGGCGCCGAACGGTTCGCTGGCCTTCGCCGGCACCGCCACCGATGCCCGGCTGAAGCTCGCGATCGGCGCCTTCGCGCTGTTGCTCGCGCTCGGCCTGATGCGCACCCGGCCCGGACGTCCGGCGTCGGCCCGGCACTGAAGAAGGGGAACGGTCATGGATCTCTATCTGCCCGCCGACTTCCACGCCCTGCACGCTATCGCACGTCACGAGCGCAACGCACCCGGCACGCCGCACGTCGCGCCGCTGCGCGAGGAACGCGCCTGGCTCGGCGCCGAGGCGCTGGTCGCGCCGGCCCTGTTCGCACGCCTCGCCGAGGCAATGTCGGCGGCGCCGGCGGAACGCGTCGCCGACTACGCGCTGGTTGCCGGATGAACCCGCGGCGTCGCGCGGCCATCGCCTGCGCCGCGCTGGCCGTCTGGCAGCTCGGCGCGGGCGGTTACATCCACGCCAAGGCACTGCTCGCCCAGGCCCTGCTCGAACGCGCCTGGACGCGCCAGCTCGCCGATCACGCCGCGCACCGGCCCTGGCCGTGGGCCGATACGGTGCCGGTCGCGCGCCTCACGGTGCCGCGACTGGCCGTCTCGGAAATCGTCCTGGCCGGGGATTCGGGCCGCACGCTCGCGTTCGGACCGGCCTGGAACGAAGGCAGCGCACCGCTCGGCACGGACGGCCCGAGCATCGTCAGCGGCCATCGCGACACGCACTTCGCTTTCCTTTCGGCATTGCGCCCGGATGACACACTGATCCTCGAGACCGGCGCCGGGCGCAGTGCCGATTACCGCGTGACCGGCACGCGCATCGTCGATTCGCGCACCACGCGCATCGATGCCGTGGCCGGCGGCCGCACCTTGCTGCTGGTGACCTGCTATCCGTTCGATGCGATCGTGCCCGGCGGGCCGCTGCGCTACGTCGTGTTCGCCGAGCCGGCCATGCGGCCGGCATCGTGAGCGAGGCCCGATCGGTACCCGGCCGGAGGCGGCCGGCTCAGGCGCCGGCGACCGCGCGACGCATCGCGGCGACGACCGCTGCGTAGTCCGGCTTGCCGAAAATCGCCGAACCGGCGACGAAGGTGTCCGCGCCGGCACGCGCGATCTCGGCGATGTTGTCGACCTTCACGCCGCCATCGACCTCCAGCCGGATCGCGCGACCGCTCTGGTCGATCCGCTCGCGCACCGCGCGCAGCTTGTCGAGCGCGCTCGGGATGAAGCTCTGGCCACCGAAGCCCGGGTTCACCGACATGACGAGCACGAGGTCGAGCTTGTCGAGCACGTAATCGAGGTAACCGAGCGGCGTGGCCGGGTTGAACACGAGGCCGGCCTGGCAACCGTGATCGCGGATCAGCTGCAGGGTGCGGTCGACGTGCCCGGAGGCTTCCGGGTGAAACGAGATGCAGGTCGCGCCGGCCTTGGCGAAATCCGGCACGAGCCGATCGACCGGCTTGACCATCAGGTGCACGTCGATCGGTGCCACGATGCCGTACTTGCGCAGCGCCTCGCAGACCAGCGGGCCGATGGTCAGGTTCGGCACGTAATGGTTGTCCATCACGTTGAAGTGCACCCAGTCGGCGCCCGCGGCGAGGACGTTCTTCACGTCCTCGCCGAGCCGCGCGAAATCGGCCGAGAGGATGGACGGAGCTATGACGCAGGCTTGCTTGGGCATGGCGGCCGGTACTCGGTTCGGGTGATCGGGAAGCGGCCCGGCGGCCGCGCGGTTCGCGGAGGGATGCTGCGCCGGCGATGCCGCCGCGCGATCGCTCACTTGAAGCCGCGCGCCGATTTTATGCGCTCGTAGGCCGCGTTGATCTCGCGCGCGCGCTCCTCGGCCCGTTGCCGCAATTCCGGCGACACGTCGCCGAGGCGGTCCGGATGGTGCTCGCCGATCAGTTTGCGGTAGGCGCGCTTGATTTCCTTCTCGCCGGCCTCGTGCGACACGCCGAGCACGGCATACGGATCGGGTCCGGATTCCGCCGGACGCCGCGGCGGCGGTTCGCCGGCATGCCGGTGACGGTGCGCACCGCCCATGTGCCAGTCGTGGCCGCGCATCGCGGCGAGTGCGGCGAGTTCGCGGTCGTTCACGCCGAGCGCCCAGGTCAGCTTGCGCAGCAGGGTGATCTTCGACGGCGTCGGCGGCCCCTCGGCGAACACGACGTCGAGCAGCAGGTCGATCAGGATGTAGGCGTGGTCGCGGCGCCCGGCGCACCAGGCCTTCAGGTCCGCGATCGCCAGGTGCGCGGCGAAATCCGGCTGCTTGCCGGCCGTGAACTGGGCGATCGCGGCGCGGCGTTGCAGCTCGTCCAGACCCATGCGCTGCATCAGGGTCTCGGTCGCGGCGATCTCGGCTTCCGAGATGCGGCCGTCGGACTTGGCCAGCGCGCCGATCAGGCCGAACAGCGGTGCGAGGAAACCGCGCGGCGGCACCCGGGCCGGCCGCATCGAGAACACGCCCGCATCGAAGGCATGGCCGATGAACAGGCCGAGCAGCGCGCCGAGCGGATGGCGGAACAGCCACAGGCCGAGCAGCGCACCGATCAGCTTGCCGATCCAGCTCATGGCGAGGGCTCGGCGCAGCGCGGGCGGGCCGCATACCAATCGGCGAGCGCATCGAGTTCGTCCGCAGTCAGCGCACCGACCGCCGCACGCATCGCCGGAACGTCACGCCGCCCGTCGCGGTAGGCATCCAGCGCCGCGCGCAGATAGGCCCGGTCCTGGCCGGCGAGGTGCGGCGTGCCGGGCATGCGCGCGATGCCATCCTCGCCATGGCAGGTCGCGCACAGGCCGAGACGCGCCGGTTTCGGCGCGGCAGCGAAGGCGCTGGCGGACGTGACCGCGACGAGCGCGGCGCACAGGAAGAAACGCATCAGGGAGGCGCAAACCGGTGGCTCGCGGCGATTCTAGCAGGCCGGCGCGAGCGGCCCGGGCACGCCGCACGCCGCGGCCGCGCCTCGCTACAATGCGCGCCTCCGGCGAGGCGGCCGCGCGGGCCGAGGGCTACCTCGCGATGACGCGTCACCGCCCGCGCAGCGCCGTTCCAGGAGCCCGCCGTGCCCACCACCCTGCACCAATCGAACCTGCCCGGCCTCGATCTCATCCACCGCGGCAAGGTCCGCGACGTCTACGCGCTGCCCGGCAACGAGCTGCTGATCGTCGCCAGCGACCGGCTCTCGGCGTTCGACGTGGTGCTGCCCGATCCGATTCCCGGCAAGGGCGAGATGCTCTGCCAGATCTCGAATTTCTGGTTCAAGCGCACCGCGCACATCGTGCCGAATCATCTGACCGGCAAGCCGGTCGCGGCGGTATTGCCGCCGGGCACCGATGGGACGCTGTACGCGAAGCGCAGCGTCATCACCAAGCGCCTGAAGCCGGTGCCCGTGGAAGCGATCGCACGCGGCTATCTGATCGGTTCGGGCTGGAAGGACTACCAGGCGACCGGCTCGCTGTGCGGTATCCGCCTGCCGGCCGGCCTGCGCCAGGCCGAGCAGCTGCCGGAGCCGATCTTCACGCCCTCGACCAAGGCCGCGGTCGGCGCACACGACGAGAACATCAGCTTCGACGACGTCATCGCGCGAATCGGTGCCGAGCTTGCCGAGCAGGTGCGCGACGCGACGCTTGCGATCTACCGCTGGGCGGCGGCCTATGCCGCCGAGCGCGGCATCCTCATCGCCGATACGAAGTTCGAGTTCGGCACCGACGAGGATGGCCGGCTCTACGTCATGGACGAGATGCTCACGCCGGATTCGTCGCGGTTCTGGCCAGCCGACCAGTACCGGGTCGGCATCAGCCCGCCGAGCTACGACAAGCAGTTCGTGCGCGATTACCTGGAAACCCTCGACTGGAACAAGACCGCGCCTGGCCCGCGCCTGCCGGCCGAGGCCATTGCCGGCACCGCGGCACGCTATGCCGAGGCGCTGCAGAAGCTCGCCGGCATCGTGCTCGACTGAGGCCTGCCGACGCCCCAGCGCACCCGCGAAGTGTGACCGGCAAGCGAAAATTCCGTGAATATGCGAGGATATATGGACGCCGCTAGGGGCGTCCGTATCCGTCGATTGCCATGCCCACCGAACTCTTCCGTCAGGGTGATCATGTCTGTGTTGCGTTCCACGACCTCGTGCGCGGCGAGGGTGGCGTCCAGGCGAACCAGTTCCTCATCATCCACGGCAAGCATTCGGTGCTGCTCGATCCGGGTGGCGCGCTGCTTTACACGCCGCTGAACCTCGCGATCTCGCGGTACATCCAGCCGAAGGATCTCACCTACATCTTTTCGTCCCACCAGGACCCGGACGTGATCGGGTCGGTGGACCGCTGGCTGATGTACACGCCGGCGACGATCGTCTGCTCGAAGCTGTGGGGCCGATTCATCCCGCACAGCGTGCCGTACTACCAGAAGGGCGCCGGCGTCGATCGCTACATGCTGCTGCCCGACGAGGGCGCGGACATCCCGCTCGGTGACATCGCGATCCGCGCGGTGCCGGCGCACTTCCTGCACAGCGTCGGCAACTTCCAGTTCTACGATCCGGTCAGCAAGATCCTGTTCTCGGGCGACCTCGGCGTGTCGATCTACGACGGCCCGTACGAGCCGATCAAGGACTTCGACGGCCACGTCTCGACCATGATCGGCTTCCACCGCCGCTACATGGCTTCGAACCGCGCCTGTCGCTGGTGGGCGCGGCGCATCCGGCGCATGGACATCGACATGATCGTGCCGCAGCACGGTCCGCCGATCGGCGGCAAGGAAAACATCAAGAAGCTGGTGGACTGGATCGACAACCTCACCTGCGGCGTCGATCTGCTGCCGGACGACTGAGTCACCGCCACGCCGCTGCTGCGCCGCGGCGTGCGGCGCACCGCCGGTCGATTAAGCTCGTCGCTCCGCGGGCCCGTGTCCGCCCGTTCCGGAGCAATCCATGTCCGCCACCGCTCCTTCCGCGTCGAGCCCCGCTGCGCGCTGGCTCGACAGCTATGCCGCCGACCACCGCCATCCGGCCAACGTGGCGATCCACACCGTGTGCGTGCCGGTGATCCTCTGGACGGTGATCGCGCTGCTCTGGCTGGTGCCGGTGCCCGTCTGGCTCGGCCGACCGGGCTTCTGGGCCGGCGTCGGCATGTTCCTCGCGATGGTCTTCTACCTGCGCCTGTCGCGCACGCTGGCACTCGCGATGTTCGCCGTGTTCGTGCTGCTCGGCCTCGCCACCGAAGGCCTGTACCGCGTGCTCGGCGCGCCCTACCTGCTGTGGCTCGCCGCCGGCGTGTTCGTCCTCGCCTGGATCATGCAGTTCGTCGGCCACCTGCTCGAAGGCCAGCGGCCGTCGTTCCTGACCGACCTGACCTATCTGCTCGTCGGCCCGGCCTGGGTCGTCGCGAAGCTGCTGCGACGCGCGGGCATGGCGGTCTGAGGGGGCGCCGCTTCATCCCCACCGGCGACGCGGATGCGCAAGCGACACGGCCATCCGCGATTTGCCAATGCGGCATCGCTCGATGCCGCCAGCCCTCGTCTCTTCGAATGTGCCCGGGCAATCCCCGTGAGCCGGAGTAGCAAGGGACCCTGACGAAGGCTCAGGCGCGGTCCCGCGTCAGCACGTAGACCCACTCGGTGCAGGCCTCGCCGCGGAAGAGTACATCCCGGCTCTCCCGGCAGCGGAAGCCGAGCCTCTCCAGCAGACGCACGCTGGGCAGGTTGCGGCTGTCCGTCACGCCGCGTGCCGCCAGGACCGAGGTGCTGGCGAAGAGCAGATCCAGCGCCTCCCGGACCGCGGCAGTCGCGATGCCGCGACCCTGCGCCACCGGCTCGAGCGTGAAGCCCACTTCGCCGGCGAGGCCGTCCTCGGATAGATGGAGGCCGATGTCTCCGATCAGGCGATCCGTCTCCGATTCCGCGATGCCGAGCTGCACCCACCGGCCGGGAACGAAGAGTCGCGCCTCGCTCATCGCGACGAGAAACGCCTGTGCGTCCGCATCGGACATTGGCGACCAGCCCTGATAGCGGCCGAGCTCGGGAATGCTCCGATACGCCTGAAAGGCCGCGAGGTCCGTCGTGCGCAGACGACGGAGGCGAGCGCCCGGAAAGTCACGAGGCAGCAGAGGCACGCTCGGCGCTTGCACGATGGCTGGTCTCCGGATTCGTCCGGCCCGTTGGCTGGCACACCGCACCGTAGCGCATCCGGTGGCGCCGCGTGCTAGAGCGCCCCTTCGCCCGCCTCGCGCACGCCGATCGCCTGCAGCCGCGACAACGCTTGGGCCAGCGCCTCCGAATCGGACCGCAACGTATCCAGGTAGCGCCGGCGCCACCGCACCCAGTTGGCCTGCACCGAGGGATCGGCCTCAGCCGAGGCGCCCGGGTCATCGTCATAGCCGAACTCGAACCCGCAACTGCACACCTCGAATGACGCCGCACCGTCGCCACGATACGGCGCGGACACGAGTTCGACGCTACCGCAGACCGGGCACGCCCAGAGCCCGCTATCGGCCTGATAGAGCACCGCCGCCGTGCCATCGCGCAATACGACCGGATGCGGATTCATGTGCGCCAGCCTCGTGCCTCATGACCGCCTCAGCCATCGAGGCAATATCGATTCCCAATGGCAGACCATAAGACACCTGCCGATACGGCAAAGTAGACGAGGCCGCCATGATCGCTAATACGCGGGTTTGAATCAGCGAGAAACAAAACCACGGCGAACCCGCCAGCTCGGTAGGTGCGGTACCAGACAGGGCGGAGAGCCGGATACCACACCATAGGACGCGTGATCGCGACGGCCAGGAATCCCGGGAGCGCAAGTAGTGAGATTCAAGCGCGCGATAACCCACTAGATGCTCGCGCAGTTGCGCAGCCATCGAGCGGGCCGCGATCTGGGCAATGGAGCGGGCAGCGAGCAAACAGTCACGAGGGCGGGAATCATCGAGGCGCTAACGCCCGACACAAGCGGCATGCCGAAGGCATATCTGCCTAATGAAGATATCAAATCTCAAGCAACGCACGCATGTCGTGCTCATACGCCTCATACGTGCGCCACCCAATAAGCGCCGTACAATTGGACGCGTAGCTGACCAGTCCGGTGTTATTCAGATCAAAAGCCGGGTCACGTAACAACTGACCCGCCTTGATCCCATGGTTCAAGGCCAGATATTCAAACACAGAGACACTTGGCTCGTGTAGTCCAGCGTCGTTAAAGTGTGTGTGTTGGTTACGTGCAGCATACACCACCAAGCCGAGCGGAACTTTGCGAACCAGACGTCCAGCGCAGAAAGGAACGGCCTTAGATCCTGGCTTTATTATTGAGCACCAGTCAACCGGGATATTCATGTTACGCGAATAGCATTCGATCGCCTTGGCCGCAACCTGGAGAACCGAGCCACAAAGCGTGGCTTGCGCGAAGCTTTCTGCTATGTATTCACGTTGCGCCTCGATCGAGGCACGGATCATGGCCTCATTCTTCTTGGCCCACGCCTCGTACTGAGCTTGTACGTCTACCTCTTGCGAATACGATGCCACAAAGCATGCTGTTGGTTGCTTCCGAAGAAGGTTTATATAGAAACTTATCCATTCAAATAGCTTTCGGACAGCACTTTCAGTTTTGTTTAGATAATCGGCAGCAGTTTGCATATTTGATATCTAGCATTTGACACGCATGGCAGCGCAGGTGGTACAGCCCTTGTGGCATTCTCTTGATAAAAAAGTTAGAGAGCAACCTGCTTAACTTGCGGTACATGCTGATAGACCTCTACGACTTCGTAGCGAACATTTACATAGATGCCGGAATCGGGCTTTCTTTCTTGGATGACCCGCAGCGCGACCTCAAGGGAATCACCTGGGGCGACAGTTATTTCATGTGCGAAGAATCGATCAAAAAATCGCTCATCAAGTATTGGTGCCGCAATCTTGACTCCTCGCCAAAAAAACTCCCATCGACACTTCCCTCGCTCCAGAATTGCCCGCGATATTTCCACCTGTGTGATCTCGAGAATTTCTCGCGTAGACTCATCGATCGGTCGTTCATTCTGGAAGATCGCAAATTTATCTCGCGTTATGAGAAAGCTAGGCTGCGGCGTTTCGCCTTCCTCTACTAGCGCTAGACCTTGAATATTCGAATCCGCTGCAGCCGCGTTAAACACCTTACTCACAGCCGCATGAAATCGCCCTGACTTCTCAACTTGGCGCTTTGCTTCGTAGACGTTTTTTGGAACGATAATCTTGTCATTTCCGATTTCAATGACGACCAGTGAATCATCTACCATGATCTTTGGGGGTTTCTCGGTCTTGATAGCTTTTTCATAGATATGAGTTGCCACGATTCCCCAGATCACGGCTTGCACTGCCTGATGCGAGAATAGATCTCTGGCCTTCAAGAAGACGGTCTTGACATTTGCTTTAAAGCTCCCCTCAGATAGAGCTTCAACAACGACCTTAACTTGGTAGCCCGGATTGACGGCCGCATTTGCCTCTCTGACGGCATCAGCGAGACCAACCAGTGCAGTCGCGAGCGCATAAGCGCTGATCTCTTTTTCGGAGCGTCGAAATAGAGAACAAATCTGTCGACTTCTCGCCTGACCTCAAACGTTGCCATGATCTTCCGCCCTCTACCTAGAAGTACACCCTCTTCCGAGGTACAACACCGTATGGGCGCAGCTGCTCATATATAAGCAATGAATATTTACGTGTACAAACAGCTATTTATAATCCGCCGCTTCTCACACGACCCGTGCCATACGGCATTACACCCCGCCCCAGGGGCGTATACGGCCTGTCCGATATGCTTTTTGCAAATTCGTCCACGTTTGGCACTGTTACAAGACTACAGCAGTTAGGACGAGAAGAAACCCCGGGAATACCTGGGTTACGGCAGGGCACGAGGTGGTGCGCCAGGACGGCACGTGTCACGGCGGCGGCGGTGGGCCGCGCAGGGGCGATGAGGTGGATTCGCCGGGCGGCGAATCGCGGTTGCAGGCGGGGTTTTCTGGAGGCGGCGCGTGCGGCCTTTTGCGCACGCGACGCCTCCCGAATGCCCGTCGCGATCAGGCGACGGGGATTTCCGCGCGGGGGCGCTTCTTCTCGAACGGGCGCAGCAGCCAGCGGCAGTTCGCGGGCAAGAAGATCAGTGCGGCGAGCATGTTGACCGCGAACATGAAGGTCAGCATCAGGCCCATGTCGGCCTGGAACTTCAGATCCGACCACATCCAGGTCGCTACGCCGGCGGCGAGCGTGAGTGCGGTGTAGAAGATCGCGATGCCGGTGGTTTTCAGCGAATTGAAGTAGGCCTCGGTCAGCGTCTCGCCGGTGCGCATGAGTTCGCGCATCCGCGCGAAGATGTAGATCGCGTAGTCCACGCCGATGCCGACGCCGAGGGCCACCACGGTCAGTGTGTTGACCTTGAGGCCGATGCCGAGGCGCGTCATCAGCGCGTGGCCGAGTTCCGTGACCAGCACCAGCGGCAGCAGGATGCACGAGGCGGCGAGCGGGTTGCGGAAGCTGACGAGGCACATCAGGAACACGGCCGCGTAGAGCAGGTAGAGCATGAGGTCCTTGACCTCGCGGACCTTGTCGTTGATCGCCGCGAGCACGCCGACGTTGCCGGTGGCGAGGCGCAGGTTCATGCGATCGCTCGTATACGGCTTGCCTTCCGCCTGCGCGGCCCTCGCTTCGGCGGTGAGCTTCTGCTGCAGGTTGGCGTCGCCGCCGGACCATATGCCGTTGTCGGTGCGGAACTGCTTGGCCGCGGCGACCACGCGGTCGATGGTCGTGGCGCGATGCTCGGCAAGGAACATCATCACCGGCATCGCGCTGCAATCGCCGTTGAGCAGCCCCGAGTCGGTCTCGAAACCTTGGGTGGCGAGGCGCAGCGAATCTGGATTGCGCGGCAGGGCACGCCAGCGCGCGTTACCCTCGTTCCAGCCGGCGTTGACGATCTTCGCGGCGACCGGCAGCGTGATGACCTGCTCGACGCCCTCGACATTGCGCATGTGCCAGGCGAAGCGATCGAGCGTTTCCATGACCGGATAGCTCGTCGTGCAGGCCGACGGCGCGGCCTCGGCGATCGCGCTCATCACGTCCACGCCGAGCGCGAACTTGTCGCTGATCAGCTCCGCGTCACGGTTGTAGCGCGCGTCCGGGCGCAGTTCGGCCACACCCTGCTGGGCATCGCCGATCATCACGTGACTGCCGTACTCGCGCGCCACGAACCACGACACGCCGCCGATGACGATGATGATCGCGGCCGGCAGCGGCCGGCTGAAGCGCGCGAGGAAGGCCCAGATCTTGTCGAACTGGGTGAGCTGACGCAGGCGGTAGGCGCGCTTGCGCTCGAGGTTGCGCAACTGGCAGTACGAGAGCAGCACCGGCAGCAGGATCAAGTCCGTGAGCAGGGTCAGCGCCACGCCGACGGTCGCGGTGATTGCGAGTTCGAAGATGATCCTGATCGGAATCAGCAGGATCGTCGCGAAGCCGATGCAGCCGGCCAGCAGTGCGACCGCGCCCGGCACGAGCAGCGCACGGAACGAACGCCGTGCGGCCTCGAGCGGACCGACCGCAAAGGCCGCGCGCTGGCGCAGGTCTTCGACCGTGCCCTCTTCGAGGCCGCCGAAGAAGATCTCGCCTCGGAAGCGGTTGATCATCTGCTCGCCGTGACTGACCGCGATCGCGAAGATCAGGAACGGCGTGAGCATGTTCATCGGATCGATGCCGAAGCCGAGCAGGCGCAGCGCACCGAGCATCCACAGCACGGCGACGAGCGCGCTGAACACGGTCAGCGAGGCGAGCTTGACCGACGACGAGTACAGGAACAGCAGCAGCCAGGTGAAGGCGATGGTCAGGAAGAAGAACTTGACGACCGACTTCGCGCCGTCGGCGATGTCGCCGACCATCTTGGCGAAGCCGATCACTGCGACCGTGGTGTTCTCGTTCTCGTATTTCTGGCGGATCGCCTCGACCTGCTGCGCGATGCGGTTGTAGTCGATCTTCACGCCATGCTCGGGGTCCTCGGGCACGAGATCGACCCAGACCATCGCGCCGGAGAAATCCTTGGCGACCAGACGACCGACGATGCCGGCCTTCTCGATGTTGGCCTTGATCGTGTCGAACTGCTCGCGCGTGGCCTGGAAGCCTTCGACGTTCGGCGTGAATTCCTGCGGGATGACGTTGCCGCCGGCGAAGCCATCCTCGACGACTTCGACGAAGCGCACGTTCGGCGTGAAGATCGAGCGCACGCGCGCCTCGTCGACGCGGTCGATCGTCTTCACCTCCTGGGTGATCTTCTCGATCGTCTGGAAGAACGGCTGGTTGAACATGTCGCCGTGCTTGTCCATCACGGCGATCAGGATGCGGTTGGCGCCGCCGAACTCCTTCTCGTAGTCGAGGAAGGTGCGCATGTACTCGTGTTCGAGCGGGATCTGCTTCTTGAAGCCCGCATCGACGCGCAGTTGCGAGGCGAAGAAGGCCATGACCACGCTGATCAGCGCGAACAGCACGAGCACCGCCTTGCGGTTGCCGAACACCAGGTTTTCGGCGAAGCGATGGAGTGCGCCGGGTTGCCGCGCCGAGCTGGAATGTCCCGCCATGAGTCGTTCCCCTGCTTATTTCGGCTGATAGCGACCGATGCCGTTCTCGCCGGCCACGGTGAACGTCGCGCCGCCCTCGGCGGGCAGGATCGCGGCAAGCGTGCTCGCCGGCTGCACGCTGCCGGCCTTCAGCGCTTCCTCGGCGCTGCGGCGTACCAATACCAGCCCGTTCGTGCCGACCAGGGCCGCGCCGCCGTTGGACAGGCGCACGCCGCCGATCAGGCTCAGGTTGCTGTCGGTCGGCACTTCCTTCCATTGCGTGCCGAGGTCGTCGGTCTCGTAGACGTGCCCGCGCAGGCCGAAGGTCAGTACATGCTCGCCCTCGTAGCCGAGCGCACCGAACATCGAGCCCTCGTAGGGCAGCTTGATGTGTTCCCAGGTCTTGCCCTGATCGCGCGAGCGGAACGCCGCGCCGCGCTCGCCGGCGATGAACAGCGCGCCACTGCCGGTCCGCGCGATGGCGTTGAAGTGCGGATCGCTTTCCTCGCCGATCGCAAGCTCCGAACGCGTGAAGGTCCAGTCGTCGCCGTCGCCCTGCGGCTTCGCCGCTGCGGCCGTCTGGCCGGATGGATGCACGACCACGTCCTGGTGCGTCCAGGTCGCACCGCCGTCGTGCGTGACGAGCAACTGGCTGTAGGCACCGACCGCGAAGCCGTTGGTCTCGTCGAGGAACAGCACGCTGAGCAGTGGCGCGCCCTGACGCGGATCGCCGGGGCCACTGGCGTCGGCGGGGAGCGGCTGCCACGGATCCTTGCGCTGCAGGCTCCAGTGCCGGCCCGCATCGCTGCTCGCGATGATCACGCCGTCATGGCCGACCGCCCAGACGCGCTCGCCGACCGCGGTTACGGCGGTCAAGGTGGCCTGGGTCGGCACGTCGGCGATCTGGTTCCAGTGCTCGCGATCGGTGGACAGCAGCACGATGCCGCGCTCGCCGACCGCGATCGTGGTGGTGCCGGATTCGGTCATGCCGAGCAGCAGGGCGTGCGCGGCGAGCGGCATCGTCTCCGCCGCGCGATCCACGGGATCGCGCCAGGTGCGCTTGGCCTCATCGGCCAGGACCGCCGTCGCGCCCAGCGAGCCGATCGCGATCAGGGACACGCCAGCGAGCCTACGGGCCCGCGCGCGGGCAAGCTGCCTCGCACTCATCGACCACCCTCCGCCTGGCCGCGGAGCGGTCGGCGCTCCGCGGCGATGGACTTCCGAAACGCGATCAGCCGCCCCGGTCCCGGCGGCGGCCGATCGTGATGCCACGGCTCGCGCCCCGGCTTACTGGATGCCACGCTGCCGCAGCGACTGCGGCGTGAACATGTCCGGCGTGGTCTGGAACGAGAAGTCGTACTCCGGATCCTGGTTGTCGAGGCCCTGCACGAGATAGCGGCCCGACTTCAGGTCGTAATGGATTTCCAGCGTGGACCAGAACACCGGTACTTCGTAGTAGTTCACGCTCGGCGCTTCGGAATAGCGCCACAGCTTGCCCTGGCTGTCGTAGTGGTCGACCTCGAGGATCTGCCAGCTGTCCTCGTCGAGATAGAACGTGCGGCGCGGGTTGATGTGACGCTGGCCCGGCTTGAGGTTCGCCTCGACGACCCAGATGCGGTGCAGCTCGTAACGCAGCAGATCCGGGTTGATGAAGCTCGGCTTGATCAGGTCATCGACCTTGGTGTCCGCGCTGTGTGCCTTGTAGGAGTTGTAAGGGACGTACATCTCCTTCTTGCCGACGAGCTTCCAGTCATAGCGGTCCATCGCGCCGTTGAACATGTCGGTCATGTCGTTGGTGCGCATGCCGTCGGCTGCGGTGCCCGGGTTGTCATAGGCGACGTTCGGCGCGCGGCGCACTCGGCGCTGGCCCGGGTTGTAGACCCACGCCTGACGTGGATCCTTCTTGGAATCGAGCGTCTCGTGCACGAGCAGCACCTGGCCGGCGAGGCGTGGCGGCGAGACCACTTCCTCGTAGAAGTACACCAGGATGTTGTTGATGTCCTTCAGCGTACTGCCCGGCTTGTAGTACAGGCCGAGCAGTTCTTCCTTGAAACGGATCAGCGTGTACTGGCCCGAGGCAGTCGGCACGGCCTGGTTGTTCCAGCGCTGCACGGCCACGCCCTTGTACTTGAGCTTGTGGTTCCAGATCGCCTCGTAGCCGGCCTTGACCGGGTCCGAGTCGAGGATCGGGAACGGCGCGCCTTCGGCCACGTTCGCCACGCCTTCGCCGTCATTGACGAGTTCGCCGGTGGTGGCGTTCTTGATCGTCATCTCATACGTGCGCGGCGGCAGCGAGGACGTGCGCCGTGTCGGGTACACGACCATCTTCCAGTTCGGATACTTCTCGAACATGGCGATCTGGCCGGCCGACAGCTTGTCCGCGTACTGCTTGTAGTTCTGCGCCGTGATCGTGAGCACCGGCTTGTCGTTCGGGAACGGATCGGGGTGGTGGTCGCCGACCTTGTAGCCCGACGGCGGCTGGGTGATGCCGCCGGTCCATTCCGGAATCGTGCCGTCCTTGTTGCCGGCGCGCTCGGAACCGAACGGCGTCAGCGGCGTGCCCTTCACACCGAGCTTGGCCGCCTCCTGCGGGCTGACCTTGGCGAGCGCTGCGGTCGATACGAGTGCCGAGGCGACCAGCGCCACGAGCCCCGCCTTGTTCAGAATCTTCATGGAATCTCCCTCCGCGGTTGGCTCAGAACGAATACTTGGCCGAGATCGCCACGTAGTCACGATCGCCGAGCAGGTTCAGATTGCCGGCACCGAAGAAATTGGTATAGCTCAGGTCGAGCGATACCTTGTTCAGGTAGTTCGCTTCGGCGCCGACCGTGATCGATTTGCGGCCTTCGATGAAGCTGCCACCCGGGCCCGGCGTGATGCCGTTGACGTCGTGGTTGAACGCGATGCGCGGCGAAATCGTGAACGACGTGCCGAAGGCGTTGTTGTAATCGGCGCGCGCGGCCAGGCGATAACCCCACGAGAACGGGGTCGGGAAGCCCTTGGTCTGCGTGATCGGATTGCGCAGCGCGCCCGAGGTCACGTCATAACCACCGCCGGTATCCGTGCCATCGCCCTGGAAGCGCAGGTTGGTCGGCAGGTCGCTGTCATTGAAGGCGACTTCGCCGACCAGGGCGATCTGGTCCGCAGCGAGGAAGTTGCCCGGGCCGAACACCTTGGTGCCGGTGAACTGCAGCTGCATCTGCCGGTGGCGCTCCCAGCCGCGGATCTCCTGGCCCGGCCCGTACTGGCCGAGCTGCGAGACGAAGCGCAGACCCGGCTGCGGAATCAGCACGTTGAGCGGAGACAGACCGGCGAACAGCAGCTCCACGTCGTCGATCTGGAACGGCGCGTTCGGGCGATAGGACAACTCGCCCTGCAGCGCGATGCCGCTGGCCTCGAGCTGGGTGTTGAAGCTCAGGCCGAACAGATGGATGTCCTCGGGATATTCGACGAAGAAGCGGCCCGTGGTCGGCGACTGCCCGGTGACCGAGATGCCGCTGATCAGCGGCAGGCGGCTGTGGTAGTTCAGGGCGTAGAAGCCGAACTCGGTGTTGTTCAGACCCGGCGCGAAATAGTGCAGCGCGAAGCCGTACTGGCCGCTGTCCTTCGCAAAGCGGTCCGGCGCGCGCGGGAACGCGCCGGCACAACCGGTCGCCACCGCGGTGGCCGGGAGGCCGGCATCGCTCGCCGCGTAGTTCTTGCCGTTGCAGACCGTGTAGAACAGGTCCGGATTGATCACCGGCTGCGGCAGCGTGCCGAAGTTCAGCATCACGTAGCGGCCGCCGAGCGTGGCGAAGTCGTTGCTCGCGAAGTAGGTGCCGGCGGGCTCCGGCTCGGTCTGCTCGAACTCGAGCATGTACAGGGCTTCGGCCGAGAAGTTCTCGGTGAAGTTGTACGAGCCCCAGATCATGTTGACCGGCAGGAAGGCTTCTTTCAGCTCGGCGCCGGCGACGCGCAGCTTGGAGACGTCAACCGGGTTGATGGTGTTGATGCCGCCCTGGATGAAGGTGCTCTCGCCCCAGCTCACCACCTGCTGGCCGACGCGGACCGTACCGGCCTGATCGTTGAGCGTGAAGTTGTGGAAGACGAACGCGTCGAGGAACTTGACGTCCTTGCCCACCTTCTCCTTGGCGAGCTTGGAGAGATCGTTACGGCCCTCGTTCTCCCAGTCGTAGAAGCCGTAGGCGCGGAAGAAGCCGCCCCAGTTGTTGCCGTAGAGCAGGTTCAGTTCGACCGTGGCCTTGGCGGCGTTGGAGATGACGTCACCGCTCTTCCACTTGAGGTCGCCGTCGTCGGTGTTCACCGACCAGCGGCCCGGGGCGGCGCGCTGCTGCGCATTGCTCATCGTGATGACTGACGGATCGAGATTGGCCTTGCCGATCAGGTTCTCGTCCGGGTCCTGCACGCGCCACGCGACGCCGTAGCTCACCGTGGTGTTCACGGTGCCGTGGAAACCGTCCTGGTCGCCGAACTCGACGGCGTGGGCCGGCAGCGCGCCGGCCAGCGCGAGGGCGACGGCCAGCGCGATCGGACGCCGTGCGGCAGGAGACTGGCTATGCATGTTCATGGGTTCTGTCCTCGAATCCTGCGCTTACTGAGTCTTGATGACGGACGGGTTGGCGACCTGGACCACGGTGCCGCCGCTGGCGACGAAGCTCAGCATTTCCGTCTGCATTTCGGTGGTGACCGCCGCGTTGCCGCTCGGATCGAGCAGGGAACCGTGATTGCCGGCGATGAAGCGGGTCACGCCACGCACGCCCGTGGCCGCCGGGGTGCTGGAGGTGATCGACGACAGGCCGAGCGCGGCGATCAAGGGGTCGGTACCGGACAGCGGCGCACCGGCGACGTTGTTCGGGATCACCTGATCCGGCGCGTTGCTGCCGCCGCCGATGACTTCCTGCAGCAGCACCGGACGGCTGGCGAGTGCGAACGCGAAGTTGACCGGATCGGCCGCATCGACGACCTGCTGGGCGGCGCCGAAGAACGAATCGTAGTTCGGCGTGCCCGGCTGCAGGCCCACGGCGGCGAGGCCGGCCTTGATACGCGGCCCGAAGGTCGGCGAGGCATCGAGCAGGCGCGGAATGCCACCGCCCGGCACGTTCAGCACGGCGAGCTTGACCGACGGATTCACCGCGCTGAACACCGTGCCGATGATGCCGCCGAGCGACTGGCCGGTGAAGGCGATGCGCCCGGAATCGAAGTCCGGCGTGGCGTCGCCGTCGTAGCTCATCGTCGGGATCGCACGCGACAGCGCGAGCAGGTCGGCGACCGCCTGACGGATGTTGTCGCGCGAGGTCAGCAGGCTCGACAGGTTGATGAAGTAGCTGCCGGACGAGTCGATCTTGCCATCCGGGCAGAAGGTCTGGCCGGTCGGGCATGCGCTGCCGTCGTTCTTCACGAGATCGAGATCGAAGGTGCGCTCATGCGCGCCGAGCGCGCTGAACGGCGTGTTGCCGATGTAGAACGGGTTGGCCTTGTCGGTCACGCCATGCAGCGGCGTGTCGATCGCGACGACCGCGAAGCCCTGCGAGGCAAAGGTCTGGGCGACCGCGAACATGTCGGTGCGATTGCGCGTGATGCCGTGCTGGAAGATCACGACCGGCCAGCCGCTGCTCGGCTTGGTCTTCTGCGACGCGGCGTTCGGCACGGTCATGAGCACCGGGATCGTTTCGGTCTTGGTCGCCACCGGCAGCGGATTGACGAAGGTGACGTGGGTCGAGGTCGGATCGAGACCGGCCTTGTCGAACGGCGCGACGTAGGCACCCGGCGCGGCCTTCCAGAAGCTCGTCAGCGGACCGGCGGCATCCTGTGCGCCGCTCGCGGCCTTGAGGTAGTACGGCACGTCGAGCGTGCCGATGTAGATGTCGGCGATCGGCGCGAGACCGAGGCCGAGATCGCCGAGCGTCTTGCCGGTCGGCGCGAGATGCACGGCCGGCGCGGGCGACTGGGCGACGCGCGCGGCGACCGCCTGCAGCACCGGTGTGACCGACTGCGTGGTCGCCACCCAGCTCACCACGACCTTGCCCGGATCGATGCCCTTGCTCGCCGCGGCGGCGAGCTGCGAGTTGGTCAGGAGGCGCAACGGCTCGAGCGCGCACGAGGTCGCGTCCGGCAGCAACGGTTCGGTCGACTTGCCGCTCACGCAGATTGCCTGGGTGCGCTTGGCGAGGAAATAGGTTTGGTCCGGCGTGGCATCGTTGCCGGCCGCGTCGGTGACGCCGCTGGTAACCACGGCCATGTAGCTCGTCAGCTGCTTCAGCGGCTTGGTCGGCACGATGGCGACCGTGCGACCGGTGGTATCGGAGCTCGACACCGCCACGACGAAATCAGCCGGCGAGGCGAGCTCGCGCGTGACGCCGATGACGCCGCCGCCGGGCCCGGTCAGGGTGACTTCGAACACGCGTACCGTGTCGCCGCCGACCAGCGTGCTGGCCTTCGGCGCGGCAGAGAACGTGAAGCTCCACGGCGCGACGGTACTGAACCCGTCGAGCGCGTTCAGCGCGACCTGCGGATTGCCGTAGTCGGCTGGATTGCTGACCGGTATGTTCAGGGTGAGATCGGTGGTGCCCGACAGCAGCAGGTTGTTCGGGAACGGGATCACGCTCGCCGACGGGTCGAAGCGCGCAGTGATGATGGCGGTCACCGGCGTCCCGTTGCTGTTCAGCGCCGGCGGGGTGGGAACTGCGCGCGGACTCTTGCCACCGGCGAATGCTGCCGGCAGCACGGACGACAACGCCAGTGCGAGGATCAGTCGGGCCTGCATAGGGAATTCCTTCAGCGGATTGAAATGCACCACGGCGGGCAATCTTAGGCAGGTCGTTCAGACATTGGCAACGCCGGATTAACGCGGATTTCAGGGGTTTATTCTGCTGCGGCGCAACAGCACAATACGGCGTTGTAGCTTTCTCCACGTAGCGCGGCAAGACCATCCTTCGCCGACCGTCCCATCGGTCGTGGTGACTCAGGGCTCGAAGCGGCGCGGACGGATGGCGAGCGCTTGCTCGGCCAGCACATTGTCCACGACAAGATCCTCGCCGAGCCGGGACACCACACCGCGGCCACGGCCGGTGAGCGCGGCGGCGAGCCGCAGCATGGCCAGCGGCAACGGAACCGGCACGCTAAAGACCTCCATGCGCCGGCGTATGCACTGCAACATCCGCGCATGGGTGAGGCGTTCCCCGCCGCCGATGTTAATAATGTCATCGATACCATCCGATCGATCGATCAGATTGGCACAGGCCAGTGCGAGGTCGTCCGCATGCACCGGCTGACGCAGGCCGCGCGCGCCGGGTGCCCACGGGAACAGCCGCGTGCGACGCGCGAATCGTGCGAATCGCGCGAGACTGCTGCCGGCACCGCCGTAAATCAGCGTGGGCCGCAACACGCAGCAGGCACAACCCGACCGCCTTGCGGCGCCGATCAAGCGTTGCTCGGCCGCGAGCAGCACGGCGGCAAGCGCGCGCTCGGTGGCATCGGGCGCGTCCCGCTTGGTCGATGCGCTCATCGAACCGAGTGCCACGACGCGAGTGACGCGCGAGCCGTCAGCCTGCGCATCGAACCAGGCCGCGAAGCGATCCAGCGGACCGAGACTGACGATCGCATCGACCGGCGGCACGGGCGGCACGCCATTCTCCAGATCGCCGCACAGCCAGTGCAGGCCCGTCACGCCATCGGCCTGCGCGCGCCGCGATACCGCCCAGACCTCGTGACCGGTCGCGAGCAGGCGCGGCAGCAGGAATCCGCCAACCTGCCCGGTCGCACCGAATACGAGGATCTTCGCCACCCGGCCTCTCCACCGAAAACCGCGCGCGACATTGGCCACGCACGATGTCGCCGTCAAGCGCCAGCGAGGCGCGCCAGATTCAGAAGCGGTAGGCGCCGAGCACGCGTGCCGGTAGGGCCTTGAGCCGCGCGAGCAGCGAGGCGGAGAGTCTTGCGGCCGCGCCCGCATTCACCGCCGGCGCTACGCCGTAACGGCGCGCGGCCTGCGGGTTCGACTTCAGCTGCCAGTAGCGGCCGAGCGCGGAATCGACACTGAGCCGGCACGAGCCCATGCGCACCGGCTTGAGCAGCATGCGATACACCTGACCTTCGTTGATCAGCTCGATCACGGTCTGTGCGTTCGCACGCTCGGTGACGATCACGGTGGCGATGTGCGGATGGTGCTGCTTGAGTGCCTTGAGGAGCGCGGTGACGTCGCCCTGTGCGGTTTCGGTCTCCGAGATCAGCACGCCGATCTCCTGCTGCTCGAGCACCTGCATCGCGCGCTCGGCGCTGTTCGCGAAACGCACCACGTAATGCGGCTGGAGGATTTCGCGCAGACGCTGCTGGGCGACCGGGTCGTCCTCGATGACGAGGATGCCGACCTCGCTGCGCACCAGAGCCCGCTCGGCCTCGCCGATCGGCTGATCGGCCACGACCACTGGCGCCTCGCGCGCGATCCGCCCGGCCTCGGCGACCAGCCGTCGCAGGTCGGTGTTGACCCACGGCTTGTTGACGAAGCGGAACACCTCGCCTTCGTTGACCGAGCCGACGACCGACTTGAGGTCGGAGTAACCGGTCAGCAGGATGCGCATCGCGCGCGGCTGGCCATGGCGGATCTCGCGCAGCACGTCCACGCCGAGCATGCCCGGCATGCGCTGATCGCAGACGACCACGTCCACGTCGTGGCGCCGCGCCATTTCGGCCGCTTCGCGCGGTTCGGTGGTGACGTGAATCTCGAGATCGCGGAACAGCGCCTTCAGCGCACGCAGGATGCGCGCCTCGTCGTCGACGCAGAGCACGCGCAGCGGGCCACCCGCCGCGGGCGGCGCGAAGGGCGTGGTTGGCACGACGTCGCCGATCGCAAACGGGGTCATCCGGCCTCCACGGCCGCGGCGGTCGGCGCGGCGCGCGACGGTTCGACCGGCAGCGCGACGATGAACTCGGTGCCCTTGCCGACACTGCTACGCACGCGGATCGCACCGCCATGCGACTTGACGATCTTGTGCACGATCGACAGCCCGAGTCCGGTGCCCTCACCGGGCTCCTTGGTGGTGAAGAATGGATCGAAGATCTTCGGCAGCACGTCGTCGGGAATGCCGCTGCCGGTATCCGCGAACGACACTTCGACCTGGCCCTTGGCGGCGCGCGAGGTGATCGTCAGCGTGCCGCTCTCGCCCATCGCCTGCGCGGCGTTGGTGATGAGGTTCAGGAACACCTGGTTGATCTGCGCGGGCATGCAGCGGACCTTCGGCGCCTCGCCCAGGCGGCGCACGATCTCGATGCGGTCGCGCAGCTGGTGGCGGGCGATGTTCAGCGCGCTCTCGATGCCCTCGTTGACATCCATCGCGTCCATGCCGTCGCGATCGAGGCGCGCGAAGCCCTTGAGGTTCGCCACCAGCTCGACGAGCTGGCCGATGCCGTCGGCCGAGTCACCGAGCAGGTCGCGCGCCTCGCCGGGCAGGCTGCTCTTGACCAGCGCGGTGCGTGCCTCGAACAGCCTGCGGCGCGCGTCCTCGACGTGACGCAGGAGGCGCGCGGCGATCTCCGGATCGGCGCCGAACAGCATCTCGAGCGGTTGCAGGCACTGCTGTACCGCCTGGTCGTAGGCGCCGACGAGCTTCTGGTAATCGTCGAACAGCTCGCCGACGACCTCGACGTTGCTGCGCACGAAGCCGAGCGGCGTGTTCAGCTCGTGCGCGACGCCAGCGACCATCTGGCCCAGCGAGGCGAGCTTGGTGGTGTGGATCACCTGCGCCTGACCGGCCTGCAGGCGTTCGAGTTCGCTCTGGATCCGCGCCCGCTCGGCCTCCAGCGCCGCATTCTCGCGTTTGAAACGGAACAACGCGGTGCCGAGGACGACGGCAGCCGCCAGCAGCAGCAGAATCGCGATCAGAGCGATCGAATCCATCGGTCAACCCTCTGGCCCCCCGGCAGTATAGCCAGCTCATCGCACGATGATGCGCCGTCGGTCGCATCCGCACCGCCAGTTGTGAGCGCAATCACGCCGCTGCCACCGCGCCGGCGTGCAATCCCTGCCAGACGAGCAGTACGAGCCAGACACCGGCCAGTGCGTAAGCCGTGGCGCGCGAGCGCGCGGACGGGCCACGCCGGACGACGGACAGCGCCAGCACCGGCAGCGCGAGGGCCGGCATCCACACCGGCAGAACGGCGAGCGGCACGTCGAGCGGATGCCAGAATAGGGCCGGTGCGAGGGACACGGTCAGGCGGAACGCGCCGCCGGCCAGCAACGCCGCGAGCACAGGGTCGGCCTGGCCGCGCAAGGCCGCGAGCAGGATGCCGGCGAGATCGGTGAGCACCACCACGGGGCCGAGTAGGATCAGGCCGGCCGACGCTGCACTCCAGCCCCAGGCGCTCGCCAGTGCCGTGGCGGCACCGCTTGCCTCGTACGCACCGAAACCGGTCAGCACTCCGCCAAGCGCGAGGCGCACGGCCGTGCGCCAGGCGCCGCCGCGGGTCGCCGCGCCGGCAGCCAGCGACGTGCGCACCTCGGCCAGTTCCCTGGGCGCATGTTCGAGCAGGACGACCAGCAGCGCGCCGCCGAGCACCAGCAGCAGGACGGCATCGAACGCGGCGAGGCGACCATCCCAGGCGAGTATCGCGAAGATCGCGACGAAGATCGCGTAGAGCCAGGACAGGCGCCGTGCGAGACGCCAGCGCGGCACGAACGGCGCACACGCGATCGCGAAGGCCGGTATCACGCAGAACGATCCGACGTTCGCGCCGACCATCGTGCCGAAGGCGAGCCCACCTTGCCCGCCATGCAGGGCGGCAATGGCCAATGCCGCAACCGGAACCACGCCTCCCGCGGCGAACATCACGAACGCCGTCGCATACGACCCCAGGCCGAGTGCCGATGCGAGTGCCGCGATGCCCTTATGCAGCGAATCCGTACCGAGCAGCAACAGCACCGCGCCCAGGGCGAGCGCGCCGATCCCGAGCCCCATGTCCGACCCTCCGCAAGCCGACCGCCTGTATCCCGCAGCGCGGACCGGCCGTCAACTGCGCACGACTGCAACGGACATGGCACGCGCGGTGCTAAGCTCGCCGCGGTCCCGGCTGGAGACTCCGCATGATCGCCCGCATCTGGCGCGGCCTGACGTCCGCCGACACCGCCGACGCCTTTCTCGACTATTTCCGGGAAACCGGCCTCAAGGACTTCTCGGCCATGTCCGGCAACCGCGGCGTCTACGTGCTGCGCCGTGCGATCGGCGAACGCTGCGAATTCCAAGTCGTCTCGCTGTGGGAGTCGCTCGACGACATCCGGCGTTTCACCGGCGCCGATATCGAGCGTTCGCGTTATTACCCGGAGGACGAACGCTTCCTGCTCGAAATGGAACCGCTGGTGCGGCATTTCGACGTCGCGGCGCACTTCCCGGACCCGGCATCCGTGCGTTGAGGCGCAACGCCGGCGGCGGCACGTCCGCGCCGCCAACCGGCCACAGCGCAACGATCGCCCGGACTCGGTCGCGGGTGCGACTCGTAGCCGCACCGCGTCGGTGCCGGACGGCTTCCTTGGCGACGATGCGCCGTGCGGCTCAACGCTTCTTCGGCACGAGGATGTCGGTCGCCGTGCCTTCGTAGACCTCGGCGGCCATGCCGATCGATTCGCCGAGCGTCGGGTGCGGATGGATGGTGTGCGCGATGTCGGCTGCCTCGCAGCCCATCTCGATCGCGAGCGCGGTTTCCGCGATCAGGTCACCCGCGTTCGGGCCGACGATGCCGGCGCCGATGATGCGGTGCGTGGTCCCGTCGAACAGCAGCTTGGTGAAGCCCTCCGTGCGGCCGATGCCGATCGCGCGACCGGATGCCGCATACGGGAATTTGCCGACGCCGTAGTGGAGCCCTTCGGCCTTCGCCTGCGCCTCGGTGACGCCGACCCAGGCGACTTCCGGATCGGTGTAGGCGACGCTCGGAATCACCCGCGCGACGAACTCGCGTTTGAGGCCCGCGCAGACCTCCGCGGCGACATGGCCTTCGTGCACGGCCTTGTGCGCGAGCATCGGATTGCCGACGAGATCGCCGATCGCGAAGATGTGCGGCACGTTGGTGCGCATCTGCCGGTCGACCGGAATGAAGCCACGCTCGGTCACCGTCACCCCGGCGGCCGCGGCGCCGATCTTCGCACCGTTCGGCGTGCGCCCGACCGCGACCAGTACGCGGTCGAACGTCTGTGCCGGCGGCGCCTTGGCGCCTTCGAACGTCGCGCGCAGGCCATCGGCGCGCGCCTCGATGCCGATGACCTTGGTGCCGAGATGGATGCCGGCATAGCGCTTGGCGATGCGCTGCTGCAGCGGGCGCACCAGATCCGGGTCGGCGCCCGGCATGAGCTGGTCGGACAGTTCGACGACCGTGACCTTGCTGCCGAGCGCGTCGTACACCGCGGCCATCTCGAGGCCGATGATTCCGCCACCGACGACGAGCAGCGAGCCGGGAATGTCGGCGAGCTCCAGCGCACCGGTCGAATCCATCAGGCGCGGGTCGTCCCAGGGCAGCCCCGGCAGCCGCACGGCCTGCGAACCGGCGGCGATGATCGCCTGCTCGAAACGCGCGAGCCGTGTGCCGTCCGCGCCCGTGACCTCGATCTCGTGCGGCGATACGAAGCGGCCCGTGCCCTGCACCACGCGCACCTTGCGCTGCCTGGCCATGCCGGCGAGGCCCTGCGTGAGCTGGCCGACGGCCTGGTTCTTGTAGGCGCGCAGCCGATCGAGATCGATCCGCGGCGCGCCGAACCCGATGCCGTGGGCGGCGAATGCGGCCGCCTCGTCGATCACCCGCGCGGCGTGCAGCAGGGCCTTGGACGGGATGCAGCCGACGTTGAGGCAGACGCCGCCGAGCGTCGGATAGCGCTCGATCAGCACCGTATCGAGGCCGAGGTCGGCCGCGCGGAACGCGGCACTGTAGCCGCCCGGCCCGGCGCCGAGCACGACGAGACGACATGCGATATCGGCCTTACGACCGGTCGCGGATGCGGGCGCCGCGGCAGGTACCGACGTGACTGCCGGGGCCGGAGCGGCGGGCTCGGCACGCGCGGCGATCTTCGGTACAGCATCGCCTGCCGCCGCCGCGGCCTCGACCACGGCGACGACCGTGCCCTCGGACACCGCATCGCCGACCTTCACACGCAGCTCGCGCACCACGCCGGTGACGCTCGAGGGCACCTCCATCGTGGCCTTGTCCGATTCCAGCGTGATCAGGCCCTGATCCTTTTCGACGCGATCGCCCGGCGCGACCAGCAGTTCGATCACGGGTACGTTGCGATAGGCGCCGATGTCCGGCACGGTGACTTCGACTGGCTGGCTCATGCGTTCCTCTGCGCGTCGTCGCGGGCAGCAATGGATGGGCGAGGATACCCGACCGCGGGCCCCGCCTCGTGCGCGAACCACGGCGATGCCGGAGGCCGTGCGGACCGGCGGCCTGCCCTTCCAGACACGACCGGAACGCACGCGGCGGCCCGGTTCCCGCCGGGGTCGCCTTGCCCGTCATGCTTCTGTCCGGAACGATCACGATCCGCACCGCACGCGGCGGCCGGCTCCGTTCCCGCCAGCGAACGGCCGACACGGACATGACTTCCGGTATAGGGCACAGGAAGACATGGTGTTATACTTGACCATAACACCAATTCGCATCCCCACGGAGATTCCGCTATGCCCCGCACCCTGACCACCGCCTACTGGCGTGGCGCCCTGGCACTGCTGTTCGGGCTGCTCGGCCTGCTGGCCGAGGCCGCGGCACATGCCGCGGAAACGGCGCCGCCGATGCCCGCGAACCTCGACGCTTTCCGCGCCGAGATCGCGGAAATCCTGAAGAAAGGCACGGCTCCCGGAGCGGGCATCGTCCTGGTCAGGGATGGCGAGGTGCTTTGGCAGGGTGGCATCGGCCTGGCGGACAGGGAGAGCGGCCGTCCGGTCGATGCGCACACGCGTTTCCGCATCGGCTCGATCAGCAAGCAGTTCGTCGCACTGGAAGCCATGCGCCTGGTCGAGGCCGGCACGCTGCGGCTCGACATGCCAGTGGCGGCGTACGCGCCGGAACTGCCGATTCGCAACCCGTGGAACGCGACCGATCCGGTGCGCGTGGTGCATCTCCTCGAACACACGGCGGGCTTCGACGACATGCGCTTTCGTAACTTCAACTCGCATCATGAGAAGGATCTGCTCGGCGAGCTGCGCCATTTCGATGCCGAACTGACCAGTCGCTGGCGTCCCGGCGAGCGCATGGCCTACTCGAATCCGGGTTATGGGGCCGCGGCCTACGTGGTCGAGAAAATCGCCGGCGAGGACATCCGCACGCTCACCCGCCGCGAGTGGTTTGAGCCGCTCGGCATGCACCGCACGACGTGGAACCTCGAACGCGACGACGCGAACCTCGCCACTGGCTATGAAGACGACGGCCGCCCGGCCGCCTATGACGATATCGCGCTATATCCGGCCGGCTCGATCTATTCCACGCCAGACGATATGGCCCAGCTGCTGCGCTACTGGCTGAGCCTTGGCCGCTCCGCCCCAGACCGCCTGCGTGCGGAGAGCCTCGAGCGCATGGAACACCCCACGACCACGCTGGCCGCGCGTGCCGGGCTTGATCTCGGCTATGGCCTCGCGAACTATGCCTCCGAGCGCGCCGGACTCGCGATCCACGGCCATTCCGGCGGCATCACTGGCTTCGTGGCGATGCTCGGCTATTCGCGCGAGCGTGGCATCGGCTACGTGGTCCTGCTCAATGGAATCGACGGCAAGAGCATGAAAGCGATCGAAGAGCTCAGTGTGCGTTTCCTGGCCCGTGATCAGGCACCGCTGCCGAAGCCGGGCGATCTCGACCGCCCCGGCATGGTATCCGCAGATATCGCCGGCTGGTACGCCCCGATTGCACCACGCAACGAGATCATGGCCGGTGTCGAATGGCTACTCGCGAGCGGGCGGCTCGACGTCGAAGGCACGAGTGGCGCAACCTTTCATCCGACCCTGATCCCTGATCCGACCGAATACAGGACGACCGGCGGCGCGTTGCTACGCGCCAACGACCGGGTGCTGGCCACCGTCGTGCCGGTGATCGATGCAGATGGCCAGCAGATCCTCGCCGGGCGAGGCATACACATGGCGCGCGGCAATTTCTGGACGATCGGCCTGCCGCAGTACCTGCTTGCCGCGGGCGCCCTGCTGCTGGTGAGCACGCTGCCGTTCGCGCTGGTCTGGCTGCCGCGCGTCGCCTTCGGTCGCCTGCGCCACGCGCCGCATAAGCTGACCCGCGCGCTCCCGTTGCTCGCCGCGCTAAGCCTGTTCGGCCTGTTTGGCATAGGCTCCGCTATGCAGATTAGCGATCTCGTCACCTTCAACGCGAAGAGCATTGCAATCGCCGCATTCAGTGGTCTGTTCGGCGTGCTGGCGATCACGAGCCTCGCGCAAAGCCTGCGCACCTGGCGGGGCGGCCTCTCCACCGGCGTGCGCTGGCACTCACTGCTGGCCTCGCTCGGAGCCGTAGGCATCGCGGTCTGGCTCTGGCAGGCGAAGCTGCTCTGCATCAGGCTCTGGGCCTGGTGAGCGCCTAGACATGAGCTCCGGACGAAGCAGCTCCGCCGCCCGCGTGACGCGCGGAGGCAGGCTTGCCGGATCATGGAGCGGGCTCAGCTCGTTCCTCCGGACGGCGGCCGCGCGGCGAGTGCGGCGCGATAACGCTCGCGCAGGGCCTGACGGCGCCGCTCGAGTTCGGGATCCGGTGCCTCGGCCGGCTCCGTGGCCGGCGCGGCCAGCGCATCGCTTCCGTGCCGATCAGGGCCGGGCGGCTGGGCGACCGCGTCCGTGCCGAACGTCGCACGCACGCGCTCGCGCAGGGCCGCGAGTGCGGCCGCTTCGGCCTGCGTCTCCGCGCTCCGCGCGTCGCGCTCGCGAGCCCGCTTGGCGAGCACATCGCGGTACTGGCGGTTGGCGAAATCGATCGAGCGCTGGATGTCCGGAACGTGATGCGTCTCGACGTCCGCGAGCAGGCAGTCGAAGCTGATGTAATCGTCCTCGATCCACAACCCGCAACGGCGCGCGTTGATGCGCGAAGCGCGCTCCTCGTGAAAGAGGCGCGTCCAGTCGAGATCCGGCGGCGCGCGGTTCAGGCGCAGGAACACCACGCGCATCGATTCGTGCACGCGCGACCAGGTCGTCCGGCGCAGATCCAGATCGACGATGCGGATGTCCTCGAATTCGCCGTCCATGTCACGTGTTCCGGATGCGCCGCGCGCCGCTACAGCAGCGCGCGGCGCAGATCGGCGAGCAGTTGCGCAAGGTAGGCCGTGAAGCGTGCGGCCGCGGCTCCGTCGATGACGCGGTGATCGTAGGACAGCGACAGCGGCAGCAGCAGGCGCGGACGGAACGCCTCGCCGTCCCAGACAGGCCTGGTCTGCGACTTCGACACGCCGAGGATCGCAACCTCGGGGGCGTTGACGATCGGCGTGAATGCCGTGCCGCCGATGCCGCCGAGGCTCGAGATCGAGAAACAGCCTCCCTGCATCTCGGCCGGCGCGAGTTTGCCCTCGCGCGCCTTCGCAGCGAGTTCGCCGGTTTCGCGGGCGATCTCGAGCACGCCCTTCGCGTCCGCGTCGCGGATCACCGGCACGACCAGGCCGTTCGGCGTGTCGGCCGCGAAGCCGATGTGGAAATACTTCTTGTAGACCAGGTTCTCGCCGCTCGCATCGAGCGAGGCGTTGAAGTCCGGGAACTTCCTCAGCGCCGCGACGGATGCCTTGATCAGGAACGCGAGCAGGGTCAGCTTCGCGCCGCTCTTCGCGGTCTCCTCATTGAGGCGCACGCGCAGCGCTTCGAGCTCGGTGACGTCGGCCTCGTCGTGCTGGGTGACGTGCGGGATCATTACCCAGTTGCGCGCGAGGTTCGCGCCGGAAATCCTGCGGATGCGCGGCAGCGGTCGCGTCTCGACCTCACCGAAGCGCGCGAAGTCGATCTGCGGCCACGGCAGCAGGTTCAGACCGCCGACGCTGCCGGCAGCGACCGCGCCCGGCGTGGCCTGCACGCGCGTCATGACCTGCTTGACGTGAGCCTGCACGTCCTCGCGCGTGATCCGGCCCTTGCGGCCGCTGCCGGCCACCTGCGCGAGATCCACGCCGAGCTCGCGCGCGAACACGCGCACCGCGGGGCTCGCGTGCGGCACCTTGTCGGGCATGACGAGGCTCGGATCGAACGGCACCGGCGGCGTGCGCGGTGCGGCGATCTCGGCGTCGGTACCGCCGCGTGCCGCCCCGGCGTCCGGATTCGGGGCCGGCGCGGCGGATGGCGCGACGGACGCCGGAGCCGCGCGGCTTGCCGTCGGCGAGGCGATGGCCGGTGTGGACGCTGCCGCGGCAGGAGCGGCCGCCGGCCTGGCCGGTGCGGCCGGTTCTGCCGCGGTACCTTCCTCGATCAGCGCGACGACCTGCCCTTCGGACACCTCGTCACCAACCTTCACCGTGAGCTCGGTGACGGTGCCTGCGAACGGCGCGGGCACTTCCATCGTGGCCTTGTCGGATTCCAGCGTGAGCAGACCCTGGTCCTTGGCCACGGCCTCGCCGGGCCGAACCAGCAGTTCGATGACCGGGACGTTCTTGTAATTGCCGATGTCCGGCACCTTCACTTCGCGCGCCATACGCCCTCCCAGGCGGGTCCTGCGTCAGGGCGGCTATTGTGGCCGCCCGTTCCGCACCTGACCAGCGCAGGCGGAATTGCGTAGCGGAGTCGGCAGAACACTCCACGGGCCTGCTAGGCTCGTCGTTCTCGCAACGTTCCGGGGGAACCCATGCCACGTCTCGCCAGCCGTCCGATCCTAGCCCTCCTGCTGTCCGCCTGCCTGTCGAGCGGCGCCGAAGCCGCCGAACGCGTCGCCATTACCGCCGCGCGCCTGCTCGATGTCGCGAGCGGACGCTACCTCGCCCATCCGGTGGTGCTCGTCGAGGGCGAGAAGATCGTCGAAGTGCGCGACGACGGCCAGGTGCCCGCCGATGCCGAGCGCATCGACCTCGGCGACGCCACGCTGCTGCCCGGCTTCATCGACTGCCACGTGCACATCACCGCCGACCACAGTTACGCCACCGGCAACTACTGGGAGGATCTCGTCCGCCGCTCGCCGATGGACGATGCGGTGCTCGCGCCGACCTTCGCCAAGCGCACGCTAGATGCGGGCTTCACCACGGTGCGCAGCCTCGGCTCGGCCGAGTATGTCGACCTCGCACTGCGCAATGCTGTCGACAAGGGCTATCTGCCGGGTCCGCGCATCCTCACCGCGACGATCGGCCTTGGCGCGACCGGCGGGCATGCCGACCGCGGCACCGGCCTGTCGCCGTACATCGAACTGCACACCACCACCGGCGTGACCGACGGTGTCGATGCGCTGCGCCGGCACGTGCGCGAGAACGTCAAGCGTGGCGCCGACGTAATCAAGTTCATGGCCAGTGCCGGCGTGCTGAGCAACGAGGAATCGGCCGGCGCCGCGCAGTATTCGCAGGCCGAGATGGACGTGATCGTGGAGGAAGCGCACCGCTGGGGGCGCAAGGTCGCCGCGCACGCGCATGGCGCCGAGGCGATCCGCATGGCGATCAAGGCCGGCGTGGATTCCGTCGAACATGCCAGCCTGATCGACGACGAGGGCATCCGCCTCGCCCGCGAGCGCGGCACGTGGCTGGTCATGGACATCTACAACGACGACTACATCCTCACCGAGTACGCGCGGCTAGGTTATCCGCAGACGATGATCGAAAAGGAACGCAAGATCGGCCGGCTGCAGCGCGAGAGCTTCCGGCGCGCGCTGAAGGCCGGCGTGAAGCTCGCCTACGGCACCGATGCCGGCGTCTATCCGCACGGCGGCAACGGCAAGCAGTTCCAGACCATGGTCACCTGGGGCATGACGCCACTGCAGGCGATCCGCGCCGCGACCTTGGATGCGGCCGACCTGCTCGGCTGGAAGGAGCGCGTCGGCCAGGTCAGGCCCGGCTACTTTGCCGACCTCGTCGCGGTCGCCGGCGATCCGCTCGCCGATGTCCGCGTGCTCGAGCATCCGCAGGCCGTCGTCAAGGGCGGCAAGCGGATCGCGCCATCGATGCCGTGAATCACCGCCGAGGCGGGCCGCGAAGCCCGCCGCGCTGCTCGGCCATCAATCGCGCACCTGTACCAGATCGAGCGGCCTGCCGTCGTCGAGGCGGTAATCGAGCCGCTGTTCGAGCGTATCGAGCTGGGCGACGATCGGACACAGCGCCTCGGCGCGGGCCTCGATCTGCCTAGCATGAGCCTCGACGCGCGCCTTGATCTCGCTCTCGAGCCGATCCGCACGCCTTTCGATGTCGCGTGCGGCGGCCTCGTCGCCGGCCAGTGCCGCCTTGACCGCGACCGAGGCGACGTTCGCCGCGATCGCCGGCACGAGTTCCTGCACCGTCGATTCAACCAGCGCCTCGAAATCGCGATCACGCCACGGCCGCTGCTCGAAGCTCGCATCGATCTGCGCGCGCACGTCGCCACGCAGGCGCGCGATCCGGCCGTGCAGCGCCGCGTCGCGTCCGGCGAGCGCCTCGGCGACCTCGCCGACCGCGGTGAAGGCGATATCGGTCGCGTCGCGCGCGATCGCCTTGACCTGCGGGATGAGCCGGCGCACGGTCGCCTCGTACTCGGCGATGCGCTCACGGTCCGCGCGGCTCAGCTCGACGTTCCGCCCGTCGATGCGCAGTTCGCCATGTTGCATCTCGACCTCGTGCGGCGTGCCGTCGCCGCGCCGGAAGCGCACGACCTCGGGATTGACCTGGAGGTCGTAGCCGCTGCCGACGTCGCAACGGTCGAAACGATGGGCCGCGAACGCGCCCGGCGGGATGGCGGATGCCGCGAGGACGAGAACGACGAGGGTGGTTTTCATGGGACCTCCGGGAGTACATGGGAAAGTCTGGACAAGTCCATCCTGGACTCGTCAGACCGCACCGAGTCCGACACCGGTCCGGATTCGGCTACGCCGCAGCGAGCGCCTGCGCGCTCGCTGCGCGGCGTGCCCTCCTCGGCACGCGGAACCTCCGAGCATGTTCAGAGGTTCCCATGGCGCGGAGCTTGGATGCACAGTCTGAACGCCGGGTTTATCGAACGGCGCCTGCCGGACGTCGGCATGACCAACGGCCTACGGCGCGCCATCGGGCTCGGCTATGCTGCGCGCCTCCCAGCCTGGAGGAAGCCTGATGTACACGCTCTACTACTCCCCCGGCGCGGCGAGCCTGGTCGTGCACCTCGCCCTGCTCGAGCTCGGCGTGCCACACGAGCTGCGCGCGGTCGATCTCAAGGCCGGTGCGCAGAAATCGCCGGACTACCTGCGCCTGAATCCGAATGGCGTGGTGCCGACGCTGCTGATCGACGGCGAGCCGTACTACGAGGCCGCGGCGCTCGTGCTGCTGCTCGGCGAACGGCATCCCGAGGCCGATCTCGCGCCGCAAGCGGGCGACTCGCAGCGCGCCACTTACCTGCAGTGGACGCTGCACCTGGCCAACACGCTGCAACCGGCCTTCCGTCTGTGGTTCTATCCGGCGGACGCCGGTGCGGTCGATGCAGATGCCGTGAAGGCCGCCGCACGCACGCGCATCGAGGCCGCCTGGGACCGACTCGATGCGCATCTCGCCGCGCGCGGTCCGTACATGCTCGGCGAGCGCTTCAGCCTGCTCGATCTCTACCTCACCATGCTGATGCGCTGGTCACGCAACATGCCCAGGCCGGCGACCGAGTGGCCGCACCTCGCCGCGCTCGCCGCGCACATCAAGGCGCGACCGAGTTTCCGCCGCGCATACGAGATCGAAGGCCTCACCGAGTGGGCCTGATCCCGACTGCTCGACTGCCGATGCGACGCTTGCCGTCACGCCGCGACCGCCTCACCCGATCCTCTTCAGGACCTTCATGAAACGCACCCTTGCCGTCCTCGGTCTCCTGCTCGCCACGCCACTTGCCGTGGCAGGTGAATACCGCGATTACCACAAGTTGCTCACCCGGATCGCCGATCTCTCGGACCTGCATTACCTGCATCCCGAGGTGAAGGTGAAGAGCACGCTGGAGGGCGTCGCGCCGGAGACGATCCGCTTCGTCATCCACGCCCCCACGGGCGACATCACGATCCCGGTCGATACGGCCGGCCATGTCGACTTCCCGTTGAGCCAGGCGCTCTACGATCAGAATCCGGATATCGACAGCAATCAACCGCAGGGCACCATACAGATCGGCGTGGGCATCGACGTGCGCGCCGAACCGCAGCAGGCGTTCGACTATGCGCTGCTCACCGCGATGGCCAGCGACTATCGCACCGGCGTATCGCGGCAGGGCCTGACCATGCGTCTTCTCGCGCCGGATCCCAAGGGCCTGAGCATCAAGCTGCCGAAAGGCACACCGGGCAGCGCGAACCTGCTGCTGGCGTCGGGGCCGCAGCGCTTCGAGGCCGACGTGGACGGCCTGATCCGCATCCCGGATCGCGCGGAATGGCGCACGAAGAACCCGCGCATCGAAGTCAGCACGATGCCGGAACGGGTCACGCTCGATTTCGGCAAGTGACCGTCGCCGCTCGTCAGGCGCGGTGGCGCGCGGCAGTCACCGGCGGCGGTGTCGCCGGCGCCAGGCGAGGTGCAGGGCGAGCAGCAGCACGGCACCGCTGAGGGCGCCGAGCGACAGCGGCGAAGGCGCCAGCGCGGCGAGCAGGCCGAGCGGCAGCACGGTACCGAGATACTGTGCGGCCGACAGGGTCAGTACGTAGTCATGCGAGATCGCGACCTCACCGGACAGGGCTTCGGCATGCCGACCGAGATAAGCGAACTGCCAGAGATTCGCCAGGTGGCGGCCGATCACGCTGCCGAACGCGCCGTACAGCGCGCCGACGACGAAATCGGCGATCCTGTCGTCGACCCCTCCAGCCTCGATCAGCGCGGCCAGCGCGGCTGTGAAGGCGGCCGTCAGCAGCAGATGGCGCGGATTGAACCAGCGCGGCCGCTGCATCGCCTTCTGCCAGACCGGATTGAGTTCATAGTGCTCGGTCTTGAAGTGCCGCGAATAGACCCGCAGCCGCCAGTGCACCCCGGCAACCGTCAGGACGTAGTCGGCGAGCATCAGCACCGGCAGGCCGAGGAGCTCGGGATGTCTCATCGCGTGATTTTCCCTTCGCCGACGGCCGGCGCCACGACGCCGATCAGGGCGTACCTGCCTTGAGGCTCGCGAGATCGGCGAGCACCTGGCGCGAGTTCTCCTTCGGATCGACGTCCGGATAATGCCGCGCGATGTGGCCGCTCGGATCGATGAGGAAGGTCTCGCGGCGCGCGAAGTTCACGCCGAGGCGCGACACCAGCACCCCGTAGGCCTTGGCCGTGCCCTGATCCGCATCCGAGAGCAGCGGGAACGGCACGTGGTACTTCTCGGCGAATTCTGCATGCGATTTCACATCGTCGAGGCTCACGCCGAGCACGTCGGCACCGGCCTTGCGCAGGGCGACGATGTCGTCGCGGAACGCGCAGACCTCGGTCGTGCAGCCCGGCGTGAAATCCTTCGGGTAGAAGTACAGCACGAGCCACTTGCCGGCATGCGTGGCGAGCGTGTGCCACTCGCCCTTCTGGTCCTGGAGGCGGAAATCCGGAGCCGGCTGGCCGACGCGCGGTGCCGACTCGGCCTCGGCTCCGGCGGCGAATGAGGCTGGCGTGGCGAGGCCGAGCGTGAGCAGCAGGGCGAACAGGATGCGCATGGATCACCTCGCGGAAAACGGCACGGGAATACGAAAGCGAACGTGGCGGGGAGTTTCTCGCGACGATTGCACGGGAAGCGTCAAGGCGGCGAGCGAGGACTGGTCCCGCACCACCGGCGGCAGCGCAGCAACCCGGGTGTTGCGCGCCGGCCCGAGCGGCCCGGTCCCGCACCTTCGAGCGCGTCGCGCAGGTGGCAGCCCGTCATTTCTTCTTCGCCGGCTCGGGCCACCTGGCCATGTCGAAGCCGCCGACCTCGAATCTCAGCGTGCGCGCCGCGGCACCGCGCGGCTTGACCTCGATGCCCAGTTCACGCGCCTTCTGCAGGCGGTTGAGGAACACGCGCTCGTCCTCAATGAAGACCGCCGGCTCGCCGGTCGGCGGCAGGCTGGCCTTGAGCCGCACGGGCAGCGCATCGTCGAAGCGCACGCTGACGGTGCAGGGCTGACCGCATTCGAAACCGGCCCCGCTGCCGAACAGATAGATGCTCTGGCCCCAAGCCGCGTGCCGGCGCAGGATCAGACGCGGTCCGTCTGCGACGCCAGACGGCATGAGGGTCGCGGTGTTCTGCGGCGAGCTCGATTCCAGGCTCGACTGATAGAGCCAGAGCCGCTCTAGGCGCCGCTTCTCGCCGAGCGTCCTGGCCAGGTTCTCCATCTCGGCCAGACTCTGCTGCACCTCGACCGCCGCCGGCGTATCCGGGTATTTCTGCACGAGCTGGCGACCGATCGGTGCAGCGAGTTCGTAGTTCTGCATCGCGCGCAAGTGCCGGTACATCGCAAGGTCCTTGTCGGCGAGTGCGGCGCGCTGCGCGGCCGCATCGACCGCAGGCGCCGCTGGCGGCGGTGCACTGACGGAACAGCCGACAAGCGCGGCACCGGTCAGCGCGACGAGGAGAACGAGTCCGGGAAATCGGCGACGCATGCGGGAACTGGAATGGGCTTGGGTCGGGCGGCGAGCCTGCGGCATGCCGTGGCATCGCGCAAGCCCATGCCGGTGCCGTCCCGGCTCGACGCCGCGCGGGGACGGACCGGAGCGCCGGCGCCTCGACCGTCGATTCCGGCACGGCATTCCATCCACCGCGCGGCGGCCATGCGATCGAGCGCCGCTTCCGCCCTGCCGACCACCCCGTCGGGAGACGGGAACGGCGCCGCACCCCGCGGGTATGTGTCACTCCGGCGCTTTCCTGCGACGCGCAAAGCCGGCAGGCTTGCAGCCTCGCTCCGTTCCGATGCCGCCACGTCGACGCATGACTCCTCGCAGCAAGGCCCTCTGCCAGATCCATTTCTGCGTCGTGCTGTGGGGCTTCACGGCGATCCTCGGCAAGCTCATCACCCTGCCGGCGCATGCGCTGGTCTGGTGGCGCATGCTGGCGGTCAGCGCGAGCCTGCTGCTCGTGCCGCGCGTCCGGCGGACCCTGTGCGCGCTGCCGCGGCGGCTCATCCTCGCCTATGCAGGCGTCGGCGTGCTGGTCGCCCTGCACTGGCTGACGTTCTATGGCGCGATCAAGCTCGCCAACGCCTCGGTCGCGGCGACCTGCATCGCGCTCGGGCCAGTATTCCTCGCGCTGATCGAACCCTGGATCGTCGGCCGCCGCTTCGAGCCGCGCGAACTGCTGCTCGGCATCGCCGTCGTGCCCGGCGTGGCCCTGGTGGTCGGCGGCATTCCGTCCACGATGCGTCTGGGTGTCCTCGTGGGTGCGCTCTCGGCACTGCTCGTCGCGATGTTCGGCGCGCTGAACAAGCGCCTCGTCGCGCAAGCCGACCCGCTCACGGTGACCTGCCTCGAACTCGGCGCGGGCATGCTGTTCCTTGGTCTCGCCGCACCGCTGTTGCCGCACCCGGGCGCGGAGTTCGTCATGCCGGACCTGCACGACACCTTGCTGCTGCTGATCCTGGCGTTCGGCTGCACGCTGTTGCCGTTCGCGCTCTCACTGGTCGCGCTGCGCGAGCTGTCGGCGTTCAGCGCGCAGCTCGCGGTCAATCTCGAGCCGGTCTATGCGATCGGCCTCGCCATGCTGCTGCTCGGCGAGCAGCGTGAGCTCGATACGCAGTTCTACCTCGGCGTGGCGATCGTGCTCGGCGCGGTGTTCGTGCATCCGCTGCTCGTGCGCCGGCGAACCGCACGGACCGAACTGCCCGGTACGGCCGAGGCCGAGGGTGTGACCGAATAGCGCGGCGACTGCAGACTGCCGCCGGGCGCTGCGCGGTGGTCCGGATAGCAGATCGCCCGCCGAGCGCATCGATTGCAGCCGCGGAAGGTGCCGCTACCTCAACGCGACCAGGTCCAGCCCTGCGGACGTCCGTCGCGATACGGCATCACGCCATGGAACGGGCGTGGATCGGTATCGAAGACCAGCGGCAGGAAATACCGGTCGCCCTCCCAGAGCGGCAGATCGAGCACGCGCTCGACCTCGACCCACTCGAGACTGCCCTCGGCATTGCGCTCGAGTGGCGTTCCGCGGTAGCAGTCGATGCGGTAGATGAAGCCGAACCAGTCCTCGCCGTGGCGCCCGAAGCCCGGCCAGCTGATCGTTCCGCGCAGTTCGGGCCCCTCGCACTCGATGCCGGCCTCCTCGCGGATCTCGCGACGCAGGCCGGCCAGCACGTCCTCGTCGCGCTCGAGCTTGCCGCCGAGGCCGTTGTACTTGCCGAGATGGTGATCGTCCGCCCGCGCGTTGCGATGGATCATCAGCACGCGCCGGCGATCCGGCGAGAGCACGTAGCCGAGGGTGGCGAGGATGGGCGTGTAGGGCATGACGCGATTCACGGGTCGGAGCAGGCTCCTTACCACACGCGGCACGGCCTGCCCATGTCTGAGACGTAATGAGATCGATAATTCTCCAGCACAGGACTGAAATCTGTGGCAGTTAATCTGCCCACGCAGTGATTCGCGTAGCACCCATCGCCCTATCGGCATGGGCGCTTCGTGCCGGCCGGAGACGACCACCATGCACGCCATCGCCTGGAGCGACGACCTGAACCTCGGCATCGAGGAGATCGATCGCCAGCATTGCCAGATCGTGGAATTCATCAACCGGCTCACGCACGCGCGCCAGCATGGCGACGGTCACATCGTCGCCGAGGTGCTCGAGGGCCTGATCGCTTACACGCTCTCGCATTTCGCTTTCGAAGAGGCGCTGATGGAGGATGCGGGCTACCCGCTGATCCGCGCGCATCGGGCCGTGCACGAGAGTTTCGCCCGGCGCGTGCAACTCTATCACGACCGGCTGCGCGCCGGCGACGACATCACCGAGGAACTCAGCGCCCTGCTCTATCGCTGGCTGTTCCACCACATCAAGCACGACGACGCGAGCTACGCGAAGGCCGTGCACGCGAAGATCCACCCGATGCTCGACGACCGCTCCGAAGGCAGCTGGCTTTCACGTACGCTCGGACGGTTGTTCCGCTGAACCGGTTTGCGGCGATAGGGTGTGTCGTCGCGCACGCGGGGAGCGGCCCAGCCGGGCCGCATGGCACGCCCACGACAAGCCTGGATCACAGCGACACACGATCTACTCGGAAGCAGACATCTGCCGCACTCCACCGCGCATGAGCGAGGTGGCGCCGGAGCGTGCGGTCAACCCGGCAGATCGAACAGGAGGAACTCGGCCGCGTCGCAGGTGCGCAGGACTACCCGGTCTTCCGCGTCCACTGCCGCCCCATCGCCAGCGACGAGTGCGAGATCGCCGAGCGCGAGCGTGCCGCGCAGCACCTGCACCCAGGCCCGGCGTCCTGGATCGAGGCCGTGACTGACCGCCTCATCCGCGGCGAGGCGCGCGACATACAGCACCACGTCCTGGGCGAGTTCGATGGCTCCTGCGCGTCCATCACGCGCGGCAATTGGCGCGAGATGACCGGTGTAGGTCGTGGCCTCGAAGTGCCGCTGCGCATAGCGCGGCGCACCGTTCACGCGATCCGGCTGGATCCAGATCTGCACGAAGTGCACCGGTGCCTCGGTCGAGGCGTTATATTCGCTGTGCTCGATGCCGTGTCCCGCACTCATGCGCTGCAGATCACCGGCCTGGATGACCGAGCCGTTGCCGAGCGAATCGCGGTGCGCGAGTGCACCATCGATCACCCAGGTGAGGATCTCCATGTTCGCGTGGCGATGTGGCGCAAAGCCACCGCCCGGCGCGACGCGATCCTCGTTCAGCACACGCAGTGGACCAAAACCCATACGCGCCGGATTGTAGAACCGGCCGAACGAGAAGCTGTGCCGGCTGTCGAGCCAGTCGGTACGGGTCAGACCACGCGCGTTGGCAGGATGGTGGATGATCACGGTGGCTCGGGTTGCGGCCGGCCCTCGCCGGGCCGACCGCGGTCGGTCACTTGGCCTTGTGGGTTTCCGCGGTGATGCGGATCGTCACCTCGTCGCTGACGTTCGGCGCGTACTTGCCGACGCCGAAATCGCTGCGCTTGATCGTCGTCGTCGCGTCGAAACCGGCGGTATCGTCCTTGGTCATCGGGTGCGGGCCGATCTTGTTGACCTTCACATCGAGCACGACCGGCTTGGTCACGCCGTGGATGGTCAGATCACCGGTGACCTTGAGCGTCCCCTCACCCGCCTTCTCGACCTTGGTGCTCTTGAAGGTCGCGGCCGGGAACTTCGCGGCATCGAAGAAATCGGGTGTCTGCAGATGCTCATCGAGCTTGGCCACGCCGCTGTCGACGCTCGCGATCGGCACGCTCACCGAAACCGAGGATCGGGTCAGGTCGCCCGTGTCGAGCATCAGCTCGCCGTCGAGCTTGTCAAAGCGGGCGGTAATCGTCGAGAACCCGAAGTGGCTGTAGGAGAACAGCACCTGGGTATGCGTCGGGTCGAAGTCGTACTTGTCGGCCGCGAAGGCAGCGGTGGGCAGTGAGCCGATCAGGGCGATGGCGAGCAGGCGACGGATCATGCGTGATCTCCGGTTGGGGGCGTGGACGATACGGACGGACGTTTCACTCGATACGACAAGCCTCGCCGAAGGCGAGACGCGGGTTGCGCGGGCGCAGCACGGCCGGATTGCCGTAACCGATGTTGACGAGAAAATTGGATTTGATCGACGTGCCGGCGAAGAACAGATCGTCGGCGCGTGCCTTGTCGAAACCGGACATCGGGCCACAATCGAGGCCGAGCGCACGCGCGGCGACGATCAGGTAGGCGCCCTGCAATGTGCCGTTGCGGAATGCCGTATCGGCGATCACTTCCGGCTTGCCCTCGAACCAGGCGCGCGCGCCGGTGCCGGGAAACAGCTGCTCCATGCGTTCGTAGAACGTGAGGTCATGACCGATCAGGGCCGTGACCGGTGCAGCCATGGTATGCGCGACGTTGCCCGGATCGAGCACCTCGCGCAGCCGCGCCTTCGCCTCCGGTGAACGGATGAAGACGATGCGTGCCGGCGAGCAGTTCGCGGACGTCGGCCCCATGCGTGCCAGCTCGTAGATACGCTCGAGCTGGGCATCGCTGACCGGCCTGTCGAGCCAGGCCTGATCCGAACCACGGTACGTGCGCGCGGCGAGAAAGATCTGGTCGAGGGCGGCGTCGAGCGGACTGGACATCAGGCACTCCGGAGAGGATATGGGAACGACGGGGAG